>LNFM01009634.1_pt1 | contig 15660 bp, 17 predicted proteins | sample 596031 | NCBI WGS metagenome assembly LNFM01 (sample SAMN04254537, study PRJNA301005) | activated carbon metagenome | isolation source: dual media filters at the Ann Arbor, Michigan drinking water treatment plant | place: USA: Ann Arbor | reverse complement strand
CAGGGCCGCACCCTGGGCGGCGCCGTGCTGGGCTCGAAGGAGTTCATCATCGACAAGCTGCAGCCGATCATCCGCAACACCGGCCCGTCGCTCAGCCCGTTCAACGCCTGGGTGCTGGTGAAGGGCCTCGAGACGCTGGGGCTGCGCGTCGAGCGCCACTGCGCCAACGCCCGACGCGTTGCCGATGCGCTGGCCGCCCATCCGGCGATCGGCCGCGTGCTCTATCCCGGCCGCCCCGACCATCCGCAGCATGCGCTGGCCGCCAAGCAGATGTCCGACTTCGGCGGCGTGGTGACGTTCGACGTCAAGGCGGGCAAGCCGGCCGCGTTCGCGGCGCTGAACCGCCTGCAGCTCGTCGACATCTCGAACAATCTCGGCGACGCCAAGAGCCTGGTCACGCATCCGGCGACCACGACGCACATGCGCATCGGCGCCGAGGAGCGCGCGAAGCTCGGCATCACCGACGGCACGGTCCGCATCTCGGTCGGTCTCGAGGATGTCGAGGACATCGTCGCCGACCTGGTGCAGGCACTGGGCGGCTGACGCCGGCCGTCGGGAGGGGGATATGGCGCTTTCGGCCGACCTGTGGGCGGCGAATGCCGACCTGGCCTCGCGCATCCTGTCGCACGGTTTCGTGCGCGGGCTGCGGGACGGCTCGCTGCCGATCGAGTGCTTCAAGGGCTATGTCGCGCAGGACGCCTATTTCCTCGAAGCCTTCGCGCGCGCCTACGCCTTCTGCCTCGCCAATTCCCGGTCGCGCGAGGACCTGTACGGGTTCGCCGGCCTGATCGCGGGCGTGCTGCAGGAGCTCAAGCTGCACAAGGGCTACGCCGAACGCTGGCGGGTCGACCTCGACGGCGTCGCGCCCGTCGAGGCGACGCGCGCCTATGTCGACTTTCTCCTCGAGACGGCGCGGCGCGGCGATCTCGGCGAGACGATCGCGGCGATGACGCCGTGCATGCGGCTCTATGCGTTTCTCGGCCGTTCGCTGGCCGCCAACAGCGTGGCCAAGCTCTATTCGGAATGGGTGAAGACCTATGCCGATCCGGACTTCGAGGCGCTGGCCGCCCAACTCGAGACCCTTCTCGATCTCCATGCCGAAGACACCGAGGCCGTGCGCGCCAACTACCGCCGCGCCATGGAACTCGAACTCGGCTTCTTCGCCGCCCACGTCTAGAATTCACGCACGACCTCATCCTGAGGAGACGCGCAACGCGCGTCGTCTCGAAGGATGGGCCACAGACATGGTGCGTGTGCCCATGCTTCGAGACGGCTGCGGAGTTTACCCCGAGGTACTCGAGGGGCAGCCTCCTCAGCATGAGGTTGGTGTTGGCTTAAACGCATTTCTTTCCTGTTCGGAAAGACCTCAAAGCGGCGCCAGTCTTTCCATCGAGCGGTCGAGGGCGCCGTGCAGGTCGGCGGTCAGCTTCGCGCCCATCGCCGTCCGCACTTCCTGTTCGGCCTCCGCCCACAGCGGCAGAGCGCGCTTGAACAGGGCGCGGCCGGCGAGCGTCGCGACCAGCTCATGCCGGCGCTTGTCGCCTGCTACCGCCCGTTCGAGCACACCGGAGGCCAGCAGCGGTCGCAGGTTGCGCGTCAGCGTGGTGCGATCGGTCGCGAGGAGTTCGGACAGTTGGGTGATGCTGACCGGGCCGCGCGAGATCACGTGGGCGAGAAGGGAGAACTGGGAGATGCGCAGGCCGGTCGGCGTCAGGTGCCGGCTGTAGATCTGCGTCACCCGCCGCGCCGCGCTGCGCACGCGAAAGCAGGTGCACTCGGCAGGCGACAGGCGAAGCGGAGGAGGAACGGAATTCATGGACCTGAGACTATCGCCGCTTCTTGTGTCGGCAAGGCGCAATGTGTATATGCACTTAAAATCATGACGGAGAAGGGCATGGCTTCGGAAGCTGGATATGGCGTGGTGCCGATCGAGGAGGCACGCACCCTGGACGGGCTGGATCTGTTCAGGGGCCTGCTGGAGGGACGCTATCCGGCGCCGCCGATCACCAAGACCCTGGGGTTCAACCTCATCGAAGTCGACGCCGGCCGCGTCGTCTTCGGCTACACGCCGGTCTTCGACCATTACAATCCGCTGGGCTCGGTTCATGGCGGTGTCGCCGCCACCCTGCTCGATTCGGTGATGGGCTGCTGCATCCATACGATGCTGAAGGCCGGCAGCGGCTACACGACCGTCGAGATCAAGGTCAACTACGTGCGCGCCATGACCGACAGGACGGGGCCGGTCCGGGCAGAGGGCAAGGTCATCACCGTCGGCTCGCGCATCGCGACGTCCGAGGGCCGCCTGACCGACGCCGCCGGCAAGCTGCTCGCCCATGGCACGACCACCTGCCTGATCTTTCCGATTTGAGCTAGTGTGGCGGCATGCAGAATGCGGCCGCGGAACAAAGACTCCTGAAACTCTCCATCGCCGTCACCATAGGGGTGGCGTCGGTCGGCGTCGTGTTCGGTCTGCTGTCGGGGTCGATGTCGATCGTGTTCGACGGCGTCTTTTCAGCGATCGATGCCGCCATGTCCGGCCTCGCGCTGTTTGTTTCGCGCCTCGTCAGCCGCGTCGCCGAGAACCGCCGCTTCCAGTTCGGCTACTGGCACATCGAGCCGATGGTGCTGGCCTTCAACGGCGGCACGCTGATGCTGCTCTGCTTTTACGCCTTCCTGAATTCCATCGACAGCCTGCTGGCCGGTGGCCGGCAGCTCAATTTCGATTGGGCCATGGCCTATGCCGCCGCCGTCGGCCTCGTGGCGTTCGGAATGTTCTTCTACGCACGGCACCGCAATCGGCAGATCGGGTCGGATTTCGTGCGCCTCGATGTACAGAGCTGGTTGATGTCGGCCGCCATCACCTCGGCACTGCTGCTGGCGTTCGCGGTCGCGTGGTGCCTCGAGGGCACCCGCTACGCCCATCTCACGCCCTATGCCGACCCGCTCATCCTGGCTGTGCTTTCCCTCATCCTCGTCTTCGTGCCGATTCACACGGTGCGCCGGGCGCTGACCGAAATCCTGCTGATTACGCCGCCCGAACTCGACGCTCGGGTCCGGCAGGTTCTGGACGAGGTCGTCGCCCGGCACGGCTTCAAGACCTACACCAGCTACGTGGCGAAGGTCGGCCGCGCCCAGTTCATCGAGATCCATGTCGTCGTGCCGCCCGAGAGTCCGATCGACAGCGTGGGTGAGGCAGATGCCATCCGGCGCGAGATCGCGGAGGCGATCGGCGGCGAAAGCCCGCACCGCTGGCTCACGATCGACTTCACCGCCGATCCCAGGTGGCTGTAGACGGGTTTGACCTTTTGATTGGAAACTCCCATGTCAGAGGCCGGAAGGAATTCACCCGAGCATGTACAAAGCCACCACCCGTGCCATCCAGGTGACCGTCGAGCCGCAATATCTGCCCGACCAGTCGGAGCCCGCGAAGTCGCAATACGTCTGGGCCTATACGGTGCGCATCGAGAACGGCGGTGATGTCGCGGTGCAGTTGCGCAGCCGGCACTGGAAGATCACCGACGGCCTCGGCCGGCTCCAGGAGGTCAAGGGTCCCGGTGTCGTGGGCAAGACGCCCTTGCTGCGCCCCGGCGAGGTGTTCGAGTACACTTCCGGAACACCACTTTCCACGCCATCCGGGATCATGGGCGGCACGTATCAGATGGTCGACGAGGCGGGCGATAAGTTCGACATCGAGATTCCGACCTTTTCGCTCGACACGCCGACGGTGCAGCGCAGCCTGAATTAGGCCGCCCGGATCAAGGGGAGTAAGACGATGAACAAGATGGCGAAGCCGCACGAGGTCGTTTCGCTCGCCACCGGCCAGTCCCGGCCTTCGCGCGAGGAGGCCGAGGCCGCCGTCCGCACGCTGATCCGCTGGGCCGGCGACGATCCCGGTCGCGAGGGTCTGGTCGGCACTCCCGACCGTGTCGTGCGCTCCTACGAGGAGTTCTTCGCGGGCTATGACCAGGATCCGCGCGACATGCTGCAGCGCACGTTCGAGGAGGTCGAGGGCTACGACGAGGTCGTGGCGCTGCGCGACATCCGGCTCGAATCGCACTGCGAGCATCACATGGTGCCGATCATCGGCAGGGTCCATGTCGGCTACCTGCCGGACAAGCGCGTGGTCGGCATCAGCAAGCTCGCCCGTGTGGTCGATGCCTATGCCCATCGCCTGCAAATCCAGGAGAAGCTGACGGCGCAGATCGCCAACACGCTGCAGGAGGTTCTCCAGCCGCGCGGCGTCGCCGTCGTCATCGAGGCGGCGCACCAGTGCATGACGACGCGCGGCGTCCACAAGTCCGACGTCACCATGGTGACCAGCCGCATGCTGGGGGCCTTCCGCGACAATGGCGAGACACGGCGCGAATTCCTGAGCATGATCGGGCGGACTTCTATTTGATACCTACCTCATCCTGAGGAGCATGCCGCAGGCGTGCGTCTCGAAGGATGAGACACAACGGAGCTGTTGCCCACCCTTCGAGACGCCCCGCTTCGCGCGGCTCCTCAGGGTGAGGTCGGATAGAGCGGACAAGGGACATCATGGCCGGAGAGACCGTCAATTCCATCGAAATGCTGCGCAGGCTCGTGGCGTTCGATACCACCTCGCGCAATTCCAACCTCGCCTTGATCGAGTACGTGCAGGCCTATCTCAAGGGGCACGGCGTCGAGTCGAAGCTGGTGCCCAATGAGGACGGCTCGAAGGCCAATCTGTTCGCCACCGTCGGTCCCAACGTCCCGGGCGGTGTCGTCCTGTCGGGCCATACCGACGTCGTGCCGGTCGACGGCCAGCCCTGGGTCACCGATCCGTGGACGCTCACGCTGAAGGACGGCAAGTATTACGGCCGCGGCACCTGCGACATGAAGGCGTTCTACGCCATCGGCCTCGCCATGCTGCCGGAGTTCCTGAAGGCCCCGCTCAAGAAGCCGATCCACTTCGCGCTCTCCTACGACGAGGAAATCGGCTGCTTCGGCGCGCATTCGCTGGCCGCCCGCATGGCGAGCGAGGTGCCGAAGCCCCGGGTCATCATCATCGGCGAGCCGACCATGATGACCGTGGTGCATGCCCACAAGGGCAGCCAGAGCTACGTCACCAGGTTCACCGGCTTCGAGGCCCATTCCTCGATGACCCATCTCGGCGTCAGCGCCATCCATTTCGCCGGTGAGTTCATCCACTACCTCAATACGGTGCAGGAGGAGCTCGAGGCCGCGGCGCCCAAGGACAGCGAGTTCATGCCGGCCGCCGCGACCTTCAATGTCGGCACCATCATCGGCGGCACCGCGGGCAACATCCTGGCGCGCGAGTGCGAGGTCCTGTGGGGCTATCGCGAGCTGCCAACCCGGCCGATCGAGGAGCTGGGCGAGCGCGCCAAGAAGTGGCTGAAGGAAGAGCTGCTGCCCAAGATGAAGGCCAAGCATCCGGCAGCCGGCATCGAGACCGAGCTGCGCGCCTCGACTCCCGCCTTCTCGCCCGAGGGCAACGACGACGCCAAGACCCTGGCGGGAAGCTGGTCAGGTTCCAACACGGTCGGCGCGGTGGTCTACGCCACCGAGGCCGGCATCTTCCGCAAGGTGCTGGGCGTGCCGACGGTGGTCTGCGGCCCCGGCGACATCGCCCAGGCGCACCAGCCCAACGAATTCATCCTCGCTTCGCAGATCGACGCCGGCGAGGCCTTCATGAAGCGCATGCTGGAGTGGTCCTGCCGGGACTAGGCTTGCGGGCTTGAGAGAGGGCCGATGGCGAAGGTTCCTGGTTCCTGGGAGAAGGCAGAACACCTGACTGGCCCATGGGCAGGACCTTCGACGCAGCCGGCGCCGCGCATTGTTGACGATCCCGACAGCCTGACTCCGGACGAGCTGTCGATTGTGTCGACGGAGCAGTTCGATCGGGCCTTCGAAGAATACAGACAATGGGGCCCACGTGCGTCTGTTCCCATAGAGGAGCGTTGGCCAGCAGTAATTCCCGATGTCGATCCCTCGAAGTATGCGGCGCTAGAGGCCAAGTGCCACGAGATCACCTGGACCGTCGTTCGATGGGACGACGACGTGAAACGTGGGCGACTTCGCAATGAGGACGATGTCTTAAAGCGCATGGTCGCGATCAGGTATCCCTATCTGACGCCACGACATCAGATATCCGTCAGAACCTACGCCTCGTTCGCCAACAGGTGAGTGGTTGAAGTGCCCGACCTGATCGCCGTCGACTGGGGCACGAGCTCGCTGCGCGGCGCCCGCCTCGATGTGGTGGGTGGCGTTCTGGAGGAAAAGAGCGCGTCGCTCGGCATCCTCAATGTCCCGAAGGGCGGCTTTGCCGGCGTCTTCGACTCGCTGTTCTCCCAGTGGATGAAGCCGTCGGGGAGCGTCTGCCTGATCTCCGGCATGGCCGGCAGCCGGCAGGGCTGGGTCGAGGCACCCTATGTCGCCTGTCCGGCCGGACCCGAAGAGCTGAAGCGGCGCCTGCACTGGATCGAGCCGGGGCGCATCGCCCTCGTGCCCGGCCTCAGCGTCGAGCAAGGCGAGGTGCCCGACGTAATGCGCGGCGAGGAAGTGCAGATCTTCGGTGCGATGCGGTTGGTGGGCCTTACCGACGGGCTGTTCGTCCTACCCGGTACGCACAGCAAATGGGCGACGGTACGCGAGGGCCGGATCATGGGCTTTCGGACCTGCATGACGGGCGAGTTCTACGGCTTGCTCAGCCAACATTCTATTCTCGCGCGGACCCTTGAGGCCGATGCGCCGCTCGACGAGGCGATGTTCCTGCGCGGCGTCGCGCGCGCCGGTGAGGGCAACGGGCTTCTGCACGATGCCTTCGGTGTGCGGGCGCTGGCCTTGTTCGACCGTCTGTCGCCCGCCCAGTCCGCGAGCTATCTCTCCGGCCTTCTGATCGGCGAGGAGCTGCGCGCCCAGGAACTGCCGGCCGGCCGCGAGGTCATCGTGATCGGCGCGCCGGCGCTCACGGCGCGCTATGCTCTGGCCCTCGAGCGCAGCGGCGCCAGGGTGGGCAGCTTCGGTCCCGAGGCGACATGGGCGGGCTTGCACGCGTTGCGGGAATGATCACCGTCGCAATCAGGAAACGGGGGGAATAATGAAGATCAAGAGCTACGAGATTTTCCGCTGCGACGCCGGCTGGCGTCTGTTCTCGTTCCTGAAGCTGGTGACGGACAGCGGTCCGATCGGCTGGTCCGAGTACAACGAGAGCTTTGGCAGTCCGGGCCTCTCGGGCGTCATCGAGAACCTGATGCCGAGCGTGGTCGGCATGGACCCGATGGACATCGAGCTGGTGAACGCCGTGCTCGCCACCAAGTCGACCCAGTCGCGCGGCGGCGTGGTGCGGCAGGCGATCGCGGCCATCGAGAATGCGCTGCTCGACATCAAGGGCAAGGCGCTGGGCGTGCCGGTCTATCAGCTGTTCGGCGGCAAGCTGCGCGACCGCATTCCCGTCTACTGGTCGCATTGCGGCTCCTATCGCATGCGCAATCCCGATCTCTGCGGCACCCCGGCGGTGCGGTCCTACGACGACATGGCCAGGACGGGCGAGGAGGTGCGCAAGAAGGGCTTCACCGCCTGCAAGACCAACATCGCCATGGAGGTCGACGGCAAGCTGCGTGCCTATCGCCCCGGCTTCGTCGTCGGCAAGGGCTTCCCCGAGCGCAACTGGGACGCCTTCATCGCGCGCAGTGCGGCGAAGACCGTCGAAGCGTTCCGCGCCGGCGCAGGGCCCGATGTCGGCATCATGCTCGACACCAACTTCCATTTCCGCACCGAGGGCTTCAAGCGCATTGCCGATGCGGTGGGGCCGACCGGCCTCACCTGGCTCGAACTCGACATCCACGACCCGAAGTCGATCGCGATGATCCGCCGCGACGCGCCGTGCCCCATCGCCTCCGGCGAGACCCTGCTGGAACGCCGCGACTTCCGTCCATATTTCGAAGCCTATGCCTTCGACACCGCCATCGTCGACGTGATCTGGAACGGCTTCGCGGAGTCGCTGAAGATCGCCTCAATGGCCGACGTCTATGAAGTGAACGTGGCGCCGCATAATTTCTACGGCCATCTCGCCAGCGCCATCTCGGCGCATTTCTGCGCCGCCGTGCCGAACTTCCGGATCATGGAGATCGACATCGACGGCGTGCCGTGGCGCGACGAGATCGTCGACAACCCGCCGGTGTTCGAGAACGGCGACTATCTCCTGCCCAAGGGACCGGGCTGGGGCGTCGAGCCCGACGAGGCGGCGATGCGCCGTCATCCGCCCAAGGCCTACGTCGTCGCGCAATAGATGTTACACGGAAGTTCCCGATGACGTGTTGCCAATGCACAGTCTGTGCGGCCAACTGCGTATCGCTTTGAGTTGGAGAGATGCAACAGTGAATGCGCCGCGCTGGGGGACGCGCCGCAAGGGCGTGGGGCGGAAGAAGAGACGAGCTCGGCTGTCGGCAGTGGCGCTGGCCGGCGTCGTATCGATGTCAGCAACTGTGTCCGCGCAGGACACCCGCTGGGACACGCTTCTCTCCAACACGAACTGGTACGTGGCGATCCCCAACCTGGTCGCCTACGCGAGCGGCAACCAAAGCACGACCAGCAATCCCTTCCCGATCGGAGACCAGACCCTGTGGGCTCTGGGATCTGTCACCAATGGCGTCTTTACCGGGCAGAGCGAGGCGACGTTCGCCATCGGGTCTTCGGTCACCGCGCCGACCTACTCGTCCATGCAGGGCCTCGTCACCGAGGGCGGGCAGATCCGGATTCAATTCACCTCGGCCGACAGCGCGCCCATCATCGGAATCGGCCAGATGCGCGAGATCGGCGGCGTGCCGCTGATGGAAATGCAGATGATCACCGGCACCTCGCTGCTGGTCACCCACTGGGCCTACATGGCGCCCTACAATCCTTCCGTGTTCACGCCGCCCTCGCCGACGCAGTATGTAAGCGCCGACATCACCTCGCCGGAATGGCGCTGGACCGCCGGCACGACCTGGCAGGTGTCGAGCCCCACGGTGTTCGGCACGGCGACGCCCGGCACCTTCAAGATCACCGGCTACAGCAACGGATACTACTGGGGCGTCGGCGCGGCGCCGCTCGACAGCCTCGTCGGCAACTTCACCGTGCTGGGCTCCATGACGCCCGAGGGAAACGTCCTGTTCAGCCTGCTGTTCGGTGCCTCGCTGGACAGTCTTTCGGGGCAGATCACCGGCGATGCCACGACCGGCAGCATGGCCCTTCGGGGTTACGCCCTGTCCGGCCCGGTCGGCGCGCCGACGCTGGCGGGCATCATGCCGGTCTCCACCATCGCTGCGGGACAGACCTATTTCCTGAGCAATGTCGGCTCGACCGTCATCCCGGCCTTCACCGGCGGCACGCTCCAGGTCGACGAGACCTTCGGCGTCAACACTCAGAATTTCCTGGTCGACGGATCGGCCACCAACCGCCTCGACCTGCGTGGCAACTCGGCCGTCCTGAGCGGCGCGCTCTCCGATGCCCTGCCCGGCACGCCGGGCAATCTCACCATTGCCAACAGCGGGCTCGGCGGAAGCGTCACCTTCGCCGGAAACAGCACCTATACCGGGCTCACGACGATCGAAGCCGGCGCTACCCTGTCTGTCGATGGTTCGATCGTCTCGCCGGTCTCCGTCCAGGGCACTCTGCGCGGCACGGGAATAATCCGGGGCGCCACCACGGTGCTGAGCGGCGGCACGCTGTCGCCGGGCAACAGCCCGGGGACCCTCACCTTCGTCGCACCGGTGGTCATGGCGGCGGGCAGCACGCTTTCCCTCGACATCGACGGCACGGGGACCGGCAATGGGGCCGGCAATTTCAGCCGTGTAGTGGTGTCGGGCGCCGGCAACGGCTTCACAGCCGGCGGCACTTTGCAGCCCGTTCTGCGCGGCATCACCGGCGCCGCGACCAACAGCTTCACGCCGTCCATCGGGCAGCAGTTCATGGTCGTCGTGGCTGAAGGTGGCGTGCAGGGGAGTTTCGCGGGGCTTGCCCAGCCTTCGGGCCTGGCGACGGGAACGCGGTTCGACGCCCTCTACGCGCCGTCCTCCGTATCGCTGGTGGTGACGCCCGCTTCCTACGGCAATCTCGGTGCTGCCGGCCTGCCTCAGACGGCCAGCCAGGCCTCGGTCGGACAGGCGCTCGACCTGCTTCGTCCCGCGGCGGGCGTGCGCATGAGCGGCCTTGCGCAGTCGCTCTTCGCGCCGCTCTACAGCCTGCCTGCCGCGTCGATCCCGCAGGCGCTGGATCAACTTTCACCCAGCCTCTATGGCGACATGATGCTGTCGGCGCGCCAGGGCTTCTACGGCTTTGCCGATCAGGTCAGCCAGCGGCTGGGTACCCGCCGTGCAGGACAGGGCAGCGGGCCGAACGTTGCCATGGCCTGTGGCGATGCCTGCAAGGGACTGCCCAACGCCGCACCCAACACGGTGGCGGGGCCGCTCGGCACGACGGCCTGGCTCTCGGGCTTCGGGCAGTGGACGCAGGTCGCCGCCGCGGCCGCCCCCGGCTTCCAGTCGTCGCTTGCCGGCGTGATGGCCGGTCTCGACGTTGAACTGGCGCCGGGCTTCGTCGGAGGCATCGCGCTGGGCGGCGGCAGCGCAAACACCTTCGCCGGCAACGGCGCGACGGCCCTCGGATCAGCGCTGCAGGCGACGATCTACGGCGAGTACGCCGCCGGATCGTTCTTTGTCGGCGGCCAGGCGTCCTACTTGCGCTTCGATCAGACCACGACCCGTCCGCTGGGGGCCTGGAACAGTGTCTCGCGGGACAGCCTCGTCACGTCCGGGGTAGGTGGCCAGGTCACGGCAGGGTTTCGACTGGCTTGGCAAGGTTGGGCGGTGGAGCCGACGATGGGGCTCGCCGCCGCCGGTTTCTCCTCGCCGGGCACTGTCGAGCAGAACAGCAACGGACTTGCCCAACAGATCGATGGGCAGTCGCTTACCAGCGTGCGCGGCACCCTGACGCTGCCGGTGAACCGGATCCTGGTGCTGGCCGACCAGCGCTCCCTCGCCTTGCGGGGGCTGCTCGGTTGGGCGCACGAGTTTGCAGACGTTTCGGCGACCACCCAGGCGGCCTTCGCCGCCGCCCCCGGAGTGCCGTTTGCGACGACCAGCGCACCGATCTCGCGCGATTCGGTATTGGTCGGGCTCTCCGCCGATTTCGCGCTCGACGATGGCGTGGCCTTCTTTGCCGGCTGGCAGGCGGCGATCGGCTCGTCCTCGACGGCGCAGACACTTCGCGCGGGGCTGCGCGTGACATGGTAGAGGATGCTCCTTCGAGTACGATGACCCCGTTCCGGGAGTAAATCATGATCCGCACAATCATTGGCGCGTCTCTGGGGCTCTTGCTGGTAGCCGGCTCGGCCGAGGCTCAGGTCTATTGCCGCGCTGAAGGTGTGCCGCACGGCTGCGTCTGGGCGCCTCGCGGCGCCGGAGCGCCAGGTGTCGGCGTGGTCCCCGGCGTGGGAGCGGGCGCGCCCGGCGTCGGCGTTGCGCCGGGCGTCGGCGTCGGCGCTCCCGGTGTGGGTGTCACGCCCGGCGTCGGTGCGGGCGCTCCCGGTGTGGGGGTGGCCCCCGGACACCCCGGGGGCGGGGACGTGAACAGGGGTGGGCCGGTGAATCGCGCCGGCCGACACTAACTCGAGCTGCAAAAAATCCAGGGAAGATTGGCGACGCCCTTGTATTTTTGAACAATCAAGATATATCTTGGATATGTTCAATCATATCAAAGGCGAGGCCATGAGGTCTTCCCATCACGCTCATCCTCATTGCGGCGAAGAGGCCCACCGACATCAATTCGGCCGGCGCGGTTTCGGCGGTCCGGGCCACGGTTGGCAAGGCGACCCGGGCGAAGGGCGCGGCGGCCGCAGCCGTCGACGGGTCTTCGATTCGGGCGAGCTTCGGCTGGTGCTGCTGAAGCTGATCGCCGACGAGCCGCGGCACGGCTATGAGCTCATCCGCGCCATCGAAGAGCTGACCGGCGGCAGCTACGTGCCCAGTCCGGGCATGGTCTATCCGACGCTGACCCTGCTCGAGGAGATGGGGCATATCGCCGAGACCAAGTCGGAAGGCGCGCGCAAGGTCTTCGCGGTCACGCCGGACGGCACCGCCCATCTGGCGGAGCGCAAGGCTGAGATCGACGCCCTGTTCGCGAGGCTGGCGGAACTCGCCAACGTGCAGGAACGCACCGACGCGGCACCGGTACGTCGGGCCATGGGCAATCTTCGCGAGGCGCTGATCAACCGCCTGGGCCGCGATGGAGTCCAGAAGAAGACGGTCCACGACGCCGTCGCCATCATCGACGAAGCCGCGCAGAGGATCGAACGCCTGTGAGCACCTCCAGCATCGTGCGCGTGCCGACCGCCAACGGCAGCCGCTACCTCCAGCAGCTCTGCAAGCACTGGAGTCACAATCTCGAGGTCGAGTTCACGCCGGACAAGGGCAAGGTCGTGTTTCCACGCAACGCCCGCGGCGCCGAGTGGCCGGGCGACGCCACGCTCCTTCTGGAGGCGCATGCCGATGCGCTGGAATGCCGTCTGGAGGCCAGCGCCGAGGATCAGCTCGAAGCCCTCAAGGGCGCCGTCGCCCGTCACATCGATCGCTTCGCCTTCCGCGAAGCGCCACTCGCCTTCGACTGGCGCGATGCGTGACAAGCCGCGCGCTTGTTAAGGCGGGGGCGGGCTTGCACATTCCGCGCGAATGCAGCCCGAGGAGCCCATGTCGACCCTTCCCGAAGACGTCTTTACCGAGCCTGAGGATTTTTCGCCGGACACGCTCGCCAATCTGGGTCCGCTGGCCCGCCTCGCCGGCGAATGGGAGTCCGACAAGGGCATCGACATCGCGCCCAAGGCGGCGGGTCCGGAGCAGCGCAGTTTCCGGGAACATATCCGGATGGAGCCGATCGACCCGCAGCCCAACGGACCGCAGCTCCTGTACGGATTGCGCTACCACATCCACATCAACACCGACGAGGAAGCCATCACCTTCCACGACCAGGTCGGCTACTGGCTGTGGGAGCCGGCCACCGGCCTGATCATGCAATCCATCGCCATCCCGCGCGGCCAGGTCGTGCTGGCGGGGGGAACCGCAAAGCCGGGCGACAGGACCATTTCGGTCGAAGCCAGGCGCGGCGACACCCGCTTCGGCATCTGCTCGACCACCTTTCTCGAGCAGGCGTTCCGCACCGACTATTACCGCATCGACATCACCTTCAACGATGACGGCAGCTGGTCCTACGTGACGCGCACCGACCTGGCGGTCCGCGGCAAGACCCCGGCCTTCGACCACCGCGACACGAACACCCTGCGGCGCGTCGCGTCGCCGGCCCAGAACCCGATGGTGGACCGGCTCAAGAGCGGCAAGTTCGACTGACGGCTATCGCTACCGGATTTCAAATCCCATCTTTGCCAGTGCGGCGCGCAGCGTCTCGCGGCCGTTCATGGCCTTGAGGGGGCCGAGGCGGTTCAACACACGCTGGGTCCAGGTCGCGGCCTGCAGCTCGTGGCGGGCCGAGAACTTGCTCATCTCGGCGTCATAGGCGGCGCGCAGCGCCTCTTCCCTGCTCGCGTCGTAGCGCTCGGTATGGAGCACGACCGACTGCGGCAGGCGCGGCTTCACCTCGCCCTCGCCCTTCTCGGTCGCGTAGCCGACGCAGAGACCGAACACGACCACGGCCTGGGGCGGCAGGCCCAGCAGTTCGGCGACGCGCATGGGGTCGTTGCGCATGGCGCCGATATAGACCGTGCGCAGACCCATCGATTCGGCCGCGACGACCGCGTTCTGCGCGGCCAGCGCAGCGTCGATCGAGGCGACCATGAAGGTTTCCAGCCAGGGCATCGTCTCGAACGTGGTCTTGGTCGGTTGCGCGACATGTCGGCGATCCAGGCGATGAACAGCGGGCACTGCTCGATATGCTTCTGGCCGCCGGCGATCTCGGCCAGCACCTTCTTCTTGGCGGGATCGGTGACGGCGACGGCCGACCACCACTGCATGTTGGAACTGGTGGCGGCCGACTGGGCGGCGGCGATCATGCTCTCCAGCGTGCCGGCCGGCACCGGGTCGGGCTTGTAGCTGCGCACCGAGCGGTGATCGAGCATCGTCGCGATCGTTTCGTTCCACGGGCCGGCAGGAGGCAGGGCCTCGGCGCCGTAGCGGCGGGCGAGGGCGTCGGTTTTCGCGGGGGTGGCGGGCGTCAGGGAATCCATCAGGCAATGCTCTCGGGTTTGCGGCGGGTGAGGGCCGTCACCAGGGCCAGGAAAATGAACCCGGTGACGATCATGAAGATGGCGCGCGGCTCGCCATGGTCCATCAGGAAGCCAAAGAGCAGCGGGGCGACCATGCCGCCCAGGTTGAAGCCGGTGCTGACGAAGCCGAACACCTTGCCGAACGAGCCCGGCGGCGTGACGGCGCGCACCATCATGTCGCGCGACGGCTGGATGACGCCGTTCAGGAGACCGCCCAGCGACATGACGCCGATCAGAACGGCGGCCGGCATGTTTACCCAGGCCATCAGGATCGCCATGGTCGAGGTGAAGGCGAAGCCGATGGCCGCCACCCGCTCATGGTGCGGCGTGCGATCGGCGATGAGGCCGCCCAGCAGCACGCCGCCGGCGCTGCACAGCAGGAAGCCCGACAGCGCCACGCTGGCCACCGAGAAGGGCGTACCGTGGATCTGCGCCAGGCCGACGACGGTGAAGGTCTGGATGCCGCCATTGGCCATGGCCAGGCAGAAGAAGAACAGCAGGTTGCGCAGGATCGGCGCGCTCAGCAGCAGGTCGAGCCCGACCTTCTGGCCGCTCTCCTTGGCCGGCTGCTGCCCGGGCTTGTGGACGACGCGCGGCAGGATGCTGCCCATCACGATCAGCAGCAGCGCCGTCGCGATCGACAGGCCGGCCACGAACAGGAAGGCGCCGCGCCAGCCCCACAGGGCGGCGCAAGCCAGCGCCAGCGCCGGCGTGACGCCCGAGCCGAGGTAACCCGCGAAAGTGTGGATCGAGAAGGCCTTGCCGATCCGCTTGTGGTCGATGGTGGCCGACAGGATCGAATAGTCGGCCGGGTGATAGACGGTATTGGCGAGGCCCAGGAAGCCGTAGGCGATGACGAAGAACCAGTAGCCGGGCAACAGTGCGGCCGCCGCGACGGCGATGCCGCCCAGGATCAGGCCGCCGGTCAGCATGGCGCGCGGGCCGACCCGGTCGACCAGGAAGCCGGCCGGTGTCTGCAGCAGGGCGGAGGCGGCATTGAACGCCGTGAGCGCGAAGCCGATTTCGACATAGCTGACGCCGAACGCCTCGCGGACCTCGCCGAACAGCGGCGGCAGCAGCATGATGTGCACGTGGCTCACGAAATGCGCCACGGCGATCAGCGCGATCACCTTGAACTCGCGGGCCTTCTTCGCATCGGCGCTGGCGTCGCTTGCCGGCAGGTCGAATGAGTTACTCGTCGACGACATTGACGCCCAAGGTCCCTATGCCTGAGATCTCGACTTCCAGCCTGTCGCCGGCCTTCATCCAGAGCGGCGGCTTGCGGCCGGCGCCGACACCATCGGGCGTGCCGGTCGCGATTATGTCACCCGGCTCCAGCCAGGTCACGGTCGAGAGATATTCGATGATGGTGGCGACATCGAAGATCATGTGATCGGTCGTGTCGTGCTGCACCACGGTGCCGTTCA
>LNFM01008374.1_pt1 | contig 15661 bp, 12 predicted proteins | sample 596031 | NCBI WGS metagenome assembly LNFM01 (sample SAMN04254537, study PRJNA301005) | activated carbon metagenome | isolation source: dual media filters at the Ann Arbor, Michigan drinking water treatment plant | place: USA: Ann Arbor | reverse complement strand
GGGTTCTCGGGAGATAATCCCTCGTCCGTGCCCTGCGCCGCGGGCTCTGGCTGCGTGACGCCGAGCAGGAGCTTGCGGGTTCGCGCGCGAAACTCCGCGCGTCGCTCTTGAATTCGTGCGCGGTCTTGCTGCGGCAGCCACAGGCGAACGACGGCGAGCGTGAACGCGAGGTTGGTCAGGCTCATGAGCCACAGTGTGGTCGACGGCGCTCCGGACGCGACGAAGAAGCAGAGCGCGTCGAGCGCGGCGAGCGTGATGAACCACCGCTCGACCCACACCGCGACGAGGAGCTTGGTGAGCGTCCAGGTGAGCACGAAGAGCGTCATCACGCGCTGCGGCGCGAGGCCGATCGTCGAGGCGGCGCCGAGCAGCATGAACTGCACGACTAGCTGCACCGCCATCGTCGCCGAAAGTCCGCGGTTGACGTGGGTGCGGCTCATCGACTCGCGGGCCCAGTATCGAAAGACCGCGCCGAACACGGTGAATCCCGCCATCGCTACCCCGATGGCGCGGTACGAGACCGATCCGCCTCGCAGCTCGACGAGCGCGCCGATCAGCGGGAGCACGGTCCACGTGAGTCCCATGGCGACGCCGAGGGCCATGCGCGTGCGCGTTCCCGCTTGCATGTCGTAGTCGTCGGCGAGCTTGCGGAGCCGCTCGTCTTCGGCGGCGCGCTCTTGGACAGCCCGCTCGATTCGCTGGGTAAGGGCGGGGTCGATCGAAGAGAGCTCCCTCGCCAGCGCTTGTGCGGCGAGCGCGTCGCCGCCCGAGAGCTCTGCCTCGATGACCGCGACGAGGGCCTTGTCGAGCCCCTGCCGAGCCGCGCTGTTGTCGGGCCACGCTTCGAGCGCCGCGCGAAATCCGAAGCGGCACTCGCCGAGGAGGTTGAACACCGCAGCCGAGCGGTCTGCGCTGGGCGGCTCCGTAGTCATCAGCTCGAGCAAGCGCTCGAGGCTCTTTCGCGCGCGAAACGCCAGGCGCCGCGAGCCTCGGTGCTGCAGGTACGCTTCGATCGCGGCCTTGAGGGCGGCTGCGTCTTCGAAGCGATCCTCGGGGCGCCGCGCGAGCGCGCGCTCGGCGATGGCCTTGGCCTCTGCGGGAAACCCCTGCGGATACTCGATCTTCGACTGAATGATGCTCGCGAAGATCTGCTGGACGTTCTCTCCGCAGTGCGGGGGCTGTCCCGCGAAGAGCTCGTAGAGCATGGCGCCGATCAGATAGACATCGGTGCGGGGCGTGAGTCGCTCGGGGTCCTGCTCGAGCTGCTCGGGCGCCATGTAGTTGGGCGTCCCTGCGATTTCAGTGGCGAACGCGCGATCGGGCAAGCGGCCCGTGGGATCGGGAGCGACGCTGACGGCGATGCCCCAGTCGAGGACGTACACCTCGCCGAAGGCGCCGATCATCACGTTGTCGGGCTTGAGGTCTCGGTGAATGATCCCCTTGGTGTGCGCGAAGTGCACAGCGTTGCAGACGCTGAGCAGCACGCGCAGGTGCCACTCGACCGGGTCTTGCGTCGAGAACTTCTCGCGGACGAGGTCGGGGTCTTCGAGCAGCGCGGTCCAGGGTCGACCTTCGATGCGCTTCATCACGATGACGGGCGCGCCGTGCTCGTCGACATCGACATCGTAGATCGGGACGATGTTGGGGTGCTCGAGCGACCCTGTGACCCACGCCTCTCTGAGCGCCCGGAGCGCGGCGTACGCGGTTTGCTCCACGCTCGAGTCGCGCGCGTCCTCGCTGGGCCGCAGCGTCTTGACGGCGACGCTTCGGCCGAGCGAGACCTGCTCGGCGAGGCGCACGACGCCCATCCCGCCTTCGCCGAGGGTGGCACCAGAAATCAAGCGCTGGCTCAGTGACTTCTTGCTGAGCTCGGCGAGGCGAGCCAGCGCGTCCGCGGCTCCGACGGGCTCGCGCTTCGGCTGGATCGTCTCGGACGGGCGCTGCTCGACGGTCTTGGCGAAGTCGAGGTTGGCCTCGATCCGCGCCTCGAGGGTCTGGGACGCGTCGATCTCGGCGTCTTGTTCGGGGGATCCGTTCGCCGTCACACGCACTGCTCGCGCCCAAGGGTGTACCACGGTCGCCCGTATTCGATACGCGCCTCCCAGCGCCCGCGAGGCCCGCGCTCAGTCGTTGGCGCGTCGCGACGCGGACTCGATCGGCGCTGCTTCGATCCCGATCGGAGCGCTGTCCGCGACCGTGGTCGTTGTCGTGGGCGCGACGCGAACGCGCGCGGCGTCGAGCGCTGCGAGAAAGCCTTCGGGATCGTCGGTGCCGACGGTGAGCACCTGCCTTCGTCCGTCTTCGTCGATCTCGATCTCGATGGCGTTGCGCGACGATGACGTGCTCGCGACGGTGCGCACGACGCCGTCGACGCCGATCGAGACCTTGCCCTGCTTGAAGCCCAATTGCTTCACGGCCTTCACCGACACGATCGACGCGCGAGCGATCTTTCGCTTCACCCAGCCGAAGTGAACGTGGACGTGCTCATCGGTGATCATCGTTCGGGTGACGGAGAACATCGCGGAGGTGACGGCGAAGAACGCCGCGAGGCCGACGTTGAGCGCGCCTCCCGCCAGGAGCGGCGCGCCTTGCGTCACGAGCGCTCCCGCGATCGCGAGTCCGCCCCCAAGGAGCGCGAACCCGAGCGCGAGGACGAGCCCCACGGTGAACGCTCCCTTCGCGACGATCTTCTCGCGAAAGGTAATCCGCTCTCCGGGCGCCATGAAGCGTCTCTCGTATTCGTCCATCGTAAGGGCACGGTACGACGACTCACGGACGAGCGTCACTCGACCCTCCCCGACTCGCGCTTCACATGTACGAGAACAAAGGATCCTTCTTCTTCGGCCTACGCCTCAGGATGCGCAGCCAGCCGAGCGCGCCCATCGCCAGCACGGTGTACGCGACGAGCGAGAGCCAGCTCACCGCACGCAACGCTGCGTGAAGCGACGCGCTCTCTGCGGCGCGACCGAAGAGCGCGCTCGCGGCCGCGAAGAGCACCTTGCGTCCCGCGCTGTCGATGGAGAAGAGCGTCGCCCGCTCGCCCGACGCGGTGATGGCCTCGTTGAGCAGCTTGCGCGCGAGCGGCTGAAATAGCCCGAAGAGCGCCGCCGCCGCGAGCATCGACCCGAGGCACGAGGTGTCGCCGCCGCGGCCCATCGCGAAGAAGAGCACCGCGGTCGCGAGGGAGATCGACACGACTGCCGCGCGAGTGCTGAGCCTCGAGTAGAGCGCGCCGGCGTTGGCCGACGAGAGGGCGGTCGCTCCCTCTTTGAGCGCGCCGAGCAAGCCGAGCATCGACGCGAGCTCGGAGGCAGAGACGCCGTGCACGTGCAGCGGCAGGTGCGCTGCGTCGGTGAAGAGCGTCAGCTGCAAGAGCGTGAAGGTGACGGCGGCGAACGCCATGACGAGCAAGATGCGACCGTCGTGCGTGACGGTGTGCCCTGCGGTCTTCAGCTCTTCGAGCCAGGGGCGTCGCTCGCGGGTCCTTGATTGTTCGGGCAGCGTCGCGGCGAGCGCGGCGGAGGCGGCGGTGACGAGCCCGGTGATGACGAACGGGCCCGCGTGCGAGAAGGGAAACACGAAGCCGGCCAGCGCGATGGTCACGACGTTGCCCAGCGATTTGGCTGTGTTCGAATAGCCTTCGAGCTCGACGTAGCGATCGACGTCGCGCGCTCCATCGCTGCTCTCGTAGAGCCACGCAGAGTCGGCAGCGGTCGAGAGGGCCATCGACACCGCGCACAGGGCGTTGGCGACGGCGAAGCCGAGCCAGCTCGAGGCGAAGACGAACAGCGCGCTCGCGGCGGTCATGCAGAGCCCCGCGCCGATCATCGCGCGGCGTCGTCCGTGGCGATCTGCGAAGAGCCCGGCGGGCACCTCCGCGAGCATTCCGGCCAGGATGAAAACGACGTTGAGGTCGAACGCGGCGGACAGAGACAGCCCGCGCCCCTGCAAGAACACCAGCAGAAACGGGACGTACGCGCGGATCGAGAGCGCGCGGTACGCGAGGAATCGTCGGTAGATCGAGCGGTCGCTCATGGACTATTGCGGGGCACGGGCGCGAAGGATGACCTTCGGAGTACCCTGTTCGCGCATCCATGCACACCCCCGAACTCGAGCAGCTGCTTCGCCTCGCGAAGGAGCGCTTCGCGACGATCTTCGAGAACACGATCGAGATGGGCGAGGTGTCCCTCGCGAGCTTTCGACCGCCCTACTTCGTGCGCTCGCTCGGCCTGTGCGCGCGCTTGAGCTTGTACAGCGCCGAGAACTATCGGGGCCCTCACGCGGACCTCGTCGTGCTCCCGCGCGAGCGCTTCGAGTCCCCGGACGACGCGTGGGCCGCGCTCGAGGCGCAGATCGCGGCCCTGCGAGGGGATGCTCGCCCCGCGTTGGGACGTCCGCTCGGAGAAACGCTGGGACTTCGCGAGGTCGACGCCGCGAAGGTGCTCTGGGACGACCCGCTGCGAGACGAGGAGCGCGCCGCGTCGCTCGCGAAGATGACGGCTCGCTTCGACGCAGCGCACGCGAAGTTTCACGAGCACTATGGGCTCAGGTTGCCGCGGTGGATGGCGGTGCTCGCGGCGCTGTTCGACAGCCTCGATGAGCTCGAGCGCTCGGGGCTCGAGACCCTCGGTCGATCGGGCGGCGGCGTGCTCGAGTACTTCGAGGACGGCGGCCTCGAGCGCGCGATCAAAGATGGCCTCGACGCGCGGCTCGAGATGCGCTTTCGACGCGATCCGCCAGAGATGGTCTCGTTCTTGTGGGGAGACAGCGACGGCGGTCACTTCGGGTTGTTCTACGACGACCCTGCGGAGCTTCCGGCGAGGATCGTCAACAACTACGCGCGCGACAGCGGCGAGACCTGGTGCGAAGACGAAACCACTGGGATTTCTCTGTTGCATCGCACTGCGATCGAGCGACTCGAAGACCCGTATCGCGCGGCGGACGACCCTGTCCCCGTGGCGCTGTACGCGCTCGAGCGCGCGATTCGATACTTTGTTTCGTCGGACGAAGCGGCGGTCGCGCAGGACGGGCCCGTGCCGTTTCAGCGCGACGAGCGCGTGCAGCTGCTCGGCGGGATGAGCGCGGTTGTGCCGGCGAGCGCGTTCAAGAGCGCTCGCGCCAGACAGACGCCAGAGAGCCGATACCAAGAGTACAAACGAAAGACCAAGATCGTTCGCGAGTGGATCGACGAGGCGCGCGAAGAGCTGGCGAAGGGCAAGCCCGGGTTTGCTTATGTGCTCGGTCGCGAGCTGCACTGGTTCGACGGCGATGCTCATCGCGCGGCGGGGGCAGAGCTGTTGATCGGCGCGTACGAGGCGCTCGGACGTCACGCGCTCGCCGACATCGCGCGCGTGCACACGAGACACCGCGATCTGGGGTCGGTGGGCGTGTTTATTCGCGAGTGATCACAGCTCGCGGCGATGCTTGAGCAACGTCTGCGGACACTTGTCCGGCGCCGCGCCGCGGCTGCCCTGCGTTCGAACGACGTTGGCCACCGACACGAGCGCTTCAGCGACCTCGCTCGTCGCTGACAAACCGTCGAACACGACCTTGCGGCCATCGGGCGGGAGCACCGCAGCAGCGCACGCGTGCGCGCAGTGCGCGAGGCAGTGAATGGGCAAGACCGCGATCGAGCCCGAGAGCCCCTTCTCTCGAACCACCCGCTCGACCTCGCCGACGAGCAGCGAGCCCGGTCGCGGGCCGTCCGACTTCCATCCGTCCGGTCGACACGAGCGACACACGAACAGAGGAACGGGCATCGCAAGCGTCTCGCCCAGCGCGGCCGACCCCGTAGAATCGCTAGGGATTTCACAGGTCGACGCTGGGTCCACGGCAGGTGCGTCGGGGGGCGATGAGCTGCGATCCAAGCGTCGAGCGTCAACCGTAGCGCAAATCGCCCCTCGCGCGAGAAGCTGTCGGCTGTCGATTGACAGCGTGTAGGCGCTGCGACTACGAACCCCCACCGCGACGTCCTTTTCTGTCAGGGGTGTTGCTCACCGAGCACCCGCGACGATCGCGGTCGACCGCCGACGAGAAGTTCTCTTGCTGACTGTTCGTGAGCCGACCCTCGAAGCGATTCCCACCGAGCCGGGCAAGAGTCCGTTTCGGATCAAGGGCGTTGCGTGGATCGACACGTTGGCGCGGCACAGCGAATTGCCGGGCGGGTGTAGCGCGGTCGCGTCGCTGCTCCCGACGCCAGCGCACCGGGCCTACTACGAGCAGTCCTTTCTTCCGTCGGGCTGGTACGACGTGTTGCCGATGTTGTTCTGCGACGCGGCTGCGGCGCGCGTCATGGGACTTTCGCTCGAAGACTCGCTTCGACAGGGGACCCGCCGTCACGCCCACCGCGTGCTGTCCGGAATCTACCGGAGCTTCGTGCGCGTCCTCGTCCCGTCCGCCGTGGCCTGGGCGATCCCGCGGCTCGCGTCCAACTACTACGACTTCGGTTCGGTCACGACCGAGCGCGTGAGTGTCCAGCACGTCCGCGGCACGGTGCGAGGCATTCCCGAGGTGCTCGCGGAGTGGTACGCCGTCACGTCGCTCGAGTTCGTGCTGGTTGCGCTCGAGCTCTGCGGGTGCGTTCGACCCTCGCTCGATTGGACGACGGGCCTCGCGCCCGGCGAGCAGCGGCCGACGTCGCGCGAGGGGTTTGCGCTGACCGACCTCGATTTCGACATTCGCTGGGTGGGTACGCGGGAGGCTTGACGCACCTGGGTCCGTGCGAGAACCATCCGGGCGTTCAACGATGCGTTCACGCGGCCTCGTCACCCTCGCCACCCTCGCGACTTCATCCCTCTTGCTGCTGCTCGCCAACGCGGCGACCGCGCAGCGACGAGGTCCGCGGACGCCCTCGAGCGACGCGGGCGCCAACGACGCCGCCGCGCCCATCGCCGACGCCAGAAGCGCCGACGCGCGTGGTGCCGCTTCGGACGCTGGCGCTGCCACGTCCGCGCCCGACGGATCCACAGGCGGAATGGACGCCGCCGTCGCCGCACAGGTCTCGGCGCCCACCGCCTTCGACCTGCCGATGAACCAGCGCGGACAAGGCGCGATCGTCCACTACCCGATCCTCGAGCAGCTCGCGCGCAACGACGTTCCCGTGTTCGCGCAGGTGCGCTCGTCGGCGCCGATCGATCACGTCTCGATGTACTTTCGCTCGCAAGGCGCCACGCGATACCGCGAGCTTCGAATGACCTCGATGGGGCAAGACCTGGGTTTGCCCGGCGGATACGGCTCGCAGATCCCCTGCGAAGACGCCTTTCCTCCGGCGCTCGAGTACTACGTCCAGGCCGTGGACACCTCCGGTGAGGTCATCGGTCACGCGGGCTCCGCGCTGCAGCCCATTCGCCTCGCCATCGTCACCGCCCGAACGCGCAACATCGTTCCGACGCTCCCAGGCCAGGCCCCGCCCCGCAACTGCGGCTCGATCACGGGCATGTCCACGACCCAGACCCGCGACTCGGGCGTCGAAGAGCGCGGCACCGGTGACCTCGGCGAGCCCTGCGCGCGCGACAACGATTGCCGCCGTGGCCTGCGCTGCGGCTCCACTCGCACCTGCGTCTTCGTGAGCGCCCCACGGTGAACCCAACGCCCCTCGGGCCACCACGACGACACCCTCTGGTGTCACTCGGGCGGTCCGCGGGGGAGGGCGCGACATTTTGGCAATCGATCTGGAGGGGTGACCAGCGGCCCTGCCTGGATTCTATCGGGCCGACGCCCCGCGGCGTCGTTGGCATGCCTGCCGCAAGCGAGAAGCGGACAGTGAAGGACCGAGCGCGATGCAGGTAGTTCAGAAAGTGTGGTCGTTTGTGGAGCTCGTGCTCCGCAGACATCCATGGGCGGTGACGTTGCTCGCGTTGATTCCGTGCGCGTTCTTCAGCGCGGCGATGGTCAACAACGTGCTCGCGGCCAACGTGTTCAAGGCCGACGTGGCCGCGCTCACCAGGCCCGCCCCCGCCGCCTCGTTCGAAGCGCAGACGCGGCCCGGATCGCAGTCGTATCGGTCCCGCGACACCGACACCATCCTTCGTCGCAACATGTTCGACGCCGACTCCGGCTGCCTCAACTGCCCGCCGCCCGTGCCCGAGACGCCCGACGCGGGCCCCGAGGCGGACGACACGAGTCCGCCGCAAGCGTGCGACGGACAGATCAAGATCATGGGCGCGGTCGAGTCCGACGACCCGACCTGGTCGTTCATTTTCGCCGCGCAGCAAGCAGGGCAGCCGACGATGCCGTTTCGCCTCGGGCAGCAGCTCGACAGCAAGACCGTGGCTTCGATCGGCTGGGCGCCGGACTACGGCGCGTACGTGATCCTTCGCCCGAGCACCGGTCCGCGCTGCTTCTACGCGCAGGTCATGCCGCCGCGTCCGACGCCCGCGCAGCCCGCGGCGGTCGCGTCGACCGCCGTGGCCGCCATCGCCGAGCCGGGAGACAGCCTCTCGCAGATCCTCGAGTCGGGCATCACCCGCGACGGAGCGAACCAGTATTCGCTGCGCCGCAACACGGTCGATCGCATCCTCGAGAACCAGGCCGAGCTCATGCGCACGACGCGCGTGATGCCCCACATGGAGGGCAGCCGCATCGTCGGACTCACGATGTTCGGCGTGCGCGCGAACAACCTCCTCGGGCGCATCGGCCTGCAAAACGCCGACGTTCTCACGCGGATCAACGGGCTCGAGATCGCCTCGCCCGACAAGGCGCTCGAGGCGTACGCCCGCTTGCGCACCGCGGATCGATTGTCCGTCTCGGTGCTGCGCAACGGCGCGCCCGTCAACATCGACTTCAACATTCGCCCCTAAGATTCCAGAGCTCTTCGAGGACCCCTCATCGTGAAGCTACGAACCGCAGTCGCCCTCGTGCTGGTCTCGCTGATGACCTTCGTCGCGAGCCTGTCCGTCGCGCAGACGCGCCAGCGGCCTGGGCAGATTCTGCCTGGCATTACGCGGCCCAATAACGTTCTTCCACCTTTTCCGCAGCAGTCGACGACCCCTGGCTCGACCCCCGGCTCGACTCCGGGGACGGGCGTCGCGGGGCAGGCCAACCTCCGTGAGTTCGAGGGCGGGATCGACTATCAGCCGCTGCCTGCGGGGGCGCGCATCACGTTCAACCTGCAGGACGCAGACCTGCCGGACCTCGTGCGCGCGATCGGAAACATCACGGGCCGCAGGTTCATTATTTCGGGCAAGGCGCGCTCGATCAAGGCCACGATCTACTCGCCGACCAAGGTGTCGCCGGGCGAGGCGTATCAGGCCTTCTTGAGCGTCTTGCAGACCAACGGAATGACCGTGGTCCCCGCGGGTCGCTACCTCAAGATCGAGGACAGCGCGGGCATCGCGACGCAGCCGGTGCCGCTCTACAACGCGGGCGAGCAGTCGCCGGGCGAGGATCGCTTCGTCACGCGCATCCATCGCTTGCGCAACATGACCGCGGACAACGCCGCGCAGCTGCTGTCGCACTTCAAGTCGGCCGCTGGAGACATCACTCCGTACGCGGGCACCAACACGATCGTGGTGACCGACACGGGGATGAACATCCGTCGAATGATGTCGATCCTCGCGGAGGTGGACGTGCCCTCGATCGGCGAGCAGATCTGGGTCGAGCGGCTGCAGTACATCCCCGCGGCCGAAGCAGTGCAGCGCATCAACGAGGTGCTCGGGACGACGGGCGGCGCCGCGGCGACGGCGCCGGGATCGCCGGGGTCGGACGTGCGCCTCGCGAGGCTCGTCGCTGAAGAGCGCAGCAACTCGGTGATGATCGTCGCGACCGAGCGCATGTACCAGCGCGTGCTCGAGATCATTCGGACCATCGATCGTCCGTCCGCGCAGGAGGCAGGCAACATCCACGTCTACGCCGTGCAGCACGCGGACGCCGAAGAGCTGTCGAACACGGTGAACAACATCGTCTCGGGCGGTCGTCAGGCGGGGCAGGCCGCAGGGCAGCGCGGCGCATCGACGGTGTTCGAGGGAACGATTCGAATCACCGCGGACAAGCGCACCAACTCGATCGTCGTGACGAGCACGTCGCGGGACTTCATCGAGGTGCGGGTGATCCTCGAGCGGCTCGATCGATCGCGGCGCCAGGTGTTCATCGAGGCCGCGGTGATGGAGCTCGAGGTCACCAGCGGAAACACGTTCGGCGTGAGCTTTCACGGCGGAACACAGCTCACGAACTTCTTGGGGATCCCTGGCGCGACCATCCCGCTCGGCGGGTTTCAGGCGCAGAACTCGATTCAGTTTCCCGCGTCGCAAGACGTGTTGACGGGCCTGGCGCTCGGCATCCGCGGGCCCGCGATCCCCAACCTCAACCTCGGAATCCCTGGATTTACCCTGGGAATTCCTGCGTTCGGCATCGTCCTTCGCGCGCTCGCCGAGTCTGGCGACGCCGACGTCCTGGCGACGCCGTCGATCATCGCGACCGACAACGAGCCCGCGGACATCAACGTGGGCGCCAACATCGCGCTGCAGAACAACGTCGGCGGCGTCGGCGCGCCGGGCGCGGCTGGCGCGCAGGGGGCGGGCGCGCTCGGGTTGCTCGGCGCGTTCGGAGGCTTCTCTGCGCCTCGCGGTGACGTCGGAACGAAGATCCGCATCGTCCCCCACATCAACGACTCGAACGAGGTGCGACTCGAGATCGACGAAGAGATCTCCGAGGCGGGCGCGGCCGAGGGAGCGCTCGGCGTCGTTCCGATCAATCGTCGTACGGCCAAGACCAAGGTGGTCGTTCAGGACCAGCAGACGGTCGTGATCGGCGGGCTCATCCGCAACTCGGTCCGTCGCTCGACGACGCGCATCCCGATCCTCGGCGACCTGCCGCTGATCGGCGCGCTGTTTCGCACGGAGAATCGTCGGGTCGAGCGCCGCAACCTGCTCTTGTTCATGACCCCGTACGTGATCCGCGACCAGAGCGACCTGCGTCGCATCTTCGAGCGCAAGATGCGCGAGCGGCAGGAGTTTCTCGATCGATACTTCGTGCTCTCGTCGAACAACAACGTGCGCCCCGACGTGGACTACTCGCGCACCAACGGCCTGGTCGAAGAGATTCGCCAGGCGATTCGACAACAACGCGAGGAGCAAGAGCGCGAGGTGCTGACCCTCGAGCGCGCTCCGCCGCAGCACAGGGCCGCGGCGCCGCTCGAGCTGCCGCCGGGCGTTCCGACGGGCGGCAGCGCGAGCGCGACGGTGAGCGCGAACCCGCCGACCACCGACGTGGCGCCGGTGGGAGCGAGCGGAGCCACGGCGCCGACGGCCCTTCCGATCCGGCTACCGATCCTCGGGCGGCCCGTGTCGCCGCAGACCCCTCAGTAAGTCACACTGCTCTACGAGACCCATGCATCGCGACCTGGTCGCGACCTCGGCACCCTCTCCATCTCTCAGCGGCTCGACGCCATGCAACAGAACGTTCGATTCATCGGCGAGATCCTGAAGCGCGCAGGGACGATCGACCCCGAGTCGATCGACGAGATCGTCTCGACGATCGAGCGCGAGGGGCGAGGAGCCCGGCTCCCCGACGCCCTCGTTCGCTCGGGAAAGAGCGACGAAGAGACGATCGCGCAAGCGCTCGGCGACGGCTTCGGGCTGCGCGTTCAACTCGAGGTCGCCAACGACAAGATCCCGCGAGAGATGCTCACCGAGCGCGGCTTCGACTTCGCGTTCGGGCGCTCGCACCAGATGCTTCCGCTCTACTTCGCGGGGGACGCGCTGGTGGTGGGCGTCGCCGATCCGCTGGACACCTGGGGGCTCGACGACCTGCGCGAGCGCATGGGCTTCGAGCTCGAGCCGGTGGTGATCCCCGCGACCAAGCTCATGGACGCGCTGTCGTGGGCGCAGACGCAGATCGAGCGCGCCGGGCACCTTCAGGACGACGGAAACAATTCCGAGCCCGACGAGCTCCGCCAGGAGATCCTCGAGAGCGACGACGACGCGCAGATCATCCGCTGGGTCAACTCGCTCTTCGTCGAGGCGCTCAAGGATCGCGCGACGGACATCCACGTGCAGCCGGACGACAACCAGGTCACGGTGCGCTTTCGCGTGGACGGCGATCTGCGCGAGGTGCGCACGACGCCGCGGCGGTTTCTCCCCGCGGTGGTGGCGCGCATCAAGGTCCTGTCGGGCTTGAACATCGCCGAGAAGCGCCTGCCTCAAGACGGCAGGTACGGCTTCAAAATGGGCGGAAAAAACGTGGACATCCGCGTCTCGACCATCCCCATCGGCAACGACCGCGGCGAGCGCGTCGTGATGCGTATCCTCAACAAGTCCTCGATTCAGCTCAGCCTCACGGACCTTGGATTCGCGCCGGATCGACTGGCGCTCATGTACTCGCTCATCGAGCAGCCGCACGGGATCGTGCTCGTCACGGGCCCCACGGGCTCGGGCAAGACCACGACGCTCTACGCGTGCTTGAACCGCATCAACCGCGCGGACCTCAACATCCTCACCGCGGAGGACCCGATCGAGTACGACCTGCGCGGGATCTCGCAGATGCAGGTCAACGCGAAGATCGGCCTGACCTTCGCCGCGTGTCTGCGCGCGTTTTTGCGGCAGGACCCGGACGTCATCATGGTGGGCGAGATCCGCGACAAGGACACCGCTGAGATCGCCGTGCAAGCGTCGCTGACGGGCCACCTCGTGCTCTCGACGATTCACACCAACGACTCGGCCGGCGCGCTGCCGCGCCTCGCGGAGATGGGGATCGAGAGCTTTCACATCGCCTCGACGTTGCAGGCGGCCCTCGCGCAGCGACTCGTGCGCGTGCTGTGCCCGCACTGCAAAGAGCGCCACATGACCAGCGAGCAGGACTGGGCGCGGCTGGGGCTCGATCGCTCGCGGGCGCTCATGCGCGTGACCAAGGCGCCCACCCGCTACGGCTCGAGCGCGTTCGGCGGCTCGCCGGCGGGGCTGCTCTTGCAGGACCTGGCCGAGGGGCGACGCATTCCTGCCTATCGCGCGGTGGGCTGCCCCAAGTGCCAAGGGACGGGGTTCATGGGCCGCACGGGCATCTACGAGCTGTTGCTGGTCACCGACGCGGTGCGCGGGCTCACGCTCAAGAGCGCCGACAGCGTGACGATCCGCCGCGCGGGGATCGAAGAGGGCATGGACACCTTGCGCGACGACGGGGCGCGCAAGGTGCTCGAGGGTCACACCACGATCGAAGAGGTCCTCGCGGCGACGCAGGACGAGCACTGAGGGCGATCGATGGCAGTCTTCGCGTACACCGGCGTCAACGACAAGGGTCGCACCGTCCGAGGGACGATCGACGCGGACAACGAGAAGTCCGTGCGCCAGCTCTTGCGCAAGCAGGGCGTGTACGTCGAAGAGGCGCGCGCGCTCGCGGGCGACGCCAAGCGCGCTGGGGCGACCGACGCCAAGGGCGCGTCGAAGGGAAAGGTCGCGGGAGCAAGGGCGCTCGCGGCGCTCGGCGGCGTGTCGAGCGCGCCGACGTTTCAGGCGATCTACGGCGCGATCAAGAAGGCTGCGTCGAGCTCGCAGCGGCACGTTGCGGTGGCGACCAGGCAGCTGGCTACCCTGTTGAAGGCTGGGATTCCTCTGCCCGAGGCGCTCTCGGCGGTGACCGAGCAGGTGGACCACAAGGAGCTGCAAGCGGCCTACGAGACCGTGGGCGTGAAGGTTCGAGAGGGCATCTCCTTCGCCAAGACGCTCGAGGAGTATCCGGAGTTCTTCGAGCCGCTCTATGTGAACATGGTCGCGGCGGGCGAGATGTCGGGCAACCTCGAGGGCGTGCTCGCGCGGCTCGCGGACTTCATCGAATCGCAGGTAAAACTCAAGGGAAAGATCACCGGCGCCATGGCCTACCCGGCCTTCATGGCGGTGTTCGGCTCGGGCATCATCGGCATCTTGATGGTGGTGGTGGTGCCGAAGGTCTCGGCGATCTTCTCGGATTTTCAGAAGAGCCTGCCCTGGTACACCGAGCTTCTGATCGCGGTGTCGGGCTTTTTGGGGCGCTGGTGGTGGCTGCTCATGATCGCCGCGGTCGTGGGGTTCGGCTTCTTCTTGCGTTGGAAGCGCACGCCCGAGGGCGCCTATCGCTGGGACGAGATCGTGCTCAAGCTGCCGCTGTTCGGCGAGCTGGCGAAGATGGTGGCGGTCACGCGGTTTACGCGGACGCTGGCCACGCTGCTCGCGTCGGGCGTGCAGCTCGTCAAGGCGATGGAGATCGTGAAGAACGTCTTGGGAAACCGCGTCCTCGAAGGCGTGGTGACCGACGCCACGGTGAGCATCAAGGAGGGCGAGAGCATCGCCGAGCCGCTCAAGCGATCGGGGCGCTTTCCGAAGCTGGTGGTGCAAATGATCTCGATCGGCGAGCGCTCGGGGGACCTCGAGGGCATGCTGGTGGCGGTGAGCGACAACTACGACGGGATCATCGACGCGCGCGTGACTTTGCTCACGAGCATGCTCGAGCCCATGATGATCGCGGCGATGGGCGGCACGGCCGCGGCGGTCGCGTTCTCGATCCTGATGCCGTTGATGCAGCTCAACGAGTTCGTGCAGTGAGGCGCGCAGAAGATGGCCGGCACACACCAGAGCAAACGAGCCTCGAGCGCCGGAAAGCGGCTGCTCTTTCCGTGGGAGACCCCCGGAGAGGGAGCGATGCGCAGGGCTCGGCGCGGGGCTCGTCCTGCGCTCTTTGTGTCGGTGGTGTTCGCTGCGCTCTACGCGCTCTCGTCGGTGCACGAGCAGCGGCGCGCGATGTTCGCGACGCGCGCGGCGATCACGACGGTGGTGCGCGCGGTCGAGGCGTATCGCGCCGACCACGAGGGCCGCTGCCCGCTCGGCGCAGAGCAGCTCGTGGCGCCGCCGGACGGCGTGCAGCCCTACCTTCGCCGCGTCCCCACGGACGGCTGGGGACGGCCGCTGCGAATTCAGTGTCCAGGGCGGAAGAACCCGGACACCGCGGACGTCTCTTCTTCGGGACCTACGGGGAGCTTCGACGACCCGACGCAGGTGTTCTGAGCCTCGCCCCAAACGATCGATCCAAGACTACTTGAAAAGATGTGCGAGCGTGCTGCTCCAAAGGAGATCATGATGAAGACGGCGAACAAGGGCGCGGCCAAGACCCCCGCGCGAAAGAGCGCAAAGCGGTTCTCACGGTGGATGGCGAAGGCGCACGCGGGCCTGACGCTGATCGAGATCATGATCGTGATCGCGATCATCGCGATGATCGGCGGCGGCGTGACGTTCGCGTTTCAGCAGCAGCGCCGAGCGCAGCGCTCGCAGGCGCTGTCGGACGCGAGGCAGATTCGCTCGATCGCGCAGATGTACTACAGCGAGCATCGCGACTCGTGCCCCACTGCGCAGTCCCTCATCGCAGCGGGTGAGATGGACACCCGCACCAAGACGAACGACCCGTGGGGAAAGCCCTTCGTGATCGCGTGCAACGGCGACGAGCTCGACGTGACCTCGAACGGGCCGGACGGGCAGCAGGGCTCGGCGGACGACATCACGACGGCCGCGCCGCGCGCGGGTAACTGAGAGAAATCTGTGATGCGACGGGCGCGCGCTGGAATGACCCTGATCGAGATCATGATCGTCGTGGCGATCATGGGGATGCTCTCGTCGGGGATCCTGTTCGGCGCCAACGCCCTGCCGAGGGCGCGGCTGCGCTCGTCGTCGATGCGGCTCGCGGCGGCCTATCGCTTCGCCTACGT
>LNFM01008372.1_pt1 | contig 15663 bp, 16 predicted proteins | sample 596031 | NCBI WGS metagenome assembly LNFM01 (sample SAMN04254537, study PRJNA301005) | activated carbon metagenome | isolation source: dual media filters at the Ann Arbor, Michigan drinking water treatment plant | place: USA: Ann Arbor | reverse complement strand
AGGCTGGCGTGGCGCTCGAAGAAATCGGGCGTGTTGGCCAGGTAGTTGGCGATGTCGTCTTCGGTGATGGGGGGAATGTTGTTGTTCATGGGTCGGTGGGTCGGGCTGGGTTCAGCCGATGTCGGGAATGGTGATTTCGCCGTCGAACACGGTGGTGGCCGGGCCGGTCATGAACACCGCGTTGTCGTGGCGGCGGCTGTCCTGCCATTCGATGGTGAGCACGCCGCCGTGAGTGTGCACGTCCACGCGCGCATCGAGCAGGCCGAGGCGAATACCCGCCACCACCGCGGCACAGGCGCCGGTGCCACAGGCCAGCGTCTCGCCAGAGCCGCGCTCGTACACCCGCAGCTTCACTTGCGCGCGACTCACGACCTGCAGGAAGCCCGCGTTGACGCGCTGGGGAAACCGCTCATGGCGCTCGACCATCGGGCCCCAGGCCTGCACCGGCGCGGTCTTCACGTCGTCGACCATCATCACCGCGTGCGGGTTGCCCATGGAGAGCACGGCCACTGGCACATCGCCCGCATACGGCAGGGCCAGCGGCCAGCGCTCGAAATTGCCCATGGGTTCGGATTGCAGGCCCTGGGCATTGAATGGCACGCGGTCCAGCGCGAACACGGGCGGGCCCATGTCCACCGTCACACGCCCATCGGCGTGGGCGTGCAACTCCAGCTCTCCGTTGGCGACTTTCACGCGCAGGGGGTTGCGCAGGCTCAGGCCCTTGTCGTGCACAAAGCGCACGAAGCAGCGCGCGCCATTGCCGCAGTGCTCCACCTCGCCGCCGTCGGCGTTGTGGATCACATATTCGAAATCAAGCCCGGGCTCCAGCGTGGCGCGCACGCTCAGGATCTGGTCGGCGCCCACGCCGAAATGCCGGTCGGCGAGAAAGCGGTACTGGGCTGCGGAGAGGCCCAGGCGCCCACGCGTTTCGTCGAGCACCACGAAATCGTTGCCTGCGCCCTGCATCTTGGTGAATCGGATGTGCATGGAATCATTATCGGGGCTCACTTGCACGTGGCGTCAGAAGCGGGCACGCTTCCCGCAAAATGCCACCATGGCAAGACCCACCCAACTCCTGCACCCCGCCCGCGACCTCGCCGCCGTTCGGCCCGCCGCCACCGTGCTGCTGCTTCGCGACAGCACCGACCCCGCAAAGCCCGGCATTGAAGTTCTGATGACGCGCCGCTCCATGACGGCGAGCTTCGCGCCCGGCGCCTACGTGTTCCCCGGCGGCGGTATTGACGCCACCGATGTGCAGGCCCACGCCATCTCCACCCGCCGCCCCACGCAGAGCCATCTGCACCTCACCCAGGCCATCGCCGCGATCCGCGAGAGCTACGAAGAGCTGGGCGTGCTGCTCGCGCACCGGGCTGACGGCCGGCCAGTGGACGACAGCGACATCGCCACCCTCGACCGCCAGGCACCGTTTGCCGCGCAGTGCCGGGCCCACGGCCTCACACTCGACGCCGCCAACGTGTTCGTGCTGGCGCACTGGATCACCGATCGCGACCTGCCGCGCCGCTTCGACGTGCCCTTCCTTGTGGCGCGCATGCCCGAAGGCCAGGCGCCGGTGGCCGACGAGACCGAGCAGTTCGAGCCGGTCTGGGTGCGCCCGGCCGACGCGCTTCAGCGCCACCATGCTGGCGCCTTTTTCATCATATTTCCCACCATCCGAACGCTCGAACGCCTGCAGGCTTACGCCACCGTGCAGGCCGTGCTGAGCGCCTGTGCCCGCAACGAGGAACCGCTGTGGACCAGCTGCCCGCGCGCCGGCATCACGAACGGCGCAGAGTCGCGCCACATGGAACACGAGCCGCCGTTCGGCGAACTCGCCCTGGTCTGCCCCGACGGCCAGATCGTGCACAGCCTGGACTGGCAGCACGAGCACCCGGTGCAACTGCTCAAAAACGTGCAGCGCCTGACCGCGCCCAACCCCGGCTTCATGACCGGCCCGGGCACCAACAGCTACATCGTGGGCGACCCGGCCAGCGGCCACATCGTGATCGACCCAGGCCCGGACGACGCGCCCCACATCGAGCGGCTGTGGCGCGCTGCCGGCGGGCGCATACAGTCCATCGTCTGCACCCACTCGCACCCCGACCACTCTCCCGGCGCGCCGCGGCTGCAGGCCCTGTGTGTGGCCGCCGGCCTTGAAAAGCCACCCATCCTGGGCCTGCCGAGCGCACCGACCTCGCGCGAGAACAGCCGCTTCACGCCCGAACGCTCGCTGGCCGACGGCGAGCAGCTCATGCTCATCGGGCAGGCCGGGGACACCACGGTCTCGCACACGCTGGAAGTGATCCACACCCCCGGCCATGCAGCCAATCACCTGTGCCTCTTGCTGGTGGAAGATGGCCTGCTGTTCACCGGCGACCACATCCTCAACGGCAGCACCACGGTGATCGACCCGCCCGACGGCAGCATGGGGGCCTACCTGGATTCGCTCGACAAGCTGGCCGAGCGTTGCAAGGCGCACGGCGTCGAGTTCATCCTGCCAGCGCATGGCTACGTGCTGGGCGACCTGCGAGCCAGTGCCGACAACCCCAGTGCGCCCGCCGAAGGCGGCGCGCTGGCGGCCATTGCGCACCTGAAGGCGCACCGCCTGCAGCGCGAAGCCAAAGTCGCTCGCGCCATGCAGGCTTCGCCTGAGGGAACACCAGACGACTGGGTCCGACTGGCCTACGACGATGTGCCTGAACGGCTGTGGCCCGTGGCCAAACGATCCCTGTTGGCCCACGTTGAGCGGCTGCAAAGCCTGGGCGGTTTCAACCTCTGAGGAGCATTCATGAAGATCGCGATCATGTCCGATGTGCATGGCAACTTCTCGGCTCTCCAAGCCGTGGTGGCCGACATCGCCCGGCGAGGTGGCGTTGACGAAGTGATCAACCTGGGCAACATGGTCAGCGGGCCCTTGATGCCCCTGCAGACCGCTCACTTCCTGATGCGCCAGAACTGGCTGCAGATTGCGGGCAACCACGATCCCCAGGTACTGCAGGTCGCCACCGGTGAGCGCAGCACCTCGGACGCTTTTGCCGCGGGGGAACTGGACGATCCCTGCCGGTGGTGGCTGGCAGCCTTGCAGGATTCGCTGGATGCGCGCCTGCACACAGGCGAACTGTGGAAAGAACGTCTGGGCGCTGAAGTGGCCGCGTGCCACGGGACACCCCGAAGCAACGTGGAATACCTTCTGGAGACGGCCGAAGGCGTGGGCATCCGCACGGCGCTGGCACCCGAAATTGCGGAGCGTCTGGGTGGCCGTGTACCGCCGCACGTGCGCCTGCTGGCCTGTGGCCATTCCCATATTGCGAGGGTCGTGCGCCTCACCACCGGCCTGCTGATCGTCAACCCGGGCGCCGTTGGCATGCCGGCCTACGACGTCAGCCGCGCGCACCCGCTGTCCAGCTACCACAGGGTGGAAAACGGAAGCCCCGACGCACACTATGCAATCGCAGAGAAGGTGGATGGCCAGTGGCACGCCGCTTTGGTCTCTGTGCCCTACGACGCCGAAGCGGCTGCCCAGCTGGCGGCCAGAAACGGGCGGCACGATTGGGCGCACGCCCTGCGCACCGGCTACATGCCCCGGCTGCTCTGAGCAACAGGCCGGTCAAACCGGCTGCGGCCGCAACGCGTTCACCGCGCCCCGGGCAGGCGCATGGCAACCGCAAGAACGCGCCATGGCTTCGGCAGAGATGGCCAGCACACCGGCCAGCTCACCCAGGTCGATCGTCATCTCATGGCCAGGCAGCCAGTCCAGAGCCGTCAGCAGCCAACGCGCCAGACGCTCTTCCACGTTGTGGTGCTGCAGGCTGAAAGCCGTCTGCGAAATCTGCGAGGTGAGCGACAGCAAATGACCCACAACGGCCTTGACCACCGCCGTGGCGTTGAGCCGGTCGCTGTGCGTCAGGGCCGCCAGCAGCAGGTTGGAAGGATGATCGGCTGGCAATGTGTGCTCCCGGCCGAGAGCGTGCCTGGGTACGGGGCCGGCATGACCAGGCGGCTGACATTGCATGGGCAAAAACCCGTGAACATGTTCGGTACCAAACACATGGGCTGTGAGCCCCGCGTTGAATTCCACTGTGGATCCTCATGCAGTGCGTCCGGCGGCACGGGTGTTCGGAAAAATTGACAGCCTTCAGCGCACTCGCCATTTACACTTCATGTGTGCATGCTCACATTTGTACCGGCCATTCAGCGATGGCACTTCCGTTGAAGCGTTGAAAAAGAATACAGATCGGGAGCTCCAGTGACCCTCACGAACAATGGCCTCGTGGCCCAACTGGCCACCGACGACCAGAGACTGCTCGAGCGCCACTGCAAGCCGGTCGATCTGCACACGGGCGACATCCTGTCAGCGCCTGACACGCCCAACGGGCATGTGCACTTTTTGACCAGCGCTACTGTGGCCATGGTGGTGCGCCACACCGACGGCAGTGGCTTGGCCGTGGGTCTGGCCGGCCACGAAGGCGCCGTGGGGCTTCAACATGCGCTCGGCCTGGGCGCTGGCAACCTGACCCTGCAAGTGCAGCGTGGAGGCAAGGCTTTTCGTGCTGACGGTGTAGCCATGCAACGCCTGGTTGCGCGCCGCGTCCAACTGCTGCGCACTTTTGCCGTCTATCTTTGGGGGTTTTCGCAGGAGGTCGCATCGCTCGCTGCGGCGTCCCAGACGCACGCCATCAAGGCCCGCTTGGCGAACTGGATCGTGCTGAGCCACGCACGCAATGGGCACGACGATCTCTTGCTCACCCACGCGCACCTCGCCGACATGCTCGGCGTGCGCCGCGCGGGTGTGACGTTGGCGGCGGTTGAGCTCAAAGGATTGGGACTGGTGAACTACCAGCGCGGGCGCATCCACATCCTGGACCTGGATGGACTGCGAGCTGTGGCCAAAAGGCCTGCCCTGAGCAATGGCCTGCCGCATGCTTGATCGATAAGTGTGAAGCGCGCCGTTACGCCGGATTCTGTGCATCCAGGTTGCCCTGGATGTGACCGCCATTCATCTGGGCCGGGGGTTGCCCACCCGGCTCGGTGCTACCTACCCGCCAGCTCGCCTCGCGGAACCACGAAGATCGTCGACACGGCGAACCGTGTCGCCTCAGGCTGGCCTATTTGGTATTGCTGCGCGTAGAGATTGCCCGTTTCACCCGCACTGAAGCGGCTCGTCTCTGTTGCTCTGATCCTCACCTTAGGGCCTTGCAGCTTGTCGGTGGAGAGGTGTTACCTCCTACACTGTCCTGTGCAGTCCGGACGTTCCTCCAGCACCCCCTTTCGGGTCCTCTTTCGAGGCAGTGCCAGCGACGGCCTGGCGCGCTTCACGCAAGCATTATCCCGCCTGCCCGGATACCCCTGGCCGTGGCACCTCGTATGGCCCGGTAGGATTCTTACTTTGCGGAGGTAAGAATCGTGAAAATCACCAGCAAAGGACAGGTCACCATCCCGCAGGCGGTGCGCGAGCAGGCGCGGCTGCACCCACATGGCGAGGTGAGTTTCGAGGTGTTGCCCAACGGCGACGTGCTCATGCGAGCGGCCGTTGCCACGGTCTCCCCAGCGCGCCGAGCCTTCGAACGGGCGCGCGGCAGCGCCAACGCCAGTGCCTTCAAGCACATGGGTACCGACGAATTCATGAAGTACCTGCGCGGCTGATGGCACACCACAGGAACAACGCAAGCGCACTCGCCCGCGAGCCGGACGCGCGCTACTTGCAGCCGGCCCCGATCGCTGGAACCCTGGTCGACAGCGGCGTGCTGATCGACGTGCTGGCCGACGACTCCCTGTGGGCCGACTGGTCGATTGCACAACTGGAACGCTGCGCACAACGAGGGCCGCTGTTCATCAACCCCCTGATCCTCGCCGAGGTGAGCCCCCGCTTCGAGACGGCCGCCGACCTGGAAACCACCCTGGCCCACCTGCCGCTGCAACGCCAGGCCCTGCCCTGGGACGCCGCTTTTCTCGCCGGTCAGGCGTTCAAACTCTACCGCCAGCACAGCGGCACCGACCCCTCGCCCATGCCCCACTTCTACATCGGCGCCCATGCCTGGGTGAACCAGCTGCAGCTGCTCACGCGCGATGCCGTGCGCTACCGGCGCTACTTCCCCAAGCTCACACTGGTGGTGCCCTGAAGGTGTCGGACAATGGCGGCTTTGCCCTGGATTGCTTGATAGCCACAAGCCACCCGCCACCATGATCCGACTCTCAGAACTGAAGCTGCCCCTGGCCGACGTGCCGACCGAGCACCGCCGCGCCGCCGACGCGCCCACCGAGACCGACCTCGACCGCGAACCGCCGCCGCACCCTGTGGAGGCCCTGACCCGGCTGGCCGCAGCCGCGCTCTCCGTTCCCAACGCGCAAATCGAGCACCTCCACGTCTTCAAACGCAGTTTCGACGCGCGCAAGGCCGACCTGCTCGCGGTCTACATCGTCGACGTGACGCTGGCCGATCCCGCGCAAGAGGCACCTTTGCTGGCGCAACACGCCGGCAAACCCCACATCCAGCCCACACCCGACATGGCCTGGCACCCGCCCGGCCATGCGCCGGCCGGCTGGCCGCACCATGAGGCAGAGCGCCCGGTGGTGGTCGGCCTGGGCCCTTGCGGCCTGTTCACGGCGCTGGCCCTGGCGCAAATGGGCTTCAGGCCCATCGTGCTGGAGCGCGGCAAGCCGGTGCGTGAGCGCACCAAGGACACCTGGGGCCTGTGGCGCAAACACGTGCTCAACCCCGAGAGCAACGTGCAGTACGGCGAAGGCGGTGCCGGTCTGTTTTCCGACGGCAAGCTCTACAGCCAGATCAAGGACCCGCGCTTCCTCGGCCGCAAGGTCATGCAGGAGTTTGTCGACGCGGGCGCACCCAGCGAGATTCTCTACACCGCACACCCGCACATCGGCACCTTCAAGCTGGTGCGCGTGGTGGAAGCCATGCGCGAAAAGATCATCGCGCTGGGCGGCGAGATCCGCTTTCAGCACCATGTGTGTGGCCTCAGCCTCTCACACGACGACGGCGAGCAGCGCATGGCGTCGCTGCGGGTGCGCCGCCTGGACACCGGCGACACCATCGACATGCTGGTGCAACGTGTTGTGTTCGCGCTGGGGCACAGCTCGCGCGACTCTTTCGCGCAGTTGTGGGACGCGGGTGTGTTCATGGAAGCCAAGCCGTTTTCGGTGGGCTTTCGCATCGAGCACCCGCAGGGCGTGATCGACCGCGCGCGATGGGGCCGCCACAGCGGTCACCCGCTGCTGGGCGCGGCCGACTACAAACTGGTGCACCATGCGAAGAACGGCCGGGCGGTCTACAGCTTCTGCATGTGCCCCGGCGGCATGGTGGTGGCGGCCACGTCGGAGCCGGGGCGCGTGGTCACCAACGGCATGAGCCAATACTCGCGCAACGAACGCAACGCGAACGCGGGTCTGGTGGTGGGTATCGAACCGACCGATTTCCCGCAAACCTTTCCACAGGATGCACCGCTGTGGACCGCCGCCTTCGGCGAGCACGACGGCATGCGTTATGCCGAGCAGGCCGTTGGGCTCGCCAGTGAAGGCAGAACCCACCCGCTGGCAGGCATCGTGCTGCAGCGCGAACTGGAGGCCCGTGCCTACCATCTCGGCGGCGGGACCTACGAGGCCCCGGGCCAGCTGGTGGGCGACTTTGTGGCGCAGCGCCCGTCCAGCACGCTGGGCGAGGTCGTGCCGTCGTACCAGCCGGGCGTCAAGCTGGGCGATCTCGCCCCCGCCCTGCCCGCCTACGCCATCGAGGCCATGCGCGAAGCGCTGCCGGTGTTCGGCCGCAAGATCAAAGGCTACGACATGGCCGACGCCGTGCTCACTGGCGTGGAAACTCGCACCTCGGCGCCGCTGCGCATCACACGCGGCGAGGACTTCCAGAGCCTGAACACCCGCGGGCTGTACCCGGCGGGCGAAGGTGCGGGCTATGCCGGTGGCATCCTCTCGGCCGGGGTGGATGGCCTGAAGGTGGCCGAGGCCCTGGTGCTCGATCTGCTGAAAACCCCACAGACCCGGCGCCAGAGCGTGAAATCGCCCTCGGCATGACGAATCTTTACAAGCCGTGCATAACGGATTGACTGCCCTGGCGCACACTTTCCGCGTTGTTATCAGGAGTTCGCCATGAAATTTCCCGTTTTTCTCCCCTTGATGAGCCTTCTGGCATTGGGCAGCACCAGTGTTGCGCATGCGCAAGAGGAACAAGGCCGCGTGATCAGCAGCACGCCGGTGGTGCAGCAAGTGGCTGTTCCCCGCGAGATGTGCAGCGACGAGCGCGTGACCTACCAAGGCCAGCCGTCGGGTGCTGGCGCCCTGCTCGGCGGCATTGCCGGAGGCGCTGCGGGCAACGCCATTGGCAACGGCAGCGGCCGCGCGGCCGCCACCGTGATCGGTCTCATCGGCGGCGCCATCATCGGCAACCGCGTTGAAGGCCCCGGTCAGCCCTACACCGAGAGCTACCGCCAGTGCGGCACGCAAACCTTCTACGAGAACCGCACCGTGGCCTACAACGTGGTCTACGAATACGCCGGGCGCCAGTACAACGTGCAGATGCCACAGGACCCGGGCCCGACCATCCGCCTCAACGTGTCCCCGGCTGACGCCCTGCCCCCTCAGGGTTACGCCCCGCCGGTCTACAACAACGCCCCGATCTACCGGCCGCAGACCGAGTACTACCCGTCCAACACCCGCATCACCATTGGCACCGAGTACTACCCGCGCTACCAGGTGTCGCCCGGTGTGGTCTACATCAATGGCTACCGCTCCGGCCACCGCCACAACGACCACCGCTACCGGGACGGCTACCGCGACAACGACCGCTGGGAAAGAAGGTAGGGGGAAGCCCCCCGCCCGCGGCATCAAGCCAATAAGAAAGCGACCCGAGGGTCGCTTTTTTGTTTTTTGTTGATCGAACCTGATCAGCTTTGCTGCTGCAGGGCAGCAATGCGTTCTTCGATGGGCGGGTGCGTCGAGAACAGCTTGCCCAGACCGCCGGCGATGCCGAGTGCCTGCATTGTCTTGGGCAGCTCGCCGGGAGTGAGCCCACCGAGGCGAGCCAGTGCGTTGATCATGGGCTGCTTGCGGCCCATGAGGCCGGCAGCACCGGCGTCGGCGCGGAATTCGCGCTGGCGGCTGAACCAGGACACGATGATCGCGGCCAGAAAGCCCAGCACGATGTCCATCACGATGGTGGTCACCATGTAGCCGATGCCGGGGCCGCTGCTGTTGCTGTCACCCTTGCGCAGGAAACTGTCAACCGCGTAGCCGATCACCCGGCTGAGGAACACCACGAAGGTGTTCATCACGCCCTGGATCAGGGTCATGGTGACCATGTCGCCGTTGGCCACGTGGGCCACCTCGTGACCGATCACAGCCTCGACTTCCTCTTTGGTCATGTTCTGCAGCAGCCCCGTGGACACGGCGACCAGCGCCGAGTTCTTGAACGCGCCGGTCGCAAACGCGTTGGGTGCGCCTTCAAAGATGGCAACCTCCGGCATGCCGATGCTGGCCTTGTCGGCGAAACGGCGCACCGTCTCCACGATCCAGGCTTCGTCGGCCGTCTGCGGCTGGCTGATCACGCGCGCACCGGTGCTGAACTTGGCCATGGGCTTGCTGATGAGCAGTGAGATGATGGCACCGCCAAAACCGATGACGAGCGAGAACCCGGCCAGCGCCGTCATGTTCAGGCCATTCGCAGTCAGGAATCGGTCCACGCCCAGAATGCGGGTGGTGACCAACAACACCGCCATCACGGCAAAGTTGGTCAGGACGAACAGCAGGATGCGTTTCATGTTTTCTCCAGTGGTGCAGCGGTGCCAAAGGGCAACCGGACTGCGCTTGTGACCCGGCTGGGTCTTGCAGGTTCCCGCCCCCTTTGTCCACCAGTCTTTGGCGCACCGGGAAGGCCGGCGGATGATACCGAGAATTCAGTATGGGGCTGCGCAGCTCGAAATCAAGGCGCGCCCGCGGGGCTGTCGGGTTTGACACTGCCGTCAAACGGCAGCCGAGGCGTGCGGAAAACGCTCGCGTCGTCATAGTACCCGGCGTCTTCGTTGGCTGGCCACCAGCCTGGCACACCGAGCACCGGCAGCGGTGTGAACGGTTTGGCGGCCAACACAGGTGCACTCAATTCCCGCGCCAGCCAAGCGTCCCAATCAGCGAGGTCGTCACCCAGCGACATGAGCACAGGCCCGCGAAATACGTGGGCGGTGATCGATTTGTAGGGCGTGACCAGTTTTTCCAGCAGCGCGTGGCCAAACAGCACCAGGCGCGCCTGCGCCCAGAGCGGGCGCAAGGTGACGAACAACCGATACCAATCACGCGCGTTCAGCGCGTCCCACAGCGGCTCGGGCGCCTGCAGCAGGGCCGCGTTTTCGTCGAACAGCGTGAGCGCATCGCGCAGTGGGCCCCGCACCCCACGCACGCCAGCCGCCGCAATCTCTGCGGCCTGCAACTGGTTCAACTGCAGCTTGGTCTGCGGGAAGCGCACCCAGCACAAGCCATTGAAGAAGTCGTGCAGGTTGTGGCGGGTGGGTACGTTACCGGTATCGAAGATGTACTGCTCGTAGGCGGTGCCTTGGGGCAGTTCGGCCTGCGAAACGAAACGCACCGGGCAATTCGACAGCGCGCTCAGGATGTATGGCAGGGCGCGTCCCGCGTCCAGCTGAATTTGAACGGCGCGGCCCTGGACTGCGACCGGCGCGAACCAGGGCTCGGACCAATCCGGCGAGTCGCCAGGAAGCATCAGGCCTGCAGGCGCCAGGGAAGCGCTTCCCCTCCGCGCAACGGCTTGAGGTCGGCCTCGCCGAAGCGGAAGCTCTCAGGGGTGGTCCAGCTTTCGCGCTGCAGGGTGATGCTGCCGCTGTTGCGCGGGAGGCCGTAGAAAGCCGGGCCGTGGAAGCTGGCGAAGGCTTCGAGCTTGTCGAGCGCGCCCACCGAGTCAAAAGCCTCGGCGTACATCTCGATCGCGGCATGCGCGGTGTAGCAGCCGGCGCAGCCAGTGGCGTGTTCCTTCAGGTGGGCCGCGTGGGGCGCGCTGTCGGTGCCAAGAAAGAAACGGTCGCCACCACCGGTGGCCGCTGCCAGCAACGCGAGTCGGTGGGTTTCGCGTTTGAGTACTGGCAGGCAGTAATAGTGAGGGCGGATACCGCCGGTGAAGATGGCGTTGCGGTTGTAAAGCAGGTGGTGCGCGGTGAGCGTGGCGGCTGTGAACGGCCCGGCCTCGGCCACGTACTGCGCGGCCTCCTTGGTGGTGATGTGCTCGAACACCACCTTGAGTTCGGGGAAGTCGCGGCGCAGGGGAATCATCTGCTGGTCGATGAACACCGCCTCGCGGTCGAACAGATCGATGTCGGGCGTGGTGACTTCACCGTGCACCAACAGCAGCAGGCCGGCGCGCTGCATGGCCTCCAGCGACTTGTAGGTCTTGCGGATGTCGGTCACGCCGGCATCGCTGTTGGTGGTGGCGCCCGCAGGGTAGAGCTTGGCCGCAACCACACCGGCGTCTTTCGCGCGCGCGATCTCCTCGGCTGGCAGGTTGTCAGTAAGGTAGAGCGTCATCAGCGGCTCGAAGCTCATGCCGTCTGGCACAGCGGCGCGGATACGGTCGCGGTAAGCCACGGCCTGCGCCGCAGTGGTCACCGGCGGCTTGAGGTTGGGCATGATGATGGCTCGCCCAAACTGGGCGGCCGTGTGCGGCACAACGGTACGCAGGGCGTCGCCATCGCGCACGTGCAGGTGCCAGTCGTCGGGACGGGTGATCGTGAGGCTGCTGGTGAGTTTGGGGTTCGATGCGGTCATACACCGATTGTCGCAAACCGCCCGGCCTACAGAGTTACCTTGTCGGAAGGGTATTTCCAGAAGTCGCGCAAGAGGTAACTGATGGGGAGGTTCAGTGTTGTGCCTTTGGGCGGAATGGGTTTTTCGAACCAAGTGGCATAGATGGTGTGGATCTCGCTGCTGTAGATAAGCCGGCGCATCTCATCGTCAACGATCTTTTTGAAGGCGGGGTCGTCCTTGGGCAGCATGATGGCCAAAGCCTCGGTGGTGAAGAAGCGTCCCACCACCTTCAATGCCTTGGGATCGGGGCGCCCCGCGGCCAGGCCAAAGAGCAGGACGTCGTCCATCGCAAAGGCGTCCGCTTCGCCACTTTCCACCATGGCCACTGCCTGCTGATGGTCATCCGCCTCAAGGATCTGCAGCTTGAGCAATCGCTCCATATTCAACCGACGCAACGCCGCCAGCGGAGTGGTGTTTCGGGTGGACACCACGGTTTTGAGGGCGGGATGGTCCAGCCGATCCACCGGGCTGGCGGACCTGACCAACAGTCGCGCACCGGTGATGAAGTGGGGGATGGTGAATTCCACCTTTTCGCGGCGTGCCGCGTTGTTGGTGGTGGAGCCACATTCCATATGGGCCTTGCCCTGCGCCACCATGTCGATACGGTTGGACGGCGTGACCTGAACATATTCAACCGCCAGCTGAGACAGCCCCAGTTTCTGCTGCAAAGCGACAGCGAGTCTTCGACAAATGTCCAGCGCGTAGCCCTTTGGCCTCTTCTGCTCGTCCACGTAGGAGAACGGGACCGCCGACTCTCGGTGGGCCAACACCAGCTTTCCATTCGCTCGAATCTGGTCAAGTACAGGGGTGGACTGGGCATGGACCCCGACACCCCAGCAAATGGTCGAAGCAAGCAACCAGCGGAGCAAACAAGACGCTTTCACCATGGGAACCCTCCATTTGAGCAACGCCCCGCCAAGAAAAACGTGGTTGCGGTCACTGCCACATGGCAGTTGGAGGAAGCTTAGGCAGCCGATACGGGCGTGTCTCTAACGCCCCGGCAGTATTTGGCGAACGACTCAGTGCGCCAGGATCTTGTTGAGGAAGTCCTTGGTGCGCGGCTGCCGTGCCTCGGGCTTGCCGAAGAAGTCGTCCTTCGAGCAGTCCTCCAGGATCTTGCCGCCCACATCCATGAAGATCACGCGATTGCTGACCTTGCGGGCGAAGCCCATCTCGTGCGTGACGCACATCATGGTCATGCCCTCGTTGGCGAGGCCGACCATCACGTCGAGCACCTCGCCGACCATCTCGGGGTCGAGCGCAGAGGTAGGTTCGTCGAACAGCATCACGATCGGGTCCATGGACAGCGCACGTGCAATCGCCACACGCTGTTGCTGGCCACCCGAGAGCTGGCCTGGGAACTTGTCCTTGTGGAGGGACAGGCCCACGCGGTCCAGCATCTTGAGGCCGCGCTTCTTGGCTTCTTCAGGGTTGCGGCCGAGGACCTTGATCTGGGCGATTGTGAGGTTCTCGGTCACCGACAAGTGCGGGAACAGCTCGAAATGCTGGAACACCATGCCCACGCGGCTGCGCAGTTTGGGCAGATCGGTCTTGGGGTCGTGCACCGGCACGCCGTCGACGGTGATCTCGCCCTTCTGGAAGGGTTCGAGCGCGTTGATGGTCTTGATGAGGGTCGACTTACCCGAGCCCGACGGGCCGCAGACAACGACAACCTCACCCTTCTGGATGTTGGTGGAGCAATCGGTCAGCACCTGCACGCTGCCATACCACTTGGAGACGTTCTTGAGTTCAATCATGGCAATTCCTGTGTGACGAACGCATCAACGGATGATGGCGATCTTTTTGTGCAGTTGTTTGACGGACCACGACAGCGCGTAGCACATGACGAAATACACCACGGCGGCGGCAAGGTATGCCTCGATCGGGCGACCGAAGTTCTTGCCAGCTACTTCAAAGCCCTTGAGCATGTCGTAGGCGCCGATGGCGTAGACCAGCGAGGTGTCCTGAAACAAGATGATGGTTTGCGTGAGCAGCACCGGCAGCATGTTGCGAAAAGCCTGGGGCAGCACCACCAGCTTCATGTTCTGACCGTAGCTCATGCCCAGCGCCTGGCCAGCGTGGACCTGACCGCGGGGAATGGACTGGATACCCGCACGCATGATTTCGCTGAAGTACGCCGCCTCGAAGGCAATGAACGTGATCACCGCCGACACTTCGGCGCCGATGGACCGACCGATCAGCAGCGGCACCAGCAGGAAGAACCACAGGATCACCATCACCAGCGGAATGCTGCGCATACCGTTGACGTAGATGGTGGCCGGCACCTCAAGCCACTTCTTGCCCGAAAGGCGCATCAGCGCAAGGACGGTGCCGAAAAGGATGCCGCCAATGGTGGCCACAACGGTCAGCATGAGGCTGAAGTAGAGGCCTTTCAGCACAAAGTTGCTGATCAGATCCCAGTTGTAGAAGGAAAAGTCGAGGTTGAGGTTCATGTCAATGACCTCCCGATCCGCCGGCCACAACAAAGCCAGGTATACGTACGCGCTTCTCGATGAACGCCATGATGCGGTTGATGGCGAAGGCCGAGATGATGTACAGACCAGTCACGGCCAGGTACACCTCGATTCCGCGCGAGGTCTCTTCCTGTGCCTGCATGGCGAACATGGTGAGTTCTGAGACCGACACCGCGAACGCCACCGAAGAGTTCTTGAAGATGTTCATGGTCTCGCTGGTGAGCGGCGGAATGATGATGCGAAATGCCATGGGCAGCAGCACATAGCGGTAGTACTGGAAGGTGGTGAAGCCCATCGCCATGCCCGCATAGCGCTGGCCGCGCGGCAAGGCCTGGATACCCGAACGCACCTGTTCGGCAATGCGCGCAGAGGTGAAGAAGCCCAGTGCGAACACCACCAGCACGAAGCCCGGCACACCCTGCAGCACATTGAACATGGAGGGAAGCACGTGGTACCAGAGGAAGATCTGCACCAGCAAGGGGATGTTGCGGAACAGCTCGACCCACGCGTTGCCCAGCCGCACCACCATGGGCCGATCGGGCAGGGTCCGCAGCGTGCCGATCACCACGCCGATCACCAACGCCAACAGCAAAGAAAGCAGAGCGACCGACACCGTCCAGCCCCAGGCCGACAGTATCCAATCGAGATAGGTGATGTCACCGCCCTTGCCAAAGCAGCCTTGTACCGGCTGCCGCTCGATGGTGTCTTCGCAGAACACCTGCCAATCCCAGCTCATAAGAGCCCTTTCTTTTTGTCGTCCGCGCCGCGCCACAAGAAACGTGGGTGTCCACGAAAACGCCCCTTCAAATGGTCCACTTGAAGGGGCGTGCCAGAGGCTTGCGCGCTTACTTCTTGGCGTAATCTTCCATCGGCTTGTCGTTCGGCGCAGCCCAAGCTGCCTTGGTGGCGTCGGAGATCGGCAGGCCGATCTTCACGTTGGCGGGCGGGATCGGCTGCATGAACCACTTGTCGTACAGCTTGGCAAGCGAGCCGTCGGCGATCTGGCGCTTGATGCTGTCGTCCACCGCCTTCTTGAAAGCAGGGTCGTCCTTGCGCAGCATGCAGGCGATCGGCTCGACCGACAACACTTCACCCACGATCTTGAAATCGGAAGGCGTCTTGGCCTTGGAGATGTTGGCGGCCAGGATGGAGCCGTCCATCACGAACGCATCAGCACGGCCCGACTCCAGCAGCAGGAAGCTGTCGGCGTGGTCCTTGCCGAAGACTTCCTTGAAGTCGATGCCGCCAGCGCGCTCGTTCCTGCGCAGCGTCTGCACCGAGGTGGTGCCGGTGGTGGTGGCCACGTTCTTGCCGGCCAGGTCCTTGATGCCGTTGATGCCGGAGTTGGCCTTCACCGCAATGC
>LNFM01008371.1_pt1 | contig 15663 bp, 17 predicted proteins | sample 596031 | NCBI WGS metagenome assembly LNFM01 (sample SAMN04254537, study PRJNA301005) | activated carbon metagenome | isolation source: dual media filters at the Ann Arbor, Michigan drinking water treatment plant | place: USA: Ann Arbor | reverse complement strand
AGCGCCGGCCGAAGCCAGCGCGGTGGGGAAGAAGTGGTTTCGCGAGGAAGACATGCGCTCGATCATTGTCGAGCCGGTGGTCGGCGCCGCATCCGCGACCCCGGTCTCCTTCACGCCCACGGGGCATGCCCACGGCACGGCCGTCGACGGCACGCTCGCGGATCGTCCGCTCCCCGTCCCGTATTCGCCCCGCCCGGGCATCGTCCGCTACACGACCGAGAATGGTCTGCGCGTCGTGCTCTGGAATCACGGCACGGCGCAGCTCGTCCACGGGCGACTCGTCGTGAGCTCGGGACGCGCGCACGAGCCGACGGGTCGCGAGGGAACCGCGTCCTACACCGGCGCGGGCGAGATCGAAGCGGACTCGCTGATCATGTCGGAGCGCGCGCTCTCGACGCAGATCGATGACGTCATCGAGTCCCTCGGCTGGGAGCTCCGCTCGCCCGGCTACGAGCTCTCCGAGAAGCGGCTCGAAATCCTGCGCAAGGAGCTCGGGCTGGGCGCCAGGCAGGAGGTCTCGAAGTTCGAGGACGAGTGGCTCACCGCGCTCTACGGTCCCGGCCATCCCTACGCGCGCTTGGCGGTGACGTCCCAGAGCGCGGCGGCGATCAGTCGCGACAGCGTCATGGACTGGGCGCGCGATCACGTGGTGCCTGCGAACTCGACCCTCGTCATCGCGGGCACGTTCGACATCGAGCTCGTGAAGAAGCACATCACGTATCAGACCGATCAGGTCTCGGCGAAGAGTGACTCGCCCGACATCCGCGTGGCGCCGAAGCCCACCGGCAAGCGGACCGTCGCGGGGGTCGCGAGCCGGCCGATGCCCAGCCTCGTGTTGCAGATCGGGTTCGTCAGTGGTGAGGGACTCGACCAGGATCACGGCAAGCGGCTCGTCCTCGAGGGAGTGCTGCAATCGATGCTCTCGCAGCTGCGCACGGATCGGGCGCTCACGTACGGCACGACGGTCGCGTATCAGCCCCGCATGTCGGGCGGCCTGTGGACGATCTCCACCGCCGTTGACGCGACGCGCGCTGGCGAGGCCATGCAGACCATCGTGGAGACGCTGAACGCGCTTTGGAATGACCCCGAGGCCATGCGTGCGGCGTTCGTGCTCGCCCGGCAGAAGGTGCTGGAGGGGCTGCTCGTCTCGACGGCCAGCTCCGAGGCCGTGGTCGAGCACCTCGCGTTGCTCGCGCAGTTCGGCGAGGACGAGGGCTTCGACAGCAAGCTGGTCCGCGACATCGCCGGCCTCACGCTCGCGCCGTTTCACACGTTCGCGCAGACGGAGCTGATGCCGAATCGCATGGTGGTCGGTGCATATGGTCCGAAGGCCGCGGTCGAGGCCGCGCTGGCCGCGGTCGAGTAATCCCGACCGGGCCGGGCTTCACGGACAGTCGCGGAGCTGCGCGAAGTCCAGCGTGTCCAGCGCCACGAGCTCGGGGCGCGCGTCGGTGGCGGCGGCGGGCCAGGGCAGGGCGTTCTGCAGCAACGCGAAGTACCAGCGGCCGGCCTCGGAGAAGCGGTGCGAGACCACGCCGAGGACGACGGGCGTGCCGTCGGATCGCAGCGCCACGACGGCACTGCCCGAATCGCCACGCTCGATGAAGCCCGCGGCTTCTCCGACGCCATCGACCGCCACCGCGCGGCACACCGGATGCGCCCGACCGGTGCGGGCTGACAGCATGTACGCGCCGGGCATATCGCCCTTCAGCGTGGCGAGCTGACGGATGCCGGTCGTCCCGAGGGCCGCCTCGAGCCAGATGGTGGCGATGTCCTCGCGGAAGTGATCGCCCTGCGCCTGCGGGAAGGCCGTATCGCACGCGCCGTGTCCGCAGGCTCGCTGCGCGATCGCGGTGATCGACTCGGGGAACGATCCGACGGCGGGCACGGGAGGCGTGGCGCCGGCGATGCAGTGCGCGGCCGTGAGCAGGGTGTGCTCGCCGATCGCCGTGGAGGAGCACGCGACGACGCCCTCGTGCATCAGCGGCACGACGTACTCCATGAGAGCCGCGGCGCGCGGATCGACGGAGGCCGTCTCGTCGATCGAGATCGCGGCGAGGCTGCCCAGCTTCTCGCCTCTGCCCTCGTCGCGCCCCACGATCGGCTTGTCGGGGCGGCCGATCTCCTCGAGCACGGGATCAGCCCCGGGGGCGCTGGGCTGGACCGGAGCGCCGCCGGTGCTGCCCGTTGGCGGCGTGGCGGGCTCCTGCTTGCGATCGGCCTTGCGACAGCCCGCGAGCAGGACGGCCGCGATCAGCACCTGGCGCATCATCGCGCCTCCTGTCCGCATGTCGCCTCCGCGGCCAGCGCGTCCAGCTCGGCGCGAATGCCCGAGTCAGGGCGGGCGAGCACGAAGACCCAGAGCGAGCCCGTGCCGCAGGTCTCGCGCCGGGCGTGACCGACGAGGGTGATCGCCCCGCCGGTCTTGAAAGCATCGAACGTCTGCGCCGTCAGCTCCCACGTCGAGTCACCGGCGGCGGAGGCCTCGACCCGGATCGTGTCGCGCGCGGTGACCACGCCCTCGGTGTCGACCGCCGCCACGAGGCCCGCGAAGTACGCGGTGAGCTCGGCGCCGAGGGCCGGCGCGTCGAGCGACGCCGCATCGGTCAGGCGCCACGCGAAGACATAGGACCAGTAGTCGGGCTGCTCGGGCTCGAACATGCCCGGTGGAAAGCGCAGCTCCTCGACGCCGGTGTGCACCACCGTCGGGGCGAAGCCGAGCGGGAAGGGGATGACCTCGGTCTTCCAGCCCGCCGGCACGCGCCAGGCCGACGGGGGCGGAGGCGCGGCCGACCCCGTCGAGGTCGTGGGTGTCGGCGCGCTCGAGCCACAGGCCGCCAGCACCGAACCGAGAAGGAGCGTACGCATCACCCGCCGTCCATCATCGCAGAAGACCGGATGGTTCGACTCCCTTCCGGGGCCGGACTTGGATCTGGTGCATGCTGGGAGCATGTCGACACGGGACCTTCGTCAGAATCGAAAGCTCAGGGCCCTCGAAGAGGCTCTCGAGCAGGCGACCGCGATCAAAGACACCGTCGGGGCGGTCAGCTCGGGCGTGTCCGGGGTTCGTGAGGAGGTGCGCGAGCTCGGCCGCGTGGTGCACGTCCTGATGACGCTCCTCGCGGAGAAGGGTCTCCTCGACGTGGAGGAGATCCGTCGGCGCCTCGCCCAGGAGGCGACGTCCCCGACGAAGCCCGTGGAAGCGGCACCCCACCCGGTGACCTGCGTGCACTGCGGGAACAAGGTGATGTCGAACACGATGGTCAAGGTCGGCGCCGATCGCTGGTGCCAGACCTGCACGACGAACCTCTAGTCGACCGGACCCTCGAGCCAGTCACGCGGCGTGGCGAGATCGATCGAGTAGCCGAGCGTCAGCCCGGCGAACCGCATCCCGGCCACCTCGCGGTAGCTGACACCGAGGAAGTAGCCATTGCCCGAGTGCAGGCCGAAGCGGTCGTACTTGCGGCCGAGCCGAACGCCGAGCGTCGCATCGAGCTCGTCTGCGAACGGGATGCTCGGCGCGGCGCTCTGGCGCGAGTCCGCTCCGGCGACGTACGAGAAGCGGGCGCGGGCGAGCAAGCGATGCTTGCGGCCCACCTCGAGGATCACCTCGACGGGCATCGTGACCGCGTCGTCGAGCGCGCCGGTCGCCCCCGAGAAGCCGACGCCGATGCCGACTCCCACGATCGAGGTCGCGCCGAAGCGGACGATCGTGCCGACGGGAAACAGCGCGAGGTCGTACGCGAAGCCCCCTGGTCGCGACGTCCCCCCGACGAGGATGTCGAGGCCCGTGTGGTACGCGACGGAGTGATTCGCCGCGATGAAGCCGTGCAGACGCGCCCCGCCGAGATACAGCTCCTTCGCGACGGGACCGGCCGGGCGATCCACCTGCTCGTCGACGACGGTGAGCCCTGACACCTCGTAGTGCAGGAACGAGCCCCCCTTGATCTCGGCGTGCGCGACGCCGGCGAGCAGCACGAGGACGAGCAGCGCTCTCATCGGTCCGCGAATCCGATCCGCCCCGGGCCAAGCGGGACGATGAGCGCCGGCGGCCAGAAGTCGATGCCGATCGAGAGGCCGAGGAAGTGGATCTCGATGCCTTCCTTGAGGCCCACCTTGAAGCCGAGGACCGGCGTCTCGATCTGCACGCCCGTTCGCTCGCTCGTGAGGCCCGCGCCGAAGACGCCGCGCCAGTCCTTGCCGACGCTCGTCGAGGGCAGGCTCGCGGCGAGCTTGCAGCGGCGCAGGACGACGTCGCCGAACGTGTTGCTGTTCGGGCCCGGGTAGAAGATGTAGTGGCGCTGGATCTCCTGTTTGACGATCGGCCCCTCGCGCATCACGCACGCGGCTGCCACATCGTCGCCGCGCCAGACCTTGTGGAGGATCAGCTCCTCGTACGGCTCGTGTGTGGTGATCGGGTCCGGCTCGTCGCCGCCCCCCCCGACCTCGTAGACGTGCCAGGTCGTCTCGCCCTTGAGCCGCACGGCGAGCCACGGGTGGCGCGCGATGTCGTTGAGCGGCGGACCGAGCACCCCCGTCATGAGCACGATCGTCGTCTGGTCGTTCGGCGGCGCCACGAGCGGTCGCGGCGCGACCACGCATGAGGCGCACGCCGCGAGCAGGGCCACCCACCGCATCGACGAGACGGTAGCACTGCCGGCTGGCGCAGTTTCGCGACCAGAACGCGCAACCTCCGCATCCCCTGGCAGCGTCAGACCGAGGTGGTACCCATGTGACATGCACGCGGGTCTCACCGCCGAGCTGGAAGCGGCCCTGGTTCGCGAGCTCGAGCACTGCTTCGAGTACGAGAACATCGTCCGCTTCAAGAGCAAGCTCGTCCCGCCGGTGTTCGCGCTCGTCGACAGCACGAACCTGTTCGGTCGCTGGGTCTCCGTGGGGCGGCGCATCGAGCTCTCGCGGTCGTTGCTCCTGAAGCGGCCCTGGATCGACGTCATCGCCGTGCTCCAGCACGAGATGGCCCACCAGTTCGTCGACGAGGTGCTCGACGCGCGCCACGAGGCGCCCCACGGCGAGACCTTCCAGCGGGTCTGCGCCGAGCGTGGCATCGATGCGAAGGCCGGTGGACTGCTCGATACGGGCGGCGTCGACCTCGAAGGCGACCGCGTCCTCGAGCGCATCCGCAAGCTGCTCGCCCTCGCCGGGAGCGACAATCAGAACGAAGCCGAGCTCGCGATGCGCAAGGCGCACCAGCTCATGCTCAAGCACAACGTGGAAGCGGCCGCGCGCGATCGCCGTTACTGCGTGCGCCAGATCGGTGATCTCGAGAAGCGCAGCAACCGGCTCGAGTCCGCCATTCTTGGCATCCTCGCCGAGTTCTTCTTCGTCAAGGTCATCATCGTGCCCGTGTTCCTCCCGCTCCTCGGCCGCCGCGGCAAGGCCTACGAGGTGTCGGGCACGCGGGCGAACGTCGACATGGCGGAGCACGTCTACTCATTCCTCCTCGCGACCGCACTTCGCCTCTGGGAGCAGAACCGCGCCGATCGCCGCGTGCGGAACGGTCGCGACAAGCTCGCGTACACCTCCGGGGTCATCCTCGGCTTCCGCGAGAAGCTCCTCGCCGAGCGTCGCGAGCTCAAAGGGGAGGGCCTCGTCTGGGTCGGGGATGCCGATCTCGATGCCCACTATCACGCTCGCCACCGCCGGATCACCACGCGCCGTACCACCACCCGCAACAATGCCGCCCATGCCGCCGGTCGCGAGGCCGGTCGCACCGTCGTCCTGCACAAACCGATGACCTCGTCGAACAGCAGCGACAGCCCCCGGCTCCTGCGCTAACCGGATCGCGATGCCCGAGATCTACGTGAGCACCGATGTCGAGGCCGACGGTCCGATTCCCGGACGTCACTCGATGCTCAGCTTCGCATCGGCGGCCTATCGCGCCGACAAGACGCTCGTCGGAACCTTCGAGGCCAACCTCGAGCTGCTCGACGAGGCGACGCCCGATCCGAAGACGATGGACTGGTGGCGCACCCAGCCCGCTGCGTGGGCGGCTTGCCGCACGAACCTGCGCGCGCCCGCGGAGGCGATGCCGGCCTACGTCGCGTGGGTGAAGGCGCTGCCGGGGACGCCCGTCTTCGTCGGCTATCCGGTCGCCTACGACTTCATGTTCGTCTACTGGTACCTGCGTGCGTTCGCGGGTGAGTCCCCCTTCTCGCATTCGGCGCTCGACATCAAGTCGTTCGCGATGGCGGTGCTGGGCACGACCTATCGCGAGTCCACGAAGCGCAACATGCCGAAGGCGTGGTTCGATCCGATCCCGCACACCCACGTCGCGCTCGACGACGCGAAGGGCCAGGGCGCCCTCTTCTGCAACATGCTCGCGGCCTCGCAGCGGAGCCGTCCGTGAGCCCGCCGACGCAGCCCGACAGGGCCGCGGCGAAGCTCGCCCCCGCGGGACCGACGGTCGGCCCGCCGGCCCGCCCGGCCACGTTGGCGCGCGGCACGGATCGCATCGTGGAGCGACCGAAGCTCGCCGACGAGAGGGCACGCCTGAAGGCGGAGGCCGCGAAGGCCAAGGTGAAGGCGAAGATCGAAGCGGCCAAGGCAGCGCAGCGCGCCCGGGCCGCGGCGGAGCACGCCCGCGCCACGGCGAAGGCGGACGCGAAGGCGAAGGCGAAGGCGGACGCGGCGAAGGCGAAGGCGGACGCGGCGAAGGCCCGGGCGAAGGCGAAGCTCGAGCAAGCTCATGCGAGGGCGCAGGCCAAGGCGGACGCCGCGAAGGTCCAGCCGCTCGACAAGGGCCCGCCCCTCGGGACGCCGCAGCCGGTCACGCTCATCACGCTCTTCGTGCCCGGTGTGGAGCGTGACGGCACGACGGCCATCGATCAGGGCAAGTGGGTCGAAGAGGCCCTGCAGTGCCTCGCGCGCTGGTTCGGCCGTGCGACCGCGTATGCGCCCGGGCAGGGCGTGTACCGCGATCCGACGGGCAGCGAGCGGCGCGAGAAGTCGGTACCCATCCAGTGCTACGCCCCGGCGAAGGCGCTCAAGGATTCGAAGCGGCGCGCCGAGCTCGCCGCGTTCTGCCGGCGGATGGGACAGCAGACCAAGCAGGACGAGGTCGGGCTCGTGATCGGGCCGCACTATCACGGGATCCGGATCGCGACCCGATGAGGCGGCGGCGCATTCTCATCGCCCGGCACGGGCAGACGGAGTGGAACGCGCTCGGGAAGCTGCAGGGCGCGACGGACATTCCGTTGAACGAGCTCGGCCGCACGCAGGCGCAGGGCCTCGCCGACAAGCTCGCCTCCGAGTCGATCGCGGCCATCTGGTCGAGCGACCTGACCCGGGCACGGCAGACGGCCGAGATCGTGGCCGCGGCGCGGGGGCTCGGTGCGCCTCTCGTGGAACGAGAGCTCCGCGAGCGGGCGTTCGGCGTGTTCGAGGGGCTCACGCGCGACGAGTGCGCGACCCACCACCCCGAGGCGTGGCAGCGGTGGCAGGCCGCGACCCACGCGCCGCCGGGAGGCGAGGAGCAGCCCGTGGCGGTCCAGCGCATGCGGCGCGCCCTGGCCTCGATCGCGAACGCGACGACCCACAGCGATCCCGTACTGGCCGTCTCGCACGGCGGGCTCATGCGGCTCTGGCTGCTCGAGGTGCTCGGCCCCGGCGTGCCGATGATCCCGAACGCCGCCGTGTACGCCGTCGATCTCGACCTCGACGCACCCGACCTCGCGCTCACCGTGGCCCTGCGCGCGGAGCCCTGACCGCAACTTCGTTGTTAACGGGTGGGTGGGTACCTGCGTCCTGTCGGGATGCGAACGAGATCAGCGGCGTACATGTTCGTGGTCACGGGCCTCGTGGTCCTCGGGGCGTGCCGTCGGCAGTCAGCGACCGGGGCCACCGGATCGGAACCGGTCATCGTGACGAACCCCACGGCTCGGGTGACCCCGGTGGCCACGCTGACCGAGGCCCGCGCGAGCCACGTCGCGGTGACGATGGCCGATACGAGGGTCCTGATCGTCGGTGGTTTCCAGAAGGGGCCGGACGGCGGCGACGAGGTCTACTCGGCCACGACGGAGGTGTTCGACCCGCGCACCAACCACGTGAGCCCCGGGCCCACGATGCGGCAGGCGCGGGCCGGGCACATCGCCGTGGCCCTGCCAGGCGGGGCGGTGCTCGTCGCGGGAGGTTGGGGAGCGACCGGCGTGCAGCGCACGGCCGAGCTGCTCGATCCAACGACCCATACGTGGCGCGACGTCGGCGTGCTCACCACCGCACGAGCCGATGCGACCGCGTCGGTGCTGCGCGATGGCCGGGTGGTCATCATCGGCGGCGGCGACGACACCGGCACCCACGCGACCATCGACGTGTTCACACCGGTGTGGTCGGAGGTCGAGGGGAGGTCGGCGACGCGCGGCGGCACGTGGACGAGCGGAGGCTCGCTGCGCGCGGGCCGATCCGGACATACGGCGACCGTGGCCGACGACGGGACGATCTTCATCGTGGGCGGGTACACCCGTGCCGGCGAGCTCGTGGCAAGCATCGAACGGTACGATCCCGCAGCACAGAGCTCGACCGTCGTCGGAGCGCTGACCCAGCCACGATACAAGCACGCGACGCAGATGCTCGACAGCGGTGATCTGCTCGTGATCGGCGGTTCGGACACGCGCGACTGGAAGGGCAAGCTGCGCTCGACGGAGATCTTCGAGGTCGCCACGGGCACGACCTGGCCCGGAGCGAACCTCATCGATGCGCGCTTCAAGCTCGCGAGTGCAGTGGTGGCGCTGGGCCATGACCGCTTCGCGGTGGTCGGCGGAGCCGCGACCGTCGAGGTGCTCATGACGAACGCGAGCGAGCGAGTCGCGTCATTGCCGGCGGCCATGCAGTTCGGGACCGCGACCCGGGTGGGGGCCCGCGACGTGATCGTCGTCGGCGGGTACGACGAGTCCATCCGGGCATCCGCCGACGTGCTGCGCATCTCCCTGGATCCACCGGGGAATCAGGGCCTCTGAAGGGCACGAGACGAAGGGAGCATTCGGGTGCAAACTGACGCCATGGGTTGCCGTCTCGCAGCGCTTGTTCTCGTCGCCGGGACGGCGTCGGCGGCAGCGGATCCGGCGGGGACGGTCGTGGGCGCACCCGGGCCGCGGAAGATCGAGGTGATCTCGTTCCGTGATCAGGCGACGGCCATCGCGACCGAGCTCGTCAACGTGCAGTCGAACTCGGATCCCGAGCTGCTCGTCTCGATGTGGAGCGTGAGTCGCTGGACGCGGAGTGGCAAGGCCACGAAGCTGCGCGCGGCGGCGGCCGGGGCCACGCTGCTCGGCGAGGCCTTGTTGACCTTCGATGGTTCGCCGCTCGCGGCGCTCGGTGCCTTCGCCAGCGCAGCCACGCTCGATGCCGCCGCGAACGACCTCGATGCCGCCGAAGCGAATCGCCACGGCAACGATGCGCGCCCGATGGTTCGGCCGCGCTAGGGCTTGAGTGTGTAGGTCAACGTGACCGGCTTGGCCCGGCGCGTGATCTCGACCACGACGACGTCACCCGGCTTCAGGTCACGCAGCTTCGTGTAAACCTCGAGGGCCTTCTCGGCCTCGGTGATCGGCTCGCCGCCGATCGCGGTGAGCGTGTCGTTATTCATGAGGCCGAGCTTCGCCAAGACGCTGCTCGGGCGGATCGCGTAGAGCTTGAAGCCTTCCGGCTTGCCGTCCCTCATCGCCGGCACGATCCGCGCGCCCTTCGCGACGGCCGTCGGATCCTCGAGCAACTTGTCGACGAGGCCCAGCGAGACGTAGTAGGTCGAGTCATCGACCTTCGTGATGCCCTTGTCGATCGCCTCGTCGAGATCGGTGTACGTCGTGTGCGGCTCGGCGGTCCCCGGCGTGTCGACGACCGGCTGCGAGCCGTCGCAGACCTGCGCGAGCCGGCGCGGCGCGGCGTAGGGACCGGAGATGCGGATGTTGTACATGCCGTCACCGGCGGTCGCGGCGCCCGTCAGGCCCAGGACCGCGCTCGTGCGCGGGTCGCGCTTCCCGAGCTCCGGGGTCGTGGAGAAGCGCAGGCAGGCCTCGACGTGCGACTCGTCGAGCTTCGGCATGAGCGACATGCGGCCGGTGATCTCGACCTTGATGTCCTTCGACTCGAGCTTCCAGGTCGTCAGCTCGGCGGTGCCGGCGGAGAGCTTCACCTCTGCCGTGATGCTGCTGAACGCGAGGTGACCGAAGTCGATCCCCTCGCCGGCGAAGCCACCCCGGCCGCCGACCGGCAGCTTCGCCTCGTCGTCGCCCATCTGGCAGCTCTCGCACGAGACCTTGATCGCGCCCTCGGCCCGCGACCAGTCCTCGGCGCCATTCACGAGCGGGACCCGCACTCGCGCGCTGATCGATCCGCGTCCCGACCACGGGAGGCCAAACCAGGTGGTCATGGGGAGCGACGCGAGCTCGGCGCGCGGACCATTCACGTCATAGGTGACCTCGTTCTCGAAGTACCGCGTCTCGACCGACATCTGGTGAGCGATCGGATCGGGAGGCGTCGGGTGGGTCAAGGTCTCCTGCCCCGACCCGCAGGCCACGAGCAGCGCGATGGCGACGACTCTCATGCGGCTACACTACATCTGGCGTGCCGATCCCTGCACATCGCGCGACACCCGATACATCACGTCGGAACGAAGCGCGTACTTCGTACCGCTCGTGACGACGGCCCCTTCGTGGAGGACGAAGTGCTGGAAGAGCAGGGCGTGTCCGGTGCGCGGACGAACCGAGACGTCGTAGTCGAGGAAGTTCGTGTGGCCGCCGCTGAAGCCTTCGTTCAGGTAGACCATGAAGGTGAGCAGGCTGCGCTCGCGGTCGCTTCGAATGAAGGCGCCGTCGTAGTGCGGCCCGAACTGGTGTGACGGGTCGTAGCGGTAGCAGCGAAAGCGCTCGTTCGCGCCGACCGGGTGCATGCCGCAGAGCGGCGCGGGAATGCGCGGGCGGATCCGCTGGAACAGCAGGTCCGCGAGTGCGGGGTCATCGATCATCACCCGCCGGTTGTTGCGAATCTCGGGGCGCATCACCGGACCGGCCGCGGTGGTGATGGGGGCCTCGGTGGGGCCGAGGTCGTCGATGCGCCGGATCATCCGCGCGCACTCGTCGGCGGTGAGCACGTCCGGGATCGTGAAGACGAGCGGACCGCCGAAGTCGAGGCTGTCGCCGTCTACGTAGGGACGCGAGCCGCCCGGGACGAGGATCTGTTCCATCGTGTCAAAGTAACACTATCGGCGGCGTGGTGCCAGCATCCATCCGAAGACGAGGAGGCCGAGCAGCGCGCCGCCGCCGGCGCCCGTGGAGCTCGAGCAGCAGCCCGTCTCGTTGTCGAGGCCGCCATCGTCGGTGGCGGGGGTGTCGTCGCCGTCGCCGCCATCATCAGGAGCGTCCGGCGGGATGGGATTCGGATCGACGTCGCTGCCGTTGTGGTTGATGGCGATGACCCAGTCGCCGGGGAGGCTCGCCGCGTCGGCGGTCTGCCACGCGCCATCGGCCGCCTTGATGAAGTTGCGATCGGGCGCGCTGATGCCATCGAGATCGAGACCCACGCCCGGCGGCCCCCCATCCGGGCTGGTGATACCGACGCGGATCTTCGGCGTGAGCGAGGACACGAAGATGCTGTACTGCTGGATCGATCCGCCCGGGGTGACGCTCAGCGACTGCTGCGAGAGCATCGTGCCAGGCTCGAGCGTCTCGGCGGTGTCGTCCCAGATCGTGAGCGTGACGTCGCGCTGGGGGCCGGACGGGCCGAACCAGAGATCGATGTAGTAGATCGACGACCCGTTACCGAGGTCGAAGCGCACCGCCGCCGTCGTGTCCTCCGGGCTCGGGCTCGTCGAGTAGGCCTCTGACGTGACCGAGGTGAAGTGCTGCACGTGGGTGATGGGCGCGGACTCGGCGAACGCCTGCCCCGCGGCCAACCCGACTCCCAACCCGACGACCGGAGCGATGCGCATGCGCCGAGCGTAGAGCAATCTGCGGGCGCGCCGGAAGCTGGGAGCCGCGACCTCTGTGCGCCGCGCCACGCTACGAGGTGGCTTCCTCGGCCTCGATGGCGGCCTCGCCCTCGCGAAAGGTCGGATAGCGCAGCGTGTAGTGCAGCTCGGTCTTCAGCTTCGTGTTCTTGATGCGGCGGTTACGGTGCGACGGGCGAGCCCCCGGCGTGATGAGAGGGCGCGACTCCGGCAGCGGGAAGCCCATACGTTCGGTGAGCCACGTCGCGTACTCGAGCTGCGTCGTCGGCTGGTCGTCGGCGACGAGATAGATCGACTTGCGCTGGGCATGCTCCTCGGCGGCGAAGATCGCGCCCACCGCATCGTCGACGTGAATGCGCGAGATGGCGTGCGAGCCATCGTCGATGAGCTTGTACTCGCCCTTGCGAAGCCGCGCACGTACGCCGCGGCCCGGGCCATACATCGGCGCGAGCCGCAGGATCACGGTGCGCAGCCGCTCCATGGTCGCGTTGAGGATCGTCTCCTCGTCGGTCCAGACATTCTTCATGCCCTGGTCGTCGCGAGCGATCGGCGTGTCCTCGTCGATGATCACGTCGTCGTCGGGGCGGTCGCCGTAGAGACCGCTCGACGAGATGTAGATGAAGCACTCCGCCCCCGCGCCGTACGCGGCTTGCATCACCTGCGTGACCGCCTTGCCGGGAGGCAGCGGCGCGGACGGCGGCACTGCATAGACGACCGTTCCCCCCGTCGCACCCGACAACGCCTGGGGCAGCTGCTTCTGGATCCACGCATCGCAGTACTTGATCTCCGCGCCGAGCGCCTGGAGTGGCGTGAGCCTGCCCGTCCCGCGCGCCAACGCCCGCACCGGGCGCCCTGCCGCGAGGGCCGCCCGTGCGAGCCGGGAGCCGAGGTATCCGCATCCGAGAATCATCAACGGTCTCACGCCGTCATGGTCCCACGAACCAGCTCGTCTGGCGGGAGTCCCCGTCGAATGTCGGACTGCTCAGCGCTGGATGAGGATGTCGACGCTCTTCGAGAGGTCGCGGCCCCAGGCGATCTCGAGGCGGCCGATGACTTCCCACTCGATGGGGCCCTGGCTCGGCGAGAGCGCCGAGGCGACGGTGCGGACGGCATCGGCGAGCGGATTGACGCCGGAGGAGCCAGACGGCCGCAGGTCGAGGGCTTCGGCGGGGACGGGCAGCTCGAAGGCGTGGGTCCCGGACGTGTAGTCCTGCGCGCCGCCCAGCTCGGCGTCGAACTGGAAGACGTCGGTGTGCGAGGTGCCGACGCTCTTGCCGCTGCTGGTCTTGGAGATGGTCATGATCTTCTGGCGGGCCCGGAGGGTCGCGACGAGGCGCTTGGCCGCAACGGGCTCGGGGAGGTTCAGGACGACGTTGCCCCGGATCGTCGAGCCCGGCGCCCACTTCACTTGATCGAGCTCGACCTTCACGTCGCCGCGCCCCAGGCCGGTGACCTGCTTGGCCTTGTCCTTGACCTCGCCGCCGACGATGACCGCCTTGTCGGCGACCTCGCCTCCCACGTGCTTCAGGGTGCTGCCGAGCTTGCTGAAGAAGCGGCTCGCTCCCTTGATGACGTCGTCCTTGTCGGCCATGGATCGAGAGTAGATCAGTCGTTCGCGACGTGGGCGAACTCGACGCCGTTGCTCGTCTCGATGGGGGTGATGTCGCCGAAGTCGGCGGAGAGGTCGATGCCGGTCAGGATTGGATGATCGTTGAGCAACTGCGCGAGCAGGTCGGCGAACTCGGCGCCGGAGGCGGGGCGCTTCGCGGGATCGAAGTGCGTGGCCCGACCGAGCAGGTCCTGCCAGGCCTTTTGCCAGGCCCGTGTGTACTGCGTGCCGGTGATGTCGAGGAAGACGCCCTCGGACTTGAGCAGCTCGACGCGGCGCGACCGATCTCCGCCGATCGGGACGATGTACGAGGTCTGTTCGCCGAAGCGAACCCCGCCGATGAGGCCGATGGCCATGCGACCGAGCGCGTAGACATCGGTTCGGGGATCAACGGGGTGGCCGACGATCTGCTCGGGCGCGGCCCACTCGAAGGTCGCGGCCGTCGCGGGATTGCCGGCTTCGACATCGAGGCCGTCGAAGGCGAGGGCGCCCTCGGCGCAGATGAGGACATTGCCGGGGGCGAGATCACCGTGGACGCGGCCCTTCTGGTGGAGCTCGTCGACACCCTGCGCCACATCGACGATCTGATCGAGGAGCCGCTGTCGGGCGAAGCGGAACTCGATCTGCCCGCCGCGGTTGCCCTGGGCAAGGCGGGTGAGCGAGTCGAGAAACGAGGCCTTGTCGGCGAGAGCCGTGATCCAGTGGCCGGACTGAAAGGACTGGAACTTCACGTCCACTTCGCCGAGGCCGGAGAACGACTCCCACGCGAGCGGCCGGATGGGATCGGTGGGCACGCGCAGCGCCCGATCCTCGTCGCGCACGCTGCACGAATAGGCCTGCCCCCGGTCGAGATCCATGAGCAGGTGGCGCTTGGCGCGGAGGGCCTGGATGCTGCGCTCGACGGCATCGAGCATCGCGTCGTCCTGCTCGCGGACGGCCATCGCGCCGACGTTCGTGATCGACGCCTTGGCCTCCTTGTCCTGGCGCTCGCGCCGGTTCGTCTCGAGCAGCTGGGCGAGCAGCGTCGGCCCGAGGAGGCGCTTCAGCTTGCGGCGCGCCACGAACGCTCGCGCCGGCTTGCCGTCGATCGTCGTCTCGTGCACGCCCATGAGCCCGGCCGCCACCTCGTGCTCGAGGGCGTCGCGCACGCGCTTGGGCAGGTCCTCCACGCGCGAGAGGCCGAAGACGTTCGGTACCACCGTGAACAGGGAGCCGAGCTCGGCGGAGCGGTCGGCACGCAGGAGCCACGGCAAGCCATCCGGCGCAGGGCCCAGCGGCACGATGGTGCGCGGATGCGTCGCCAGCTCGTCAACCTTGCCGACCTGGATCCGGTCGCGCGTAGGGTGTACCTGCATCGGTGAAGTCTACTTGAGACGGTCCGCGAACTTCTTCGCGAACAGGTACGCATCACCCGGCCAGCGCGCCGAAATGTAGACCCCGTCTTCGACGACGAAGGCCGGGCGGTCGTCCTCCCGTGTCCCGCGCGAGAAGAGGACCTTGGGCCCGCGCTCGAAGAGAGCCCCGGCGGCTCTCACTTCGTCCTCCACGTACGCGGGGTACGTCCGGTAGTAGCGACCGCGCCGCCAGAACGTGGAGAGGTAGGCGCTGCGCTCCATGTACTTCGGCAGGCACGTTGTCCGGAGTCCGGACAAGGCTCCCGAGCGCGCCGCCACCAGCACGCCGTGACAGATCGCGGCGACGGGCTTCTTCGCGGCGAAGAAGGCCCGCGTGATCGCCTGCACGCGATCGCTGCCCAGGTACTGCTTCATCCCCGGCGCGTGGCCGCCGGCGAGCAGCAAGGCGTCGAATGCGGTCACGTCGACAGCGCTCCACGTCATCGGCGAGACAAAGCGTGGGGTCTGCTCCATCTGGCGATAGAACGCGATGGGCTCGGACTTCGCCCCGAGTGCCCCGAACACCACCCCCGTGATCAGCAGGGGATCACATGCCGGGGTGGCTCCGTGCTCCGTCGCGAAGACGAGCTCGTGGCCGCCTTCGTCGTCCAGGATTTTCCACGGCACGGCGACTTCGGTGACATCGAAGTCGTGATCCGGAAGGGGCACGAGCACTCTCACGACGCACAGCATCACACGAA
>LNFM01017664.1_pt1 | contig 15664 bp, 16 predicted proteins | sample 596031 | NCBI WGS metagenome assembly LNFM01 (sample SAMN04254537, study PRJNA301005) | activated carbon metagenome | isolation source: dual media filters at the Ann Arbor, Michigan drinking water treatment plant | place: USA: Ann Arbor | reverse complement strand
GACGCTCTCACGCGACCAATCGTTACGTGGGGCGACATGGAGCTGTTACCGATGTCTCCGGAACAAACGGTACCAGTCTCTGAAGGCCGCACAAGGGGAAGTGGTAGACCAGCGGGAACTGCGATCAAACATTCTCTGCGCAGCGCACGAGCAGACGGGATGCCTTGTCGCAAGCCTAGGCTCGCCTACTACATCGATGTCAGCACCCATTCGCGGGCAAGCCGCTGCGCTTCAGCGATCTCAAGCGGGGTCATCAGCTCCGCGATCTCGGCGCGTTCCTCGCGAGCCCGGACGTTGCCCAGCATGGCCGCAATATTGAACCATTTGTGCGCGCGGATGAGATCGACTGGCTCGCCGAAGCCACAGGCATAGGCGAGGCCACGGATTACGGTGACAGTGCACTTAATACCCTCATCGACATGCGACGCTCTCACGCGACCAATCGTTACGTGGGGCGACATGGAGCTGTTACCGATGTCTCCGGAACAAACGGTACCAGTCTCTGAATGCCGCACAAGGGGAAGTGGTAGCGGAGGAGGGATTCGAACCCCCGACACGCGGATTATGATTCCGCTGCTCTAACCAACTGAGCTACTCCGCCCCGAAGGGCGCTGGCCCGGAGGGGCCGCGAGGCGCGGATATACGGCGCGGGCGCGCATTCTGTCAAGCCATGAGGGAACCGCCGGCGCGCGGCGGCGTTTGCCGTTCAGTTGCAAACCAGAGTGAGGTCTTTCCCATGCGAATCCCAGCCGCTCTCATCGCGGTGTCCCTGGCGCTCGGCGCGACCGCCGCCCATGCCGGAGACGCCGCGACCACGGTCGAGAAATCCTACGAGGAACAGCAGCGCGAGGCGCTCAAGGCCCAGCAGAAGGCCGACGTGAAGGCTGGCAAGGCCATGCAGGAACAGCAGCACGAAAACCTCAAGGACCAGCAGGACGCGCAGGACGTGGTGCTCGATCCGGTCACCGACGCCGGCGCCCTGAACGATGCGCAGGAGAACCAGCGCGAGAACCTGAAGGATCACCAGAAGGCCGTCAGCAAGGCGGTCAAGGAGCAGAACGAGAACGATCGTGAAGCCCTGAAGGACGCGCAGAAGATGAACTGAGCCCTCCGCGAGGACGGCTTCGAACGGCGCGGGCGAAAGTCCGCGCCGTTCTTGTTTTCAGAGCCTCATGCGCTCCGATCCCATGATCCAGCCACCGCCCAGCACGCGCCCGCCGTCATAGACGACGCAGGCCTGGCCGGCCGAGACGCCTTCCTCGGCCTGGAGGAGCGAGACCATTGCCCTGCCCTCGCCCAGTGCCCGGATCACCGCGGGCAGCGGCGGCCGCGTCGAACGCAGCTTGACGGCGACGTCGAGGCCGCGTTCCGGGATCGCCCCGCCCAGCCAGTTCAGGTCCTTCACATAGACGTCGGTCACCGCGAGCGCCTCGCGCGGGCCGACGACGACCTGCCGCCGCTCCGGATCGATCCGGACGACGAACAGCGGCGCATTGCCATCCGTCGCGCCGCCGCCGATACCAAGGCCGCGGCGCTGGCCGATGGTGTAGTGGATGATGCCGTCGTGCCGGCCCAGCACCCTGCCGTCCAGGTGGACGATGTCGCCGGGCGCGCCGGCGCCGGGGCGCATCTTCTCGATCACCGCGCCGTAATCGCCCGACGGTACGAAACAGATGTCCTGGCTGTCGGGCTTGCCGGCGACGGCCAGGCCGAAGCGCGCGGCATGGGCGCGGGTCTCGTCCTTGCCCATGCCGCCCAGCGGGAAGCGCAGATAGTCGAGCTGCGCGGCCGTGGTGGCGAACAGGAAATAGGACTGGTCCTTGGCCGGATCGGCGGCGCGGTGCAACTCGGCGCCCGACGCACCGCCGATGCGCTGGACATAGTGGCCCGTCGCCAGGCAGTCGGCGCCCAGGTCGCGGGCGGTCTCCAGCAGGTCGCGGAACTTGACGGTCTGGTTGCACCGCACGCAGGGGATCGGCGTCTCGCCGCGCAGATAGGAGTCGGCGAAGTCGTCCATCACCGACTGGCGGAAGCGGCTTTCGTAGTCCAGCACGTAATGCGGGATGCCCAGGGCTTCGGCGACGCGACGCGCATCGTGGATGTCCGCGCCGGCGCAACAGGCGCCCTTGCGCGCCACCGCCGCGCCATGGTCGTAGAGCTGCAGGGTGATGCCGACCACGTCGTAGCCGGCCTCGGCGAGGAGCGCGGCGGTCACCGAGCTGTCGACGCCGCCCGACATGGCGACGACGACGCGCGCCGCGCCGGGCGCCTTGCCCAGTCCCAGGTCGATCGCGGGGGCCGCCCCATGCGCCGGTGCCGTCTGCATGGGCTGGCTATATAGCGGTAGGCGTGTCGGGAGCAAGGACGGCATATTCGGTGATAGGGCCGCCCTTGCCGCGTGACTCGGCGAAATCCGCCCATTAAAAACCTGTGCCATGATAAATCACGCCACACTGTGCACCGAACTCCAGGTCATCGCCCGCGACGCCGGCGAGGCCATCCTGGCCATCTACAACACCGACTTCGACGTGCGCCGCAAGGACGACGCCTCACCGGTCACCGAGGCCGACGAGGCGGCGGAAGCCGTCATCCTCGAGGGGCTGGCGCGGGTCTCGCCCGGCATCCCGGTGATCGCCGAGGAAAGCGTCGCCGCCGGCCGCATCCCGGACGTCTCCGGTGGCCGGTTCTGGCTGGTCGATCCGCTCGACGGCACCAAGGAGTTCATCAACCGGAACGGCGAGTTCACCGTCAACATCGCGCTGATCGAGCACGGCCATCCGGTGCTCGGCGTGGTCTACGCGCCCGCCATCGGCCGGATGTTCTGCGGCTTCGGCGGCAGCGCCACCGGCGACGGCGCGCCGATCAGCGCCAATCCGGTGCCGGACAAGGGCCTGACGGTCATCGCCAGCCGCTCGCACCGGGACTACAACACCGAGGCGTTCCTCAAGGACTTCGACGTCAAGGAGCTGAAATCCGCCGGCAGCTCGCTGAAGCTGTGCCTGATCGCCGCCGGCGAGGCCGACATGTATCCGCGGCTGGGCCGCACCATGGAATGGGACATCGCCGCCGGCCACGCCGTGCTGCGCGCCGCCGGCGGCACCGTCACCACCGTCGACGGCGCCCCGTTCCTCTACGGCAAGCCCGGCTTCGAGAACCCGTTTTTCGTGGCGTGGGGCAAGCGGTAGGGTTTCCTGGCACGATCTGGAATGTATATCTATCTTGTGATATCCTGATATCTACAAGGAGATATCCCAATGGCCCTCTTCATCCGAGATCCTGAGGTCGACGCGCTCGCGGAAGAGGTCCGCAAGCTGACAAAGACCAAAACAAAGACGGAAGCTGTGCGCCGGGCGCTTCGGGCACAATTGCAGGAAGCGCGGCGGGCATTGCCGCTGAGCGAACGGCTCGAACGCGCAAAGGCCCTCGCCGACGCGATGGGCCCTGGCGACCCGGATTTTGACATGAAGCGCTACACCGATGAGATGTGGGGAGATTCCTGATGTTCATCGACGCCTCGGCGATCGTCGCAGTCCTGAGGCGCGAATCGGGTGCTGAGGAGTTGGAGAAGCGCCTGGCGAGTGCCGACGGGCCCTTCTACATCTCGCCACTGGTGAAGTTCGAGGCCTCTCTTGCCTTGGCAAGACAGAAGTCATGGCCGGGCAAGCCCTCACCGGGTCTCCTCAGACAAGCAGTCGATGCAGTCAACACCTTCGCAGAGGGTATCGCAGCAGAGGAGATCGCAATCTCTCCCGCCATTGGCCGATCGGCGCTCGAGGCGAGTGCAGAGTTCGGGAAGGCCGTCGGCCATCCCGCCGCATTGAACTTCGGAGATTGCTTCGCCTACGCCTGCGCCAAGGCGGTCGGGACGCCGCTGCTCTACAAGGGCAACGACTTCGCCCTGACCGATCTGGCCTGACAGGCGGCCACCTAGCTGAAGATCTTCAAGGTCACCGAATCCACAGCGTAGATGCCGAACAGCACCACCGCCACCGCGGTGATGCGGTTGAGCAGCAGCATGTGCTTGTCCTCGATCTTGCGGTGGAGCCGGCCGATGATGAACACCAGCGCCGCCCACCACGCCATGGAGCCCACCAGCACGCCCAGCACCACCTCGGCGGCGGCCGGAACGGTGAGACCGGAACTGAGACCCCACGCCACGAACAGGGCGAGAAAAGCGGCGATGGTGATCGGATTGCTGACGGTCAGCAGGAAGGTGGCGAACAGCGACCGCAGCAGACTCTGGCCGTTGACCTCGCGCTGCTCGTAATGGGGATGCGACAGCCACAGCGTGACTCCCAGCGCCAGCAGCATGACCGCGCCGGGAACGCGGAACCACGCCTCGTGCGCTTCTACGAACGCCGCGACCACCGTGATGCCGAGCGCCGCGACCAGGGCGAAGGCCGCATCGCCCAGCGCCGCGCCCAGACCGGCGGTCAGGCCGGCGATGCGGCCGCAGGTCAGCGTGCGGTGGATGCACAGGACGTTGACCGGCCCCATGGGCGCCGCGACGATGATGCCGATCAGCAGTCCCTTGATGAAGAGCGGCAGGCTATCCATGAGCCCGCAGGGTGTCGTTGAACCGCACCGGCTGCCCAGCGGCGGCATCGGCCAGCTGGCCGTCCCACATCACGCGCTGGCCCCGGATGATGGTGCCGATGGGCCATGCCGAGACCTGGCGGCCATCGAACGGCGTCCATCCGACACGGCTGGCGATCCAGCCGTCCTCGATCGTCCTCGATGCGTTCATGTCCACCACGGTGTAGTCGGCGTCCCAGCCGACCGCAAGCCGCCCCTTGCCGGCCATGCCCCAGATGCGGGCCGGCCCGGCGCTGGTGAGGTCGACGAACTGCTGCAGGTTGAGCCGGCCGGCGTTGACGTGGTCCAGCATGACCGGCACCAGCGTCTGAACGCCGGTCATGCCCGACGGGCTGGCCGGATAGGGCTTGGCCTTTTCCTCCAGCGTGTGCGGCGCATGGTCGGAGCCCAGTACGTCGACGATGCCGTCGGCGATGCCCTTCCACAGGCCGTCGCGGTGATGCGCGCCGCGGATCGGCGGGTTCATCTGCGCCCGCGTGCCCAGCGCCTCGTAGCAGTCGGGCGCGGCGAGCGTCAGGTGCTGCGGCGTCACCTCGACGGTGGCGATGTCCTTGTGCCTGGCCAGCAGCTCGATCTCGTCGGCGGTGGTGACGTGCAGCACATGCACCCGCCTGCCCGCCTGCCGCGCCAACCTCAGCAGCCGCTGGGTGGCGATGATCGCCGACTGGTCGTCGCGCACCACCGTATGGGACAGCACGTTGCCTTCCTCGGCCAGCGCCTTGCGGTCGCGCATGCGCTGCTCGTCCTCGGAATGGACCGAGACCCGGCGCGAGCCGCTCTGCAGCACCCGCAGGATGGTCTCGTCCTCGTGCACCAGCAGGTCGCCGGTGGAGGCGCCCATGAACAGCTTCACGCCGCAGCAGCCGGGCAGGCGCTCCAGCTCGCCCAGCAGCGCCGCGTTCTCGGCGGCGGCGCCCACATAGAACGCATGGTCGCACCACATCCGGTTCAACGCCCGGTCCAGCTTGTACTGCAGCGCCTCGGCCGTGGTGGTCGAGGGCTTGGTGTTGGGCATCTCGAACACGGTGGTGACGCCGCCGAGCACGGCGCCGCGGCTGCCCGATTCGAGGTCTTCCTTGTGCTCGAGCCCCGGCTCGCGAAAATGTACCTGGCTGTCGACCACGCCGGGCAGCAGATGGAGGCCGGTGGCGTCGATCACCTGGCCGGCGGCGGCCTGCGACAGGTCGCCGATGGCGGCGGTCTTGCCGCCGCGGACGCCGACGTCGGCCTGGCCGATGCCCCGGTGGGAAACACAGGTCGCGTTGCGAATGACTAGGTCGAAAGCGGTCATGTGATCCCTCGTCCTGTTGGCCTTCGGGTTATATGTCACTAAATCGAGTTGCAAAAGCCCGTAACCCGGCAGCACCATGCATTGCGCGTCCGCCGGACCCGGTGCGAAGCGGGCGTCACAGAGGAGAAACCATTGAAAAACGCGGTGTTGCTGGAAGAACGCGGCGTGCTGGCGATCGGCGGATCGCAGCGCCGGGAATTCCTGCAGGGGCTGATCTCCAACGACGTGGAGAAGGTCGCCCCGTCCCACGCCATCTACGCCGCGCTGCTGACGCCGCAGGGCAAGTTCCTGTTCGAGTTCTTCATCGCCGAACTGGGCGAGACGCTGCTGCTCGACACCGACCGCGACCGCCTGCCCGAGCTGCACAAACGGCTGATGATGTACAAGCTGCGCTCCGACGTGACCATCACCGACCGCAGCGCCGATTTTGCCGTGTACGCGCTGCTTGACCTGGCGCACGGGCTGCAGGGCGTGCCCGGCGCGGCGCTGGAAGCGGATGGCGGCGTGATGTTCACCGATCCGCGTTCGGCCCGGCTGGGCGGCCGCGCCCTGCTGCCGCGCGCCATGGCCGCCGCGACGCTGGGCAGGCTGGGCGTCGCGCCGGCGCCGTTCGAGGTCTACGAGGCGCGCCGCGTCGAGGTGGGCGCAGCGGATTCCCGGCGCGACCTGGAGGTGGACAAGACCCTGCTGCTGGAAGCCAATTTCGACACCTTCAACGGAGTGTCGTTCAGCAAGGGCTGCTATGTGGGCCAGGAGCTGACTGCCCGCACCAAATACCGCGGCAATGTCCGCCGCAAGCTCTATCCCGTGGTGATCGAGGGCGCCGCCGCGCCGGGGACCGAGGTGCTGCTGGGCGCCAGGTCCGCCGGCGAGGTTCGCTCGATCGCCGGCAACCGGGGCATCGCCCTGCTGCGCATCGAGGACGTGGAGCAGGCCCGCGAGCAGGGCGCGCCGCTCACCGCCGGCTCGGCCACCCTGCATGTGGAGAGCCCTGTCCCATGACCGAGCCCGTCCGCTGTTCCTGGCCCGCCAAGGACCCGCTCTATATCGACTATCACGACCGTGAATGGGGCGTGCCCGAGCGCGACGACCGGGCGCTCTACGAAAAGCTGATGCTGGACGGCTTCCAGGCCGGGCTGGCGTGGATCACCATCCTGCGCAAGCGCGAGAACTTCCGGACGGCGTTCGAAGGCTTCCATCCCGAAAACATCGCGCGCTACGGCGAGCAGGATGTGCTGCGGCTGCTGGGCGACGCCGGCATCATCCGTCACCGCGGCAAGATCGAGGGCGCCATCGCCAGTGCCCGGGCGTATCTGGACATACGCGAGCAGGGCACCTCGTTCTCCGACTATCTGTGGCAATTCACCGGCGGAGAGACCATCCAGAACCGCTGGAAGGGCATCAAACAGCTACCGACCGAGACCGCCGAGAGCCGGGCCATGGCGAAGGACCTGAAGCAGCGCGGCTTCAAGTTCTGCGGCCCGACGATCTGCTACGCCTTCATGCAGGCCGTCGGCATGGTCAACGACCACACGGTCGAATGCTACCGCCACAAGGAATTGAGTTAGAATATAGGATACAATAGCTTGTGGAGCTTTCTTCAACATCTCTCTAGCCGTCATCCCGGCGAAGGCCGGGAGTCCAGTCTGGGTCCCGGCCTTCGCCGGGATGACGGCTGATGAGGTGGCTGGCGGCTGTGGCCATCGGCGTGGCAGTCACCGCCTGCGGGGCAAGCACGCCTTCCAGCCGCCAGACGGTAACGCTCGACAGCCGGACTCTGGGCTTCATCGATGAACTGGCCCGTCCCACCGACGCGCCGACGCAGCGCATCACCGGCAGCCTGATCATGCCGAAGGGCGTCCCGGCGGGCGCGAAAGTCCCCGCCATGGTCATCCTGCACGGCGGCACCGGACAGGGCGCTCAGGACTGGTTCTACGCGAGGCTGCTGAACGACTGGGGCATCGCGGCGCTCGCCGTCGACAGTTTCGGCGGGCGCGGGATCAGCCAGACCATCTACGACCAGGCCGCCGTGTCGGAAGCCTCGATCATCGCCGACGCCTACGCCGCGCTCGACATGCTGAGCGCCGATCCGAGGATCGACTCGCAACGCATTGGCGTCATGGGATTTTCCAAGGGCGCCGGCCCTGCCCTGCTGGCCAGTCTGGAACGCTTCCGCGGCCGGCTCGCGGAAGGCGGCAACCGCTTCGCCGTGCATGTGGCGTTCTATCCGTGGTGCGGCTTCGCGTTCCTCGACGAGGCGGCGACCGGCGCGCCGGTGCTGGTGCTGAGCGGCGGCCGCGACCGGGTCACGCCGGCGGCCCTCTGCGCCGGCCTCACCGACCGGCTGAAGCGCGACAATCCGGGCCTCGCCATCGACATGCGGGTCTATCCGGCGGGCGGTCATGCGTTCGACTACCCGCATCCCTATTTCCGCTTCGTCGAGAAACTGCCGGTGCGCGGCAATCTGCCGGTGCGCTGCTTCTTCACCGAGACCGAGCCCAACGTGTTCGTCGAGCGGGCGTCGAACCTGAAGGTCACCGCCGCCTCGCTGCGCTACGCCCTCGGCCTGTGCAGCGAGCCCGATCCCGGCGCGCAGGCGATCTATGACGAGGCCGGGACGAAGGATGCCCTCGCCCGCATAGCGGCCCTGGTGCGCGGCTCCCTCTTGGGTCCGCCGACGCAACCGGTTACAGTCGGCGTGTCACGGTAACGTCCCGAATGTCGAACCGGAACAGGTGGCCAGAGCATGACATCGCGCAGACGCAAGGACCAGCAGAGCAGGGAAAAATGGTTGTGGATCGTCCTCGCCGTCGGCGTGGTCGGCGCCATCGCGCTGATGAGTATTTCCGTCTAGGCTACTGATCCAAAAGCTTTTTCCCCAGGCGGGCTTCCCGCTCGAATGGTGATCCGTCGCCGTCGTCGATCGCCTTTCCCAAACGCCTCAGCCCCTCGCGGCCGAAACGGTCGCGCAGCGCCTCTTCCAGCCAGTGACGGTCCTGGGTCCGGCGCGAGTCGGCAAGCCGACCGCCGTCGCCCAGCCATGTCCGGCGCGCCGCCAGCGCGGCCAGCAGCGTGTCCATGCCGGCGCCCGACGACGCCGAGGCCAGCAGCACCGGCACGTCCCAGCCGTCGCCCGCGCCGTTGAGGCTGAGCGCGCCCTTCACGTCGGCACGGGCGCGGATCGCCGCCTGGCCCATGTCGGCCTTGGTGACGACGATGATATGCGGCACCTCCATGATGCCCGCCTTCATGAACTGCAGGCTGTCGCCTGAGCCGGGCTGGATGCAGAACACCACCGTGTCGGCCACGGTGACCACATCGGTCTCCGACTGGCCGACGCCCACGGTCTCGACCAGCACGATGTCGTGGACGGCGCGCATCAGCACCATGGCGGCGAAGGTCAGCGACGCCAGGCCGCCCAGCCGGTCGCGGGCGGCCATGGAGCGGACGAAGATGCCCGCGTCCTCGGCGTCGGTGGCCAGCCGGGTGCGGTCGCCCAGCAGCGCGCCGCCGGTGCGCCTGGACGACGGATCGACGGCGATCACGCCCACCGTCGTGCCCTCGCCGCGCCAGGCGCGGATCAGCGCGCCGGTGAGCGTGGACTTGCCGACGCCGGGCGGGCCGGTCAGGCCGATGACGTGGGCTTTGGGCGCCGCCCAGGCCCTGTCGAGCAGGGCGATCACGTCCGGATCGCCGGGATCGCGCTCGATAGCGGCCAGCGCCGCCGCCATGGCCGGCTTGGCACCGGTTGCCAGGGTCGGGAAGTCGGGGACCCGCGCGGCCAATGCTCAGTCCTTGGCGGGCGCGTTGTTGAGCGTCGCCTGCGCCGCCGCCAGCCGGGCGATCGGCACCCGGTAGGGCGAGCACGACACGTAGTCCAGTTGCACTTCCTCGCAGAACGCGATGGAGGCCGGATCGCCGCCATGCTCGCCGCAGATGCCGAGCTTGATGTCGGGGCGGGCGGCGCGGCCCTTCTCGGCGGCCATGCGGATCAGTTGGCCGACGCCTTCGCGGTCGAGGGTGACGAACGGGTCCTTTTCGTAGATGCCGGCGCGCAGATAGTCGTCGAGGAAGTTGACGCTGTCGTCGCGGCTCAGGCCGTAGGTGGTCTGGGTCAGGTCGTTGGTGCCGAAGCTGAAGAACTCGGCCGACAAGGCGATCTGGTCGGCGAGCAGCGCGGCGCGCGGCAATTCGATCATCGTACCAACCACATAGCCGTCTTTCTTGAAGCCCAGCTCGGCGGCGATCCCGTCGACCTTGGCCTTCAGGATGTCGAGCTCCTTCTTGGCGCCGACCAGCGGGATCATGATCTCGGGCACCACGGTGTCGCCGGTTTCCCTGAACACCTGCAGCGTCGCCTCGAAGATGGCGCGGGCCTGCATCTCGTAGATTTCCGGGTAGGAGATGCCCAGCCGGCAGCCGCGATGGCCCAGCATGGGGTTGAACTCGTGCAGCTCGTTGGCGCGCTTGCGCATGGTGGCGAGCGACACGCCGGCCTGGTCGGCGATCTCCTTCAGTTCCTCGTCGGTCTTGGGCAGGAACTCGTGCAGCGGCGGGTCGAGCAGCCGGATGGTGACCGGCAGCCCCTTCATGATGTGGAACAGCTCGACGAAATCCCGGCGCTGCACCGGCAGCAGCTTGGCCAGCGCGGCGCGGCGCTCGGCCTCGGTCTCCGACAGGATCATCTCGCGCACCGCCATGATACGGTCGGCATCGAAGAACATGTGCTCGGTGCGGCACAGGCCGATGCCCTCGGCGCCGAACTCGCGGGCGGTGCGCGCGTCGAGCGGCGTCTCGGCGTTGGTGCGCACCTTCATGCGGCGGACCTTGTCGGCCCAGCCCATCAGGGTGGCGAAATCGCCCGACAGCTCCGGATTGATGGTCGGCACCGCGCCCTTGATCACCTCACCGGTCGAGCCGTCGAGGGTGATGATGTCGCCGCGCTTCAGCGTCTCGCCGGCCACCGACAGGGTGCCGGCGTTGTAGTCGATGCGCAGCGAACCCGCGCCCGACACGCAGGGCCGGCCCATGCCGCGGGCGACCACGGCCGCATGGCTGGTCATGCCGCCACGGGCGGTCAGGATGCCCTTGGCGGCGTGCATGCCGTGGATGTCCTCGGGGCTGGTCTCGATCCGCACCAGGATCACGTCCCTCCCCTCCGACGCGGCGCGCTCGGCCTCGTCGGCGTCGAATACGATCATGCCGCTGGCCGCGCCGGGCGAGGCCGGCAGGCCGCGGGTGAGGACTTCCTTGTGGGCGTCGGGATCGAGCGTCGGGTGAAGCAGTTGGTCGAGCGCCTCCGGGTCCATGCGGCCGATGGCCTCGCGCTCGCCGATCAGGCCTTCGTTGGCCATCTCGACGGCGATCTTCAGCGCGGCGGCGGCGGTGCGCTTGCCGCTGCGGGTCTGCAGCATCCACAATCGGCCCTTCTGGACCGTGAACTCGATGTCCTGCATGTCGCGGTAATGGGCCTCGAGCTTGCCCATGATCTGCGACAGCTCGCGGAACGTCTCGGGCAGCGACTCCTCCAGCGACGGATCGGTCTCGCCGGCCTCGTCCCTGGCCGCCGAGCTGATGTAGCGCGGCGTGCGGATGCCCGCGACCACGTCCTCGCCCTGGGCGTTCAGCAGATATTCGCCATAGACCTCGCGGGTGCCGGTCGCCGGGTTGCGGGTGAAGGCGACGCCGGTCGCCGAATCCTCGCCCATGTTGCCGAACACCATGGCCTGCACGTTGACCGCCGTGCCCCAGGCCTCCGGGATGTTGTGCAGGCGGCGGTAGACCTTGGCGCGGTCGTTCTGCCAGGAGTTGAACACGGCGCCGATGGCGCCCCAGAGCTGCTCGTGCGGATCGGTCGGGAACGGCCTGCCCAGCTCTTCCCGGACCTTGTCCTTGTACGCCTCGACCAGCGCTCTCAGCTCTTCGACGCCGAGTTCGGTATCGAGCGTAACCCCATGGTTTTCCTTGTGGATATCGAGAATTTCCTCGAAGTGGTAGTGATCCACTTCCAGCACCACGTCGGAATACATCTGGATGAAGCGGCGGTAGCTGTCATAGGCGAAGCGCGGGTTGCCCGACAGCGCGGCCAGACCTTCGACGGTCTCGTCGTTGAGCCCCAGATTGAGGACCGTGTCCATCATGCCCGGCATGGACGCCCGCGCGCCCGAGCGCACCGACACCAGCAGCGGAATGGCCTTGTGGCCGAACCGCGCGCCGACGATGCCCTCGACCTTGGAGAGCGCCGCGGCGACCTGGTCTTTCATCTCGCCGGGATAGGCGCGGTCATTGTCGTAATAGGCGGTGCAGACCTCGGTGGAAATGGTGAAACCCGGCGGCACGGGAAGGCCCAGATTGCTCATCTCGGCCAGGTTGGCGCCCTTGCCGCCCAGCAAATTCTTCAGCCCGGCATCGCCTTCCGACGCGCCGCCACCGAAGCTGTACACCCATTTCGTCATCCGCGACTCTCCACTGCCCATGAGAGATCATGGGGCTCTGCATCATTTGCGGCATGAGCCGCTTGCGCGGCCACCCCTCATCCGGCGCTTCGCGCCACCTTCTCCCACAAGGGGAGAAGGGCTCATGCCGCACTCCGGCCCAATCCCCTCTCCCCTTGTGGGAGAGGGTTAGGGTGAGGGGTATGCCGCCGCGTGTCGGTCCGACCGTGTGCGAACACTATCCAAACCGGCGCCGGTGGGCCAGCGAGGATGGACAACACGTTATCCCTCGATCTTCGAGAAATCCGCCACCTGGTTGAGCGTCGCACGGATCTGCGACAGCAGCAGCAGCCGGTTGCGGCGCAGCGGCACATCGTCGGCGTTCACCGTCACATGATCGAAGAACGCGTCGACGGGGCGGCGCAGGCCGGCCAGCGCCGCCATGGCGTCGGTAAAGCGCTCGTCCTTCACCGCAATTTCGGCGGCATGCATGGCGTCGGCGAGGCGGGCGTGAAGCACCTTCTCCTCCTCCTGCGCCAGCTGCTCGTAATCGGCGGCGCCGTCATAGGACGCGCCGTCCTTCTTCTCCTCGATGCGGACGATGTTGGTGGCGCGCTTGTAGGCCGACAGCAGGTTGATGCCGTCCTCGGTGTCGAGGAAGCCCTGCAGCGCCTTCACCCTGTCGAGCAGGCGGACCAGGTCGTCCTCGCCGCTGAGCGCGAAGACGGCGGTGATCAGGTCGTGGCGGACGCCCTGTTCGCGCAGATAGACTTTCAGGCGGTCGGCGAAGAACTCCAGCAATTGCAACGCTGTATCGGGCGATGCTCCAGCTTTCTGGAAAACATGGATTAGTCGCAGACGCAGCCCGTTCTCCAACACCAGCCGGATCACACCCAGCGCGGCACGGCGCAACGCGAACGGATCCTTGGAGCCCGTCGGCTTCTCGTCGACGCCGAAGAAGCCCACCAGCGTGTCGATCTTGTCGGCCAGCGCCACGGCGACGCTGACCGGCGCGGTCGGGCACCTGTCGTTCGGGCCCTGCGGCCGGTAATGGTCGGCGATGGCCTCGGCAACCTCGGGCGACTTGCCTTCGGCGAGCGCGTAGTAGCGGCCCATGATGCCCTGCAGTTCGGGGAACTCACCCACCATCTCGGTGCGCAGGTCGGCCTTCGCGAGCCCAGCGGCCTCCCTCGCCTTTTCCGGATCGGCGCCGGGGATCGACCTGCTGAGTTCCACGGCCAGTGCGGTGACCCTGCGGACCTTTTCGCCCAAAGTGCCCAGCTTTTCATGGAAGACCACCTCCTCCAGCGCGGGCAGGCGCTTTTCCAGGGCGGTCTTGCGGTCCAGGTCCCAGAAGAACTTGGTGTCGGACAGGCGCGCGCTCAGCACGCGCTCGTTGCCGGCGATGATCGCCTTGCCGCCGTCCTTCGCCGCCAGGTTCGACACGATGGCGAAGCGCGGCGCCAGATTGCCCGCCTTGTCGCGGAACATGGGGTATTTCTGGTGGGTCCTGATCGCCGAGATCAGCGCCTCTTCCGGCACGTCCATGAACGCCTGGTCGATGGTGCCGACCAGGATCACCGGCCATTCGACAAGTCCAGCAACCTCGTCGAACAAGCCGTCGTCCTCGATCGGCAGCAGGCCGTTCTGCTGGCCGTAAAGATCGAGATGCTCGCTGATGTCCAGCTTGCGCTCGCGCGGGTCGACGATCACGAACGCCTTGCGTAGCCTGGACTTGTAATCGGCGAAGTCGGTGACCGCGAACCCCGCAGGCGCCAGGAACCGGTGGCCGACCGTGCTGTCGCCGCTCGCCACGCCGTCGACCTCGAACGGCACCACCTTGCCGCCGAACAGGGCGACGATGGAATGCAGCGGGCGCACCCAGGTCAGGCTGCCGGCGCCCCAGCGCATGGATTTCGGCCACGGGAACGACCGGATCACTTCCGGCACCACCTGCGCGATCACGTCGGCGGTCGCCCCGCCCTGCTTCTCGATGATGGCGACGAGGAAGGTGCCCTTCTTGTCCTCGACCTCGGTGAGCTGGTCGCGGGTCAGGCCGGTCGAGCGCAGGAAGCCGTCGATGGCCTGCGCGGGCGCGTCGACGCGCGGCCCCTTGCGCTCTTCCCTCACGTCCGGCTGGGCGACGGGCAGGCCGTCCACCACCAGCGCCAGGCGGCGCGGCGTCACATAGGCGTCGGCCTTCGAAAACGCCAGGCCGGCGGCCTTCAGCTTCTCGGTCACGAGCCGCTTCAGGTCCTCGGCGGCGCGGGCCTGCATGCGGGCGGGGATCTCCTCGGACAGGAGCTCGAGCAGGAACTCGGCCATCACGCGGCCTCCTGGCTCTTCAGCCATGCCTCGCAGCAGGCCTTGGCCAGCGCCCGGACGCGGCCGATGTAAGCCTGCCGCTCGGTGACCGAGATCACGCCGCGGGCGTCCAGCAGGTTGAAGTTGTGGCTGGCCTTGATGCACTGGTCGTAGGCCGGCAGCGCCAGACCGGCGGCCAGCAGCGCCTGGCATTCGCCCTCGGCGTCGCGGAAGTGCTGGAACAAGATGTCGGTGTTGGCCGTCTCGAAATTGTAGGTCGACTGCTCGCGCTCGTTCTGCAGGAACACGTCGCCATATGTCACGCCGTTGCCGTAGTGCAGGTCATAGACGTTGTCGACGCCCTGGATGTACATGGCGAGACGCTCGAGGCCGTAGGTCAGCTCGCCCGAGACCGGGCTGCAGTCGATGCCGCCGACCTGCTGGAAATAGGTGAACTGGCTGACTTCCATGCCGTCGCACCACACTTCCCAGCCCAGGCCCCAGGCGCCCAGCGTCGGGCTCTCCCAGTCGTCCTCGACGAAGCGCATGTCGTGGATCGCCGGGTCGAGGCCCAGCTCCTTCAGCGACCCCAGATAGAGCGCCTGGATGTCGGGCGGCGACGGCTTCAGGATCACCTGGAACTGGTAGTAGCACTGCAGGCGGTTCGGATTCTCGCCGTAGCGGCCGTCCTTGGGCCGCCGCGACGGCTGCACATAGGCCGCCTTCCAGGGCTTCGGCCCCAGCGCCCTAAGCGTGGTCGCCGGATGGAAGGTCCCCGCGCCCATTTCCACGTCGTAGGGCTGGAGCAGCACGCAACCCTGCCGGCCCCAATAGGCCTGCAACGTCAGTATCAACTCCTGAAAGGACGGCGCGGACGGCATGGCGGCAGGAACCCCAGTGGAAGGCGCGCGCACCGTAGCGTCGGGGCTGTTGAGGGTCAAGGAAACGCGGCGCGGGCGCGGAAATTTCGGTGACAGTGCACTAAACTGGACGGGCGACCGAGCGCCTCAGAAAAACCGCTCCAGATTCCGCCGGACCC
>LNFM01008370.1_pt1 | contig 15664 bp, 12 predicted proteins | sample 596031 | NCBI WGS metagenome assembly LNFM01 (sample SAMN04254537, study PRJNA301005) | activated carbon metagenome | isolation source: dual media filters at the Ann Arbor, Michigan drinking water treatment plant | place: USA: Ann Arbor | reverse complement strand
GAAGCGTTCGTTGATCACCCGCATGGGCGCTGTCTGCGGGTGGATGCGCTCCTCGATGTTGAGCAGCAGGATCTGGTTCAGCTGGGTCACGGCCTTGGCGGCCCAGTAATACCGCTTCATCAGCGCCTCGCTGGCGCGGCGCGGCAACCCGCTGTCATCGTCGATCTGGGCGGTATAACCAAAGGATTCGGCCACGGCGGTCTGCAGGTCGAACACCAGCCGGTCTTCGCGGCGTCCCGAAAGCAGGTGCAGGCGGGCGCGGATCAGGCTCAGCAGGGCCTCGTTGGCCTTGATCTGGCGCACTTCAAACGCGGTCGCCAGTCCGCTGCGGGCCAGTTCGTCCCAGGTGTGGCCCAGGCCGGCGGCCTTGGCCACCCACAACACCAGTTGCAGGTCGCGCAGGCCGCCCGGCGACTCCTTGCAGTTGGGCTCGAGCGCATAAGGCGTGTTTTCGAACTTGTTGTGGCGCTGGCGCATCTCCAGCGTTTTGGCCACAAAAAAGGCCTGCGGATCCATCACGCGATCGAGCTCGCCGGTCAGGGCCGCAAAAATCTTGGTGGAACCGGCGATCAGGCGCGCTTCCAGCATGGAGGTTTGCACCGTCACGTCCCTGGCCGCTTCTTCGGCGCAATCCTTGACTGTGCGCACGCTGGAGCCGATCTCCAGCCCGCTGTCCCAGCAGGCGCCTATGAAGTTCTCGATCTTGCTCTTGAGCGCCGGGTTGCCTTCGACCTGCGAATCGTCGCGCAGCAGCAGCAGCACATCGACGTCCGAATTGGGAAACAGCTCGCCGCGGCCGAAACCGCCGACGGCCACCAGCGCGCAGCCGACCGGGAAATCGGCGCGTTGCCAGATCTGGCGCAGGGTGGCATCGGTGTGCCGGGCGAGACGCCGCAGCAGGCTGTGAATGCCCCGGGTGGACGAGCCACTGCCGGCCAGCGAGGCCAGCAGCGCGGTTTTGCCGGCGCGGTACTTCTCGCGCAAGGCGACCGCTTCGGTCATGGCGGGCTGCGCGGACAACATCTGCGGCGGCAGTCGGGCGGCCGGGCGGCCTCAGGCCGCCGAGTCGGCCGTGACCGGCGCGGAGGCGGCGTGGTAAGCCGCCACAAAATCCGGCGTGGCCGGGCTGCCGGCCGACAGGGTCAGCACCTCGTAACCGGTCGGGGTCACCAGCACCGTGTGTTCCCACTGGGCCGACAGCGAATGGTCGCGCGTGACAATGGTCCAGCCGTCTTTTTCCGGGCCGTCCTTGATGTCGCGCTTGCCGGCGTTGATCATGGGCTCGATGGTGAAGGTCATGCCGGGCTTGAGTTCTTCCAGCGTGCCGGGGCGGCCGTAATGCAGCACCTGGGGCTCTTCATGGAAGCGCTGGCCGATGCCGTGGCCGCAAAACTCGCGCACCACTGAAAAGCCCTGTTTTTCTGCAAAGGTCTGGATCGCGTGGCCGATGTCGCCGAGCCGCACGCCCGGTTTGACGCGCATGATGCCCTGCCACATGGCTTCGAAAGTGACCCGGCACAGGCGCTTGGCGGCAATCGACACATCGCCAATCATGTACATGCGGCTGTTGTCGCCGTACCAGCCGTCCTTGGTAATCACGGTGACATCGATGTTCATGATGTCGCCTTTTTTCAGCGGCTTGTCGTTGGGGATGCCATGGCAGACCACATGGTTCAGCGAGGTGCACAGCGAAGCCGGGTAGGGCGGGTAACCGGGCGGCTGGTAGCCCAGGGTGGCCGAGACCGTGCCCTGCACATTGACCATGTAGTCGTTGGCCAGCTTGTCGATTTCGCGTGTGGTGATGCCGGCCTTCACGAAGGGCGTGAGGTAGTCCAGCACCTCGGACGCCAGTTTGCAGGCGACACGCATGCCTTCAATGCCTGCCGCGTCTTTGTACGTAATACTCATGCCGGGATTATCCCACTTGCCTTCCCGGAAGGCAGGAAGGGGGCCCATCGCTGATAAAATTCAGGGTTAACCAGCACCCCCGGCAGCCGCCGACAACCACAAGGCCACCGCCACCGTGACCCTGCACCTGACGACTTTCGAGGGCGATGCCCACGGCATCAGCGCCCTGAGCGACTTCCGCGTCCAGCAACTGCTTCCCCGCCTGCAAGCCCTAGAACCCCACATCAGCGGCATCAGCGCGCGTTTTGTGCACCTGGTGGCGACCGAAGCCCCGCCCGGCGAGGAACTCAAGGCCCGCCTGGCGGCGCTGCTCAGCTACGGTGAGCCGGCAGCGCCGGCGGCCGAGGGTAGCCTGCTGTTCATCGTCTCGCCGCGTTTCGGCACGGTCTCGCCCTGGGCTTCCAAGGCCACCGACATTGCGCACAACTGCGGGCTGGCGGTCAAACGCATAGAACGCATCACCGAATACCGGGTCAGCCTCAAGGCCGGCCTTTTCAGCAAGGGCGCGCTCAGCGAGGCGCAGCGTGGCCAGGTCGCCGCGCTGCTGCACGATCGCATGACGGAAAGCGTGATGGACGACCGGGCACAGGCCGCCGGCCTGTTCACCGAGCTGCAGGGCGCGCCGCTGCAGACGATAAACGTGCTGGCCGGTGGCAAGGCCGCGCTGGAAGCCGCCAACAGCGAATTCGGCCTGGCGCTGGCCGCCGACGAGATCGATTACCTGGTGAATGCTTTCACCGGCCTGCAGCGCAACCCGACCGACGTCGAACTGATGATGTTTGCCCAGGCCAACAGCGAACACTGCCGCCACAAGATCTTCAACGCGGACTTCACGATCGACGGCGTGGCGCAAGGGATCAGCCTGTTCGGCATGATCCGCAACACCGAAAAGCTGCACCCCCAGCACACCGTGGTGGCCTATTCGGACAATGCGTCGGTGATGGAAGGCCTGCCGGTCCAGAAGTTTTATGCCAATGGGGCCTCCAGCCCTTATCCGGCAAGCGGTTCCAGCTATCAAAGTTATAGCGCCTCGGAGGATGTGCTGACGCATGTGCTGATGAAGGTCGAGACCCACAACCACCCGACGGCGATCTCGCCCTTTCCCGGCGCTTCCACCGGCGCCGGCGGCGAGATCCGCGACGAAGGCGCCACCGGCCGCGGCTCCCGGCCCAAGGCCGGCCTGACCGGTTTCACCGTGTCGCGCCTGTTCGACGGCAGTTTCGGCAAGCCGGAACACATTGCCAGCCCGCTGCAGATCATGACCGAGGGCCCGCTGGGCGGCGCCGCCTTCAACAACGAGTTCGGCCGTCCCAACCTGGCCGGCTACTTCCGCGAGTACGAGCAAACCGTGGGCGGCCAGCGCTGGGGTTACCACAAGCCCATCATGATTGCCGGCGGCGTCGGCACCATCGACGCGCGCCTGACCAAGAAGATCCTGTTCCCGGCCGGCACCTTGCTGATCCAGCTCGGCGGCCCCGGCATGCGTATCGGCATGGGCGGCAGTGCGGCCAGCTCCATGGCCTCGGGCGCGAATGCGGCCCAGCTCGACTTCGATTCGGTGCAGCGTGGCAACCCCGAGATCGAACGCCGTGCGCAGGAGGTCATCAACCAGTGCGCCCAGCTCGGCAGCGATAACCCGATCCTGGCGATCCACGATGTCGGCGCCGGCGGTTTGTCGAATGCCTTCCCGGAACTGGTCAACGACGCGGGACGCGGCGCGCGTTTCGACCTGCGCGCGGTGCCGCTCGAAGAAAGCGGCCTGTCACCCAAGGAAATCTGGAGCAACGAAAGCCAGGAACGGTATGTGATGGCGATCGCGCCGGCGTCGCTGCCGCAGTTCCAGGCCTTCTGCGAGCGCGAGCGCTGCCCGTTTGCGGTGATTGGTGTGGCGACTGAGGAAAAGCAGCTGGTGTTGTCGGATGCAGACCAGGCAGCGCCGGTCGACATGCCGATGAATGTGCTTTTGGGCAAGCCGCCCAAAATGCACAGGGACGTGAAATCCGTCAAACACACTGTCAAACCGATAGATCTGACCAGCGTCGACCTGCAAAAAAGCGCGATCGCCGTGCTCAGCCACCCGACGGTCGCCTCCAAACGTTTCCTGATCACCATCGGCGACCGCACCGTGGGCGGCCTGACACACCGCGACCAGATGGTCGGCCCCTGGCAGGTGCCGGTGGCCGATTGCGCGGTGACGCTGGCCGACTACGCCGGTTTTGCCGGCGAGGCCATGAGCATGGGCGAACGCACGCCGCTGGCGGCCGTCAACGCCGCCGCCTCCGGCCGCATGGCGGTGGCCGAGGCCATCACCAATTTGCTGGCCGCACCGATTGAATTGCCGAGGGTCAAGCTGTCGGCCAACTGGATGGCGGCCTGCGGCGAGCCCGGTCAGGACGCCGCGCTCTACGAAACCGTCAAGGCCGTCGGCATGGAACTGTGCCCGGCGCTGGGCGTGTCGATTCCGGTCGGCAAGGATTCGCTGTCCATGCGCACGGTCTGGACCGAGGACGGCGCCGGCAAGAAGGTGACCTCGCCGGTCTCGCTGATCGTCAGCGCCTTTGCGACCCTGCCCGATGTGCGCGGCACCCTGACGCCGCAGCTGAACGCCGAAGAGGCCGACAGCACGCTGATCCTGATCGACCTGGGCAAGGGCAAAAACCGCATGGGCGGCTCCATCCTGGCGCAGGCGCTCGACATCGAAGACGGCGAGGTGCCGGACTTCGACGATCCGCAGGACCTGGTGAACCTGGTGAGCGCGATCAATACGCTGCGCGGCCAGGGCAAGCTGCTGGCCTACCACGACCGCAGCGACGGCGGCCTGTTCGCGACGGTCTGCGAAATGGCGTTTGCCGGCCATGTCGGTGTCTCGCTCAACATCGACATGTTGCTGCTCGAAGGCGACGGCATCTCCGACAGCCGCATGGACACGGGCGACAGCAAGAACTGGGCGTCGCAGGTTGGTGCACGCCGCGAGGAACTGACGCTGAAGGCGCTGTTCAACGAGGAAATCGGCGCCGTGATCCAGGTGCGGACCGAGGTGCGCAACGAAGTGATGCAGACGCTGCGTGCGCACGGCCTGTCGAAGTTCAGCCATTTCATTGGCAAAACCCGGCCGCAACATGCCTCCCTCGAAGTCGGCAAGGGCGAAGTCCAGGTCTGGCGCGACACCAAAGCGGTGTTCAGCGCCAAACTGCAGGACCTGCACCAGGTCTGGGACAGCGTGAGCTGGAAGATTACCCAGCAGCGTGACAACCCGGCCTGCGCCGACCAGGAGCACGCTGCTGCCGGTTATCCGCTGGATCCCGGCCTGCACGTGGTTTTGGGATCAAATCAGGCGACAGCCCATGTCCAGCAAGGGCCGGCAGCTCCTGAAATAATAGCAAACCCGGCGTTGATGTTGGCGCGGCCCAAGGTCGCCATCCTGCGCGAGCAGGGCGTCAACTCGCATGTGGAGATGGCCTACGCCTTCACCCAAGCCGGTTTCGAGGCCTTCGACGTGCACATGACCGACCTGCAGACCGGCCGCGCGCAACTGGCCGACTTCAGCGGCGTGGTGGCCTGCGGCGGCTTCAGTTATGGCGACACCCTGGGCGCCGGTATCGGCTGGGCCCGCTCCATCACCTTCAACCCGGCGCTGTCGGCGCAGTTCCAGGCCTTTTTTGCGCGCACCGACACCTTTGGCCTCGGTGTGTGCAACGGCTGCCAGATGTTTGCCGAACTGGCCGACATCATTCCGGGCGCCGAAGCCTGGCCGCGTTTCACCACCAACCGCAGCGAACGTTTCGAGGCGCGCCTGAGCCAGGTCGAGGTGCTCGATTCGCCGAGCCTGTTTTTTGCGGGAATGGCCGGCTACCGCCTGCCGATTGCCGTGGCGCACGGCGAGGGATTTGCCAATTTTGCGCACCGCGGCGATGCGGGCAGGGCGATCGCGGCCATGCGTTTCACCGACAACCACGGCCGGCCGACCGAGGCCTATCCGGCCAACCCCAACGGCAGCGCCGGCGGCCTGACCGCCGTCACCACGGCCGACGGCCGCTTCACGGCCATGATGCCGCACCCCGAACGGGTGTTCCGCAACATCCAGATGAGCTGGACGCCGCTGGACAGCAGCCAGCCCAGCCCGTGGATGGAACTCTGGCGCAATGCGCGCCGCTGGGTGGGTTGATCCGTGCCCGTCGAATTTGTTCGGCGGCTGTCTTATGTCATTCCCTACGGCCTGATTGCGCTACTCGCCTGGCTGGGCAACCTGTCATGGTGGGCCATCGCCATGCTCTCGGGCGGTTTCGTGTTCACCTGGGACTGGTTGTGGGGCGACCGGGCCTTGCTTGAAGCCAGGACCTGCCTGGGCTTTGCTGCCGCAGGACTGGCCTGTCTGGCCGCGGCCTTCTGGCTGGCCCATGGTTTGAACCTGTCGCTCGGTGAATTCAACCAGCTTGCAAGCCAGATGCCACGCAGGCAAAAGTTGCTGTACCTGCTTCCCACCATCGGCGTTGGCCTGGCCGTGTACGGGCTGCTCGGCTGGAGCCGCGCCTGGCAGCTGGAAAGAGACGAAAGCTGGTGATCTACCTGGCCGGCGGCGCCACCGCCGCGCCCTCGATGCCATGCCGCTGCAACGCGGCGGCCACGAAGCCGGAGGCCTTCATCTCCTCGATGAAGCGCTCCACGTAGGCCGCTGCCGCATCGCGCCCTTTGGGCAGGCCCATGGCCTGGTTGATCACCATGAAACGGCCCGGCAGCAGGCGCACGCCGCCCACGCGTTTCGCATCGGCCTCGAGTTGCTGCTTCACGCCGGCCGCCACCTCGAGGTTCTGCGCCAGGAAGACGTCGGTCACGGCCGGCGAGGTCGGTGCCTTCACCAGCCTGGCGTTTTTGAGCTCGCGCGTCAGGTAGAGGTCGTAGGCGCTGGCGTTGCCCACCACAATGCGCACGCCGGGCTTGTCCACATCCTCGTTGCGGGTGATGGGCGAGGCGTTTTTCACCAGGTAAGCGCCTTCGATGACCACATACGGGGCGGTCTGGTACATGCCCGCGCCGCGCACCGGATCGATCGCGACAAAACCGATGTCCACCTGCCCCCGGGTGACGGCGTCCACCGAGAAGCCGGCAGAAGTGAAGGTGACCAGCTCCACCGGCACGCCGATGCGCCGGCCCAGTTCATGAGCCAGGTCGACCGACACGCCGCGTGGCGTGCCGTCGGCATTGCGCAGCGCCAGGATGGGGTTGCCGAAGTTGATGGCGGCGCGCAGCTTGCCGGTGGGCGCCAGCTCGGCGACCGGCGGCGAAGAGGTCGCGCAGGCTGACAGCAGAGCGGCCAGCCCCAGGCCCAGCAGGGGGCGAAGCAACCAGCGCATCAGAAGTCGAACTTCTGGCCAGGCTCGCCGACCAGCATGCGGGCGGTGCCGGGGGCTGTTCCCAGGGCGCTCTGGAATTCAGCCGGCGTGCCGCGCAACACCGGTGTGGTGCCGTAGTGGATGGGCAGCGCGAATTTCGGCCTGATCATGTCGCGCACCGCCATGGCCGCGTCCTGGGGGTTCATCACGAAGTGGCCGCCGATCGGGATCAGCACCAGGTCGGGACGGTACATCTCGCCGATCAGGCGCATGTCTCCGAACACACCGGTATCGCCCATGTGCCAGATCTTGAAGCCGTTTTCCATCTCGAGGATGAAGCCGACCGGTTCACCGCCCACATGGACCTCGTCCTTGCCGGTGGCCGGGTTTTTGTAGGCCAGCTCGGAAGAATGCTCGGCACGCACCGCGGTGATTTTCACGCCCGTGGGGCCGAAGGGCATGATGGTGCCGCCCTTGCCGAAACGCGGTGCCAGTTCGGCCGGCAGGATGCCCAGCGTGCTGACAGTCTGGTTCATGCCGGCCGGGCCGTACATCGGGGCCTTGTGCATCTGCGCGAGTGCTGGCGCGTCGGCGAAGTGGTCGAAATGGGCGTGGGTGACCAGGATCAGGTCGATCTTGCCGACGCCGGTAAGCGCCCTGAAATCGGCCGGTGTTTTGGGATTGGAGGTCAGCCACGGGTCGATCATGATGACCTTGCCGGTCGGCGTGGTGATGCGGGTCGCGGCCTGGCCCAGCCACAGAACCTCGGTTTTCCCATTCTGGGCAAAGGCGACACCGGCGCTGCAAAGAGCGGCAGCGGCAAGCACGCCGCGCAGCAGGCGGGTGGCAAGGGGGAGGGTCTGGAACATGGCGATTTCCAGGGTTGGTTGGTATGCCATCTATTGGAGCGGCTGGGCTTGCGCGCGTCAACCGGGAAAGCGCGGGATGGTTTGCCACCAAGGCTTCGCCGATTCCCGCCCCGCGCATCGGCGGCGTCCTACATGAGGGAGGTGGACCGGCTCATAGCGTGGGTGTTGGTAATTTTGCCGCTCGCACTTTCCACACCCACACATGCCAAAAACACCCAAACCCGAGGTGGCCGCCAAGGCTGCCGCCCGCAATACCGACAGCGGCCCCGCCGGCGCCGCCCCTGTGGACGGCAACGACCTGCCGTCCCGCCAGATGGCTGAAGTCCAGGCCATGGTGCAAGCCATGCCCCACAACGTCAACAAGCCCCTGGAACACGGCTTTGAAAACGCCATCCACCCGCAGCGAGGTGCCACCGTCGATTCCCCCTCGCGGCTGGCCACCGGCAGCACCCTGTCCGAAGAAAACGGCACCGAGAAGACCGGCAGCACGGCGCTGGAAGGCCTGAACGCCACCATCGAACCGCTGGACCGCGTGCGCGTCGACTCGGGCGGCCAGGTGCTCACCACCAACCAGGGCGTGCCGATTGCCGACAACCAGAATTCGCTGAAGTTCGGCCTGCGCGGCCCGGCGCTGCTGGAAGACTTCATCCTGCGCGAAAAACTCACGCATTTCGACCATGAACGCATCCCCGAGCGCATCGTGCATGCGCGCGGTTCCGGCGCGCACGGCTATTTCGAGTGTTACGAGCCGCTGCCCCAGTACACCAAGGCCGCGCCCTTCAAGGAAGCCGGCAAGATCACGCCGGTGTTTGTGCGCTTCTCCACCGTGGCCGGTGAACGCGGCTCCAAGGACACGGCCCGCGACGTGCGCGGTTTTGCCGTCAAGTTCTATACGGATGAAGGCAACTGGGACCTGGTGGGCAACAACATGCCGGTGTTTTTCATCCAGGACGCGATGAAATTTCCGGACCTGGTGCATGCCGTCAAACCCGAGCCGCACCACGCCATGCCGCAGGCAGCCAGCGCGCATGACACCTTCTGGGACTTTATCTCGCTGATGCCCGAGTCCACCCACATGATGATGTGGGCCATGTCGGACCGCGCCATCCCGCGCAGCTACGCCACCATGCAGGGCTTCGGGGTGCACAGCTACCGGCTGGTCAACGAAGCCGGCGAGTCGGTGTTTGTCAAATTCCATTGGGAGCCCAAGTACGGCACACACTCGCTGGTCTGGGACGAGGCGGTCAAAATTTCGGGGGCCGATCCCGACTTCCACCGCCGTGACCTGTGGGAGCGCATCGAATCCGGTGCCTTCCCCGAGTGGGAATTGGGACTGCAGATCTTCACCGAGGAACAGGCCGATCAATTCAGCTTCGACATCCTGGACGCGACCAAAATCATCCCGGAAGAGCTGGTGCCGGTGCAGAAAGTCGGGCGCATGGTGCTCAACCGCAACCCTGACAACTTCTTCGCCGAAACCGAACAGGTGGCCTTTTGCACCGCGCACGTTGTCCCCGGCATTGATTTTTCCAACGATCCGCTGCTGGCCGGCCGCATCCACTCCTATGTGGACACCCAGCTGTCACGCCTGGGCGGTCCGAATTTCCATGAAATCCCGATCAATGCGCCGATTGCGCCGGTGCACAACAACCAGCGCGACGGCTTGCACCGCCAGGCCATCCACCGCGGCCGGGTGTCGTACGAGCCCAATTCGCTGGGCGGCGGTTGTCCCTTCCAGGCCGGCTCTGCACAGGGTTTTGTGACTGTAGCGGCCGGTCTGCGCAGCAAGGAAGAACAGGCCAAGGTGCGCGGCAAGCCTGAAAAGTTTGCCGATCATTACACCCAGGCCACGCTGTTTTTCGAGAGCCAGACGCCGGTCGAGCAGGCGCATATCGCCGCGGCTTTCCGTTTCGAGCTCAGCAAGGTGACCGTGCCGGCAATCCGCGAGCGCATGGTGGCTTCGCTGCGCAACGCCTCCGAGGACCTCGCGCGCAAGGTGGCCGACGGCCTGGGCATGGACCCGATGCCGGCACCGTTGCCCCGCGCGCTGGCCAAGCCCGAGCGGGCCGAAGTCACCAAGTCGCCCACGCTGTCCCTGATGGCCAGGCCCGGTGATGGGTCCCCCAAGGGACGCAAGGTGGCGATCCTGGTTGCGCCGGGCGTGATCGGCGCCTCTGTCGCCGCCGTGCAGGAAGCCTTGCTGGCGCAGGGCGCGGTCGGGCGCCTGGTCGGCCCGCGCATCGGGCCGGTGGCAAGCGACGAAGGCGACATGCTGGATGCCGACGCTTCGCTCGAAAACGAGCCCGGCTTCCTGTTCGATGCGCTGGTGCTGCCGGATGGCGAGGCGGCCGTGGCTGCTTTGGCCAAGGACGGTCACACCATGGAATTCATCAAGGACCAGTACCGCCATGGCAAGACCATTCTGGTGCTGGGCGCGTCCAAAGCCCTGATGGACAAGGCCGGCGTGCCTGCGGAACTCCCTGACGGCCAGCCCGATCCGGGTCTGATCTTCTCGGACGGCGGTGCGGGTGATGCGCTGGACGCCTTCGTGAAGGCTGTCGGCGGCCCCCGCCACGCCGCACGCGAGACCGATCCGCCACGGGTGTGATGGCCGTGCGCAGATGAAAAAAGCGGCCCTCGGGCCGCTTTTTTTAAAGGCCGGACAGCTGTCCGGGCCAGGCCTTATTCGACCTTGGCCTTGTCGCGCAGGCCCTGCTGGAAGGCAGACAGCTTCTGCTGCTGCATCTGCTGGGCGATTTGCGGCTTGAGTTCCTCGAAGGCCGGCAGCTTGGCGGTGCGGATGTCATCGACGCGGATCACGTGGTAACCGAACTGGGTTTTCACCGGGGCATCGGTCAGCTGGCCCTTGTTGAGTTTGGCCATGGCCTGGGAAAACTCGGGCACGTAACTGCTCGGGTTGGCCCAGTCCAGGTCACCGCCGTTGGCGCCGGATCCGGGATCCTTGGACTGCTTTTTGGCGATGTCTTCAAACTTGCCGCCTTTTTTCAGGCTGGCGATGATGGCCTTGGCTTCGTCTTCCTTTTCCACCAGGATGTGGCGTGCCTTGTATTCCTTGCCGCCATTGGCTGCGACGAACTTGTCGTACTCGCCCTTGAGGTCGGCATCGCTCACCGGGTTTTTCTTCTGGTAATCGGCAAACAGTTCGCGGATCAGGATGGCCTGGCGGGCCAGCTCCATCTGGACCTTGAAGTCATCGGTGGACGACAGGCCCAGCTTTTCGGCTTCCTGCATGAAGACCTCGCGGGCAATCACTTCCTCGCGGATCTGGCCCTGCATCTCGGGCGTGACCGGACGGCCGGAACGCGACAGCTGCAGCGCCAGCGCATCGACGCGGGCCTTGGGCACGGCCTTGCCGTTGACGATGGCGACGTTCTGCGCGAAGGCGCTGCCGCCACCGACGGTCATCAGGGCGCTCAGTGCGCCGGCAAACAAAAGGTGCTTTTTCATGGGTTTCCTTGGGTAATCGGGTTGGCCTTCACGCCTCGTTCCGGGCGAGAAATCAGGGTGTTTCTATGATTTCGATGGCCAGTGCATGCAGGCCCTGGTCAATGAAATTTTGCAGTGCATCATACACAAGCCGGTGGCGTGCCACGCGGCTTTTTCCCGCGAAAAGCGGGCTGTTGATGCGCACCCGGAAATGGCTGCCAAAACCTTGCGCATTGGCGCCGGCATGGCCCGCATGCGCGGCACTTTCGTCGATCACTTCCAGGTGGGTGGGATTCAGGCGGGCGCGCAACTGTTCCTCGATACGGGCGGCGTGGATGGGCAGCGGCGCGACGGGCAGGGACATGGTTCAGGCCTTGACGTGTTTGTTGAGGAACACCGCCTGCGCCATCACGAACACCAGCATCAGGCCCATGCCGCCGAACAGCTTGAAATTGACCCAGGCTGCGGTCGAGAAACTGTAAGCCACCCAGAGGTTGAGCACGCCCATGAGCACGAAGAAGGCGATCCAGCTGTAGTTGACCTTGCGCCAGATATCGTCCGGCAGGCTCAGTTGGGCGCCCATCAGCTTCTGGATGCCGTTTTTGCGGAACACCAGCTGGCCGACCAGCAGCGCGCCGCCCATGACCCAGTAAAGCACCGTGGGTTTCCACTTGATGAAGGCTTCGCTGTGGAAGTAGATGGTGGCGCCGCCCAGCAGGGTCACGAGACCGAGGCTGACCCACAGCATGGTGTCGATCTTGCGGCCGCGCGCGACCAGCCAGAGGATTTGCGCCAGGGTGGCCAAAATCACGACCACGGTGGCCAGCAGCACCGGCGCCTCGGCCGTGCCGACCACGCCGCCGGAGACCATGAAGCCCAGCCACTCGGTGGCGGTGCGTGCCGCCCATTCGGTGTTGCCTTCGGCGTACTTGAACATGCCGAAAAACAGGATGATGGGAAGGAAGTCGAAGAGAATTTTCATGAACAGATTATCGCGGGACAAACACGGGCCCAAAGCGGGTGGGATGGCAGCCTTTCCGGCAGGCCTGGCAGGCGTGAGGGCCTATTTTGCTTTCAGGTCGAGCGACGCCGAATTCATGCAATAACGCAGGCCGGTGTCGGTGGGGCCGTCGGGAAAGACGTGGCCCAGGTGCGCGCTGCACTGGCTGCAAACGGTTTCGGTGCGTGTCATGCCGTGGCTGCGGTCGACAATTTCGGTGATCGCACCCGGCACCGCCTCGGAAAAACTCGGCCAGCCGCAGCCGGCGTCGAACTTGGTGCTGGCGTCGAACAGCAAATTGCCGCAGCAGATGCAGTGATAACTGCCGTCGGCCCAGACCGCCTCGTATTTGCCGGTGAAGGGGCGTTCGGTGGCAGCCTGCCGCGTGATTTCGAAGGCGCCGCGTTCTGCGCCTTTTTCCGCCAGCAGGGCTTTCCACTCGGCGTCGGTTTTCTGGATTCTGGCGCTCATTGGCTCTACCTTTTAAGATGGTCTTTAATCTTGCTTACGAACTGCAGCTGATTTCTATCGTCGACGCCCAGTCTGGCGGGAAGCCCGCCAACGCTTCGTTGCCCGGATGTTCTTCAAATGGGGCCTGCAGCAGTTTCAGCAAGGTATCGACCCCGGAAAAGTCCTGAAGTTTCGCCGCGCGTATGGCTTGTTCGCCAAGGTGGTTGCGCAAGACGTATTTGGGGTTGGTTTTAAGCATCAAATCGGCCCGCAGCCCATGATCCACGGACCTCAGGCGCTCCGAATACTGTAGCGCCCAGCGATCGAAGCCCGGCCGGTCCAGGAACAGGTCGCGCACCGGCTCATGGGCGGCGCCGGGCTCGAAACCGCCCAGCCGGCGCCAGAAAATGGGGTAGTCCACCTTGTCCGCGGCCAGCAGCTTGAAGATACCCTCGATCAGCAGCTTGTCCTCGGGCTGGGCGTCCGGCAGGCCCAGCTTGGCGCGCATGCGGGCCTCCAGCGCCTGCGGGAACACGGTTTTGTAGGACTCAAGGGCGGCCAGCGCCTGTTCCTGCGTATCCATCAGCGGCAACAAAGCCTGCCCGAGACAGAACAGGTTCCAGTAGGCGATGTTGGGCTGCTTGTTGTAGGCGTAACGGCCCTGGGTGTCGGAGTGGTTGCAGATGTGGCCTGGGTCGAAGGCATCGAGGAACTGGAAGGGACCGTAGTCGATGGTCAGGCCCAGGATGCTCATGTTGTCGGTGTTCATCACGCCGTGGCAAAAACCGACCGCCTGCCAGGCTGCCACCATGGCCGCCGTGCGTTCGCTGACGGCCTGCAGCAACGCGGCATAAGGCTGGGCCGCGTCGCGGCACTCGGGGTAAAAGTTGCCGATCACGAAATCGGCCAGGGTCTTGAGCTGCCCGTGCTGGTCGGTGTAGCTGAAATGTTCGAAATGGCCGAAACGGATGAAGCTGGGCGCGACCCGCGTCACAACGGCCGCGGTTTCGATCTCTTCGCGCCGGACCCTGGCGTCGGACCCGGTCATCGCCAGCGCGCGGGTGGTGGGTATGCCCAGGCCATGCATGGCCTCCGAACACAAATACTCACGGATGGAACTGCGCAGCACGGCACGGCCGTCACCCATGCGGGAGTAGGGTGTGAGGCCCGCGCCCTTGAGCTGGATCTCCTGCGGCCCGGCCGCGGTCAGGAGTTCGCCGAGCAGGATGGCGCGGCCGTCGCCGAGTTGTCCTGCCCACTGGCCGAACTGATGGCCGCTGTACACGCTGGCCAGCGGCGTCGAACCCCCGGCCACCCGGTTGCCGGTGAACACATCCAGCGATTCCTGCGATGCAAACCAGGGCTCGTCCAGACCGAGCTCGCGCGCCAGGGCCAGGTTGCGGCCTACCCAATACGGCGAGGGCAGCGGCGTGGGCTGGAGTTCGGTGAAAAAATCCGGTCCCAGGGTCGCGAAACGGTTGTTCCATGCGAGACCGGGAACGGCAGCAGGGGAATCCTGGATGACTGCGTTCATGGCTCCATTGTCCCCTCTGGTCAACAGCCCCGTCACTGCAGGGTTAACCCCCCCGGACCGGCCGCTACGGCGGGCTTTTCGACGTCGTGCCCGGCCTTGTGGCATACGCTGCCAGCGCCTGCTCGTCGAGCATGGCGACGCGGCCGAAATCCAGCGACACCAGGCCCAGCTGCTCCATCGACTTGAGGGCGCGGTTGACGGTCTGCCGCGACAGGCCGGCCAGGTGGCCCAGCTCCTCCTGCGACAGCACCAGCCGCCGCCGGCCCTGCCAGAACACCCGGCTCAGGTACAGCGCCACCCGCTGCTCGGGCGAGCGCAGCCGTCCGGCCTCGATGATGGTCATGGCCTGGCCCAGGCGGCGGTTCAGGTGCGCCACCAGAAAATGGTTGAAGGGCAGGCACCCGGCCAGCAGGGTGTCGAACTCGGCGCGCGGCAGGCACAGCAGCACTGTGTCGCGCAGGGCGATCACGTCGTAACGCCGGGGCTCGGTTTTGAGCACGGAACCTTCGCCAAACCATTCGCCGTCCGGCACGCCCAGAAAGGCCGAGACGCGGCCCTCGGACGAGGTGCTTTGCAGCTTCACCAGACCGGACAGAACCGCATACCAGCCCTGCACCGGTGTTCCCGCCGCCAGCATCACGTCACCCTTGCGGCCAGACTGCGTGAGACTGCGCTGCAGCAGGTTCGCGCGTGCGTCGTCGGTCAAGGCGGCAAACCAGGGCTGGCCGCGCAGGAAGCGGTGCTGGGGCAGGGCGGCGGGTTCAAAGGACATGCAGCGATTGTCCCCGCTGCCGGGTATTCCGGGTTTGTACCTAGGAACTGTCGGGACACAGACATCTCTTGCCGCGGGGTGCCTGCGGGTTCACAGTTGCTGCTTGCCGCCGTGTGCGGATTTGAGGATTCACCGGTACCAGCGCATGGGTGCGAGCGTTACCATGCAGGGCACGACGTTGTCGCAGGACAGCGATTTTTTACCGGATAAAAAAGGAAACAAGACCATGTTGGGTTTGATGCAAAACCAGCCGCTGCTGATCTCATCGCTGATCGACTTTGCGGAGCGCCACCACGGCGACGCGGAGATCGTGTCACGCCGGGTGGAAGGCGACATCCACCGCTACACCTACCG
>LNFM01008369.1_pt1 | contig 15666 bp, 16 predicted proteins | sample 596031 | NCBI WGS metagenome assembly LNFM01 (sample SAMN04254537, study PRJNA301005) | activated carbon metagenome | isolation source: dual media filters at the Ann Arbor, Michigan drinking water treatment plant | place: USA: Ann Arbor | reverse complement strand
CCATCGGCGCGATGTCGCCCACCACCAGCTTCACCGGCTCGACCTGCGTCAGCGCCCAGCCTCCGCCCACATGGAAGAAGATCACCAGCGCCAGGATCCCCCGGCGCGCCGCGGTCGATAGCGGTTCCGCGAGCGCGCCGGGAGGCATTGGACGGTCGAGCCGCACGACGGACATCTATCGCATCTGGTGTCCGGTGCCGGCGGCACCCATGGCCTCGACCTTGAGGTCCACGTCGATGCTTCCCGCCTTCTCGAAGACCAGCGTCACGGGAACCTTGGCGTCCTTCGCAAACGGCGCCTTGAGCTCCATGAACATGATGTGATAGCCGCCCGGCTTCAGCATCACGGTCGCCCCGGCCGGAATCTCGAGGCCCTTCTCGAGCTCGCGCATGCGCATGACCTGGCCGTCCATCTTCATCTCGTGGATCTCGACCTTGAGCGATGCCGGACTGCGGGCGGCGATGAGACGATCGGCCGTCGTTCCCTTGTTGGTGATCGTCATGAACCCGCCACCGCTCTTGGCGGTGGCCGGCGTGGCGCGGGTCCACGGCGTCGCGATCTCCAGCGACCCCAGCTTGTAGTCGTGAGCCGATACAGATCCTGCCCAGGACAGGACCAGCAGTGCGCAGATCGCAGTTCGACGTCCAATCATCCGATTTCTCCTGTTGACGTATTTCTGCCGCAGAGCGGCGGGGAAGATCACTCTCCCGCCGTCCCACGAAGGCCTGCGGCGAAACCTTCGTGGTCGCCACGCTCCAGATCAGAAGCGCGCCTGGATTCCGGCGTAGACCGACGCCCCGTCACCCGGATTGTAGAGGGGGCTCGCCGCCGTGGCGGTGTTGATCACGCCGACGTTCGAGACGTACATCTGGTTGGTGAGGTTGCGGGCATCGACGAAGAACTCGAAACCCTTCAGGCCGGTATAACCCGCCTTCAAGCCGAGCAACGCATAGGCCGGCGCCATGAAAGCCGGATTGTTGACGTTGTCGACGTAGTAGCCCTGCGGCGACCATTCAAGGTTCGGCCCGATGTAGAAGCCGCCCGGCGAGTCGTAGCGGGCCTCGGCGCGCAGGTAGTAGGGCGGCGCACCCGGCAGCTGGTTGTTGCCGTAGGTGGGATTGTTGTCGAAGCGGTAGTTGCTCATCGTCAGCGCCATGCGGCCGGTGATGCGGTCGTTACGTTCGCTGCGCCATGCCGTGCCGTTGAGCCCGAGCTCGATGCCCTGATGGATCGAGTTCGGAATGTTGACCGCGATGGCCGAACCGCCGAAACCCGGCACGACGAGCAGCTGCAGCTCGTTCTTGACCCACGAGCGGTAGATCGAGAGATCCCATCCGACATTTTCGCCCAGCTTGCCGCGCGTGCCGATCTCGGCCGTCCATGAGGTCTGAGGCGCGAGCGGGGCAAAGCCCGGCGCCACACTGGGATTGAGCTCCGACCAGGTCGGCGGCTCCGAGGCGCGGGAGACGTTGGCGAAGACCTGCAGATCCTTGCGCGGCTCCCAGAGAACGCCGACCTTCGGATTGATCTCGAAGTAGGCAGCGGCGCCGGAGTCGTTGCCGTTGACGAGGTAGTTGTCCGTCAGCGTCCGGTTGGCCCAGTTGAACTGGACGCCGGTGACGATCGAGACCTCGGGCGTCGCGTAGAACCAGTTCTCGCCGTAGATCTCGACGCTGCTCGAGAACTCGGTGTTGTCGTTGGTCAGCGCGCCCGGCACACCGAAATTGTTGCGGAACTGCCTGTTTCGGTTGGTGCCGCCGAAATAGTTCACGCCGAGGACGAAGTCGTTGCGGTGGCCGAAGAGCTGGCTCGAGCCCTTGTATTGGCCTGTTACGCCCCAATCGAGCAAGTTGTTGTCGATGACCGCAAAGGTCAGCGGATGGAACAGCGACTTCGCCTTGAGATAGGCCTGCAGCGTGAGGGCGTCGTCGCCGATGTCCACCACCGTCGTATTGGCGAAGCGGAAGGAGTCGACGTCGCGACGTGCGTTCTGCACGATGTTGGCGAGCGGCGCCTGCCGGGGATCCGTGAGGTACTGCTGCTGGGTCAGCGAGCTGGGGATCTGGTTACGGATCTGATTGGCCGAGAAGAAGAATCGCGTCTCGGCGTTGGATCCGATCTGCGCCCCGACATTGCCGTTCAGGCGCTGCAGGCTCTGGTTGGTATGTTCGCGAAAGCCGTTGCCGCTCAGGTTGGTGAAGGACAGCCAGGCGTCCCACGGACCGTCGCTGAAACCGGCCGCCGCCTGTTGACCGAAGGTCTGGTAGCTGCCGCCGTAGACGCGGGCGGCGAGCCCGGGATTGCTGCGGCCGGTCGGCGAGACGAAGTTGATCGCGCCGCCCAGGGTCATGGCGCCGTAGCGCAGGGCGTTGGCTCCCTTGTAGACCTCGACATACTGCTGGGCGAGCGGATCGATTTCGTGGAAGTCGCCGCCGCCGTCGGCCTGGTTGATGACCGTTCCGTCCTGCAGGAGACGCACGCCGCGCAGGTGGAAGTTGCGCGACAGGCCCGAGCCGCGGATGACGAGCTTGGAATCCTCCTGGCCGTACTTGCTCTGCACCCAGACGCCCGGCGTGTAGTCGAGCATGTCCTTCATGGTGGTGGCGCGGCCGTCGAGATAGCGCGAGGCCGGCACGACCTCGACACCGCCGGGAGTCTTGTTGATTTCCTCTTCCGCCTGCTTTGCCGAAGGCACGGTGAGCGATGCGGTGGGTGCGGTTACGGTAATGGCCGGCATGGCGGGCGCCTGGGTCTGCGCCAATTCCTCGGCACGAAGGATCGCGGGCACGAGGGCGAGCCCAATGGTGGCGACGACGGTCGCCCGAAGAGTCGAAGACATGATGCTTCCTTGTAAGGCTGACGCGAAACAGCGCGCACGCCGCGGGCGTGCACGTTGCAGAACGGTAGGTCAGACTTTCGGAAGCGGAGGAGCTCGGGGTTGGTTGGGGCCGTCGCGGATGGCGCCGGTCGAGGGATGATGGTGTGCCGCGGGAACGTGCTGCGCCGTCTCGGTGGCCTCGACCTCGATCGACGTGCCCGACGGCAGCGCCTGCGCCTGAGCGTGGGCCAGTCCGAAACAGCAATCATGGACCTTGGCGTTCGCCGGTCCCTGCGACTCGCCCTCGCCCTTCTCTCCACTCGGCTGGCAGAGCACGCCCCACAGGGTCGCAGCCGCCTCCGGTCCCCCCATCCGCAGCATGACCGCGTGCGAGAGGGGCTGGAGGATGGCCAGCGTGATCGCAAACAGCGCCGCCGTCAGCGCCATCGAGCGCAAACGTGAAATCGGCTGCTTGGCAATCATTCTTAATTGTAGCCGGGTTGTCTGGTGAAGCTCAAGCTGCTCGGCCGACAAGGTGCCTGCGTCATCACAGCCGCCCGAACCTGGCGAATGCGGTACGACCCGTCTTCTCTGCTTCGGCGACGAATCCGGTGAACATCCCTTCGATCATCGCCGTGACCTCCGCGGGTGCGCGTTCGGGCGTGCCTGCGGAGTATGGAGGCTTGGGATCGTACTCCGCGATGAGCTGGACGCCCTCCGCATACTGACGATCCCGGAGACGACCGACGATGGCCAGGCCGAAGTCTATCCCTGCCGTCACGCCCCCTCCCGTGATCCTGTTGCGGTCATCGACGACCCTGCCGTCTGCGGGCGTGGCGCCAAAGATCGGCAGAAGCCCCTTGGTGGCCCAATGAGACGTCGCCCTGTATCCGGCGAGCAGCCCCGCCGCGCCCAGGAGCAGCGAACCGGTACAGACCGACGTGACGTACTTCGCGCGGCTCCCGCGGTCCTTGAGGAAGAGCATCGTCGCGTCGTCCTTCATCGCCGCGAGCGTGCCCTGCGAGCCGCCGGGCACGCAGATGATGTCGAGGTCGGCCGGACATTCGTCGAAAGTCATGGACGGCATCACGGCCAAGCCGGTGTCGCTCTGCACCGGGTCGCGCGTCTTGGCGACCAGATGGACCTTGGCCCCCATCAGGCTTGTCAGCATGTGATGCGGGCCGACCATGTCGAGCGCCGTGAACTGCGGATAGATCAGGAAAGCAATCTGCTCCGATCCCATCCAATGGGCGGGCATTGACGACATGTCGTGATCCACCTCCTTGTGCCCTGCTTCGGCGGACGGCACGGTGCCGCCCGTCTGTTGCGCCAGGACATGTCCCGGCACCTGAAGGACCGCCGCGGCCGTGGCGGCCGCGGCGGAGAAATGACGTCGTGTCAAAGACATGGCGACCTTTCCGTCAGAACTTGAAGGCCAGCTGGCCATAGACCGAGAGCGGCGCTCCCGGTGCGACCTGTCCGCCGAGCCAGCTGTACGGCACGAAGTACTGGTTGTTCGTCAGGTTCTTGGCCGAAACGACGGCCCTGATCTTGTCGGTCTCGTATCCGATCTTCGCATCGATCGTATAGTAGCCGGCGGTCTGCCAGAGATTGGTCGCATCCACGTACTGGTTGGAGGCGGCGTAGATGCCGGCGCCCAGGCTCAGCCCCGGCATCACGCTCTCGTCGAACTGGTAGTTCAGCCAGAAGCGCCCCGAGTGTTCCGGGACGAAGGGCAGCCGGTAGCCCGCAGGAATGCCTGCCCCGGCGGGGTCGGCGAAGATCGCACTCGTGTAGCCGTAGCTCGCCAGCACGCTCCAGTTGCGATTGGGCTGGTAGAGGAAGTCGGCTTCGAAGCCGCGCGATGTCTGCTGGGAGAGGGTGGCGGAAACGGCGGTCAACCGGACCGGGACGTTCGTGCGCTCGATCTGGAAGAGCGCCATGGTCCCGGTGAAGGTATCGTTGATGTTGAGCTTCACGCCGGCCTCGTACTGCGTGGAAAACTCGGGCGCCGGCTGGGCGAATGTCTGCGAGAACGGCACCCACTTCATTCCCTGGGAGTAGCTGCCGTAGAGGGAAAGCCCCTTGACCAGATCCACGACGATGCCGGCGCGGGGAAGCAGCCGGGTCGCCTGAGTCACGCGCGTCACCATGGCACCGGTGGCGAACTCGTTGTAGGTGATGTCGATCGACGCCAGGCGGGCACCGGCCAGAACATGGAACCGGTCGTTGATCGTCGACTGCAGCTGCGCGTAGAAGCCCGTCGTCAGGTACGTGTTGTTGAAGTTGAAGAACGAAACGCCTTCCCCACGTCCCGGCACAGGGAAGGTATAGGGCGTCGTGAACGAAGGATTCTGCAGGTTCACGAGGGAGGGCGTGCAGCCAAACCCGATGAGGAAGCAGAAGTTGCCATTCGTGTCGACGTTCATGAACCCCCAGTCGGTAACGCGGCTGAAGTCGCCACCGATCAGCAGCGTGTTCTTCGTCGACTCCGTCGAGAACTTCGCCTGAACCGTCGGGTTGATGCTGATTTCCTGCTGCTGGTCGTACACCTCGATGTTGTTGACATCGAAGGTCGACGGCGGAAACAACGGTGTGCCCCCGGTGCCCGTGGCATCGAGGAAGGCACTCTGGGAGTTCTGCTGCATCTCCGACCGGCTCCACCGCGCCTTGACGTTGACCGACCAGACATCGTCGATGCGATGGTCCAGTGTTCCGGTCACGCCATACATCTTCGAGTAGCTCGGCATGATGTTGGGATCGCCGAAGTACAGGCTGCGGTCGACGGTGTAGGCGCCGGTGACCGTGCCGCTGACCGGCAGGCCGGGATAGGCCTGTTGGTAGGCCTGCGATACAAAGCCCTGGAGCGTCAGGGTCGTGTCCGTCCTGTTGGTCAGCGTAAGCGTCGGATTGATGCTGAAGCGGCGGGAATTCAGGACGTCGATGAAGCTGCTGCTCCCGGTGTACTCGGAGGTGAGGCGAAACAGCACCGTCTTCTCGTCGTTCAGGGGCTGGTTCACGTCGATATAGGGGTTGGCGTACCAGTAGCTGCCGAACGTCGTGCCGAACTGATACTTCGCCGTGTCGGTCGGCATCTTCGAGACGACGTTGAGCACGCCGCCGACCGGCGCGCCGGCGCCACCGCCATAGACGACCGCGCTGGGGCCCTTCAGGACCTCGACGCGCTCGACATTCACCAGCCCGTCGCGGTCACCCGCGATGAACAGGTTGCCGGCAAAGCCGTCGGTCCAGAGTTCCGCGCCGAACCCCCTGATCTTCACCGGGGTCTGCTCGACATTGCCGATCATCCGTGTGTCGACGGGCTGCACGTTGCTGGCGTTCCGGACGGCGTCGCTGAGCGTGATCGAGAGCTGGCTGTCGATGAGGGACCGCGTAATGACGTTGATGTTCTGGGGCAGTTGCTCGATGGGCGTCGAGGTCCTGGTGGAAGACTTCGCCGTGAGCGCACGAAGTCCCTGCACCGGACCGGCGGTCGTCTGTTCGATAGGCACACCCGAGCCCTGAACGAGCACAGGCGGGAAAACCACGGGCGCCGATGATGGCTGGTCCGCGGTCTGGGCGAACGCCGGCACGGTCAGAAGTGCCAGCCCGGACCCGAGAAGAAACCTGGCGGCGCCGGAACGGCCTTCCAGACGGCGATGTGGACTGTTGCGGCTTCCCGGGGAACCGATCGCAACGCAATTCTCCCGGCGACGGGATGCTGTGACGGGCCTAACGCGCATGAGTGCCTCCAGCCGTCCTGACGCCGAAGGTCGCCGCGGAATCGGTCGAGGCCTTCCAGCCCACCGTGCGCTCGCAGGCACCGGAGAAGGCCGGAAGGAGAGAGCTTCCCGCGAGGCGGGCCAACGAAACAGCGGCTGGAGGTAGAGCGAGCGCAGGCACGAAAGCCAGGCCCGCAAAGGCGACGGACGTCGCCCAGGGAATCGACAACATCTATTGCTTCCTTGATTGGCTGACGCAGAGCCTCACGCGCGTCACGGACGCGCGCGTGGCACGATGAACTGTCAGTCGTTGGGAAGCGGTGGGGCGCGGGGTTGTTGTGGCCCGTCGCGGATGGCCCCGGTCGTTGGATGATGATGCCGGGACGGGACCCGATCCGAGGCCGGAATCTGGTCGACGAATACGGCAGCAATCGCTGGGCCCAGCAGCACGGGCGTATGGGCGAGGCCAAAGCAGCAGTCGTGGACCTTCGCATTGGACGGGCCGGACTCCTGGTCCGCCTCGCCACCCGCCGTGGGTTGGCAGATCGCACCCCACAGAGCTGCCGCCGCCTCCGGTCCCCCCATCCGCAGCATGACTGCGTGGGAGAGGGGCTGGAGGATGGCCAGCGTGATCGCAAACAGCGCCGCCGTCAGCGCCATCGAGCGCAAACGTGAAATCGGCTTTGTGGCGATCATGGCGAAGTTTAGGCAGCTTCCCGGATCAACTCAAGCCGAGACGAACGACTTAGGCCGTTCGGCGCAGCGTCGCCGTCGCGTGCAGCATCGGCTCGACGACGGCGTGGGCGAACAGCCAGGCTTCGGCATGGACGGAGTCGCCGTCGCGACGGATCACCCGCGAGAGCGAGATCACGTCGGCGGCCTGCGCGGGTCGCAGCACGGTCACGCCGAGATGCGATACACGCGTTTCCAGACCCGAGGCGGCACGCAGCGAGGTGTCGACCAGCGACAGCAGCGCCGCCGTCGTCCATTCCTCTCCGGCCGCCGGTGAAAAGCGCAGCCGTACGTCCTGGTCCTGGCATTCCTCGACGAACACGTCGTGACGGTCGGAAGGTGGCAGCGCCTTCTCGAGAAGCGCCTGAAGTTCGTCTTCGGTCATCGATCGCACTCTATGCTATCTCCCCGGCCCATGTCCTTCCTCGACCACATCCGCCGGTGCAACAACGCCGACCTCGCCCAGTTCGAGCCGTGGTTCGTGGGCCCGCACCGGGCGGGGTTCGTCCATCGCGACTTTGCAGCCAGTACCCTGCCGGCGTCCGGCCTGTTCCAGCGAAGCGGCGGCGCCTGGCATCTCGATCCCCGCCTGGACACGCCGCAGAAGCGTACGACGGAGATCCATGCATTCCTGCTGGCCTTGCGTGCGGCCGGCCATTTCAATGGCCTGTGGCGCGAGGAGAGATACGCCGTGGCCCCGCAGGACGGCGCGCCCTTCCTGATGGAGATGGAACGCTCGGCGGTACCGTGGTTCGGCGTGCGGGCCGGCGGCCCGCACATGACGGGCTATGTGCGCCGAGCCGACGGGCTGCACATCTGGGTGCCCCGCCGCTCCTACGAGAAGCCCACCTTCCCCGGCCAGCTCGACAATACGGTGGCCGGCGGGCAGCCGGCGGGGCTCGGCCTGCACGAGAACCTTGTGAAGGAATGCGGCGAGGAAGCCTCGATCCCGCCCCAGCTTGCGCGCCAGGCGAGGGCGGTGAGCGTCGTCGGTTACTGGAACCAGTCGGGCCAGCAGCTGAAACCCGACGTGATGACCTGCTTCGATCTGGAGCTGCCGGAAGACTTCACACCGCGGGCAAACGACGGCGAGGTCCATTCGTTCGAACTGTGGCCGGCGCAGCGCGTCTTCGAGACGGTGCGCGACACGGTCGAGTTCAAGTACAACTGCAATCTGGTCCTGATCGATTTCTTCGTGCGTCATGGCATGCTGTCGGCCGACGATCCGGAGTTCGTCCCCATCGTCGCCGGGCTGCGGATGATGTACGCTCCGTGCAACGGTTCAGGCTGAGCGACGGCACGTCACCTCGAATGTGTTGCCGGCTCGGCCGACACAGCGAAAGGTGGCGGCCCTCATGCCACGTGCCCTCCTCGTCGTCGCGCTGGCGGTGGTCCTCGCCAGCCCGTCTGCGATGGCGCAGGACGGACATCACGGCCACGGTCATGCCGAGAATCACGACTGGTACGAGAAGCTGAAGCGGCCGGGCTCCAACGCCTCGTGCTGCACCGGCACCATCAACGGCGTCGAAGGCGACTGCCGCCCGACGCGCGCCTACCAGAAGGACGACGGCACCTGGTACGCGCTGCTCGACGGCCGCTGGGTGGCGGTGCCGCCGAAGACCGTTCTGAACGAACTCGCCCCCGACGGCCGCAGCCACATCTGCGCGAACAAGACCGGCACCATCTTCTGCTTCCTGGGCGGTTCGCCCAAGAGCTGACGCATGTCGCCGGGACCCACCTGCTGTCATCCCGAGCGCAGCGAGGGACCCTTATCTGCGACCGGGCAAAGGTCCCTCGCTACGCTCGGGATGACAACGTGCGTGTGATACGGGCGTGCTTACGCCGGCGGCGCGATCTTCGCCTCCTGGATCACCTTGCGCCACTTCTCCGTCTCGGAGGCGAGGCGCTTGCCATAATCGGCGGCGCTGCCGCCCACCAGGACGAAGCCAAGATCAACGAGCTTCTTCGCCGTCGTCGGGTCGGTGAGAACCTCGGTGAAAGCCGCATTCAGCCGGGAAATGATCGGCTCGGGCGTGCCGCCCGGCGCCATGACCCCGAAGAACACCGCGCCCGTCAGGTTTGCGGGCAGGCCGACCTCGGCCACCGTCGGCACGTCGGGAAGCATGGGCACGCGCTTGGCCGCCGCGACGACCAGACCGCGCAGCCTGCCATCCTTCACCGCGAGGCCGCCCGGCAGCAGGGTGTCGGAGAACAGCATGACATGGCCGCCCAGAACGTCCTTCAGCGCGTCGGCGCTTCCCTTGTAGCCGATATGCTCGAGCTTGATGCCGGTTTCCATCCTGAGCTGCTCGCCCCACAGATGCGGCATGCTGGCATTGCCCGCCGAGGCGTAGGGTATGGGCGAGGTCTGCGTCTTCGCCCAGGCGATGAATTCGGCCATCGTCTTGTAGGGCGCGCTGGGATTGCAGGCGAGCAGCAGCGGCATGTCGACGTAGCTGCAGACGGGGGCGAGATCCTTGACCGGGTCGTAGGGCAGTTTCAGGCCGAACGACGAATTGGTGGCAACAGGGGCCGCCGCCATGAGGATCGTGTAGCCGTCGGGCTTGGCCTTGGCGACGATCTCGGTGGCGATGATCGTCCCCCCGCCCGGCTTGTTTTCGACCAACACCTGTTGGCCGAACTTGTTCGTGAGGTACTCCGCCGCGATACGGGCGGACGTATCGGTCGCACCGCCCGGCGCGTAGGGCACGACGAAGCGGATCGGCTTGTCGGGAAATGCCTGGGCACGCGCGATGGCCGGCGCGAGCGTAAGAGCTGCGGCGGCCCCCAGCAGATGGCGACGCTTCATGTTGTTCCTCCCTTGGTGTCTTGTCGTCGTTGGACGCGGAGTATCCGCGACGGAGGGAAGAAGAGCTAGCCCCTCGACCAGCCGAGGTACGGCATGCGAAGCTGACTGCGTGCAAATTCGAGGGGGCCGGGTGGCGCGGGACGGACAAGGGCTGGAGCTGGGCAATGCCGACGAGGGCGCGATCGCCGCGCTGGATTTCGTCAGGCAGGAATGGCTGGGCTTCGGCAAGCGGTTCGCCGACTTCATCGCCGCCGCCGACGCGGAAGAAAAGTGCCTGATGCTGCCGTTGGTTTCGGCGAGCCTCTTCCTCTCGATGTACTCGCCGGACGGTCACGCGGCCGCGACACGCCACCTCGCGCGCGCGCAGAAGATGACGGCCGGCGCGCGCCCTCGCGAATTCGCGTGGCTCGGCGCCATCGAATTCTGGGTCGCGGGTGACACCGACCGCAGCCTGAAACAATTCCGCAGGATCGTGGCCGAATGGCCGCGCGACCTGCTGGCCGGCAAGCTGGCGCAGCTGCTGGCCTTCAATCGCGGCGAGGCCGAGACGCTGCTCGAGGTCGGCGAGAAGCTCCTCGCCGCCAACCAGGACAATCGCTTCGTCTGGGGCATGTATGCGTTCGGCCTCGAGGAGTGCAATCGCCTCGACGAGGCCGAGGCAGCCGCACTCAAGGGACTGGCGCTCGACCGCAACGACCCGTGGGCACATCATGCCATCGCCCACTGCCTGGAGGCGCGCGGCCGTATGCTGGAAGGCGTCGCCTTCCTCAGTTCCGTGTCCGACACCTGGAGCGACTGCAACTCCTTCATGCAGACGCACAACTGGTGGCACCTCGCGCTGTTCCTGATCGACCTCGACCGCACCGACGAGGCGCTGGCGCTCCATGACCAGCGCGTGTGGGGCGTCTGGAAGGAGTTCTGCGAGGACCAGGCCAACGCCGTCTCGCTGCTGGCGCGGCTGGAACTGCGCGGCGTCGATGTCGGCGCCCGCTGGGCCGATCTCGCGATCTACCTCAAGCCGCGCCTGCACGAGCATCTCTCCGCCTTCCACGACGTCCACTATCTCTACGGGCTGGCGCGCGCCGGCGAGCGCAGCGCCGTCACCGAGATGCTGGCGAGTCTCGAGGATCGGGCCGGGCGCGCGAAGCCGTTCGAGCGCGAGCTCTGGGCCGATTGCGTCGTGCCGCTGGCGCATGGGCTGGCGGCCCACGCCGCGGGTGACATGCCGGCGGCGGCGCGCCTGATGGGCCAGGCGATGCCGTATCTGCGCTGCCTGGGCGGCTCGATCGCGCAGCGCGCCCTGTTCGGCGCGATCCATCTCGATGCGCTGAGCCGCGCCGGCTGGAACGATGCGGCGCTGGCCATCCTGCAGGCCGACGAACGCGAACGGCCCGGCGTGGCCGCGACCAAGCGCGCGCTGGCCGATCTCTATCGCAAGGTCGGCCGCAGCGAGCAGGCGCTCGCCGCCGAGTACCAGGCCGAACAGCTCGCCCGCCAGTATCGCGCCCAGGCGGCAAGGACGGGAGAAGCGGCATGACGGTGGATCTCACGCAGGCGAGCGCTGCCCAGCTCGGCGGGCTCTACCGCAAGGGCAAGGCCTCCCCGTTCGAGACGATGAAGGCGGTGCTGGCGCGGGCCGACCGCCACGCGACGACGATCAACGCGCTCTGCCATGTCGACAGGAAGGCGGCCCTGGCCGCCGCGCGCGCCTCGGAGAAGCGCTGGAAGAAGGGCGAGCCGCTCTCGCCGCTCGACGGCGTGCCGGTCTCGATCAAGGAGCTGGTGCGGGTCAAGGGCTGGCCCGCCTCGATGGGCAGCAAGCTCACCGACAAGGGGCCGGCCGATGCCGATGCGCCGGCGGTGGCGCGGCTGCGCGAGGCCGGCGCCCTCGTCTTCGCGCAGAGCACCAGCCCGGAATACGGCCACAAGGGCGTAACGGATTCGCCGCTGCACGGGATCACGCGCAATCCCTGGAACACCGGCATGACGCCCGGCGGTTCCTCGGGTGGCGCCGGCGCCGCGGTCGCGGCGGGCCTCGGCCCGATCGCCATCGGCACCGACGGCGGCGGCTCGGTGCGCATCCCCGCGAGCTTCAACGGGTTGATCGGCCTCAAGGCCACCTTCGGCCGCGTGCCGGCCTGGCCGCCGTCGATGACCGGCGACCTGTCGAACACCGGCCCGATGGCCCGCACCGCGCTCGACGCTGCGCTGATGATGAACGCCATCGCCCGGCCCGATCCGCGCGACGGCCATGCCCTGCCCCCGGACGACACCGACTACACGAAGAAGCTCACCAAGCTGCCGAAGAAGCTGAAGATCGGCTTCGCGCTGCGTTTGGGCGACCATCCGCTCGACATCGAGGTCGCCGCGATGGTGACGAAAGCCGCCCGCGACTTCGAGGCGCTGGGCTGCGCGGTCGAGGAGGTCGAGGCGCCGTTCTCCTTCGCCGAGGCCAGCCGCGCCTTCGTGATCCACTGGCTTTCGGCGCTCCAGCGCCTGCTGCAGGTCTTTCCCGAGGCGCGCCACGGCGAGTTCGATCCCAACCTGCTGGCCGGCGCCAAGGCGGGGCTGCGCTACAGCCTGCAGGACGTGGTGAACGCGCAGGTGACGCGGCGCGACCTCACCCTCGCCTGGAACCTGTTCTTCACGAAGTACGACCTGCTGCTCACGCCCACCGTCGCCGTGCAGCCCTTCGAGGCCGGCACGAACCTGCCTCCAGGCCCCGACGGCAAGCCCAATGTCCTGTGGTCGCCCTACACGCCGCAGTTCAACCTGACGCGCCATCCCGCGGCGACGGTGCCGTGCGGCCTGTCGCGGCAGGGCCTGCCCGTCGGCCTGCAGATCGTGTCCGCCCACTACAACGACGCGCTGGTGCTGCGCGCCGCCGCCGCCTTTGCCGACGTCCATCCCCTCGAATTCCCTGTCCTTCCGGAGACCAAGTAGATGACTGCCGACCTTGCGATGATGCCGGCCCACGAGCTGGTGAAACTCTTCAAGGCCCGCAAGGCCTCACCTGTCGAGGCGACCAAGGCCGCGCTCGCCCGCATCGACGCCTTCAACGGCCAGCTCAACGCCTTCCAGCATCTCGATCCCGACACCGCGATGCGCCAGGCGCGCGCCTCGGAGAAGCGCTGGAAGAAGGGCGGCAAGCGGCTTTCCGACATCGACGGCGTGCCGATCACCATCAAGGACATGGTGCTGACCAAGGGCATGCCGACCCGCATGGGCAGCCTCGCCACCGATCCCGACGGGCCCTTCAACGTCGACGCGCCGGTGGCGCAACGCCTGCGCGAGGCCGGCACGGTGCTGCTCGGCAAGACGACCTCGCCGGAATATGGCTGGAAGGGCGTCACCGATTCCAAGCTGTACGGCACCACGCACAACCCGTGGAAGATCGACCGCACGCCGGGCGGCTCCTCGGGCGGCGGCACGGCGGCCGAGGCGGTCGGCATGGGCAACCTCGCCATCGGCACCGACGGCGCAGGCTCGGTCCGCATCCCCTGCTCCTTCTCCGGCATCTTCGGCCTCAAGCCCACGCAGGCGCGCGTGCCGCTGTGGCCGGTCTCGGCGCAGGGCACGCTCTCGCATGTCGGCCCGATGACGCGCACCGTGCGCGATGCGGCGATGATGATGAACGTCATCGCCCGCCCCGACCCGCGCGATCCCTACGGCCGTCCCGACGATGCCGAGGACTACCTCAAGGGCTTCGACAAGGGCGTGAAGGGCCTGCGCATCGCCTATTCGCCGAACCTGGGCTTCGTCGAGCGCGACAAGATCGACCGCGACGTGGCGGTGGCGGTCGAACAGGCGGTGAAGGTGTTCAAGACCCTGGGCGCCAGGATCATCGAGGACTCGCCCGACTTCATGGGCATGGACCCGCGCAAGATCCTGAACGCCCACTGGCAGTCGAATGTCGCCGTGCTGCTCAACAATTTCAGCCCCGAGAAGCGCGAGCTGATGGATCCCGGCCTGCTGAAGGCCGCCGAATACGGCGCCAATCTCGGCCAGGAAGCGGTCGTCACCGCGATCCACCAGCGCCAGGCGATCTCGGCGATCATGAACCAGTTCATGGCCAAGTACGACCTGCTGCTGACCCCGACCATGCCGATGACCGCTTTCGCAGTGAACGAGAACGCGGCCTGGGGCGGCGACGGCGTCGACATCGGTTGGACGCCCTTCACGCTCACCTTCAACCTGACGCGCCAGCCGGCCGCCACCATCCCCTGCGGCCTCGACCGCGAGGGCATGCCGATCGGCCTGCAGATCGTCGGCGGCCATGCCCGCGACGCGCTGGTGCTGCGCGCCGCCGCCGCCTACGAAAGCGTCCGCCCGATCCCCGCGCCGCCGATGGCGCATCAGATCTGACGGACCGGGAAAGCGCGTCGGATGGCCCTCAGCCGCCAGACGCGCCTCTACATCGCGCTCGGCGTGGCGCAGGTCGCGGCGCTCGCACTGCTCGCCTGGTTCGCCGAGCGGCAGGTGGCGCTGGGCCCGACCGACAGGCTCGGCTGGCGGCCTTTCAGTTGGCCGCTCTCGACGGAGCGTGCGCCTGCGGGCCGCGCCTATAGCGGCGAGGATCACGACGTCTATGTCTGGCTGACACTGAACGCGCTGGGCAGCAGCGGCGACTGCCCGGAAGGCATCAAGGACGACGCGGCGTTGGAGCGCGCCGTCGACATTAGACTGCTCGATCCGCGCTTCACGCCGGTCGGCCCCGGCGAGCGCCTGCGCGTGACAGACCTCGTGGGGTGGACCCGCGTTTACGTCCACCGCCGCAACAACAAGTCCCTGCGCTACGGCGAGGCCGTGGCCGTCCCCTACAAATGCGACGTCATCACCGCGATCATCGACAGCGACGCGCGCGATCCGGCGAAGCGCAAGATCGCGCACGAGTTCCTGGAATCGAACACCGTGCAGGTCTGGATCAACAAGCAGCTCGAGGGGCGTTAAGAATCAAAGGTCCTTCGCTGCGCTCAGGATGACAATGTTGTTGCGATGGGCGCAGTGCGTCGATGCAGGAGTTTTTGTCATCCTGAGCGCAGCGAAGGACCTTTCCAAATCCCTCTACAATTTGATCGGCATCTTGCGCGCAAAGGCCGCTGCGACGACACCGAAGCCCATGCTCGCCAGCCACAGCCAGTAGCCTTCGCGCAGGCCGGTGATGGGGTTGGCCATGCCGGCCTCGTTGGTGATCACGCTCGTCTCGAACATGAACGATCCGGCGAGCGCCAGGGCCGCCAGGGACAGGATCAACGCCGGAATGCGACGCGCCAACAATGTGGCGATCCACGAGACGCCGAGCAGCGGATTGGCGAACCAGCTCGTATGACTCAGCGCACCGAACAGCAGGATGCTCCAGCCCTGCCAATCCGAGCAGATGCCAGAGACGCAGAACGCGTCCTGCCTGAGGCTCGCGGCGAACAGGATCACGCTGAGCACCAGCGCGACGCGTGTCGTGCGGCTGGTGGTCATCTCGAACTCCTCTCCCCCGATAGGGCTATCGGATTCACACATCTCAAAAAATGATTCTGTATCAATGACTTGCGTGTCGGCCTCGCCGACACAACTGGGGCCATCACTACCGC
>LNFM01008368.1_pt1 | contig 15666 bp, 19 predicted proteins | sample 596031 | NCBI WGS metagenome assembly LNFM01 (sample SAMN04254537, study PRJNA301005) | activated carbon metagenome | isolation source: dual media filters at the Ann Arbor, Michigan drinking water treatment plant | place: USA: Ann Arbor | reverse complement strand
CTCCAGCTTGCCGAACAGATCCGGGTGCTGGAATGGCAGAAGGTATCGTTTCTGATCCTGCTCATTCTCGTCACGGTATCGGCAATCGACTGGATTTCCGGCAAGCTCCGTTTCGCCATCATCGGACGGCGGGCGGTCGCATAAGCGACCCGCGGCTAACCATTCTCGACCACGAACTCGACGCGTTCGGCGACAAAGCGCGCGCGCTTGGTCAGCAGCGGTTTTCCTTCCGTATCGACATCGGTGCTGTCGACCACCAGGATCGGGCGTCCCAGTGCAAGGTCGAGGCGTGAGGCATCGGTTGCATCGACGATGGCGGCGGTGACCCTGGTTGAGTCTCTCCGGTAGTCACGGATTCCGTAGTGCGCCAGCAGCGTGGTTATCGAACGCACGCGCTCATAGACTTTACCGGCCTCGGGGAATCGTCCCGCGTCGAACCAGTTGGTGCTGACGCAGATCGGCGTGCGGTCGGCCAGCCGCAGGGTTTCGATCCGGATCAGCGGCGAGCCCGTCTTCAATCCAAGCAGGCGCGCGAGCTCACGGCTCGCCAGTTCTTCGGAAGAGGCGATCAGGCGGCCGTCCGGCTCGCGGCCGCCGGCGCCGACGATTTCGGAGAACCGCGTGCGTGAGCGCAGGGGATAGGCGAGCCGCGGGGCTTCCACATAGGTGCCACTGCCGCGTTCGGCGCGGACAAGACCGCGCTCGGCGAGCGTCGCCAGCGCCCGGCGCACGGTGTGACGGTTGACGCGATAGGTTTCGGCGATCTCATTCTCGCCCGGCAGCTTTTCGCCCGCGGCAAACCGGCCGTCGGCGATGCCGCGCTCGATTCCGTCGGCAACCTGCCGCCATAGCGCAACGCCGGATGCGGTGTCCTGCATGCTCATGGGGTGGAAGAGCCGGGGTGTGGCATCGGAAAAATCATCCTGCTGTCACCAAATCGTCATGGCGTTTCTCTATCAAGTTGTCTATTAACATAGACAACTTGATTCCGGCAAGGCCAGTATGAACCCAGGCGGCGAGACCAACAGGAACGAGGGCGAGCGGCAGGCGCGGCGCAAAGCCGCCATGCTGGTGCTTGCGCATTCCGGCACGGCCGAAATTGCCCGATGCCTGAAGACAGTAGGCGTCCCTGCTCACGAGGATCTGCGCGAGCCGGAGAATGGCCTGGTGATGCTGCGCGGCCGGATCGGCGGCGACGGCGCGCCGTTCAATCTGGGAGAGGCCACGGTTTCGCGTGCAGCCGTGAGGCTTGCCAGCGGCGAGGTCGGATTCGGCTATGTGCTCGGCCGCGACAGGCAAAAGGCGCAGATGATCGCGCTGTGCGACGCCCTGGTGCAGTCGGATCAATTTGCCGGGGCGGTCGAAGAGAATGTTGTCGCGCCGCTGCGGGCGGCCATGGTCTCGGATCGAAGCCGCAAGGCACAGGAGACGGCGGCGACACGGGTCGATTTCTACACAATGGTGCGCGGCGAGGGGTAAGCGATGACGACGGTTGCCGAACTGCCTGCTGGATTTGCGGACAAGGTGTTGTCAGCGCAATCGACCTTCCGGTCGGTGATGGATGCGATGGCCCGTCCGGGCAGCGTTCAGCGCATCGCCGCTGTGGCCGGGGCGCCCGCTGGAATGATGCGCGGCACGGCCGCGATTGCGCTGACGCTGTTTGATCATGATACCCCGCTCTGGCTCGACCCGAAGATGTCGGAAACGCCAGATGTCGATAGATGGCTCAGGTTCCATACCGGTGCCCCGGTCGTGGCGGACTCCACGATCTGCAGCTTTGCGATCATCGGGGATGCGCGAGCCCTTCCGTCGCTCGACCGTTTTGCCTTTGGCAGCAACGAATATCCTGATCGTTCGACAACATTGATCCTGCAGGTCGAAAGCCTGACGCAGGGGGCGGAATTCGAACTGCGTGGTCCCGGTATCGACGGCAGTGCCGTGCTGCGCGCCACGCTGCAGCCGGCGGACCTGTTTGATCGGCTTGCGATCAACGCCGCGTTGTTTCCGCGCGGCATCGATGTTGTGCTTGTGGCCGACGATGCCGTTGTCGCCATACCTCGCACCACGCGGCTTGCCGCGAAGGGAGATTGAAGCATGTATGTGGCCGTCAAGGGAGGCGAGCGCGCCATCGAGAACGCCCACCGTTTGCTGGCGCATGAGCGCCGCGGCGATCGCGACGTTCCCGAAGTTTCGCTCGCGCAGATATCCGAACAGCTCAGCCTCGGCGTCGACCGGATCATGACGGAAGGTTCGCTTTACGACCGCGAGCTGGCGGCGCTGGCGCTGAAGCAGGCGCGCGGCGACATGATCGAGGCCATCTTCCTGGTTCGTGCCTTCCGCGCCACGCTGCCCCGCTTCGGCGCGAGTGAGCCGGTCGATACCGGCGAGATGCAGGTGCGCCGCCGGGTGTCCTCCACCTTCAAGGACATCCCGGGTGGCCAGATTCTCGGACCGACATTCGATTACACCCATCGCCTGCTGGACCCGCAACTGGCTGAGGTATCGACGCCCGAATTGCCGGCTACCTCCGAGGCGACACCGGCGGTGATGCCGCGCGTGACCGATATTCTCGGCCGCGACGGCCTGATCGAACCTTCTCCGAAGGCAGACGCCGATCAGGCGGTCGGCGATCTCACCCGTGAACCCCTGAATTTCCCCGCCGATCGCGACCTCCGGCTGCAAAATCTCGCGCGGGCCGACGAAGGGTTTCTGCTGGCGCTCGGCTACTCCTCGCAGCGCGGCTATGGGCGCAACCATCCCTTTGCCGGCGAAATCCGGCTCGGCGAGGTCGAGGTGGAGTTCATGGCGGAGGATGTCGGTTTTGCCGTGCCACTCGGTGCGGTGACGCTGACCGAATGCCAGATGGTCAACCAGTTCAAGGGCTCCGCCACTGAGCCGCCATGCTTCACGCGTGGCTATGGGCTCGCGTTCGGGCAGAGCGAGCGCAAGACCATGTCGATGGCACTGGTGGACCGTAGCCTGCGCGCGCGTGAGCTTGGCGAAGATATCATCGCGCCGGGCCAGGACGAGGAGTTTGTGATGTCGCATTCCGACAATGTTCAGGCAACCGGCTTCGTCGAACATCTCAAGCTGCCGCACTATGTCGACTTCCAATCTGAGCTCGGGTTGCTGCGCAAGCTGCGGGCGGAGTTCGGCGAGGCAGAAGCGCAGCCGGCGATGCAGGAGGCCGCGGAATGAACGCGCCGGCCTACAATTTCGCCTATCTCGACGAACAGACCAAGCGGATGATCCGCCGCGCCATCCTGAAGGCGATCGCCATTCCCGGCTATCAAGTGCCGTTCGCCAGCCGCGAGATGCCGATGCCGTACGGCTGGGGCACCGGCGGCGTGCAGGTGACCGCGGCAATTCTTGGTCCGCAGGACGTGCTGAAGGTGATCGACCAGGGTTCCGACGACACTACCAATGCGATCTCGATCCGCAAGTTCTTCGCCAAGACCGCCGGCGTCGCGACCACGACCGCCACGGAAGATGCGACCGTGATCCAGACCCGGCATCGAATTCCCGAAGCGCCGCTGCATGGCGGGCAGGTGTTGGTCTATCAGGTCCCGATCCCGGAACCGCTGCGCTTCCTGGAGCCGCGCGAGACCGAGACGAGGCGCATGCACGCGCTTGCCGAGTATGGCCTGATGCACGTCAAGCTCTACGAGGACATCGCGCGGTTTGGACACATCGCGACATCCTACGCCTATCCGGTGAAGGTCAACGCCCGCTACGTCATGGATCCGTCGCCGACGCCGAAGTTCGACAATCCGAAGATGGACAATTGTCCGGCGCTGCAACTGTTCGGCGCCGGCCGTGAGAAGCGCATCTACGCCATTCCGCCGTACACGCAGGTCACCTCGCTGGACTTCGAGGATCATCCGTTCACGCGCTACCGCTTCGACGCGCCGTGCGCGCTGTGCGGGGCAGATGATTCCTACCTCGATGAGATCGTCACCGACGACAAGGGCGGCCGGATGTTCGTCTGTTCGGACACGGACTACTGCGAGGGCCGTCAGGCGCAGGGCCATCGCGGCACGCAGAGTGCGGCTCCGCACAAGGAGGCGGTGCATGGCTGAGATTGAAACCGCGATGCAGGATAATGACCGGCCGTTGCTGATGGCGGAGGGGCTCGGCAAGAACTACGGCCGGCTGGCCGCCTGCCGCGACGTGTCTTTTGTGCTTTATCCCGGCGAAGTGCTGGCGATCGTCGGCGAATCCGGATCGGGCAAATCGACCTTGCTGCAGCTGTTGTCGGCGCAACTCGCAGCCAGCGCGGGACGAGTGTCTTACCGCATGCGCGACGGGGTGATGCGCGACCTCGCCGCGCTTGGCGAAGCCGAGCGGCGCTTCCTGTTCCGCACCGACTGGGGGTTTGTGCATCAGGACCCTGCATTGGGACTGCGGATGGCAGTCTCGGCCGGCGCCAATGTCGGCGAACGGCTGATGGCGGTGGGCTGGAATCACTACGGCCGGATTCGCGACACCGCATCGTCGTGGCTGGAGCGGGTCGAAATCGACACCGCGCGCATCGACGATGCGCCGCGCACCTATTCAGGCGGCATGCGGCAGCGGCTGCAGATTGCGCGCAATCTCGTGACGGAACCGCGGCTCGTCTTCATGGACGAGCCGACCGGCGGTCTCGACGTGTCGGTCCAGGCACGGCTGCTGGATCTGATGCGCAATCTCGTCAGCGAACTCGGTCTCGCCGCCATCGTCGTCACGCACGATCTCGCGGTCGCGCGGCTGCTGTCGCACCGGGTCATGGTGATGAAGGGCGGCCGGGTGATCGAGACCGGCCTGACGGATCAGGTGCTCGACGACCCCCGCGAGCCTTATACCCAATTGCTCGTCTCTTCGATTTTGCCAGCGTGAGCCAGCATCAATGACTGCGATGATCGATATCAGCAACGCCGAGAAGACCTTCACCATGCACCTGCAGGGCGGCGTGCAGCTTCCTGTGGTGCGCGACGTCTCGTTTCAGGTCGAACCCGGCGAGTGCGTGGTGCTGTCGGGGCCTTCCGGCGCGGGAAAATCCTCGATCCTGAAGATGATCTTCGGCAATTACCGCTGCGATGGCGGCCGGATCGGCATCCGACACCGGGGCAATCTGGTCGATCTGGCCAGCGCCGAGCCGCGGCAGGTCCTGAGCGTGCGCCGCGATACCATCGGCTATGTCAGCCAGTTTCTGCGCGCGGTGCCGCGCGTGCCGACCGTCGATGTCGTTGCCGAGCCGCTGATCGTGACCGGGACGGCGCGGGCCGAGGCGCGCGAGTGGGCAGGGAAGTTGCTGCGCCGTCTCAATATCCCGGAACGGCTGTGGGCGTTGCCGCCTTCGACGTTCTCCGGCGGCGAGCAGCAGCGCGTCAACATCGCGCGCGGGTTCATCTCCGATTTGCCGATCCTGCTGCTGGACGAGCCGACGGCGTCGCTGGATGCGGCCAACCGCGCCGTCGTGGTCGAACTGATTGATGAGAAGAAGCGCAACGGCGTCGCCATGGTTGCCATCGTCCATGACGACGAAATCCGCCATTTGATTGCCGACCGTATCGTTGACGTGACATCGTTCGCTTCGGCGGCATAGGAGAGAGAGCTGATATGACTTCCACCGGTTCCGAAACCGTCATCGGCAACGCCAGGATTGTTTTGGCGGACCGCGTGATCGACCGCGGCTGGGTTGCCTTTGCCGATGGCCGTATCGCCGAAATAGGCGAGGGCAAGGCGCCGTCGGGTAGCGAGGACGCGGTGGGCGACCTGATCATGCCCGGCCTGATCGAACTGCACACCGATCATCTCGAAGCGCATTATGTGCCGCGGCCAAAGGTATTCTGGGATCCGATCGCAGCGGTCATCTCCTATGACGGCCAACTCGCGACCTCGGGCATCACGACGGTGCTGGATTCGCTCCGCGTCTGGCGCGAAGACGGCGCCGAGGAGGTCGATGGCCGGGCAGGCGTGCTGGCGGACGCGATCACCTCCGCCCGCGAGGCGAACCTGCTGCGGGCCGATCACTTCCTGCATCTGCGCTGCGAAATCCCGATGCCAAGCGTTGTCGAGGAGGCCAAGGAGCTGGTCGGCCGCCCTGACGTACGGCTGATGTCGCTGATGGATCACACGCCGGGGCAGCGTCAATTCCGTGACGAAGTCAAGCTGCGCGATTACTATCGCGGCAAGGGCGCCGGCAAAACGGATGCCGAACTCGACGAGCTATTCGCGAAGCGTTTTGCCTATCAGCAGGCCTATGCGGCGACCAACATGCGCGAGATCGTCGCGCTGGCGCATCAGTACGAGATCCCACTCGCCAGTCACGACGACACCACAGAGGAAAACGTCACCGATGCGATCAGGGATCGTGTTTCGGTGGCGGAGTTTCCGACCACGATCGAAGCAGCCCGCGGACTGCACCAGGCCGGCATCGGCATTCTGATGGGGGCGCCGAACGTGGTGCGTGGCGGTTCGCATTCCGGCAACATCGCCGCGGTCGATCTCGCCCGCGAGGGGTTTTTGGATATCCTGTCGTCGGACTACATCCCCTCGAGCCTGCTGATGGCGGCGCTGCAATTGCCGCGACACGTTCCCGCCATCGATCTTGCTTCCGCCGTCAAAACCGTCACCAAGACGCCGGCCGAAGCTGTAGGGCTTGCCGACCGCGGCGAAATCGTGATCGGCAAGCGCGCCGATCTGATCCGCGTGCACGTCGCGCGCGACATTCCGGTGGTGCGCAGCGTCTGGCGCGAAGGGCAGCGTGTGGCATGACGGAAATCCTGACCGTATCCGACGGACAATCGGCAGCAATCGGACCGGGCCGGCTGATTCTGGTCGTGGGTCCAAGCGGCGCCGGCAAGGATACTTTACTCGGGCTTGCGAAGGCGGCCTGCGCCGACGATCCAAACATCGTGTTTTCACGGCGCGTCATTACCCGCCAGGCGTCGGCCTCCGAGGACAACGAGGAAGTGAGCGCCGGTACCTTTCAGGAAGCGCTGGCGCGCAACGAGTACGCCATGCATTGGGAAGCGCACGGGCATTGCTATGCGCTGTCGCGCGCGATCGATGATGAAATCCGCGCCGGCCACACCGTCGTCGCCAACGTCTCGCGCACCGTTGTGGCTGCGATGCGGACCGCCTACGCCAATGTTTTGGTGGTTTCGATCACGGCGCCGCCGGACGTTCTTGCGGAACGGCTGGCGCTGCGCAAGCGGGCCAGCGATGGAAAGATCGAGAACCGGCTGCATCGCGCCGTGGATGAGGCCGCCGCCGTGCCCGATGCGACCATTGTGAATACCAGCAGCGCTGAATATCACGCCCGTCAACTGGTCCGGATCATCAAGGGCGAGCGCTGGGACGGGTAGGCGGGGACGAGAATGTCTATTGTCGAGACGATCGAGCAACTCGAAGCGATCTACGGTTATCCCAACGACGCTTCGACGGTCAAAGTCGCGGATCGGGTGACGCCGTCCTATCGGACGCTGATGGATAGCTCGCCGTTCGCGACGCTGGCGACGGTCGGACCCGAGGGCGTGGATTGCTCGCCGCGCGGCGATCTACCGGGCTTCGTTCGCATCCATGATGAAAAGACGCTGATGATGCCGGATCGCCGCGGCAACAACCGCTGCGATTCCCTGCGCAACATCGTCCGCGATCCCCGGGTGGCGCTGCTGTTTCTCATTCCGGGTTCCGGCAGCACGCTCCGCGTCAACGGCCGCGCGCATGTCTCCGCTGATCCCGACCTGCTGGCCTCGTTCAAGATGGACGGAAGGGCGCCCCGTACGGTCATCGTGATGACGGTGGAAGAGATCTACTTTCAATGTGCCCGCGCCATCGTGCGTGCCGATCTCTGGAATCCCGACAAGCTTGTCGATCCGAACACCTTGCCGACACCGGGCCAGATCCTCGCCGAAATGAGCGAGAACACGGTGGGTGGCGAAAAATACGATCGCGAGTGGCCGGAGCGCGCGCGGCAGACGATGTGGTGACAGGCAATCTGACAAATAGAGTCTTGCAAGATTGTTCCTGTTATGTTCTAGTTGGTCATTCCTCGGAGGTGACCAGATGGACGTCGACAAGCAACGGGAGATCATCCGGCTCTGGAACGATATGCGACGGGTCCAAGGCCCGGTTGCGGAGGAAATCCGGATTCAGATTCTTGAATGCTTTGCGCAATGGGAGTCACCGAGCGTGAGCGAGCGTCGGGCGGTACTGGGGCGCGTACAGGTTCCAACCGGTCAGGTGCACCGGTTGGCCGACCGGGGCAACAGCACAACGCTCTGATTAATTCGCAATTCGCGACCTTGATTCGGCATTCGTCAAGATTTGACGAAATCGCCGGGTGGTGCATGGTGCACGCATGTGGTCGCGTGTGCGCAATCATTTTGAAGGTGCGAAGTTCGCCCGCATGAGCAGCGGGACGTACTGCATCATCCGTGACCTCGGGCTGGTCAAGGGCGGCAAGGGGATGCGGCATCATGAGGTGCTCATCACCTTCAGTGCCCGCGCGACCCGCCGCTGGATCGTGACCGCCGGGCGTGAACTGGCAAGTGCGGCGAAGCGGCGTTGGCTCTCGCTTCAGCGCGAGCCGCATAGCTTCGGAACGGATGTTCCAGCGTCCACCGTGCCGGAAAGTGCGTCACAGCCTTTGCGCCTTGCAAGATCGCCGATGGCGTCCAGCGCGCGGCGAGCCAGCATCGACTGACGCTGTGCGGCCTGCCAGGTCTCTGGCTCGGCTGGTATCATCGAACATGACGACATCGACCTCGAAAAGACTGGTATCCTGAAGCAGCCGGCCGAGCGGCGATGGCCTGCCGATGCGTACCCAGGGACAATTGGTAGAACACCGAAAGAAGAACACCAGCGAGGAGACGCCATGGCGCGCAAGTTGATCGATATCTCCGTTCCCCTGCAGAACGACGTGCCGGCCGACCCGCCGGGCGGGCACCCGACGATCCAGTACATCGATCACCAGCAGGGCCTGCCGCGGATGCTGCAATTCTTCGACGGGTTGAAAGCGGAAGACCTGCCTGACGGACAGGGCTGGGCGGTCGAGCAGGTGCAGCTCTCTACCCATAATGGCACGCATCTGGATGCGCCCTGGCACTTCCATCCGACCATGAACCGGGGCGAGCGCTCGTGGACCATCGACGAGGTGCCGCTGGATTGGTGCCTGCAGCCGGGCGTAAAACTCGACTTCCGTCATTTCGCCGACGGCTATGTCGCCACCGCCAGGGATGTTGAGGCCGAACTGAAGCGGATCGGCCATACGCTGTCGCCGCTGGAGATCGTCGTGGTCAACACCAGCGCCGGCGCCAAGTACGGCAGGCCCGATTACGTCACCTCCGGCTGCGGCATGGGCTACGAGGCGACGATGTATCTATTGGAGCGCGGCGTACGGCTGACGGGTATCGACGGCTGGAGCTGGGACGCGCCCTTCGTCTACACCGCAAAGAAATATGCCGAGACCAAGGACGCCAGCCTGATCTGGGAAGGTCACAAGGCCGGCCGCCACATCGGTTATTGCCACATCGAGAAACTGCACAATCTCGAGCAATTGCCTTCGACGGGATTCATGGTGTCCTGCTTCCCGGTGAAGATCGAGCGCGCCTCGGCGGGTTGGACCAGGGCGGTGGCCATTTTCGACGGCTGAAGGCTGCGGACAATAACAAACAAGATGATCAAACACAGTGCGCGAACGAATGATGGATTTGAGCGATCCTCGCTTCGTTGCGCCCAGCGTTGATCGAAGCCAAAGAAAAAGGCGTGCCGACCGGCACGCCTAATTCTTACGACGATTTCTCTCTACGATCGCGCCTGAGGTGACGACGGGCGATTCAGGTCACCACCTGCATACGCGACGGCCGTAGGCGTTCCACCAGCAGCGGGGACCAGGGCGAACGTAGACCGGGCCGCCATAGTAGCCGTAACCTCGGCCATAACCGCGGCCTCTTCCCCGACCGCGGCCATAACCGCGCGCGTACCCGCGGCCATAGCCTCTGCCTCCGCGGGCCTGGGCGGACGTGGTCGTGCCGCCTACCAGAATCGCAGACGTGCTAGCGACATAGACGAACAACAAAGCCAACGCTGCGAGGCAGCGCGTCAGGATTTTGTAGCGTTGAGCCATTCGGGAATCTCCGGGTCACTTCGATGCATCTGGACTTCGGCACTAACTCACTGATACGCGCGAGATGGCTCTTGGTTCTGATGCGCTAAGACGATATTTTTACAAAGGTTCTTGCGGGCTGCCGGGACTTTATTGAGGCGGGTAGGTAAGGTCAAGTTACAGCCGGATCTACTGCAGATTTCTGGCGTTCATCTTCCTGAATACTTTCTGAATGGCGATGATGATGCGCCACAGAATTTCGAAAGAAGCTACGACAAGGTCACGCCATCAACCTGATGTCGACACGATCTCCATTTTTTCAACGCAAGACGATCCCCGCCTCAACGAGTAACCATGTCCAAGAAACACACTTACGTACTCGGCCTGAATACCTATGACCATGATGTGAGCGCCTGCCTGTTGCGGGACGGCGCCATCGCGTTTGCGATCGCGAAAGAGCGGATCACCCGGGCGAAGCATGCATCGGGCTTCTACAAGGAGGTGATCGATTATTGCCTCGAGGCTGAAGGCATCACGCTCGACGATGTCGATCTGATCGTCCGCAATTGCTACATCCTGCCCGTTCCGGAGATGGAGGAACGGCTGGTTTACTTCGACGCGCCAGGCTTCCTGCCGGAGTTCGAGCGTGGCGATGCGGCAGAGCATCCGCTGTATATGTCGCATCAGGACAAGGTGGTCACGATCTCCCACCACCTCGCGCACGCCTACAGCGCGTTCGCGGTCTCGCCGTTCGAGGATGGCGTCGTGATGATCGTCGACGGCGTCGGCAGCTACCGGTCCGACGTCATGGAACCCGTTCCCGCCAGCGACACCGCAACGCCGCTCGCGCGAGAGTCCGAGAGCTATTACAAATTCAGCGGGACGTCGCTCGAATGCCTGAAAAAGGTCTGGATGGAACCGGACCGCGGGTTCCTGAGCGACGAGTTCTACAACATGCCCGGCCTTGGCGCGCTCTACAGCCGTGCCTCCACCTACATCTTCGGCGACTGGAACAAGTGCGGCGAACTGATGGGGCTGGCGCCCTATGGCCGCCGCGACCAGGTCAAGCACCTGCTCGAACTGTCCGCGGACGGCAAGTTGCACGTGCCGCACTGGACCGCCGAATTCAAGCAGCCCTACGTCTTCGACGGCGCCAGCAACTGGGAGCGCAGCCCTTCGATGCGGCACTGGGAGGATTTGGCCTGGCGCACGCAGGACGATACCGAGAACGTGCTGCTGGCGCGCGCCCGCTGGCTGCGCGAGACCACCGGCGCCAAGAACCTCTGCATGGCCGGCGGCGTCGCGCTCAATTGCGTCGCCAACGGGCGCGTCGCGCGAGAAGCCGGTTTCGACAATGTCTGGATTCAGCCTGCGGCCGGCGACGACGGCATCGCGATCGGCTGCGCCTATTACGGCTGGCTCGAAGTCCTGAAGCAGCGTCGCGGCTTCGTGATGGATCATTCCTATGTCGGCAAGCCCTATACCGAAAAGGACGTCGCGACCGAGTTGCAGAAATTCCTGGTGCGTATCCAGGTCGAGGCGAAGCGCAGCGAGAATGTGTGCCGGGATACAGCAAAGCTGCTCGCCGATCAGCGGGTGATCGGCTGGTTTCAGGACCGCTCCGAGTTCGGCCCGCGCGCGCTCGGCAACCGCAGCCTGATTGCAGATCCGCGCAAGCCCGAGATGAAGGATATCCTGAACAGCCGCGTCAAGCACCGGCAGGCGTTTCGTCCCTTCGCACCGATCGTGCTGGCCGAGCGCATGAAGGAGATCTTCGAAGGCGACGAGGATTCGCCGTTCATGCTGATCGCCAAGCCGGTCCGGCCGGAATGGCGGGACAAGATTCCGGCGATCGTGCACGTCGATGGCACCGCGCGCGTCCAGACCGTGCGCGAGGCGACCAATCCGATGCTGTACAAGTTGCTGAAGGAGTTCGAGGCGCTGACCGGCGTTCCCGTGCTGATCAACACCTCATTCAACATCAAGGGCGAGCCAATCGTGGAAACGCCGCTGGATGCGGTGAACTGTTTCCTGACCACCGGGATCGATCATCTGGTGATCCACGACACGATCGTGTCGAAGGCCGCGATGCACAAGGTGGTCGCGCCGCTGGTCAACGTGTACGCCGACGTACGTACGCTGGTGGCCTCGACCGCGCAGCCGGCCTGATCCCAACCGAAGCCGCCAGCCGCTCAGGCGGCTTTCGGGGCCTGTGGATTCGCCGGAGGGGTCTTGGGCAGCGGCTTGTCCTGCCGCTTCGACCAGGAAATGTAGTAGGCGACGATCGTCATGATCGCGATGCCGGTCACGCTGACGAAGATCTGCGCCAGCAGCGAGCCGGAACTCATCGTCAGCTGGAAGTGTGCGACGAACGACAAGAACACGCCGACGCAGAAAACCGCAAGCGATTGCTGGCCGCAGACGACCAGCGGATCGAATATCTTCCACTCCAGTCCCGGCCAGTCCTTCGGCACGAAGCGGATCACCAGGATGACGATGACGACGAAGTGCAGGAAGCGATAGGGCGCCAGATTGGTCTTGTCGTTCGGATTGAACGTCGAATACAGCCACTGCGGGAACAGATCTCCGAAAGCCGGAAACTTGCCGGCCATGGTCATGACCAGCGCCAGGATCATGTAGCCGATGCAGAACCAGAGCGTCGCCGGATGCATGATGACGGCGGCCGACTGCCGTGCGCCGCCGAGCGCGCACCAGGCGCCGAAGATGAACAGCACCTGCCAGGCGAACGGATTGAAGTACCAGGTGCCGACCGGGTAGGCCGGCAGATTCCAGCCGGTCTGCCGCGACACCAGCCACAGCACGATCGCGGCCACCATGGTCCAGTTGGGCTGGCGCAGCATCAGCCACAGCACCGGCGGGAACAGCCCCATCAGCACGATGTAGAGCGGCAGCACGTCGAGATTGACCGGCTTGAATTTCAGGAACAATCCCTGCCGCAGCGTTTCGGTCGCGTTGTCGATCAGGCCGACGACGTTGAACTCGTTGACCAGTTCGGAGTCGCCGAAGCGCAGCGCCAGATAGCTGATCGAGGCGATATAGATCACGAACAGGATGATGTGGGCCATATAGAGCTGCCAGACGCGCTTGGTCAGCCGCGTTGCGCCGACGATGAAGCCGCGTTCCAGCATCATGCGGGCATAGACAAAGGAAGCGGTATAGCCGGAAATGAAAACGAACAGGTCGGCGGCGTCGCTGAACCCGTAGTTGCGGGTGGTGATCCAGTTCACGACGTTATCAGGGATGTGGTCCAGGTAGATCGCCCAGTTCGCGACCCCGCGAAACAGGTCGAGCCGGAGGTCGCGTCCTTTTTCTGGCAGGGTGGCGTTGATTTTCATGGGTGCCGTTTCGTCGTGATGCTCTCTGGAAGATCGCGCAGCAAAGTGGGGTGAGATAGCCCTAGATTGTCACCGTACGGCATAATATACCGGTACGGAAATGGTACATCCGGGGTATCGGGAATCACCGATTCACGTTTCCTGAAAGGTGTCTCTATACTATCCGGACCGTTTCCACCAATCGCTACCATGTCGCATTCGCTGAAGGTTCAACCATCCATGACCGCACGGATTTTCAAGCCCGCCAAGAACGCGATGCAATCGGGCAGGGCCAAAACCCGGGAATGGCAGCTCGACTACGAGCCCGAACAGCCGCGGGCGATCGAGCCGCTGATGGGCTGGACCTCCTCCGGCGACATGAAACAGCAGCTCACCCTGCACTTCGACACCAAGGAAGACGCGGTCGCTTATTGCGAGCGCAAGGGCATTCCCTACCAGGTGATCGAGCCCAAGGATTCGACGCGCCGGCCGGTGGCCTACGCCGACAATTTCGCTTTCAAGCGCGTCGAGCCCTGGACCCATTAGGGGCCCGAGATCAGATTTATTCCGTCTGGCCGGACGCCGCCGGATAGCCCGGTAGCGGCAGGGGCGCATCCTTAGCCACGCCAAGCACCGGAAAAGTCCTGATATTGCGGACTTCGGGCATCGCGGAAAACTGCAGAAGCTGCTGGTGCATGCCCTCGACGCTTCGCGCGACGCATTTAAGCAGGTAGTCGGCATCGCCCGAAATGCGCCAGCTCTGCAGCACCAGCGGCATCGCCGCGATGGATTTTTCGAAAGCGTGTAGCGGTGCCTGGGCCTGGCTCTGCAACTTGATCAATACGAAGGAAATGACCTCGTAACCGAGCAGCTTTTCGTCGAGTGTGGCGCGGATCGCGCTGACATAGCCGCGCTCGCGCAAGGCGCGAACCCGGCGCCGGCACGGCGGTTCGGAGAGTCCGACCCTGACCGCCAGCTCGTTGTTGCGGATCCGTCCGTCGCTCTGCAGTTCGGACAATATCTTCAGGTCGATCTCGTCGAGGGGCTGGCGCTCCGTCATCGGCATCTCATGGCGCTCTAGCTTGCCATGCGTTGCGATGCGGGGAGGGGCGGTTTACCGGGTGCCACGCTCGAAAGCACCATCTTCTCGTGGGCGGCGACGATCGCCTCCTTGGTGAGCCGCCCGCCCGGGCGGTACCACGTGCAGATGCCGGTCAGAAGGGCGAGGATCGCGAATGTCGCGACCTGGATGTCCACGACCTCGAACTCGCCTTCCGCCACGCCCTCGGCGAGAATGGCGGCCAGCCGCTGCTCGTAGGCGCCGCGCAGCGCCACGATCTCTTCGTAGTTCTTCGGCTCCAGGCTTCGCAGCTCGGAATTGGCGATGAACACCTCGCGCTTCTTGGTCATGTGGTAGCTGACGTGGAAGGCCGTGAAGGCGCGGAGCTTGTCGGCCGGCCGCTGTTTCCCGAGCAGCGCGCGGTCGAGCTGTCGCAGCAGTTCGTTGATGTGGTCCCGCACCAGGGTAAACAGCAATTCCTGCTTGGTGCTGATATGATTGTAGAGCGATCCCGACTGGATCCCGACTTCGGCGGCGAGCTGCCGCAAGCTCATGGCGGCGTAACCGTGCTCGAAGATGAGGCGAAGCCCGGCCTTGCGGATCGCTTCCATCGTCTTGGGGCCGTGCGAGCCGATCGTCCGCGCCATGGGTGTCTCGGGGTAGGTGGGTCTGGGGCAGTCAAGCGAAGCCAGCAAACGAACAATCGATCGTATAATAATGGCACGAAATGGCAGTGATATCAATCAAATGAGCCTGTCTTTTCGACCCAACAGGGTTTTGCTTGCAGGGATAGTAAAAAAACGTATGATCGTTTAATTCCAAAAAGACATTGGGGGAAATGATGGCCTCAAACCGGGCGCTGCTTCTCAACTTCGACCTCGGCGAAACCGCGGATGCGATCCGCGAGACGGTGCATGCGTTTTCGCAGAACGAGATCGCGCCGCGCGCCGCCGAAATCGACCGCAGCAACCAGTTCCCGCGCGACCTCTGGCCCAAAATAGGATCGCTCGGCCTGCACGGCATCACCGTCGAGGAGGAATATGGCGGGACGGGCCTGGGCTATCTCGAACACTGCATCGCGGTCGAGGAGATGTCACGCGCCTCTGCCTCGGTCGGCCTGTCGTACGGTGCGCATTCCAACCTCTGCGTCAACCAGATCCGCCGCAACGGCAATGAAACAC
>LNFM01008367.1_pt1 | contig 15667 bp, 11 predicted proteins | sample 596031 | NCBI WGS metagenome assembly LNFM01 (sample SAMN04254537, study PRJNA301005) | activated carbon metagenome | isolation source: dual media filters at the Ann Arbor, Michigan drinking water treatment plant | place: USA: Ann Arbor | reverse complement strand
TGCCGGGTGACAACGTATCAATCACAGTAACCTTGATTGCACCGATTGCGATGGAAGATGGCTTACGCTTCGCGATTCGTGAAGGTGGCCGTACCGTTGGTGCTGGTGTCGTTGCTAAGATTATTGAATAATCATTTGTGTTAAAAAAAGCTACGCAAACAACCCAGCGTAGCTTTTTAAAAAGTTAAAGTTGTATAGGCCAATAGCTCAATTGGTAGAGTATCGGTCTCCAAAACCGAGGGTTGGGGGTTCGAGACCCTCTTGGCCTGCCAAATAACAATGCAAACCATTTGGAAGAATGGTTTGCTTTTATAATTAAGTGAAACACTTATGATGGATAAATTGAAGCTAGTAGTGTCCCTGTTGTTAGTAGTTGCGGGTATTGCTGGTTTTTATCTTTTGGAAGATAAAGCGCTCGTCTTACGCATCTTGGCGGTAATGGCGGGCATTGTCGCGGGCTTGGCGGTGATGTGGACATCACCGTTAGGTAAAAGTGCGCTTGGTTTTGTGGGTGAGTCTGTTGCTGAGGCTAAGCGTGTGGTGTGGCCGACACGTAAAGAAACGATTCAAACCACCATTGCAGTGTTTGTGCTGGTGTTGATTATGGCTGCTTTTTTGGCGGTGGTAGATATTGGCTTCGCTTACATGGTGCAGTGGTTAATGGGACGGAGTGCTTAATGAATATGCGTTGGTATGCAGTCCAAGCCTTTTCTGGGATGGAAAAATCAGTAAAAGCTGGTCTTGAAGAGCGTATTGCACGTTCAGGCTTGCAGGATCAATTTGGTGATATTTTGGTGCCAGTAGAAGAAGTGGTGGAAATGAAATCTGGTCAAAAGACGATTTCTGAACGCCGCTTATATCCTGGTTATGTGTTAGTGCAGATGGATATGACTGACGAAAGCTGGCATTTGGTGAAAAGTACACCACGTGTGACTTCTTTTATTGGTGGTACCGCACAAAAACCTACACCAATCAAAGACAAAGAAGTTGAAATCATTCTGAGAAGAATGGATGACAGTAAATCGAATCCAACACAAAAACTGACCTTTGAAAAGGGTGAGTCTGTGCGTGTAATTGATGGTCCGTTCAAAGATTTCTCTGGTAGCGTAGAAGAAGTGAACTACGAGAAAAACAAACTGCGCGTTTCTGTGGTCATCTTTGGTCGCGCAACACCGGTTGAGTTGGACTTTAGTCAAATCGAAAAAGAAGTGTAGTAAGTGAGTTGCCTGCGATAGCGGGCAATTCGTGTTTAACGGGGAGCTTCATTCGGGGCGTTTGTACCCATTTTAGGAGAGTAACAAAATGGCAAAGAAAGTCATTGGCTACATTAAGCTGCAGATCCCTGCAGGTAAAGCCAACCCAAGCCCACCAGTTGGTCCAGCATTGGGTCAACGTGGTTTGAATATTATGGAATTCTGTAAAGCGTTTAACGCGGCAACACAAGGTGTTGAACCAGGTCTTCCAATTCCAGTGGTAATTACAGCGTTTGCGGATAAGAGCTTCACGTTTGTGATGAAGACACCGCCAGCAACAATTTTGATCAAAAAAGCGGCAAAATTGGACAAGGGTTCTGCACGTCCTCATACCGATAAAGTAGGCAAGATCACACGTGCGCAAGCCGAAGAGATTGCTAAAACAAAACAGCCTGACTTGACGGCTGCAGACCTAGATGCTGCTGTACGTACCATTGCTGGTAGTGCACGTAGCATGGGTATCGAAGTTGAGGGTGTATAACATGGCGAAAAGAATAGATGCATTGCGTGCGAAAATCGACCGCAACAAATTATATCCGGTGGCTGATGCCTTGAATCTGGTTAAAGAAGGCGCAACGGCTAAATTTAACGAGTCTGTAGATGCTGTGGTAAACCTAGGTATTGATGCACGTAAATCTGACCAATTGGTACGTGGTGCGTTGGTGTTGCCTAACGGCACTGGTAAAACTACTCGCGTAGCAGTGTTTGCACAAGGTGCGCAAGCAGAAGCAGCTAAAGCAGCCGGCGCAGATATCGTTGGTTTTGAAGATTTGGCTGAACAAGTTAAAGGCGGGATGTTGGATTTTGACGTGGCCATTGCGACGCCAGATGCAATGCGTATCGTTGGTGCGTTAGGTCAAGTATTGGGCCCACGTGGTTTGATGCCAAACCCAAAAGTAGGTACCGTAACGCCAGACGCAGCTGCTGCAGTTAAAAATGCAAAAGCGGGTCAAGTGCAATACCGTACAGACAAAGGCGGTATCATTCACTGCACTATCGGCCGTGCTTCATTTACCGTAGATCAGTTGCAAGGCAACTTGGCTGCATTGGTAGATGCGCTGAATAAAGCAAAACCAGCCTCTACAAAAGGCGTGTACTTGAAAAAAGTATCTGTCTCTAGCACGATGGGTCCTGGTGTGCGCGTAGATCAAGCAACATTGGCTTAAGCATTAAAGGCGTAACTGCCTTAAAAAAGAACTTTGGGACTGTTGCAAGTGAGGTAATTGACTCGCAACAGGAACATCAAAGACCGTTGGTATCCTTAGGGATTTAATTGCCACGGAAAATAAATGGGTGATGGGGTTTCAACACTTTATTCCTCTGTTTATTGACTGAAGTAACCAACGCAGATGGCGACCCCGATACAGGATATGAATATGCCCTGAATAAGGACGCCGTGAGCGGTGCGACACGATCGTGTTGTACTTTATTAACGGAAGGAGTAAAGACCTTGAGTCTCAATCTTACAGAGAAAAAAGAAGTCGTTGCTGAAGTGAGTGCACAAGTAGCATCCGCACAGGCAATTGTTCTTGCTGAGTACAGAGGTATGGGTGTTGCGGATATGACTGTGTTACGTGCGGAAGCGCGTAAATCAGGCGTGTATCTGCGTGTGTTGAAAAACACGCTCGTACGTCGTGCGGTAGATGGCACTCCATTTTCTGCTTTAGCAGATCAAATGGTAGGCCCATTGGTGTTTGGTATTTCTACAGACCCAGTTGCCGCAGCAAAAGTCATGAACAATTTTGCTAAAACAAACGATAAGTTTGTTATCAAAGCAGGCGCAATGCCAAATCAGGTAATGGATGTTGCAGGCGTACAAGCCTTAGCATCTACATTGGGCAGAGAAGAGTTGTTGGCGAAATTCGCTCGCACACTCAACGAAGTACCAACCAAATTTGCTCGCGCGCTTGCGGCGGTACGTGACGCTAAAGAAGCAGCTTAACTTAAGTACCATTTATTGGGTACGCAACATTATTTAATTTTAGGGAATATTCAAAATGGCAATTTCAAATGCAGATATTTTAGATGCAGTAGGTAGCATGTCAGTGTTGGAGCTTTCAGCATTGATTAAAGAAATCGAAGAGAAATTTGGCGTGTCAGCAGCAGCTGTTGCAGTGGCAGCAGGTGGCGCGGCAGGTGCTCCAGCAGCAGCGGCCGCTGAGCAAACAGAATTCAACGTAATCTTGTTAAGCGCTGGCGAAAGCAAAGTGAACGTGATTAAAGCAGTTCGTGAGTTGACAGCATTAGGCTTGAAAGAAGCGAAAGACTTAGTTGACGGCGCACCAAAAGCAATTAAAGAAGGCGTAAGCAAAGCTGACGCTGATGCAGCATTGAAAAAATTGATCGAAGCTGGCGCAACTGGCGAAATCAAATAATCCTATTTTTAGGATGTGGTGAGGCTGACGGGAAACCGTCAGCCTTCGCCGTTTGTGGATGAGCAGTATGTAACAAAGTGTAACCCGGTCATTTGGGTGACATTCGCAGTAAAGAGTTTCTATTTCATTTTTATAAAAAGAAGTTAGAAATCAAAACATTGCAGTGGATGAAAAGTGTTTTGTCTTCTACCCTCAAAATTTCAGGAGACGCTATGAGCTATTCCTTTACCGAAAAAAAACGCATTCGTAAAAGCTTTGCTAAACGAGAAAGCGTACAAGAAGTTCCTTACTTGTTAGCTATGCAATTGGAGTCCTACAAGGCTTTTTTGCAAGCAGAAATCCCAGCAGATAAACGTACCAATGATGGCTTAGAGTCAACATTCCGTTCTGTATTTCCAATTGTCAGCCATTCTGGCAATGCACGTTTAGATTACGTTAGCTATCAACTAGGCGCAGAGCCATTTGATGTTAAAGAGTGTCAACAACGTGGTTTGACTTACGCAGCGCCGTTGCGCGTTAAAGTGCGTTTGACCATCATGGACAAAGAGGCTTCTAAGCCCACCGTAAAAGAAGTGAAAGAACAAGAAGTGTACATGGGCGAATTGCCTTTGATGACTGAAAATGGTTCTTTCGTGATTAACGGTACCGAGCGTGTGATTGTGTCACAATTACACCGTAGCCCGGGCGTATTCTTTGAGCATGACCGTGGTAAAACACACAGCTCTGGCAAGTTGCTGTTCTCGGCGCGTATCATTCCTTACCGTGGTTCATGGTTAGACTTCGAGTTTGATCCTAAAGATTACTTGTATTTCCGTGTGGATCGTCGCCGTAAGATGCCAGTGACCATTTTGCTGAAAGCATTAGGCTACACACCAGAGCAAATTTTACAAACATTCAACGATACCGATACGTTCCATATTGGCCCTAAAGGCGTGGAATTTGAATTGGTAGCAGACCGTTTACGTGGTGAAGTGGCTAAATTTGATATTGCTGACAAAGCTGGCAATGTGTTGGTCGCTAAAGACAAGCGTATTACGGTTAAGCATATCCGCGATATTGAAAAAGCTGGCGTGACTAAAATTGTGGTGCCAACTGATTTCATTATGGGTCGCGCTATCGTTGCGAATATTATTGATAAAGAAACTGGCGAAGTCATTGCTAATGCCAATGATGAAATCACCGAGTCATTGTTGGACAAGTTGATTGACGCCAAAGTATCAGAAATTAACACGCTTTACACCAATGATTTGGATCACGGTGATTTTATTTCTCAAACATTACGTATTGACGAAATTCCTGACCAGTACAGTGCGCGTGTAGCTATTTACAGAATGATGCGTCCAGGCGAGCCACCAACTGAAGAGGCAGTGGAAGCACTGTTCAACGGTTTGTTCTTCTCGGAAGATCGCTACGATTTGTCCGTGGTTGGCCGCATGAAATTCAACCGTCGTGCTTATCCAACAAAACAAGAAGAGCGCAGTGCTAACTGGTTGCGTAACTTCTATAGTGCGGTAGGCGAGCAAGGCGATACTGGTGCCAATATCCTGAACAATAACGACATTTTGGCTGTCATTGGCGTGCTGATTGAGTTGCGCAATGGCCGTGGCGAGATTGATGATATTGACCACTTAGGTAACCGTCGTATTCGTTCAGTCGGTGAATTAGCGGAGAATCAATTCCGTGCTGGTTTGGTACGTGTAGAACGTGCTGTGAAAGAGCGTTTGTCACAAGCTGAGTCTGACAACCTGATGCCGCACGATTTGATCAATGCGAAACCGGTGTCTAGTGCAATTCGTGAGTTCTTTGGTTCTAGCCAATTGTCACAATTTATGGATCAAACTAACCCATTATCAGAAATTACGCACAAACGTCGTATTTCTGCATTAGGGCCAGGCGGTTTGACTCGTGAACGTGCCGGTTTTGAGGTGCGTGACGTACATACAACCCACTATGGTCGTGTATGTCCGATTGAAACACCGGAAGGCCCAAACATTGGTTTGATTAACTCATTGGCCTTGTACGCACGTACAAACCAATACGGCTTCTTGGAAACACCATACCGCCGTGTAGATGCTAACAAAGTGACAGACCACATTGATTTCTTGTCTGCCATTGAAGAAAGCCAATACATGATTGCGCAAGCGAACACGGCATTGGATAGCAAAGGCGGCTTTAAAGAAGAGTTGGTATCTTCACGTCATCACAACGAGTTTACGATGACACAGCCTGACCGCGTACAGTATATGGACGTGGCGCCAAGCCAAATTGTATCAGTAGCGGCTTCATTGATTCCATTCTTAGAGCACGATGACGCGAACCGTGCATTGATGGGTGCCAACATGCAACGTCAAGCGGTACCATGTTTGCGTGCAGAAAAAGCTGTTGTAGGTACTGGTATTGAGCGTACAGTTGCAGTTGACTCCGGTACAACTGTGCAAGCGCGCCGTGGCGGTATTGTGGATTACGTAGACTCAAGCCGTATTGTGGTTCGTGTACACGATGCAGAAGCGCAAGCGGGCGAAGTCGGTGTAGATATTTACAACTTAATCAAATATACGCGTTCTAATCAAAACACTAACATCAACCAACGTCCGTTGGTTAAAGTAGGTGAGTCTATTGCTAGAGGTGACGTCGTCGCTGATGGCGCGTCAACCGATATGGGTGAATTGGCACTTGGTCAGAATATGTTAGTAGGCTTTATGCCGTGGAACGGCTATAACTACGAAGACTCGATTTTGATTTCAGAGCGTGTAGTAGCAGATGACCGCTATACCTCAATCCACATCGAAGAGCTTTCAGTGGTGGCACGTGACACGAAATTAGGCCCTGAAGAAATTACACGCGACATTTCAAACTTGTCCGAGCGTATGCTTGGTCGTTTGGATGACTCTGGCATTATCTACATTGGTGCTGAAGTGGAAGCGGGTGATGTGCTGGTGGGTAAAGTGACGCCAAAAGGTGAAACGACACTGACGCCTGAAGAGAAATTGCTACGTGCGATTTTCGGCGAAAAAGCCTCTGACGTGAAAGATACATCCTTGCGTGTGCCTTCTGGCATGAGCGGTACAGTGATCGACGTGCAAGTGTTTACGCGTGAAGGTATTGACCGTGATGCACGTGCACAACAAATTATCGATGACCAGCTCAACGATTACAAACAAGACTTAGCTGACCAAATGCGTATTGTGGAAGACGACACCTTTGGCCGTATCAGTCGTTTGTTAGCAGGTAAAGCAGCCACTGGCGGTCCTAATAAGTTGAAAAAAGGCGATGCATTAACCCCTGAGTATTTGGCTTCTGTGGGACGTTATGACTGGTTTGATATTCGTTTAAGCGACGAAGATGCAGCGCGTCAATTAGAGCAATTGAAGGATAGCTTGAGCCAAGCACGTATCGAATTTGACAACAAATTTGAAGAGAAAAAACGTAAATTGACACAAGGTGACGAATTGCCACCAGGCGTACAGAAAATGGTGAAAGTGTATCTGGCGGTTAAACGTCGTATACAGCCCGGTGACAAAATGGCGGGCCGTCACGGTAACAAGGGTGTGATCTCAAAAATCTGCCCAGTGGAAGATATGCCGCACATGGCAGACGGGACACCATTGGATATCGTGCTGAACCCATTGGGTGTTCCATCACGGATGAATATTGGTCAAATCTTGGAAACGCACTTAGGTTGGGCGGCCAAAGGTTTGGGCAAACGCATTGGTGACATGTTACAAGCCGAAACTAAAGTGGCTGAGATCCGTGCCTTCTTGGATAAGATTTACAACAGCAGCACTGGTAAGAAAGAAGACATTGCCTCCTTTAGCGATAAAGAAATATTGGAATTGGCACAAAACCTCAAACACGGCGTGCCATTTGCAACGCCAGTATTTGATGGTGCAGCTGAGTCAGATATTAAAGCAATGTTGGATCTGGCGTTCCCAGACGATGATGCACATACACAAAAACTGCAATTCCATGCGGGCAAAACCCAAGTGAGATTGTTTGATGGTCGTACCGGTGATGCGTTTGAGCGTCCTGTGACTGTGGGCTATATGCACGTATTGAAACTGCACCATTTGGTCGATGACAAAATGCATGCACGTTCAACCGGTCCATACTCATTGGTGACACAGCAACCATTGGGCGGTAAAGCACAATTCGGTGGTCAACGTTTCGGTGAGATGGAGGTCTGGGCTCTGGAAGCATACGGTGCGTCATACACCTTGCAAGAAATGCTGACTGTGAAGTCTGATGACGTGAACGGCCGTACCAAAGTGTATGAAAATATTGTTAAAGGTGAGCACAAAATTGATGCGGGTATGCCTGAGTCATTCAACGTGTTGGTGAAAGAAATCCGTTCACTCGCGATTGATATCGATTTAGACCGTAACTAAGCCAGCCATTAAGGAGAATCTCAATGAAAGCGCTATTAGATTTATTTAAACAGGTAACGCAAGAAGAAGAATTCGACGCAATTAAAATTGCGCTGGCTTCACCTGAAAAAATTCGCTCATGGTCCTATGGTGAAGTGAAAAAGCCAGAAACCATTAACTACCGTACGTTCAAACCTGAGCGTGACGGGTTGTTTTGCTCAAAAATCTTTGGTCCAATCAAAGACTATGAGTGCTTGTGCGGTAAATACAAACGCCTGAAACACCGTGGTGTGATTTGTGAAAAGTGCGGTGTAGAAGTTACGCTGTCTAAAGTACGTCGCGAGCGTATGGGCCACATCGAGTTGGCCTCACCAGTTGCACACATTTGGTTCTTGAAATCATTACCAAGCCGTTTAGGTATGGTACTGGATATCGCTTTGCGTGATATTGAGCGTGTGTTGTACTTTGAAGCATTCATCGTGATTGACCCAGGCATGACACCACTGACACGTGGCCAATTGCTGACAGAAGATGACTACTTATCAAAAGTAGAAGAGTACGGTGATGAGTTCAACGCTGTGATGGGTGCGGAAGCGATTCGTGAATTGCTACGAACAATGGACATCAATGACCAAATCGAAATCTTGCGTCGCGAGTTGTCTGAAACAGGCTCAGAAGCAAAAATCAAGAAAATCGCTAAACGCTTGAAAGTGTTAGAGGCGTTCCAAAAATCTGGCATTAAACCAGAGTGGATGATTTTGGAAATCTTGCCAGTATTGCCACCAGAATTACGTCCATTGGTACCGTTGGATGGTGGTCGTTTTGCGACATCTGACTTGAACGATTTGTATCGTCGCGTGATTAACCGTAACAACCGTTTAAAACGCTTGTTAGAGTTAAAAGCGCCGGAAATTATCGTACGTAACGAAAAACGTATGTTGCAAGAAGCAGTGGACTCATTGTTAGACAATGGTCGTCGCGGCAAAGTGATGACAGGCGCGAACAAGCGTCCGTTGAAATCATTGGCTGACATGATTAAAGGTAAGGGTGGTCGTTTCCGTCAAAACTTGCTTGGTAAACGTGTGGACTATTCAGGCCGTTCAGTGATCGTAGTGGGTCCGCAATTAAAATTGCATCAATGCGGTTTACCGAAAAAAATGGCCTTGGAGCTATTTAAACCATTTATTTTCCACAAACTGGAAGTATTAGGTTTAGCAACAACCATTAAAGCAGCGAAGAAAAAAGTAGAAGAAGAAGGACCAGAAGTATGGGATATCCTCGAGGACGTGATCCGCGAGCATCCAGTGCTCTTGAACCGTGCGCCTACTTTGCACCGTTTGGGTATTCAAGCGTTTGAGCCCGTATTGATTGAAGGTAAAGCCATTCAATTACACCCGCTCGTGTGTTCAGCGTTTAACGCCGACTTCGACGGTGACCAAATGGCGGTACACGTCCCATTGAGCTTAGAAGCCCAAATGGAAGCACGTACCTTAATGTTAGCTTCAAACAACGTATTGTCTCCAGCCAACGGCGAGCCAATTATTGTGCCTTCACAAGATATTGTGTTGGGTCTGTACTACATGACACGCGAAAAAGTGGCAGCACGTGGCGAAGGCATGATTTTCAGTGATGTGAAAGAAGTGCAACGTGTATTCGATCAAGGTTTGATTGATTTACATGCCAAAGTCACTGTACGTATCCGTGAGTTTGATTTGGATGTAGAAGGCAACAAAACCGAAAAAATCAACCGTTATGAAACAACGGTAGGTCGTGCTTTGCTGTCGCAAATCTTACCGCCAGGCTTGCCATATAGCTACATTGATAAAGCATTGAAAAAGAAAGAAATTTCTAAATTAATCAATGCCAGCTTCCGTAAAGTCGGCATCCGTGAGACTGTAATTTTTGCAGACAAATTGATGTACACCGGTTATACCTATGCAACGAAAGCAGGTATTTCTATCAGCATCAACGATATGTTGGTACCGCCAGAAAAAGGTCAATTGATTGCAGCAGCAGACGCTGAGGTAAAAGAAATTGAAGACCAATACGTATCTGGTTTAGTGACGCAAGGTGAGCGCTACAACAAAGTGGTCGACATCTGGGGTCGTGCTGGTGACAAAGTGGCAGATGCCATGATGAAACAATTGCGCGAAGAAGATGTGAAAGACAACGACGGCAACGTGGTGCAAAAGGATGGTAAAGCCTTACGACAAGAGTCATTCAATGCAATTTACATGATGGCCGACTCTGGTGCGCGTGGTTCTGCAGCGCAGGTGCGTCAGTTAGCTGGTATGCGCGGTTTGATGGCAAAACCAGATGGTTCTATTATTGAAACGCCGATTAAAGCTAACTTCCGTGATGGTCTGAATGTATTGCAATACTTTATTTCCACACACGGTGCGCGTAAAGGTCTGGCCGATACTGCATTGAAAACAGCAAACTCAGGTTACCTGACACGTCGTTTGGTGGATGTTACACAAGACTTAGTGGTCACTGAGACAGATTGCGGCACTACTGAAGGTTTGGTAACTAAAGCCTTGGTTAAAGGTGGTGAAGTGGTTGAGCCATTGCATGACCGTATCTTGGGCCGCACTGCAGCGTTAGATATCATTCATCCCGAAACGCAAGCGGTGGTATTCCCTGCGGGTACACTGCTTGGTGAAGATGAAGTTGAAAAAATCGACGCCTTAGGTATTGATGAAGTGAAAGTGCGTACAGCGCTGACTTGTGACACGCGTTACGGTATCTGCGCAACCTGCTATGGACGTGACTTGGGTCGCGGTAAGTTGATTAGCATGGGTGAGGCGGTAGGCGTGATTGCGGCACAATCGATTGGTGAGCCAGGTACACAGTTGACCATGCGTACTTTCCACATCGGTGGTGCGGTATCACGTGCAGCTTCAGTGTCACAGGTAGAAAGCAAATCAAACGGCGTATTGAGCTTTACATCTACGATGCGTTACGTGACTAACTCACGTGGTGAGCAAATTGTGATTTCTCGTAATGGTGAAGTCATTATTGCTGATGATAATGGTCGTGAGCGTGAGCGTCATAAAGTGCCTTATGGAGCAACATTAACAATCACAGATGGCAAAACCGTGAAGGCTGGTCAAGCATTGGCTACATGGGATCCACATACCCGTCCGATTATTACCGAGTATGCAGGCCGTGTGAAATTTGAAAACGTGGAAGAAGGCGTTACTGTTGCCAAGCAGATCGACGACGTGACTGGTTTGTCATCCTTGGTGGTGATCGATCCAAAACAGCGTGCAGGTCAATCGAAAGGCTTACGCCCACAGGTGAAACTGTTGGATGCAGTGGGTAACGAAGTGAAGATTGCCGGCACTGAGACGAGTGTTAATGTAACATTCCAATTGGGCTGCATTATCACGGTGAAAGATGGTCAAGATGTAGGTGTGGGCGAAGTGTTGGCCCGTATCCCGCAAGAGTCATCTAAAACCCGTGATATTACTGGGGGTCTGCCGCGCGTGGCTGAGCTGTTTGAAGCGCGTTCACCAAAAGATGCAGGTATGTTGGCAGAGGTCACTGGTACTGTTTCTTTCGGTAAAGATACCAAAGGTAAACAACGTTTGGTGATTACTGACTTGGATGGCCAATCAAGTGAATTCCTGATCGCCAAAGACAAGCACGTGACAGCGCATGACGGTCAAGTGGTAACTAAAGGTGAAACCATTGTGGACGGCCCTGCTGATCCGCAAGACATCTTACGCTTACAAGGCCGTGAAGCATTAGCACGTTATATCATCGACGAAGTGCAAGACGTTTACCGTCTGCAAGGTGTGAAGATTAACGACAAGCACATTGAAGTGATTGTGCGTCAAATGTTGCGCCGTGTACGTGTGACAGATGCTGGCGATACAAGCTTTATCCAAGGTGAGCAAGTAGAGCGTGCAGATTTGTTGTCTGAAAACGAGCGCGTGATTGCAGAAGATAAACGCCCAGCAACGTTTGAGTATGTGTTGTTGGGTATTACTAAAGCATCCTTGTCTACCGATTCATTCATCTCAGCAGCATCGTTCCAAGAGACAACACGTGTCTTGACCGAGGCAGCGATTTTAGGCAAACGCGATGATTTACGTGGACTGAAAGAGAACGTGATTGTAGGTCGTTTGATTCCAGCTGGTACCGGTTTGGCTTATCACGAAGCCCGCAAACGTGCTGCAATCGCAGCACTGACGCCAACAGTGGCAGAGCCGTCCGCAGCAGCAATCGCGGCAGAAGCCTTGTTCACTAGCGCAGATGAGGTGAAGGAAGAAACACAAGTGATTGAAACGCCAACTGAGTAATTTGATGTTTGGGATGTGTTTGGCGATTTAGCGCTTGACACATCCTACTGCACTAAATAGAATGCTTGGTTTTTTAGGATAGCCTTATTGTCATCAATGAGGCCATTCTGTTTTGATTAAGATACATAAGTTATTTTTTAGAATTCATAGAGGTTATAGGCAATGCCAACCATTAATCAGTTAATTCGCAAACCACGCGTTCAAGTGGTCACCAAAAGCAAGGTGCCTGCACTAGAAGCGTGTCCGCAAAAACGTGGTGTATGTACCCGTGTATATACCACAACTCCTAAAAAGCCTAACTCTGCGTTACGTAAAGTGGCTAAAGTGCGCCTTACCAACGGCTATGAAGTGATTAGCTACATCGGTGGTGAAGGCCATAACTTGCAAGAGCACAGCGTGGTATTAATCCGCGGTGGTCGTGTAAAAGACTTGCCGGGTGTGCGTTACCATATGGTGCGCGGTAGCTTGGATACGGCTGGTGTTAAAGACCGTAAACAATCACGTTCTAAATACGGTGCTAAACGTCCAAAAGCCGGTAAAGCAGCGTAATTTGTTGTTACATTAAAGCGGCTGAAATGCCTTGCTAAAGCATTTGCTAGCAAAATTTATATATTGAATAGAGAGAATTATGCCAAGACGTAGAGAAGTACCCAAACGTAATATTTTACCGGATCCTAAATTCGGTAGCCAAGAAGTGTCTAAATTTGTCAATGTGTTGATGACGGGTGGTAAGAAATCTGTTGCAGAACGTATTTTATACGGCGCATTCGATCAAGTAACTGCAAAAAGCGGTAAAGATGCGTTAGAGGTGTTCACGGTTGCGTTGAACAATCTGCGCCCTTTGGTTGAGGTGAAAAGCCGTCGTGTGGGTGGTGCTAACTATCAAGTACCTGTTGAAGTGCGTCCAAGCCGTCGTAGCGCGTTAGCAATGCGTTGGTTGCGTGATGCTGCACGTAAACGTGGTGAAAAGTCCATGGGTCTACGTTTGGCGGCTGAGTTGGTTGAAGCTTCTGAGGGTCGTGGCTCAGCAATGAAGAAACGTGAAGAAGTTCACCGTATGGCAGAAGCGAATAAGGCGTTCTCACACTTCCGTTTCTAACATGTTTGGGAATTGGTTGTTCGCTCTTTAAGAATTTAGATTGAATTGATAGCAAAGGTATAGAATCGTGGCTCGTAAAACCCCTATTGAACGCTACCGTAATATTGGTATTTCTGCACACATTGACGCTGGTAAAACAACGACAACTGAGCGTATTCTTTTTTACACAGGCGTAAACCACAAAATTGGTGAAGTGCATGATGGCGCGGCTACCATGGACTGGATGGAGCAAGAGCAAGAGCGTGGTATTACTATTACCTCTGCTGCCACCACCTGTTTCTGGAAGGGTATGGCTGGTCAATTCGATCAACACCGTATTAATATCATTGATACCCCTGGTCACGTAGACTTCACTATTGAGGTTGAGCGTTCTATGCGTGTGCTAGACGGTGCATGTATGGTGTACTGTGCGGTGGGTGGTGTACAACCGCAATCTGAAACTGTATGGCGTCAAGCTAACAAATATAAAGTGCCGCGTTTAGCGTTTGTTAACAAAATGGACCGTGCCGGCGCTAACTTCTTTAAAGTGTACGATCAAATGCGTGCACGTCTAAAAGCTAACCCTGTGCCTCTGCAAGTGCCTATCGGCGCTGAAGATAAATTCGAGGGCGTGATTGACCTTATCAAAATGAAAGCAATTTTCTGGGATGAGGCTTCACAAGGCATGAAGTTTGATTACCGTGATATTCCAGCTGAATTAAAAGCGGATTGCGACAAATGGCGTTCAAACATGGTGGAAGCTGCTGCTGAAGCTAATGAAGATTTGATGAACAAATACCTTGAAGAGGGTGATTTGTCAGAAGATGACATTTTGTTGGGTCTGCGTACACGTACTATCGCTTCTGAAATCGTGCCAATGATGTGCGGTTCTGCATTTAAAAACAAAGGTGTGCAAGCGATGTTGGATAAAGTGGTGGAATTAATGCCAGCGCCAACCGATATTCCGCCAACCCGTGCAGAAGACGAAGATGGTAAAGAAATGTTCTTGAAGGCTTCTGATGATGAGAAATTCTCAGCATTGGCATTCAAGATCATGACCGACCCGTTCGTTGGTCAATTAATCTTCTTCCGTGTTTATTCTGGCGTTGTAAATGCTGGTGATACCGTATACAACCCGCTTAAAGGTAAAAAAGAGCGTATCGGTCGTATTGTGCAGATGCATGCCAACACGCGCGAGCCATTAGAAGAAGTGCGTGCGGGTGATATTGCAGCTGCAGTTGGTTTGAAAGAAGCCACCACAGGTGATACCTTGTGTGCATTGGGTCAAGAAATTATTCTTGAGCGTATGATTTTCCCTGAGCCAGTGATTCACGTTGCGGTTGAGCCAAAAACAAAAGCTGACCAAGAAAAAATGGGTATTGCTTTAAATCGTTTGGCACAAGAAGACCCATCGTTCCGTGTAAAAACTGACGAGGAAACAAACCAAACCATTATTTCTGGTATGGGTGAGTTACACTTGGAGATTTTGGTTGATCGAATGAAGCGTGAATTCGGTGTAGAAGCGAACGTAGGTGCGCCGCAAGTAGCTTATCGTGAAGCATTCAAGAAAACGATTGAAATCGAAGGTAAATTCGTCAAGCAATCCGGTGGTAAGGGTCAGTACGGCCACGTATGGCTTAAAATGGAACCAAACGAAGCGGGTAAAGGCTTTGAGTTCGTGGATGCGATCAAAGGTGGTACAGTGCCACGCGAATTCATCCCTGCAGTTGAAAAAGGCTTGCGCGAAACCATTCCTTCAGGTGTATTGGCTGGTTTCCCAGTGGTAGATGCCAAAGTGACATTGTTTGATGGTTCATACCATGATGTTGACTCGAATGAGAATGCGTTCAAGATGGCGGCTTCCATTGCGTTTAAAGACGGTATGCGTAAAGCGGATCCAGTGTTGCTTGAACCAATGATGGCGGTTGAGGTGGAGACACCTGAAGATTACATGGGTGATGTGATGGGTGACTTGTCTTCACGTCGCGGTATGATTCAAGGCATGGATGACAGCGCTTCTGGCAAAATTATTCGCGCAGAAGTGCCATTGGCAGAGATGTTCGGTTATTCAACCGTAGTACGTTCGCTGTCACAAGGTCGTGCAAGTTACAGCATGGAATTCAAGCATTACTCAGAAGCGCCACGCAACGTTGCTGACGCAATTATGAACAAGAAGTAATTTAATTTATAGATATCAGTTAAAGGAAAGTAATCATGGCAAAAGGCAAATTTGAACGTACCAAGCCACATGTGAACGTAGGTACGATTGGTCACGTTGACCACGGTAAGA
>LNFM01008366.1_pt1 | contig 15667 bp, 16 predicted proteins | sample 596031 | NCBI WGS metagenome assembly LNFM01 (sample SAMN04254537, study PRJNA301005) | activated carbon metagenome | isolation source: dual media filters at the Ann Arbor, Michigan drinking water treatment plant | place: USA: Ann Arbor | reverse complement strand
CGGTGACCTCCTCGAACCTGCACAAGCGCGATCTCTCCGAGCGCACCGCCAACAAGCTGTTCAACCTGCCGCCCGAGGTCACGGTCGTCACCAACCTCAAGGAGGATGGCAAGCCCGTGGGCATTCTGGGCGACGGCGAGGTCGTCTGGCACGCAGACTTCACCTTCAAGGAGCGGCCGACGGCAGCGCGCATGTTGCTGGCGATCGAGATCCCGCCCGCGGGCGGGCACACGTATTTCCTCAATGCCTACGCGGCCTACGACACGCTGTCCACCGCGATGAAGCGGCGCATCAGCGGCCAGACGATCAAGCAGGCCGACATCGTCGACACCGCCATGAAGCTGCGTCCGGGCGCATCCCTCGATGCCGACATTCGCGCCGTGCCCGGGCCCAGCCATCCCATCATTTCGACGCATCCGGAAACCGGGCGCAACATGCTGTTTCTCGGGCGTCGGCATGGGGCTTACGTCAACGGCATGGCGCTGGAGGATTCCGAGGCGCTGTTGAACGAGCTTTGGGCGCATGCCACGCAGGCACGGTTCGTCTACGAGCATGTCTGGCTGCCGGGCGATGTCGTCGTCTGGGACAACCGGGCGACCTTGCACAAGCGCGATGCTTTCGAGTCTGTGAGCCGGCGCGTGCTCTATGCCGCGCAGGTCGAAGGGCATCGGCCTTACGAGGCGCCCAACGCGCTCGATTTGCCCGGGCACGCCCGTTTCGCCGCCGCGTGAGCGGCGTCGCGGACGGCAGCATGCCGTGCGCCCCGATCACTTGTAAATCAGGAGAGGATTGCATGAGCCATCGTCGGGTCGGCTATCGGGCGGCGTTGCGCGTCGCAGCGTGTCTGTGGGCGGGTTGTGCCGTTGCGCTTCCGGGCAGCGGCCTCGCGCAGAAGTATCCGAGCAAGCCGGTTCGCATCGTGGTCGGCTTCGGCGCCGGCGGCGGCACCGATCTTGCCGCGCGCGCGATTGCCCAGAGGCTTGCCGAGGCCTTCGGCACGTCCTTCGTCGTCGACAATCGGCCCGGTGCCGCGGGCAATCTGGCCGGCGATATCGTGGCTCGTGCCACCCCCGACGGCTATACCCTGCTGATGGCCAATTCGACCATCGCCATTCCCAGTCTTTCGGCCAAGCTCACGTTCGACATCCGCAAGGATCTTCTGCCCTTGAGCCTCGTGGCCCTGGGGCCGTCGGTGCTGGTCGTCCATCCCGGTGCGGCTGCTGCCGACGTGAACGGTCTGGTGGCCCTGGCGAAGGCCAAGCCCAAGCAGATCGCCTACGGTTCGGGCGGCGTCGGCAATGTCACCCATCTTGCCATGGAACTGCTCATGGCCTCGACGGGAGTCCAGATGATTCACGTGCCCTACAAAGGGGGCGCGCCCTCGGTGGTGGGTCTCATCAGCGGCGAAGTCACCGCGCTCTTCACGTCGATTCCCACCGCGCTGCCGCAGATCAATGCGGGTCGCATGCGGGCGATCGGCGTGTCGATCGCCAAGCGCAGTCCGGCCCTGCCCAATGTGCCGACGATCGCGGAAGCGGGTGTTCCAGGCTATTACGCCGCTTCCTGGTACGGCCTGCTGTTTCCGGCCGGCGTCCCGCAGCCCATCGTCGGCGCGCTTTCGCGGGAGATCGTGGCCGCGATGGAGGTGCCAGCCATTCGAGACGGCATGATCCGGCAAGGGTTCGAGCCTGTCGGCAACACGCCGGCGCAGTTCAAGGCATTCCTGGCCGAGGAGATCCCGCGCTGGGAGAAAGTGGTCAAGGCGGCAGGCATCAAGCCGGAATAGCACCCCGCACATTCAACGAGAATCGAGGTAACCGCATGATCGATCGCATCGACATCCACGTCACGGCGCTGTCGGCCCGCCTGAAGCGCATTTTCTCCAGCGGAACGTACGATACGGGGCCAGCCGACAGCATTACCAGCAAGCCGGTGCTGGTGAAGATCCACGCCGACGGTGTGGTGGGGATCGGCCAGATCCGCCCCATCAGTCCGGGGCATTTCGTGGCCGATACCACGCAGAGCATGGTGGCCGCGATCAAGGAGATCTACGGGCCGGCGTTGCTGGGACGATCCATCTTCGACAGCGAGTCGATCAACGAGATGTTCGACAACCGGCTGGCGAACAACCCGGCCGCCCGGGCGGTGCTCGACATCGCGCTGCGCGATGCTCAAGGCAAGGCGCTGGGCAAACCGGTGCACGAACTCATCGGCGGACGCTGTCAGCCGCGCATTCCGCTGGAGTGGTCGGTCAGCATGGCCGACGACGTCCAGGTGATGATCGCCGAGAGCCGCCGGGCGGTCGAGAAGTTCGGCATCAAGGTGTTGTGCCTGAAGATGGCCGATCGGCGTGGTTGGCGCCGCGACGTCGAGAACTTCCAGGCCGTGCGTACCGCGCTCGGCGACCAAGTGATGATCGGCATCGATCCGAACTGCGGCTGGAGTCTGAGCGATGCGCTGCTCGCCATCGAAGCCATCAAGCCGATGGGGCTGGGCTACATCGAGCAGCCGATCGCGCGCCGGGATCTGCACGGCATGGCGCAGATCCGCCGTGCGGCGGGCGGGATTCCGGTGATGGCGGACGAAGGCCTGTTCACGCTGCAGGACGCCCTGGCGCTGGCCGAGGCACGCGCCGTCGATGCATTCTGCATCAAACTGTACAAAGTCGGCGGCCTGACTGCGGGCAAGAAGATCGCGGCGGTCGCCGAGGCGGCGAACATCCAGTTGAACTGCGGCGGGCTTGCCGTCCAGTCGCAACTCGAAGCCGCTGCGGGCGCGCACTTCTACGCGAGCACGCCCGCCGCGCGCATGATGGGTGCCGCCGAGTTCGTGTTCGGGCTCAACGCGACCACCAAGGATCCGCTCTGCCCCGAGAGCGACTTCAAGGTCGACAACGGGTTCGTCGACGTGCCCACCGGGCCGGGCTTGGGCATCGTCATCGACGACGAGGTGCTGAACGCGAATACCCTGCTGCACGAGATCGTCGTGTGACGCCCGGCGCTTGCTCGGTGCCGCGAGGGCCGAGAGCGGGCGGAGGGCAGAGGGCAGAGGTCGGGAGACGCCTCAGCGAGCCGAGTGCTGCACCAGTTCGTACACGAGCCAGTCATCCTGCTCGTAACGCGGCAACGTCTGGCCGTCGCTGCGGTCGTTGCTGCGCACGCGAACCACCCGCAGCGGCGCGCTGTGCTGAGCCAGGCGCAGGTAACGCGATGTCGTCTCTCGTCGCGCCACCTGGTTCAGCGCCGGCGCATACCAGTCCGTCTCCCGGATCACGCTCTGGCCGCGGACGCCCTGCAGCCAGTAGTCGAGGAAGACGTAGCGCCGAACCTTGATGGCGTCGAACTCTCCGGCAGGCACTTTGATCCTTTCCCATCCGAGCACTTCGGCGTCGATGCGCACGGGAAAGCTGCGGCCGTCTTCGGGGTCGGTCGCGGTCGACCGGGCAACCCACTTCTTGCCCGCGACGAGAGGGAAATCGAACGCGCGATAGGCCGGCTCGTAGATGAAGCGCTGCATGTTCGTGGCCGGTCGCACGAGCCAGTTCCAGTCGCGGGTGTAGGTTTCCTGGGTCTCCTGCGCTTCGGTGCGGACATCGACCGTCATGCTGTCGGCCGTGACATGGGCGACCCGGTACTGGATCGTGCCGCGGGAAAGCCCCGTGAAGCCGTCGATGACGGCATAGCGCCAGGTCGCGCCGGGTTCGATGGCGGGCGTGGCGACCTCGCCGGCCATGCCCGGTGGCGGTGTCTGCGGCAGCGGCGTCGCACACGCCGTCAGCAAGAGCGTACACGCCGCAATCCATGACAGTCGTTTCATATCGACCTCCAATCAGTACATTGCACGCCCGACGATCATCGGCAAGGTTCCATCACAAGCACGGGGGCGCTCATGCGGGCCATTGTCCGGGAGCGACTCGAATCGACGCCGGGGCACGCCGATCCTGGCGGCGGTTCGGCCCCGCAGCCTCGCGGGCCGGTCGACGCGAACGGTACAATCCAAAGCCGCAGATCGCAACCCGTGCAGTCGATTCCGAGCGTCGCGCCCACGCATGGTTCCCATCCTCAGAAAATTATCCACCCCCGGACTCGCGCCCTCGGATATCGCGGACATCCTGGAGCGCCATGTCGGCGCGGCCGCCGACGAGCGGTTGTGCGCCGAAGCGTGCGATGCGTTGCGCCGCCTGGGCCGGGACGCGACCAACTTCTATGTCCGCGTAGCCATGAAGGCGCTCGAGCCAGCCGGCGATCCGCGGGCGCAGATTCGCAAGGTCATCGCGGCCTTGCGTTCGCGCCGTCATGTATCGGGGGCATGAGTCTCGGTTCGTCGCGGCATCGATGCAGACGCTCTTGAGGGCCGGCGCCGACGAAGACTCGTCGGCTTCGCTCGATTGCGGGCGCCAACGCGCCACGGCGGTGCGCAGGTGGTAAAGTCGATGCTCCAACTACTTGCTGCAGCCTGCGCGCGCCTTCGCGGCCGTCACGCGGTGCTCGACTGCCCGGAGGAGAGATCATGAAGCGCACCATCGCCGTCGCCATCGCCTTGCTGTCCAGCCTCGGGGGCGTCGGGGCGTACGCCCAGGCCAGCTATCCCAACAAGCCGATCCGCTGGGTCGTGCCCTATGCGCCGGGTGGCGGCACCGATCTCATCGCCCGACCGCTGGCCACCAAGCTGAGCGAGGTTTTGGGCGTCTCGATCGTGTACGAGAACCGTGCGGGCGGCGGCGGCCTGATCGCGGGCGAACTGGTGGCGCGAGCCACGCCCGACGGCTATACGCTTCTCGTGGGCGCGGGCAATACCCACATCTTCGCGACCTTGCTCTACGACAAGATCCCCTACGATCCGGTGAAGGATTACGCGCCCATCACGAACTTCGTCGAGGTGCCGAACATCCTCGTCGCGCGTCCGACCTTCCAGCCTAAGACCGTGCAGGACATCGTCGCCTACGGCAAAGCCAGCCCCGGGAAGATCAACTGGGCCTCCTCGGGCAATGGCGCCGGCGGTCATCTGGGGCTGGTCTTGTTCGCCCAGAACGTGGGGATCAAGGTCACGCACGTTCCCTACAAGGGGGCGGGGCCGGCGACAGCAGCCGTGCTGGGCGGGGAATCGGATCTGCTGTTCGCCAACGCGGGGGTATTCGTATCGCATATCAAGGCCGGGAAGCTGCGGGGGATGGGGGTGGCTGCGCCGAAGCGGCTGGGCATACTGCCCGACCTGCCGACGTTCGCCGAAGTCGGCGTGGCGAACGTGGAGAACGGTTCGATGTACGGCCTGCTGGCGCCGGCGGGCACGCCCAAGCCCATCATCGACAAGCTGCAGTCCGAGCTGCACAAGATCATCCATTCGCCGGAATCCTTGGCGCGTCTGGAGAGCGTCGGTGCGTTTCCGGTGGGCAACACACCCACGCAGTTCGCGCAGTACCTGCAGCGCGAGGTGCAGAAGTGGGGCAAGATCGTCCGGGATCACGGCATCAAGGCCAACTGAGCGATCGCGAGGGTTCGGTCATGACACAAGCCGGAAGCCGATTGCGCAGGCTCTTCGAGCCTGGCCGCATCGGCACCATGCAGTTGAAGAATCGCATCACCATGGCGCCGATGGGCACGCAGATGTACGCCGAAGGCTTCGTGACCGAGCAGCTCAAGGACTACTACGAAGCGCGCGCCAGGGGTGGGGTCGGCCTCATCACCATCGATCACCTCAAGATCTCCTATCCGGTCGGCGCGGGCAAGAAGAACACCGCGCGCATCGACGACGACAAGTTCATCCCGGGCTTGTCGGCGCTGCTCGAAGTCGTGCATCGCCATGGCGCGAAGATGATCGCGCAGCTCGGGCACATGGGCCCTGCGGATATCGCGACCGAAGGGCGGCAGCCGCTGGCCGCCTCGGGTCTCATCCGACAAGCCGATTACACCCATCCGCCGTCGAGCGTGGTCGACTATTCGCAGCCGCGCGCCATGACTCGCGACGAGATCGCGCTGGTGACCGGCCAGTTCGTGCAGGCCGCGTTGCGAGCGCAGCGCGCGGGTTTCGACGCCGTGCAGATCCATGCCGCCAATCGGTACCTGCTGGCGAGCTTCGTATCGCCTTACTGGAACAGGCGCAGCGACGAGTACGGCGGGGATCTCGCGAACCGCGCGCGGTTCACGCTGGAGGTGGTGCGTGCGGTCAGGCAAGCCGTCGGCAGCGACTACCCCATCCTGTGTCGCATCAACGGCGAGGAGCGCGATGTCGAGGGCGGGGTGACGATCGAGCTGGCGGCACAGTTCGCTCGCCTGCTGCAGGCGGCCGGCGTCGACGGCATCGATGTTTCGAGCATGCACCCGCACTCGCCCGAGTACGGCCCCGGATTCAACGTCGCTGCGGCCGAGGCCATCAAGCGGGTGGTCGGCATTCCGGTCAATGTGGCGGGTCGCCTCGATCCGGAGCTGGGCGAAGCGGTGCTGCAGCAAGGCCGGGCCGATTTCATCACCATCGGGCGGCCGATGATCGCGGATCCGGAGCTGCCCAACAAGGCGGCGGCGGACAGGCTCGACGACGTGGTGCCGTGCGTGTACTGCGTGAACTGCCTCGCGGTCGATCGGGAATGCACGGTGAACCCCGACTGGGGCAAGGAGCGTGCGCACGCCCTCGAGCCGGCGCTCGAGCGTCGCAAGGTGCTGGTGATCGGCGGGGGGCCGGGCGGCATGGAAGCCGCGCGCGTAGCCGCCCTGCGCGGTCACGAGGTGACGCTGCACGAACGCGAGCACGCGCTCGGCGGGCAGCTGCGGCTGGCCTCGTTGCTGCGGGAAGAATACGCGAGCCTCATCGCCTTCCATGCGACCCAGATGGACAAGCTGGGTGTCCGGGTGGCGCTGGGTAGCGAGGCGACAGCCGATTCGGTGCGAGCGCTGAACCCGGATGTCGTCGTCGTGGCCACCGGCGCGCGGGCGGTCGTGCCCGATATCCCGGGCATCGATCGAGCCGACGTCTACAGCGCGGCCGACATTCGCGCCATGATGGGAGGGCAGCTCAGGGCCGACGCCAGCGACAAGAAGATCGACGCGCGCCGACTCGCTTCCTATGCCGGCCTCGCTTTGCTCAAGACCTCGTTCGGCCCGCAGATGGCTCGCCGGGTGCTCAAGCACTGGACACCCTTCGGCAAGCGCGTCGTCATCGTGGGGCGCGGTTTGCCCGGCATCGAGCTCGCGCACTTTCTGGTCGAGCGCGGCGCGCAGGTGAGCTTGGTGGACACGCGCGAAGACACGCCGTTCGGTGAGCGCCCGATGCCGGTGCTTCGGGAATACATGCGCGCGGAGCTCGAACGGCACGGCACGCGGAAGCTGCTCGCGACGCGCTACGAGCGGATCGACGACCACGGGCTGCACTTCGTCGATGCGAACGATCAGCCGCAGGTGCTGGCCGCCGATTCGATCGTTTTTGCCGCGGATTTTCGGCCCGACGACACGCTTGCCCCGGCGTTGCGTGCGCTCGGTTGCGAACTGCATCTGGTCGGCGACTGCCTGCGGCCCTGCGGGATCCTCGATGCCATCCACGAGGGTGCGCGAGTGGGACGAGCCCTGTAGCTCGGTGCCGTGAATCGCAGTGCCGATCGCGTTGCGCGGCGTCCGTTTGCGATCGGGGGATGGCGGACGGCGTACTCGCGCGGATGCGATGCGCATCGCGCTCACGGGCCGGGGGCAGGACGAGGACGGACAGCGTGCCCGAGAAGCCGGCTTCGATCCTCGTCGGGTGAAGCCGGCGGGCTATCGACAGTTGGTCGATCCGGTGACCGGGCTCCCGCCGGGAACGGGCGCAGCGTAAAGCCGATTTCGAACAGGAGGTCACGCATCGTGCCGATTCATCCGCCCGGGATCTATGTGAACGACACAGGCACCTCGCGCGGGCGCGGTGTCTTCGCAGCTCGCGCGTATCGTAAAGACGAGCTCGTCGAAGTGAGCGTCGTCGTCCCGTTCGAGGCTGCGGCGAGCCAACTGCCGCTCGTGATGCAACGGATGGTGTTCGCGTGGCCGTGCGACGAGCCGGCCCGGACGGCACATGCGATCGCATTGGGCTACGGCAGCCTCTACAACGGCGCCAATCCCGCGAACCTGCGCTTCGAGCGGGATCGGGCGGCCGCGCAGATGCGCTTCATCGCCGCGCGGGACATCGCCGCCGGAGAGGAGTTGACGATCAACTACAGCGCCGCGGACGGCTCGCCGTCGTCGACCGGAGATGACTGGTTCGCCGAGCACGAGATCAAGCTCAGTCCATGAACTCCGTCGCCGCGATGGGGCTGCATGCCGATGCGTGCGCGTGGATGCGGGCCCTGGGCGCGGCTCGCTCGGCCGCTGCGGTCGAGCACTGCGGCAGCCGAATTGTGTCGGTGTCGTTTTTCTCTGATACTCGGGCTCGCCCCAGCCGCTTGCGATCCGGGTCTTGAGTTGACCGATACCTCGTCCATCCTACGCAGCCTGACCGGCGGGCTTCTTGCGCCCGCCGATATCGCCGACATTCTCGAACGTCATGTCGGGGAGGGGGCCGACCTGCATCGCTGCATGGAAGCGCTCGCCGCGCTGCGCCGCATCCGCCGCTACAACACGAATTTCTATGTGCGTGCGGCGCTGCGGCACCTGGACGACGAGCGAGAACCGCGGGCGTGCGTGCGCCGGGTCATCGGCGTCTTGAGGAAATTGTCGCGGGTGGCCCTCAGGTAGCCAGCGTGGCGCGGGCAGGCCGAATTCCGCGCGCAGCCTCGGCGACGGTCTACTTCGGATCCGATGCGAGCTTGCCGGCGCTCGCCCAGTCGGATTTCTTCACGTCGTCGAAGACGATATCGACTGCTTCGGGGGCGCAGTTCAGCGTGCGGGCGGTTTCGCGTGTCACCGCTTCGGCGAAAGCGCGCTTTTGTTCGGCGGTGCGGCCCTCGAACAGGCGGACGTGGATGAAGGGCATGGCAGGATCTCCGTTGGGTTGTGGGTAGCCCGAGTCTACCTCAGGCGAGCGGGTTCATCGCTCGCGTTTCCAGGGCGGCGAAAGTCGCGGAACACTACGGCGTCATCGAGCGCAGGCGCGTCGACGATTCCGGGGGCGCTGCGCCTCCGTTGCGCGATTGCCTCGCGAGCGTCGGGCAAAGGCGCGATCCCGAAGCACGGCGGGCTAGCCGCGTAGGCCGGGCCAGATGGATTGCCGCTCACCCAGGGCGCCGAGCATCGAGGTCCTGGGTGAGAGGGTGACAGGCAGCCTGCGTCAGGCTCGAGCGGCGATGGTCCGCTCGAAGCGCGCGTAGATCCTGCGGGCATTGCCTTGAAAGATCTTTTCCTTGTCCGCGGCGCTCACGAAGTCGATCGCATCGATGTAGCGCTTGGTGTCGTCGTAGTGGTGGCCGGTCTGCGGATCGATGCCGCGAACGGCACCGACCATCTCGGAGGCGAACAGGATGTTCTCCGCCGGAATCACCTTGAGGAGCAGTTCGATACCCGGCTGATGATAGACACAGGTGTCGAAGAAGACGTTCTGCAGCAGCAGCTCCTGCAGCGGCGGGCGTCCGAGATCCTGGGCGAGACCGCGATAGCGGCCCCAGTGATACGGCACCGCCCCGCCGCCATGAGGGATGATGAATTTCAGTGTCGGAAAATCCTTGAACAGATCCGAGGTCAGGAACTGCATGAAGGCCGTCGTGTCGGCGTTGATGTAGTGCGCGCCGGTGAAGTGGAAGTTCGGGTTGCACGATGCGCTCACGTGCACCATCGCTGGCACATCGAGTTCCACCATCTTTTCGTACAGCGGATACCACCACTTGTCGGTGAGCGGCGGATCGGTCCAGTAGCCGCCGGACGGATCGGGATTGAGGTTGCAGCCGATGAATCCGTACTCGTTGATGCAGCGCTCGAGTTCGGGGATGCAGTTCTCGGGCCGCACGCCGGGGCTTTGCGGCAATTGGCACACGCCGACGAAGTTCTGCGGATAGAGCGTGCAGACGCGATGGATGAGCTCGTTGCAGATGCCCGTCCAGAGCGCGCTGGTCGCGGCATTGCCGATGTGATGGCCCATGCCGCCGGCACGCGGCGAGAAGATGGTGAGATCGGTACCGCGGTCGCGCTGCAGCTTGAGCTGAGCGCCTTCGACGCTCTCCCGCAACTGGTCGTCGCTGATGACGAACGAATCCTTGGACGGGCTCAGGGCAGGATCCTTGAGCCCGTCGATCTGGCGCTTGCGGAAGGCTTCGAGCTCCTTGGGCGCGGTCGTGTAATGACCGTGGCAATCGACAATCATGAACAGGTGCTCCGTGCGATCAAGGCGTGATGTTGGCCTTGCGGATGATCGGATGCCACTTCTTCGTCTCGGCGACGATGAAATCGGCGTATTCGGCAGGCGAACTCGGCATCGAATCGATGCCCCGGCTGTTGAGCTGTTTGACGACCTCGGGCGATTGCAGCGCCGCGGTGAGCGCGCGATGGATGCGATCGACGATGGGCTTGGGCGTGCCGGCGGGCGCGACCAGGCCATACCAGTTGGTCGCGCTGTAGCCGCGCACCGTCTCGCCGAGAGTCGGCACATCGGGCAATGCGCCCACGCGCTTGTCGCCGGTCACGGCGATCGCCCGTGCGCGTCCGGAGAGCACGTGCGGTACCGCAGTCGAGATCACGGCGAAGAACGAGGGTATGTGTCCGGCCAGCAGATCGGTGATCGCCGGACCGCCGCCCTTGTAGGGCACGTGGTTCATGGTCACGCCGGTCATGCCTTCGAGCAGTTCGGCGGCGAGATGGCCCGGGCTGCCGACACCGGAACTCGCGTAATTGAGCTTGCCCGGCTGCGCCTTCGCCATGCTCAGAAAATCGTTCACGCTCTTCGCGTTCACGGAAGGATGGACGATGATGATGTTCTGCAGCGTGACCATGAGCCCGATCGGCGCAAAGGCCTTGAGCGGGTCGTAGGCGACCTTCTGGATGGCGGGGCTGATCACCAGGCCACCGATATGGCCGATACCGACCGTATGGCCGTCGGGTTGCGCGCGCGAGAGCATTTCCAGCGAGATCACGCCGTTGGCGCCCGGACGATTGTCGACCACGACCTGCTTGCCCAGCAGCTCCGACATTTTCGGCTGGACGAAGCGGGCCACGAGGTCCGTCGCGCCACCCGGGGGGAAGCCGACGATCATCCGCACGGGCCGACTGGGATAGTCGTCGGCGGCGAGGGCATGCGGGCTCGACACGATGGTCAGTGCGAACAGGGACAGCGCAAGTGTTCGATGAGTCATGGTTTTCCTTCGTTCGGGCAATGGATGGTCGCCGTGCGGGGCGCGGGTGGGCTCGGCATACGGCGCCAGGATGCAAGGGTCCGAGCGCTCGCCGCTGCTGCATCGATGCGCAGCGATTTCACACGATGGACCTGCGCATTATCCGGGGTCGGCCGTCAGCCGCCAAGGGCAGGCCGACACGGTCCTTCGACGGGACATGCCCCATGCGGCGTCGTTTGCGTCCTCGCGCCACCTCGCGACGAGGTTGGACCTACGGGTCGCCCCAGATGCCGCCGAGGTCGATCGACCCACGGCGGGATGGAGCGCGAGCCGTCGATCGTGGCCGGTGGGCTCGGGCCAGTCGGCTAGGCAAGCGGATCGAGAAAACGCCTCGCAGCCTGTATGAAACCCGCGGGATTGTCCAAGGTGATGTGGTGATCGCTGTCCGGGACGACGGTGACCTGAACCTGAGGCGCACGCGCTCGCACTTCTGCGATCGCCTCCGGGGTCATGCGCTTGTTGAGCGCGGCGCGCATGAGCAGAGCGGGGATCCGGATCTGGCTCCACAGCGGGTAGCTGTCGACCAGTTCCCGGTCGGCATAGACCTTGCGATCGACCTTGTGGCGCCAGAGTCCGTCGTCGAAGACGCGCCCGCTGTGCAGGGCGATATGGCGCAGCACTTCGGGCTGGGCGGTGCTCCCGCCAGGGCGCACCTTGTATGCGGCGACGAATTCCTCCTGGCTGGCGAACTGGCGGCCTTCGCGATTGCCGACGACCCGGTAGTTCGCAATGCGCTCCGGCGTCATGGTGAGATTCGAATCGACGATGATGAGCGCCTTGAGACGGCCGGGGTAGGTGGCGGCGTAGATGCTGGACACCATGCCGCCCATCGAATGCGCGATGAGCACGAAATCGCGCAGATCGAGCTTCTGCGTCAGTTCGTGCACGTCGGCTGCGTGGCGCCGATAGGTGTAGTCGGGCGGATCGCAGGCATCCCAGTCGCTGTCGCCGTGACCGCGGAAATCGAGTGCCCGCACATGGTAATCCGCAGTGAAACCCTCGGCGACGAAATCGTACCAATGGGCATTGGCGGCGCCGCCGTGCAAACAGAGCATGGCGGGCTTGCCGGCGGTGCCGTAGTCTTGCAGGCGCAACTTCAGACCGGCGATTTCGATGTGCTGCTCGGTGTAGGTGGCGGGGACGAGCGGGTGGGGCGAGGGCTTGGCGTCTGACATCGGCGAGGTCTCCATCGGAATCGGTTGCAGTCGAGCTTGCGCATCGGCCGGGGCACGCGGCCTCGCCTGCAAAGGCGTGCCGCCCGGCTTCGGTGCCCGCTCAGCGAGGACGGGCGAGTTGCCAGTCGAGATGTTTGCGTACCGTCGGCCATTCGGCGGCGGTAATGCTGTAGACCGCCGTGTCCCGCAATGAGCCGTCGGCCGTGCGCTGATGGGCGCGCAGGATGCCATCGAGCTGGGCGCCCAGTCGTTCGATGGCGCGTCGACTCTGGGTGTTGAGACGATGGGTGCGCAGTTCTACCGCGATGCAGTCCAGCGCGTCGAACGCGTGCGCCAGCAGCAGGCGCTTGGCTTCGGTGTTGAGCGGGGTTCGCTGCACGCTCTTCGCGTACCAGGTGGAGCCGATCTCGACGCGCCGGTGCGCGTTGTCGATGTTCATGTAGGTCGTCATGCCGACGACCCTGCCCGCGGGCGTGAGCACCGTGAAAGGCAGCATCGAGCCGCGCGCATGCAGGTCGAGGCGGCGCTCGATCTCCGCCGTCATGCCCTCCGGCGAAGGCACGCTCGTGTACCAAAGCCTCCACAGTTCGCCGTCTCGGGTGGCGTCGCACAGCGCCGCAGCGTGGTCGCGTGAAAGGGGTACGAGTCGCACGTAGTCACCGGCGAGCGTAACGAGGGTAGTGAGGGGTGGTAGGGCGCTCAAGTCCGAATCTCCGTCTGGTCGGGCGGCAAGGGGTGAGCATACCAAGCGGGTTCGGTCAGCAGACACTTTTTGCTGCGCCAGCGCGGTTCGCACGATGCAACACGCGATCCCATCGGCTGGAGGGGCTGCTCCGAGCATGCCCGACGCATGGATATCCCGGCCACGCCGGCGAGATGCCCGGCATCCGAAACAAGAGGGGCGTCGGTGCCAGCCGGATCGGTGCCGAGGATTGCGCTTCGGCGGCAGATCGAGCCCCGACGGCTGGCGAGCGGCATCGGGGTGCCCGCGCGACCGGCCTGTGTGTCAGCGCGTGCGTTTCGTCCGGCTTGCGGACAACTGGCGTTGTTGCTGTACCAGGCGGGCGCAGCGGTTCTTTCTCATCCGGGCCAAGCTGCTTCGATGTGCCCGGCGAGCGTCCGAGGCTATCCAGCGGCAAACGAGGCAGATCTTGCTTCCGGGGCGACCATCGGAACCAAGAATGTCCGATGAACACAGCGAGCACCGTTGCGGCCCGCCGGAAATCAGGACCAGGCCATGGCTTTCGCGGGCGAGGGGCGAGGTGAACGAGGCGACGGGGGGCAGCGGCTGCCCGAGCGCACCGACCTCGGATCCCCAGCGCGGGTCGAGGCCCCCGCCGCCATCGGCCCGGTCATGATGTCGCGGTCCGGGGAAGCGTGCGTCTTCTGCCATGGCAAGGTGTCCGTGGGTGGTTGTTCGTTGGACTTTGCGCACGCTTCATGCCCGCTGAAGCGGGAACGTCGCCGATCTGGTCGCCTTGCATCACTCAGAGCGCCCACCCCGGCCTCGTCCGTGCGCGCGGGTCAGGGTCGCGCCGCGGGACCGCCATCGTTGCCAGATCCGCTCATGGGAGTCGCAGTTCCGGTCAGTGCTCGATGTCGCTCGCGTCAGTGGCGGCGTGGCGTACCGGCTCGTCGAAGGCCGATCTCGTGCCTGCTTGGCTTGGACCCATCGCAGCTTCGATCCATGCGCGGCCCGCGGCCAGTGCGGCGACTCGCGCCTCCTCCTCCGAGGGGAAGTGCTCGAGCAACACATGCTGGTGCACGACTTGGTCGTGCTGGCTGCCACGGGTGATCGTGTAGATCGGTAGCCGCGAGCCTTGGCCGGGACGATTCGTCGAGACAGTCACAATGATCGTATGGCCCATGAAGTGCTGCATGATCGCTCCTGAGGTGCTCGATGCGCCGGTGAAGGGCGGCTTGGCCGCTTGCGGAAGCGCCGCTACCGACGGTCGAATCCACGGGCGCTGGCCCACCGAGCGATACGACGAACCGCATACGCCAGGCTCGACAGCGTGTGTGCGCCGCATTCGGTGCAAACGACGCGTTTCGTGTCCAGCGGTGCGCGAAACTCGCGGCCGCAAGTCGGGCACGCGACCGCGACCGCAATGTCCGAAGACGGGATTTCCATCGGCTGCTCCTGCTTGGTGTGGGGGGGGGCTCAGGCGGTCTGAGCCGAGCTAATCAATTGATGGTATTAGCGACCGAGTGTCGTATGGCTGAACCCGGGGAAACGCCGGGTGGGTCGGGCGGGCGTCATCCGGAATCGCAAACGCCGATCGTCAGCGACAGGGGGCGTTGCGTGCATCGGCGCTGGCGCTGCGGGCGGCTCGCACAGGCAGTTTCCGTAGAGTGTGGAGTTGCGCTAGTCTCCTAGCATGAAAATCAATCCGCCCGACGCATACGTGCGAAACACAGGCACGAGGAAGGGACGCGGTGTGTTCGCATCGCGGCCGTTCAAGGCCGGGGAACTGGTCGAGGTCAGTCCGGTTGTCCTGATTCCGAATCCGAAGTCGCTCGTCAGTCCGCCCCCGCAAATCAAGGTCGACTTCCGGCGGGGGATGAAACTCTTGCTTTTCAACTGGAGCGGACTGGCCAAGGCATCGGGGCGCGCTTTGGCGCTTGGCTACGGCAGCCTTTACAACTCGGCCAATCCCTCCAACATGCGCTACGAAGCCGACGCAACGCTTCCTGCTTTGCGCTTCATCGCGGCAAGGGACATTGCGGCCGACGAAGAATTGACGATCAACTACAACGCGCACGGGGGCGGAGTCGAGTCGCCGGACTATCACTGGTTCACGGAGATGGAGATCGAGCCCATTCGATAGCCGTGGTTAACCGACGGCCTGATGGACTGGGCGGATTTTCACCACCTGCTAGGGAAGGTCCTCATCCCCGCTCGTTGCGGCATCGACTAGGACCTCTGCCCGAGCCACCCCGGCGCCCGAGTCGACCCGGTGGCGTGAAACAGCGTATGTCGGACACTCCCGGTCACGCCGGGGGCTCAATCCGCGCGACACGGCACGAACGGATAGGGCACTGCCGGGCCGTCTCGATACGGCAGCGCGATGCTGGCGCGACCGGGTGCCGCGATGATGCCGTCCTGATTGGTGAGGCTGACCTCGGCTTCGACAAGGCCGTAGGCTTCTCGCCGTGTCAATTTCGTGACCGTACCGCCGAAGGTGAGCGTATCGCCGATGTTCATGCGCGCTCGCACCGC
>LNFM01008358.1_pt1 | contig 15675 bp, 14 predicted proteins | sample 596031 | NCBI WGS metagenome assembly LNFM01 (sample SAMN04254537, study PRJNA301005) | activated carbon metagenome | isolation source: dual media filters at the Ann Arbor, Michigan drinking water treatment plant | place: USA: Ann Arbor | reverse complement strand
AACTGCTGGGCCGCGTCGACAACCTGGCCGATCGCCGCGTCGTCGGCAGCGTCATCGTCAACGAAGGCAACCAGCGCTTCTTCGAACCGGCCGCAGGCCGCACGCTGCTGGCCAGCCTGCGCTGGGTGCAGCCGTTCTGAGGCTGCGGGCGCCACGTTTTGCAGCGTTGGGACAGGGCGCACCCGGAGTGAATCTTCCCAGGGCGCCCACCACAATGAAGTCACCGGCCCTGGGCCGCACACCCACCACAAGAGGAGACCCACCGATGTTCATCCGCACCTGTCTGACCCTGGCAGCCGTGTCGCTGCTGGCCGCTTGCCAGACCCCGCCGCCCGCCGCCACGGCGGCCGCCCCCGCCGCAGCCCCCGCCGCAGCCCCTGCCGCCGCACCGCCGGCCTGGCAGCAGGGCCGCACGCCCGAGCAGGCGACGTCGACGCTGGCCCCGCTGGCCGGCAGGCTGACGGCTACGCCGGCCAGCGACATCCCGCTGCAGAACTTCAAGCTGCCCGCCGGCTTCAAGGCCGAGGTCTGGGCCACCGGCATGCCCGGCGCCCGCGCGATGGCGCGCGCCGAGAACGGCAAGATCTACATCGGCACGCGTGGCATCGGCCGCGTCTACGAAGTCACCGACAACGGCAGCGCGCGCACGAGCCGCGTCGTCGTCGACAAGCTGGTGCAGCCCGCCGGCGTGGCTTACGGCAATGGCGCGCTCTACGTGATGGCCATCAACAAGGTGCTGCGCTTCGACGGCATCGCCACCAACCCCGGCGTCGCGCCGGTGGACATGACGGCCGCCTTCAAGTTGCCCACGGAACAGCACCATAACTGGAAGTACATCGCCTTCGGCCCGGACGGCAAGCTCTACGTGCCCTTCGGCGCGCCGTGCAACATCTGCGTGCCGGGTGAGGAATACGCACAGATCCGCCGCTACAACGCCGACGGCTCGGGCATGGAAGTCATCGCACGCGGCGTGCGCAACACGCAGGGTTTTGCCTGGCACCCCGAGACGAAGGAGCTGTGGTTCACCGACCACGGCCGCGACTGGATGGGCGATGACGGCCCGGCCGACGAGCTGAACCGCATGAGCAAGGTGGGCCTGAACTTCGGCTTCCCGTACTGCCATGCACAGGGCCTCAACGACCGCGACTTCCCGAAGGCCAATGCGTGCGCCGACGTGACGCTGCCGGTACAGACGATGGGCCCGCACGCCGCTGCGATGGGCGTGCACTTCTACACCGGCAGCATGTTCCCGGCCGAGTACCGCAACACGATGTTCGTGGCGCGCAAGGGCTCGTGGAACCGCACGCAGAAGTTCGGCTACGACGTGATCACGGTGCAGACCGACGCCAACGGCAACAACGCGCGCATCCGTCCGTTCATGACCGGCTTCCTCGACCCCAGCAACGACAGCTTCAGCGGCCGGCCGACCTACCTGCTGCAGTTGCCCGACGGCTCGCTGCTGGTCAGTGACGAACAGCTCGGCGCCATCTACCGCATCAGCTATGCGAAATAGCGTGACGGCAGCGCTGGCCGGCCTGGTGCTGGCCAGTGCTGCCGCGCATGCGCAGCCGCAGCCGGCGGGCATCGAGGCCTGCACGGTCTGCCACGGGGCGGGCGGCAACTCGCCGACGCCGACGATCCCCTCGATCGCCGGCCAGCCCCGGGTCTTCCTCGAGAACCAGCTGGTGCTGATCCGCGAGGGCCTGCGCGACGTGCCCGCCATGAAGGCGGTGATGGGGGGCTTGAGCGATGGCGAGATCGTCGCGCTGGCCCGCCACTTCTCGGCCCAGCCGGCGTTGGCGCCGCCGGGGACACCGCAGGCCGACAAGGTCAGCGCCGGGGCCGCGGTCTCGAAGCAGGCCTTGTGCGCCACCTGCCATCTGCCCGGCTACGTGGGCCAGAACCAGGTGCCACGCCTGGCCGGCCAGCACGAGGCCTACCTGGCGGTGACGATGAAGATGTACCGCGACAACCCGGCGCCGGGGCGCGACACGGCGATGTCGGCCGTGCTCTACGGCCTGAAGGACGCCGACCTGGACCACCTCGCGCACTACTTCGCTCACTTCGGCAGGTAGGCCAGGCGTGGCCCGCGCGGCGCGGCAGAGCAGCGGAGCGCAGCATGAGCGACCACACAGGGCCCTTCGACACCGACACCGTCCGCCAGGACTGGGACGTCGCCGCCGACGCCTACGCCGACGCGCAGGCCGCCGGCCTCGACGTCTACCGCCTGGCGCTCTTCGGCCCGGCGCAGGTGGCACTGTGCGGCGACGTGCGCGGGCTGCGCTTGATCGACGTGGGTTGCGGCACCGGCTACTTCGCGCGCGAGATGGCACGGCGCGGCGCTGCCGTCACCGGGATCGACCTCTCGCCCGGCATGCTCGCCCACGCCGTGAAACTCGAGGTGGCGGCCCCGCTGGGCATCCGCTACCTCCGCGGTGACGCGGCGCGTCTGCAGGAGCAGATCGCACCGGCGTCCTTCGACATCGCCACGGCGTGCCTGGCTTTGCAGGACATGCCCGATATCCCGGGCGCCTTCGCGGCCGTGCACCACGCGCTGCGGTCCGGCGGGCGGCTGGTGATGTCCATCGCCCACCCCTGCAGCGACACACCCGTGCGCCACTGGGCGAAGGACGCGTCGGGCGCGAAGCAGTTGCTGTGCATCGACCGCTACTTCGACCGCGGCCCCGTCCGGTACGACTGGAAGGGCTGGAAGTACGGGTTCGCCACGCCGGCACGCCACGCCACGCTGGAAGACTGGCTGGGCTGGGCCCGGGACGCCGGCTTCACGCTGCGTACCTTGCGCGAACCGCGGCCTTCAGACGCGGCCGTGCGCGCCCATCCCGAACTCGAGGACGCGGCGCGCATTCCCTACTTCCTGCTGCTCGACCTGGTGCGGGCCGCCTGAATCAACGCGACGGCAGGCGTCGCGCCCAAGGGGGCACGCTGCCGGCCCACGGCGGCCGCTGCACGGCCCCTCCACCTGTCGCGGACGCGTTCGACAGCACCGTGAAATCGCCTCCAGCGACGCGGATCGGCCTCGCGAACCGCGCTGCCGTCGCGGACTGCGTGCCCGCGAACGCCGCCGTTCAGCCCATCGCCACCGCGTAACCGCTGCCCCGCCCCGCCAGGTCGCAGGCAAAGCGCAGGTCGGCCGGGTAGCAGGCGTGGATGCGGTAGAGCACCTGCCCCGCGGCCACCACGGCGCCCACCTTGTGCAGCAGATCGACCCCTGCGCCCTCGACCTGCGGCGCGCCGGCCAGGCGGGCGATGCGCGCCTGGCGCAGGTTGTCGATGGCCGTCACGGTGCCGGCCTGCGTGGCCTTCACTTCGTGCGTCAGCGCGCCCAGGGCGGGCGCCTGCACGCGCCGGCCCTGGGCGTCGATGAGGGCTTGCATCTGCGCCAGCGCGCGGCCCGATTCGAGGATGTCGCGTGCGATGCGCCAGCCGTCGCCGCCACGCACGTCGGGGTCGAACTCGATCACGCGGCCGGCCAGGCGCAGTGCCTTGTCGCGCAGGTCGGCCGGCGCATCGGCTTCGTTGCGCAGCACCGCCATCACGTCGCGCGCCTCCAGCACCGGGCCGATGCCGCGGCCCACGGGCTGGCTGCCGTCGGTGATCATCACGTCCAGGTGCAGGTTCAGGCTGCCGGCGACAAACTCGAAGAGCTTGCGCAGGCGCTGCGCCGCAGGCATCGAGCGCACCTTGGCGCTGGGGCCCACCGGGATGTCGAGCACGAGGTGCGTGGAGCCGGCAGCGATCTTCTTGCTGAGGATGCTGGCCACCATCTGCCCGGGGGAGTCGATGCCCAGCGGGCGCTCCACCGAGATCAGGATGTCGTCGGCCGGGCTCAGCCCCGCGCTGCCGCCCCAGGCCAGGCAGCCGTTGGTGTCGCGCACGATCTGCTGCAGCCGCTCGAAGGGCAACTCCACCTCGGCCAGCACGGCCATGGTGTCGGCGGTGCCGGCCGGCGAGGTGATGGCACGCGACGAAGTCTTGGGGCAGAGCATGCCGTGCGCGGTGACGATGGGCACCAGCAGCATGGACGTGCGGTTGCCGGGAATGCCGCCGATGCAGTGTTTGTCGACCACCGGGCCGCCGCGCACCGCGTGCTGCCAGTCGAGCCGGCGGCCGGCGCCGATCATGGCCTCGGTGAGGTAGAGCACCTCGTCGCGCTCCAGGTCCTGCCCGTTGGTGGCGACGACGAAGGCCGCCAGTTCGATCTTCGAGTAGCGCGCCTGCGCCACGTCATCGATGATGGCGTGCAGGTCTTCGCGCGAAAGGCGTTCACCGCCGATCTTGCGGTGCAACGCCGGCAGCGAGGCCGGCGGCTCGGCCGGCAGCACCTGCGCGGCGTGGCCGGCGGCGACGCCCAGGCGCGCAAACGCGTCTTCCGACAGGCCCAGTTCACCCGGCGGCACGATGGCCGCGTCGTCGACGACGTTGAGCACGGCGTTGATGGCCATGCCGTTGGCGCGCACCGTCACCTTGGCCAGCGCCTGGAAGCCGGCGGCGCGCACGACTTCGCAGTCGCGGTGCAGGTAGGCGACGTTCTCGCGCCAGGTGTCGATGGCCACGCGGCGGATGCGCAGTTCGTCGGCGGGCATGGCTGCACTCTACGCCGCACCCCCGGCCACCGGCCCACCGCAGGACGCGTGCTTGACCCGCGTCAACACGCCGCGGCGGCTTTGGCCGATGCTGGCCGCAGGGCGCCCGCCCGGGGCGCTTTGCCGAAAGCCCGCCATGAACGAGATCAAGACCCTGCTGTGGCACCTGGACAACCAGACGGCCGAAGGGCGCCGCCTGCCGCTGGTGCGCGAACTGGCGCGCAGGCTGGGCGCGGACCTCGAGGCCGTCTACGCGGTGACGCCGCTGATGATGCAGTTCCCGTTCGCGATGTCGGCCGAAAGCAGTGCCGCCGGTCAACTGGCCGCCTGCGAGGCCGAGCAACGCAAGGCTGCCCGGGCCGCCTTCGAGCGCGCCTGCCAGACCGCAGGCTGTACCGACCTGCCCTGGCAGGCCACCCAGGACGACCCGGTGCGCGCCTTCAGCCCACACGCCTGGGCCGCCGACCTGCTGGTGCTGGGCCAGCACGACCCGAAGTCCGACGACGCCTCGGGCGTGCCGGCCGACTTCGTGGCCTCGGTGCTGATGACCACGGGCAAGCCCGGCCTGGTGCTGCCCTACATCGAGATCCCGCAGACCCCAGGGCGGAACGTGCTGGTGGCGTGGAAGGCGACGCGCGAATCGGCGCGCGCGCTGGCTGGCGCGCTGCCGCTGCTGCAGCGCGCACGCCAGGTGCACGTGCTGAGCTGGGACGAGGCCGAGACCCCGGGCGCCGACGTCGCCGAGCCCGCGCTGCGCTACCTGCGGCGCCACGGCGTGGCCGCGCAGGCGCAGGCACCACGCGGTCGCCCGCCACGTGAGCTGGGCGAGGCCCTGCTGTCGCAAGCCGCCGACCTGCAGGCCGACCTGCTGGTGATGGGCTGCTACGGCCACGGCCGCGCACGCGAATGGGCGCTGGGCGGCGTGACGCGCACGGTGCTGAAGTCGATGACGCTGCCGGTGCTGATGGCCCACTGAAATGGAGCCCCCAAGCTCGCTGGCGCTCCACGCAAGGCCAGAGGCCTTGCTTGCTTGGCCGTCCAAGTCCGCGCAGGCGGACTTGGAGCCGCGGCCTGCGCCCCCCCGAGGGGGCCGTCCGCCAACGGCCCGGCGGAGCCGGTTCCGTGGCGGGAAGCTGGGTCAGGCCTGGGGGATAGAGACTTTAGTTGAGCACCATCAAGCCGCGCACGGCGGCAGCGGGTAACTTGGAACCTGCCCCCTTCGCCGCAGCGCGCGAACCCCTTTTGAGTCGTCAGGAAGCACCATGAGCCACCCCCTCACCAAAGCCCAGCGCGGGATGCTGGCCCAAGTGCTGCGTGAACGTGAGCAGACGCTGCAGGCGCAGTTGCAGGCCCATCTGCAAGGTCGCTCGCAGGCCGAGAAGGCGCTGGCCGCGCGCGAGCAGGACGGTGACGACGCCAAGCAGTTCGCCAGCGACCAGGAAATCGGTACCGCGCTGACCAACCGCGAACGCCAGGAACTGGCCGCGTTGGCCGCCGCGATGCAGCGCCTGAACGAGGACGACTACGGCCTGTGCGTGGATTGCGGCAAGCGCATCCCCTTCGAGCGACTGATCATCGAACCGCAGGCCCTGCGCTGCGTGGCCTGCGAGTCCAAGCGCGAAGCGAAGAAGCCGGGCTGACTTCGCGTTGCCCCGGCGCCGGTGGCGTTCAGGCCGCCAGCGGTGCGCTGATGCCGTCGATGCGTGCCATCACTTCGGGCGTCAGCTTGTCCAGCAGTGCCAGCGCGCCGAGGTTGGTCTGCAGCTGTGACAGCTTCGACGCCCCGGTGATCACGGTGCTGACGTGCGGGTTCTTCGCCACCCAGGCGATGGCCAGTTGCGACAGCGTGCCGCCCAGTTCCGCGGCGAGGGGTTCGAGCTGTGCCACCGCCGCGTTTTTTGCCGGGTCGACGAGTTCGTCACGCAGGAAGGCCATGTTCTCCAGCGCCCCGCGGCTGCCCTCGGGTATGCCGTCGCGGTACTTGCCGGTGAGCAGCCCGCTGGCCAGCGGGCTCCAGGTGGTCAGGCCCAGGCCCATGTCGTCGTAGAGGTTGGCGTATTCGCGCTCCACGCGGCTGCGGTGGAAGAGGTGGTACTGCGGCTGCTCCATCACCGGCTTGTGCCAGCCGTGGCGGTCGGCCACCTCCCACGCGGCGTGGATGTCGGCCGCGCTCCATTCGCTGGTGCCCCAGTACAGCGCCTTGCCTTGGGTGATGATGTCGTTCATCGCCCGCGCCGTCTCCTCGATGGGCGTGTGCGGGTCGGGGCGGTGGCAGTAGACCAGGTCGATGAAGTCCAGGCCCATGCGCTGCAGGCTGCCGTCGATGGCCTGCAGCAGGTACTTGCGGTTCAGCGTGTCCTTGCGGTTGACGGCGTCGCCGTTGCGGTCCAGGCCCCAGAAGAACTTGGTGCTGACGACATAGTTCAGCCGCGGCCAGCCCAGGTCCTTCAGCGCCTGGCCCATGATGGTTTCGCTGCGGCCGGCGGCGTAGACCTCGGCGTTGTCGAAGAAGTTGACGCCGGCGTCGTAGGCCGCCGCCATCATCTCCTTCGCCTGGCCGGTGTCCACCTGGTTGTGATAGGTGACCCAGGAACCCAGGGACAGGGTGCTGACGCGCAGGCCGCTGCGGCCGAGTCGGCGGTATTGCATGGTGGCGGTGCTTCGAAGTGACAGAGCCGGCTAGGGTAGCGCAGCCTCGCAGCCGGCGATGAAGGCCTCTTCGAAGAGCGAGCAGCCGGCGAGGTCGGCATGCGCGTAGCGCACCCGCCCGCGCGACGCGCGCAGGGCCTGCAGCGCCGGGTGGCGCTGCACGCCGGGCGCGGGGATGGCCATCGCGTGGCCCCAGCGCATCAGTTCGATGCGCTGCACGCGGCGATCGATGTCCGGATGGGCGCCGCGCAGCTCGGCCAGCACACGTTCGGCCCAGGGCCGGGGGTCTTCGGCCAGCAGCGCGGGGCGCTCGCTGCGCGGCAGCGCGTGGTAGGCCGTCAGCACCGTGGCGCCGGGCGCCGGGCGCAGGCCCTGGTGCATGGCGTCGACATAACCCAGGCCGCGGCTGCCGTAGACCACGTTGTCCCACGAGGGCGGCGCGCCGGGGCGGTCGAGCAGTGGTGCGGCCAGCTGCAGGTTGGCCACGAGCCAGGGGGCGTAGCCCAGTCCCTGGGCGGCCTCGCGCAAGGCCTGCGGCGGGCTATCGAGCAGGCGCGCAGCGATGAAGAGCGGCAGCGCCAGCACGACCTGCGGCGCCGTCCAGGCCTCGAGCTGCTGCCGGGTCTCGTCCCAGGCCAGCACCTGCACCCCGTGGCGGCCTTCGCTGACCCGCAGCACCGTGCGGCCGGTGTGCAGGCGGTCTGCGACAGGCGCGGCCAGGCGCCGCACCAGCCAGGCGTTGCCTTCGGGCCAGGTGAACACGCGCTCGGGGTCGTCGGTTGCGACGCCGCCACCGCTGCCAGTGGCGCCGTCACCCCACGGCGCATGGAAGCCGTGGCGGCTGGCGAAGTAGTGCACACCGGCCCAGGCCGAGACGGTGTCGATGCCGGCGCCGTAGTCGTCGCGGCAGCAGTAGCCCAGGTACCAGCGCAGGTGTTCGTCGGTGAGGCCCTGTGCGGCGAGCCACTGCGCAAACGTCGTGCGCTCCAGCTCGGCCTGCACCGGGCCCCAGGCGCTGCGGTGCGCCGGCAGCGCAAAGGCGGGTTCACCGCGTGCACCGCGACCACTGCGCTGCAGTTCGGCCACGGCGCGCGCGAAGCGCTGCATCTGCACGGCCGAAGCCGAGCCGGGCTCGACTGGCGGCAGCAGGCCTTCGACCCAGGTGCCGTCGATGAACAGGCGTTCCTGCGGGCTGTGGCAGAGGTGGCGCTCGTCGGCGACGGTGCGGCCGTGTTCGCGCTTCAGCAGGCCGATCTGATGCAGCCAAGCCGCGACCTCGCGGGCCGAGCCGTCGTCGGCGGGCACGGGCAGGTAGTGCGCGCCCAGCGGGCAGGCCATGCCGCCGAGCACGTGGCCGCGGCTGTTGCCGCCGACGTTGTCTTCCAGTTCGAGCAGGTGCACGTCCTGCACGCCGCGTTGCAGGCAGCCGCGTGCCGCGGCCAGCCCGCCGATGCCGGCACCCACCACCAGCACCGCCGCGCGCCGCTGCACCGCGGGCGGCGGCAGCGTGGCGGCGCTGCGCAGGCGGTGGCCGCGTTCGTGGTGCGCGCCCACCCACGTCGCCGGCGGCAGTGGCGGCGCCGCCGACGGCCTGCAGCCCGCTGCTGCGGCTGCCGCCGCGCCACCGACGGCCAGCAGCGTGCGCCGCCGAAGGCCTGCCCTGAAGCCGCCGCTCGCGGGACTGCCCGGTGCGCTCATGGGCGCACGCGTCCCCATTCGCTCTCGAAGGTGCTCACCAGCACCTGGTTGCTCAGGCGGTTGGGCTCGGCGTCCACACGCGCCATGTCGGGCGGGAACTGCTGCAGCGCGGGCAGACCTTCGAGCGTCAGGAAACGCAGGCCCGGCGGCAGCGTGGTGGGTGCCTGCCAGGGGCGGCGGCCGGCGATGACGAAGCCCCACTCGCCGAAGCTGGGCACGTGCACGTGCAGCGGCGTGGTGCGCAGGCCCGTGGCTTCCAGCGTGGCCACCACGGTCCAGAAGCTCTTGCGCGCGATCAGCGGCGAAGTCGTCTGCACCACCATCCAGCCGCCGGCGGCCAGGGCATGTTCGGCGCGCTGGTAGAAGCTGGTGGTGTAGAGCTTGCCCAGGGCGAAGTTGGTGGGGTCGGGGAAGTCGACGACGATGAGGTCGAAGGTCTCCGTGTTGGTTTCGAGCCAGGTGTAGGCGTCGGTGTTGACGGTGCGCAGCTTCGGGCTGGCCAGCGCGTCCCCGTTGAGACGGCGCAGCACCGGGTTCTGCGCGAAAAGGCGCGTCATGTGCGGGTCCAGTTCCACCAGCGTGACGTGCTCGACGCTGGCGTACTTCAGCACCTCGCGCACCGCCATGCCGTCGCCGCCGCCCAGCACCAGCACACGCTTGGGCGCGCCGTGCGCGGCCATCGCGGGATGCACCAGCACCTCGTGGTAGCGGTACTCGTCGCGGCTGTGGAACTGCAGGTTGCCGTTGAGGAAGAGCCGCACGCCCGCATCGCCGGCGGTGACCACCATGCGCTGGTAGTCGCTGTTCTCGCGCACGATGATGTCGCCACCGTAGAAGCCGTCCTCGGCCCAGGTGGTCAGGCGGTCGGCGCCGACCATGCCGGCCAGCAGCACGCCGACCACCGCCGCCGCCGCGGCCGCGTGGGCGCCCCAGCGCCGCAGCTCGGCGCGGAAGATGAACAGCGCCCACACCGCCACCGCGGCGTTCAGCAGCCCGAAGGCCAGCCCCGTGCGCACCAGCCCCAGGTGCGGCACGAAGAGCAGCGGGAAGGCCAGCGCCACGGCCAGGGCGCCGAGGTAGTCGAAGGTCAGCACGTCCGACACCAGTTCCGACAGCGCCCAGCGCGGCGCGAAGTGGCGCTTCAGGATGCGCATGACGAGCGGGATCTCCAGCCCGGCCAGCACGCCGATCACGCCCACCAGCCCGTACAGCAAGACGCGAAAGGCGGTGGTGGCGTCGGCCGGCAGGCTGCTGTGGGCGACGAAGAGCAGCGCCGGCATCAGCCCGCCGATCAGGCCCACCAGCAGCTCGATGCGCAGGAACTGCGCCACCAGCTGGTGCTGGATGTAACGGCTGGCCCACGAGCCCAGGCCCATCGCGAACAGGTAGGTGCCGATGACGGTGCTGAACTGCAGCACCGAGTCGCCCAGCAGGTAGCTGGCCAGCGCGCCGGCGGCCAGTTCATAGACCAGCCCGCAGGCCGCGACGACGAAGACCGAGACCAGCAGCGCCAGTTCACCCGGGCTGACCCGCGCCTTGGCAAGGTCGGGCGCGGCTGGCCCGGCGGTCGGCTCGGCGGGGGGCTGGGGCGGTGCGGTGGTGGACACGCGGCGAGCCTAACGCAGCGCTGCCGGGCGGCACGCGCGGGCGGTCGCGGGCGCGACATGCGCCGCCGCAGCGCGCTGGCCACAATGTGCGCCATGGGAACGCTCTACCTCGTGCGCCACGGCCAGGCCAGTTTCGGCGCGGCCGACTACGACCAGCTCAGCGAACTGGGCACGCGCCAGTGCCGGGCACTGGGCCAGTGGTTCGCCGCCCGCGGCATCGTCTTCGACGCCGTGCTGCGCGGCACCTTGCGGCGGCATGTGCAGTCGCTGCAGGCCATCGCTTCGGGCTACGACGCTGCCGCGCTGCCCGACGCGCTGGCCTGGCCGGGATTGAACGAGTACGACAGCGAGGCGCTGATACGCAGCGTGCATGCCGCGCCGCTGGCACGTCCCGAAGGCCCCGAGGCCTACCGCGCCCACTTCCGCCTGCTGCGCCAGGCGCTGGCCCGCTGGACGGCTGGCGAGATCACGCCCGAGGGCATGCCGAGCTGGACACAATTCGCCGCCGGCGTGGCCGCCGCGCTGGACCACGTGCGCAGCACCCACGCGGGCCCCGTGCTGCTGGTGAGCAGTGGCGGGCCCATCGCCACCGCCGTGCACCAGGTGCTGGGCGCGCCGGCTGAAACGATGGTCGAGCTGAACATGCGCATCCGCAACAGCGCGCTGACCGAACTTGCGTTCACGCCCCGGCGCCACGCGCTGCTGAGCTTCAACCACCTGCCGCACCTGGATCACCCCGATCGGCGAGGCTGGGAGAGCTTCGCCTGAGCCGGACTGCGGGCCCTGCCCGCGCTGGGCCGGCTCAACCCACGGCGGCCGCGACGATCATGCCGATGGCGATGCACATCGCGCCCACCACGATGGCCAGCGCCATGTTCTTCTTCTCGACGATCTCGCCCCACAGGTCGTAGGGCGTGAGCTTGTCGATGATCGCGAAACACAGCCAGAACACGGCCACGCCGACCAGCGCGTAGAGCACCGAGCCGAAGAAGACGGTCGGCTTGAGCCATTCGATACCCATCATGTGCTTTCTCCTGTGACTTGCACCGGTGGCGCCAACAGACCGCGCCGCTTCACTTATGCCCACCGCCGCTGGACCAGCCGCCGAAGCTGCCGCCGCCCGAACGCACGCCACCGCCCGCGCCGCGCTTGCTTGCGCACTGCTGGTACTCGGCGCTGGCCTGGCCGAAGGTGTTCCTGACTTCGGTGCACTCGTCGTCGCCGCACTGCGACAGCACGATGACGGCGAACATCACCACCAGGAAGATGATCAAGGCCCGCGGCACCCCGGTGGCCTTGAAGGCCGTGGGCGTCACGTCGCGCCGCAGCGCAGGCCCGGCCAGCGCGAAGGCCGCAGCCACCACGGCTGCAGGCAGCGTCTCGCCGGCCGACCAGGTCACCTCGCCCGGTGTCTGCTCGCGCGACAGGCGTTTCGCGGCGGCGCTGCCCGCACCTTCGTAGTCGGTGACCTGCGCCCGTTCGTCGCGCTGCACGCGCCAGTAGAACTCGCCCTGCACCCAGGTGACCTTGGCAGCGTAGGACCAGCGCTGCCGGTAGTCCACGCCGTCCCAGCGCGCCGTTTCGCCCCGCACGGCGGGCGCGCCGGTGATCGGGCGCACCCAGCTCCAACCGTCTTCGGTGTCGACGAGAAAGACGAAGCCGGCCGTGGCGTTGTAGAGCAGGTACTCACGCCAGTAGCTGGTCTCTTCGTCGTCGCCGGGCGCGGGGATGTCGCAACGTTCGAGGTAACCCACCGCCTGCCAGGGCAGCAGCGGCCCACCGAGCGCCAGCGGGCCCGTGCGGCCGAGCGGGATCTGCGGTTCGGCGCCGTCGTGGCCGGCGTTGTTCTGCTGGTAGTGCGCCAGGTCGGCGCCCACGCCCTGGCTGATATCGACCACCGCGGCGCAGTTCGTGCACACCAGGCTCTGCGTGGTCGCCAGCTTCACTTCGAGCGCGGTGCCGCAGTTCGGGCACTCGACGCCACGGGAGCCCAGCGTCTTCTCGCTGCTGTCCTTCAGGCCCTGCAGCGCCAGCTCGGCCAGCAGCACGCTGCGGCCCACCGACCAGCCCGGGCGCTGCGGGTCGATGTCGTCGAGCGTGGCCACCTCGCCGGCGCTGTTACGCAGGTCGATGACGGTGAATTCACCCTCCAGCCGTGGCGGTGCGGGCAGTTCGCCCTGGGCGGCGATGAGCCTGGCGCGCACCACCGAAGCCACGTCCCAGGCACGGCCGTCGGCCAGCACACGCTGGCCGGCGCGCAGGCCGGCCAGCGCCGGGGCATCGGCGGGCCGCGGTGCGTCGAAGGCGATGACGTAGGCACCGTTGTCTTCACTGAGCCACGCGCTGCGGCCGTTGTCGAAGAGCGCATGCCACTCGTTCCAGGTGCCGCCTTCGTAGCCGTACTGCAGCCGACCGACGAGCGTGAAAGCCATGCCTTGCCGAGTGCCCGAGGCACCCAGTTGCAGCGGGCTGTGGTCGTCGAAGAGCTCGGCGCTGACGCCGATGCGCCGCAGGGCCTCGCCGTCGCGCACCAGCGTGCTGCGGCAGAAGCTGCAGACGGCGCTGCTCGACGCGGCCGATGCGAAGTCGACCGGCGCGCCGCAGTTCGGGCAGGCCGCGCGGTAAGCGCGCTGCGGTGAAGTGGCCAAGCTCGGGGCCGGTTCAGCGCCTGGCGGTCAGACGAGCTTCTTCAGCAGCTCGGCCTTCTTCGAGGCGAACTCTTCCTCGGTGAGGATGCCCTTGGCCTTCAGGTCGGCCAGCTTCTCCAGCGTGGCCATCACCTCGTCGGGCTTGATGCCCACCGCCGCCGCCGCGGCAGCCCCTGCGGCTTGCGCCGCCGCCGCACCGCCGCCCTGCAGGCCCTGGCTGAGCTGCTGCGCCATCACCTGCCCCAGCGCCACGCCGGCGCCCAGGCCCATGGCGTCGCCGACCACGCCACCACCACCACCGCCACCGGCCGCGCCTTCGGCGAACTTCGGTATCGCCTGCGCCGTCTGGTACTGCATGAACTTGCCCATGTCCTGGCCGACCATGCCCATGCCGATCTTCTGGTCGAGGATCTTCTGCAGTTCCTCGGGCAGGCTGACGTTCTGCACCGTCACGCTGGCCAGCACCAGGCCGAGCTTGATGAACTCGGGCGCGGTGGCCTCCTGCAGCTGTTTGGCGAATTCGATCTGGTTGGCTGCCAGGTCCAGGAAGGGCACGCCACTTTGCGCCACGGCGTCGCTGATGTGCTGCAGCATCAGCCCGCGCAGCTGGCCGTCGAGCTCGTCGACCGTGTAGCGCGCGGTGGTGCCGCTGACCGCGGTGTGGAAGAGCTTGGGGTCGGCGATGGCGTAGGCGTAGTTGCCGAAGGCGCGCACCCGCACGGCGCCGAAATCCTTGTCGCGGATGGTGACGGGTTGCGTCGTGCCCCAGCGACGGTCGAGCTGCTGGCGCGTGCTGAAGAAGTAGACGTCGCTCTTGAACGGGCTCTGGAAGAGCTTGTCCCAGTTCTTCAGGTAGGTCAGCACCGGCAGCGTCTGCGTCGTCAGCTTGTACATGCCGGGGCCGAAGACATCGGCCACCTTGCCTTCGTTGACGAAAACCGCCATCTGGCTTTCGCGCACGGTGAGCGAGCCGCCGTACTGGATCTCGTTGCCCGCCATCGGGTAGCGGAAGGCCAGCGTGCCGTCGCCGGTCTCCGTCCACTCCAGGATGTCGATGAACTGTTTCTTGATGAAATCCATCAGTGCCATGGCGAACCTCCCGGGTACGTAGTGCGGCGAATAATAAGCGTGGGCCCCGGCCATCGGACGGGGCGAGAGGACGAACGGCCAATGATCACGACGGGTTGCCAGATCGCGGTGGTGGGCGCCGGCCCGGTGGGGTTGGCGCTGGGCCTGCACGCGGCACAGGCGCTGCCGCAGGCGCAGATCACGCTCTTCGACGCGCGGCCGCTGGAACTCGACGTGGGCGCCGACCCGCGCACGCTGGCGCTCAGCCTGGGCAGCGTGCAGATGCTGCAGCGCCTGGGCGCCTGGCCCGCCGACGCGGCGCAAGCCATCACCGAGGTGCACGTCTCGCAGCAACCGCCCAGCTGGGGCGAAGCCGAAGTGCGCCTGCGCGCCGACGAGCTGGGCGTGCCGCAGCTGGGCGCCGTGCTGAGCTACGGCGCGCTGGTGGCCCCGCTGCAGGCGGCCTGGCTGGGCCGCGCGGCGCAGCAGCCCGAGCGGCTGCACACGCGCTTCGGCACGCCGGTGGCGGCGCTGAAGGCCGACGGCGAAGGCGTGGAGGTCGACGCCGGCATCGCCGAACGATTCGACCTCGTGGTGATGGCCGAAGGCGGCGTGTTCGCGGAGCAGGCGCGCAAGGCCCTGACGGGCGACTACGGCCAGACCGCCTGGGTGGGTACGGCCACGCTGGAGGGTGCCACGCCCGGCACCGCCTTCGAACGTTTCACGCGCCACGGCCCGGCGGCGCTGTTGCCGCTGCCGCCGCACGCCGACGGCCGCGCGCGTGCGGCGCTGGTGTGGTGCGTGCCGACGAACGCCGACCCGGTGCGCGAGTTGACGGCGGCGCAACGCCTGGCGGTGCTGAACACCGTCTTCCCCGCCGCCGCGGGCCGGCTCGTCGAACTTTCGCCGCTGAAGGACTTCCCGCTCGGCCTCAACGCCGAGCGCACGCTCGTCAGCGGCAGGACGGTGCGCATCGGCAACGCTGCGCAGACCCTGCACCCGGTGGCCGGCCAGGGCCTGAACCTGGGCCTGCGCGACGCCCACGAACTGGTCGCGGCGCTGCGCTGGACATCCGACATCCGCCTGGCGCTGCAGCGTGTGGAGTGGACGCGCGCGCCCGACCGCTGGAGCACCATCGCGACCACCGACTTCCTGGCCCGCAGCTTCACCTGGAAGCTGCCCGGCGCCGCCACGGCGCGCGGGCTGGGCCTGGCGGCACTGCAGGCGCTGCCGCCGGTGAAGGGCTGGCTGGCGCGCAGGATGATGTTCGGGGGGCGGTAACGCGCGACGGCTTGCGGCCCGTTGCGGACGTTCGGTGGCGTGCGGCGTGCTTGCGTTCGTGGCTGCAGGGCGGCGGCGTCGCCTGCGGTCTCCGACCCACCGCGCGGTCGACCACTGTGG
>LNFM01018747.1_pt1 | contig 15677 bp, 9 predicted proteins | sample 596031 | NCBI WGS metagenome assembly LNFM01 (sample SAMN04254537, study PRJNA301005) | activated carbon metagenome | isolation source: dual media filters at the Ann Arbor, Michigan drinking water treatment plant | place: USA: Ann Arbor | reverse complement strand
CGGCCATCTCGGTCACCAGCGCCACGTTCTCGCGCGCGGTGAGGCTGGGGATCAGGTTGTAGAACTGGAACACGAAGCCCACGTGCTCGCGCCGGTAGCGCGTGAGCTCAACCTCGCCGGCGTGTGACAGGTCATGGTCGCGCCACACCGCGCTGCCGGCAGTGGGCGTATCCAGCCCGCCGAGAATGTTGAGCAGCGTGGACTTACCGCTGCCGGACGGGCCGAGCAGCACCACGAACTCGCCCGCATAGATGTCGAGGTCGACGCCGCGCAGCGCATGCACTTCGACGTCGCCCATCCGGTACACCTTGGTCAGGCCGCGTGCGGTGAAGACCGGTTCTCGACGCTCGCTCATGTGATCCATGGTGATCATCGGCAGCGCCGTCGCCCTGACTCGGGTCAAGCCCGCTGCGAAGCGCTACGTGAATGCGCCGGTCAACGTGGCTGCGCCTGCACAGCCTGCCGATACGCCGTCGTTTCGCGTGCGATCAGTGCCAGTCGGTGCGCCGTCGACCGATCAGCGGGGCAGGCGCACCATCAGCAGCGGCGTGCTGCACCGGGCGGCGATCGACCATGCCACCGAACCCATCAGCGCCGACGTCAGCGCACCGCGGCCGTGCGAGCCCAGCACCAGGATGTCGAGCGGCGCCGCCGTTGCAAAGGCCGCGATCTGCTCGGCCGCAGGGCTGACGATGAACGCCTCTTTCACCTTGATGCCGGCCCCGGCAAAGCGCTCGCGGATCGGCGCCACCACCGCATCGAAGGCGGCACGCTGCGCCGCTTCGATCGCGGTCGGCGTCGGCAGCGACAGGCCTTCGTCCGGGCGATCGGCCGGCAGCAGCGCGCCCACCCGCGATTCGACCGCGTGCAGCAGCGTGATCTCGGGCTGCGGGCCGAACAGCGCGCGCCGCGCGAGCACGAGGTCGGCTGCGGCCTCGCCGTACGCACTTCCATCCAGCGCAATGCCGACGCGCAGCGACTCACCCTGCGGTGCCTCCGGTTTGCGCAGAACGAGCACGGGAACATGCGAGGTCGCCAGCACGAACTGCGTGACCGATCCGAAGACGAGGTTCTTCAGCGCCGTGCGCCCATGCGAACCCATGATGATCAGATCGACGTCGTGCGCTTCGGCCCAGTCGGAGATGACGACCCCCGGATGACCGACACGATGGAACCAGGCCGGATCGAGTCCGGCCGCGCGCAGCTGGTCGATCGCCGGCTCAAGCACCTTGCGCGCTTCGGCCTCGTACCAGGACTGGGCGATCTCCGCGCCGACCGCCCGACCCGCACGCGGCGGCAGCGGCAGCTGTACGTTGAGCAGATCGATCTGCGGTGGCGCGTCGCCGAGCATCGGCCGCGCGGCAAGGAACTCGATCGCAACATCGCTGTACGCGCTTGCGTCGATCGGGATCAGAAGCTTCATGACTGTTCTCCGACTCACCACCGCACTCGGTCCGGTTGATGAATGATCACCGGCGTGCGACGTAGGTGGCATGCGCCTGCGCAAACTGTCTTCGCCAAAGATCGCGACTGCGACGGTCACGCCGGGGAAACCCTGCCACCGCATCTTGTGAGTGCATCGCCAGCTCGAACCAGCTTGCGCCTGAGGGCGATGCGACGGCGCTTCAATTCGTCTTTACCCGTGCCGCGGCAACGCCGTTGATGCGAGTCAACGGCACGACCGCCGTCTCCCCGTCGCGACCGCCGCGAACCTAGACTGGTTGCGTGCGGCGTGAAAGGCGACGGCACACGTCGCGCAGCGGTCGACTCGACGTCGACGCTCATGTCGCGCACGAAGAGGTCCACGGGCCGGCAACACCGCCTCCTTCGCCGCGCGCTCTGGGCACGGCGCTTCACCGACTGGTTGCAGCCTGATGCCATCGCGCGCGGTGCGACCGCCGCCGCAGGTTCTGTGCGACGGCAAGAAAGAAGCGTCGATGAGAATCCTGCTTCCCTACGACGGCAGTGTGCACAGCGCCATGGCGCTGGCTTCGCTGTGTGCCCGTGCATCGAGCCTGCCGCCCGCCACGCGCGTGACGGTGCTGTTCGTCACCGCACCGGTCGCGCGCGCCGCTGCGCCGCTGTCTGTACGCGCTGCGGCAGCCAACGCGCAGGCCGCTCTGGCGCGCCGGATCCTCGCGCCGGCGCTGCGCGCGTTGCACGATGCCGGGCTCAAGGCACGCGCACGGCATCCCGGCGGCGATCCGGCCGAGCGCATCGCCCGCCTCGCCGCGGGTGAAGGCAGCGACCTCATCGTCATGGGCTCGCATGGCCGCAGTGCGCGCGCCGGCCTGCTGTTCGGCTCGGTCGCGAGCGCGGTGCTGGCAAGCAGTCGCGCGCCGGTGCTGCTGCTGCGCGGTGAACGCGCACTGGCCGACACGCCGCTCAAGGTTGGGCTCGCCTTTGACGACAGTGCCGACAGCCGGGCCGCGCTTCAGTTCACGCTGGCGCGGCTGGCCTGCTTCGACCCCCATGCGCGCCTGCATCTGGCCTACGTGGTCGACGAAGTGCCGATCCAGGTTCGCACCGCGCTTGCCAACCTCGCCAGCACCTCGTTCACGCCCGAACGGGTGCAGGCAGAACGCGCCGAGGCGCACGCCAAGGCTGTCGGTCCGGCGCAGCGCAAGCTGGCGCGCGCGGGCATCCGCACGGTCGACCACCTGCTGATCGGCGGCAACCCAGGCGACACGCTCGCGGCCTGGGTGAGGTCCGAGAAGATCGACCTGTTGGTGATGGGCCGCCGCGGGCGGACGGGGCTGCGCTCGGTGTTCAGCGGCTCGGTGACCAACCGCGTGGCGGCCCGTAGCGACGTGCCACTGCTGCTGGTGAGGTCGGCGTGAACGCACCCGAGGCCCCGCGCGTGCCGGCCGCCACTGCAAACGGCGCGTTACACACCTGGCACGCACTGCCCGCCGAGGCAGCGCTCGATGCCCTGGGCAGCACCGTGCACGGCCTGAGCACCGAGGAGGCGCGCGCGCGCCTGCGCAGCCGCCGTGCGCAGTGCCTGGCTGCGCTTTGCCCAGCAGTTCCACAACGTGTTGATCTATGTGCTGCTGGCGGCCGGCGCGGTGACGCTGTTGCTCGGGCACCTGATCGATGCCGGCGTGATCGCCGGCGTGGTGGTGATCAACGCCATCATCGGGTTCGTGCAGGAAGGCAAGGCCGAGCGTGCACTGGATGCGGTACGCGCGATGCTGGCGAGCCGTGCAGTCGTTCGGCGCCTGATCGACGGCCGCAGCGAGCGGCGCGAGATCGACGCTGCCGAGCTGGTGCCGGGCGACATCGTGCTGCTGTGTTCCGGCGATCGCGTGCCAGCCGACCTGCGCCTGCTCAAGGCGAAGAACCTGCGCATCGACGAGGCGGCCCTGACCGGCGAGTCGGTCCCGGTGGAGAAGGGCAGCGAGCCGATCGCTGCCGATGCCGCGATCGGCGACCGCAGCGGCATGGCCTATTCGGGCACGGTCGTCACCTTCGGGCAGGCCACCGGCCTGGTGGTGGCCACCGGCACCGCCACCGAGATCGGTCGCATCGGCACGCTGGTGTCCGGGGTGCGGGCGCTGGCCACGCCGTTGACGCGCAAGCTCGACCAGTTCGCGCGCCGCATCACTGCCTTCATCCTGGCCGGCGCCGCGCTGACCTTCGCTTTCGGCTATCTGATCCACCACATGCCCGCCGGCGAGATCTTCCTGGCGGTGGTGGGCCTGGCGGTCGCTGCGATTCCCGAGGGCCTGCCGGCGATCGTCACCATCACGCTGGCGATCGGCACGCAGGCGATGGCACGGCGCAGTGCGATCGTGCGGCGGCTGCCGGCGGTGGAGACGCTCGGCAGTGTCACCGTCATCTGCAGCGACAAGACCGGCACGCTCACACGCAACGAGATGACCGCCGTGCGGCTGCTGCTGCCGCAGCGCACGCTCGAGGTCAGCGGTGCCGGCTATGCGCCCGATGGCGGATTCGGCGCCGACGGCCAGGAGGTCGACCCGGCCAGCGCCGCCGATCTCCTCGAGTTCGCGCGCTGCGGCCTGCTGTGCAACGACGCCGCGCTGGCGCACGTCGACGGCGATTGGCGCCTGAGCGGCGATCCGACCGAGGGTGCGCTGGTGACACTGGCGCTGAAGGCCGGGCTCGACCCCGCCGACGAGCGATCCAACTGGGTCCGGATCGACGAGGTGCCGTTCGAGTCCGAGCACCGCTTCATGGCAACCCTGCACCACGACCACAAGTGCGCTCGCACCCGCGTCTACCTGAAGGGCGCGCCCGAGCGCGTACTCGACTTGTGCCGCGTCGAGGCCGGCGGCCGACCGCTGGACCGCGCGGCCTGGGAGGCGCGCGTCGATGCGGCCGCGCGCGACGGCCAGCGCGTGCTGGCGCTGGCGGTGCGTGACGAGCCTGCGGGCACCAGCGCCATCGCGCTCGACGATCTGGGCAGCGACTTCTGCCTATTGGGGCTGGCCGGCATGATCGATCCGCCGCGTGACGAGGTGATTGCGGCGGTGGCGCGCTGCCGGGCAGGCGGCGTGCGCGTGAAGATGATCACCGGTGACCATGCGGTGACCGCTGCCGCGATCGGCGTCCAACTCGGGCTGGCGGGCGAACGCGCGCTGACCGGTCAGGAGGTCGAGGCGCTCGACGATGAAGCGCTGCGCTGCGCGCTGCGCGAGGTCGACGTGATCGCGCGCGCCAGCCCCGAGCACAAGCTGCGCTTGATCGCCGCGCTGCAGGGCGCGGGCGAGATCGTTGCGATGACCGGCGACGGCGTCAACGACGCCCCCGCGCTGAAGGCGGCCGACATTGGCGTGGCCATGGGCCGCAAGGGCACCGACGCCGCGCGCGAAGCGTCGGATCTCGTCCTCACCGACGACAACTTCGCTTCCATCGGCAACGCGGTGCAGGAGGGTCGGACGATCTTCGACAACATCAAGAAGTCGCTGCTGTTTCTACTGCCGACCAACGGCGGCCAGGCAAGCGTGATCCTGGTCGCGGTCTTTCTCGGTCTGGCGTTGCCGGTTACGGCGGTGCAGATCCTGTGGGTCAACATGGTGGTCGCGGTGACACTGGCGATCGCGCTCGCGTTCGAGCCGGCCGAGGCCGGTGTGATGCGGCGCCCGCCGCGGCCGCCGGGCGAGCCGCTGATCACGCGCCTGGTGCTGGCGCGAATCGGCTTCGTCACGGTGCTGGTGACGGCGGTGACGTTCTCGATGTTTCAATGGGAACTGGCGCGTGGCGCGGCGCTGGAGGAAGCCCGCACCGCAGCCGTCAACATGCTGGTGCTGGCCCAGCTCGCCTACCTGTTCAACGCGCGCCGGTTCGTCGCCCCCGCCTTCGACCGTGCCGCGCTGTTCGGCAACCGGATCGCGCTGCTTGCCGCGCTCTGCCTGGTGGTGCTGCAGCTGGCCTTCACTTACCTGCCGCTGATGCAGACGCTGTTCCACACGGCCCCGCTTGGTGTCGACGTGTGGGCCCGCATGGCCGTGTTCGCGTTGGCGGTGTTCCTGCTGGTCGAGGTCGAAAAATGGATCCTGCGCCGCCGCGGCATCGTGAGGTTCTGATGGATGCATCGAGCGGGGACCCGGCTTGCCTGCGCCTGCCTGCGGCGGGCTGGGGCGGCACCCAAAGGAGATGCCTGTGCACAACCTGAAGACGATGACCCGCGTCGTGGGCGACCGCACGTCGATGATGGCGTGGCCGCCGCCGATGGACCCGTCCGTGCCCCCGCCGGGACGGTTGCCGTCGGCACCGCGGCCGGACGCAAGCCCGCAGGTGGCGCGATGACGTCACCCTTGCGCAACCTGCTGGTCGCCACTGACTTTTCGGCAGCCAGCGAGCACGCGATCGAACGCGCGCTGATATTGGCGCGTGCCCAGGGCGCCGCCGTCACCCTGTTGCACGTGGTGCCGGCGTCGCTGTGGGAAGACGCGCGCGGGCTGCTGGCCGGCGTACTCGACGTCGCCTCGCCCGAAGCGCTGCTGTTGCAGCAGGCGACCCGCCTGCAGCGGCGCGCCGACGAACTGGCTGCCGACACCGGCCTGAAGATCACTCAACAGGTGCGCTACGGCCGGCCGGCGGCCGAGCTCGCTGCCGCCGCGGCGGCACTGCAGGCGGACCTGCTGGTGGTCGGCGCCCATGGCGCCCACCCGATTCGCGAGGTGACCGTGGGCACCACCGCGCAGAAACTGCTGCGCATCAGCCCGTGTCCGGTGCTGGTGGTCAAGCGGGCGCCGGCCGGACCATATCGCTGCGTGCTGGCGGGCACCGACTTCTCGGCGCCGTCGGCCGCGGCGCTGGCGCTGGCGCAGAGCTTGGCGCCGACCGCATCGCTGCACTTGCTGCACGCGTTCGAGCTGCCGTACGACGGCATGATGCGTCACGCCGGCGTCGAGGAGACCACGGCTGCCCAGTATCAGGCGCTCGCACGCGAGCGCCTGGTGCTTGACCTGGATAGCTGGGCCACCGCGCAGGGCGCGGCGCCGGGCACGCGCACGCTGCACGTGAGCCACGGCTACGCCGCCACACAGGTCGAGACCTGGGTACGCAAGCTGGGCGCCGACCTGGTGGCGATCGGCGCGCACGGCAAGTCCGAGATCGAGGTGACGTTCCTCGGCAGCGTCAGCCTGCACACGGTGATGAGCGCGCCGTGCGACGTGCTGCTTCAGCGCGGATCGGCCACGGCGTGACGCTGACACCCTTCCTGGAGATCCTGCTGCTGCTCGCCGTCACGGTATTCGTGGTCGGCGCACTGCAGCGCTTACGCGTTCCTTCCAGCCTCGGCTATCTGCTGGTCGGCGCACTGCTGGGACCGCACGCACTGGCGCTGGTCACCAGCGCCGAGTCGATCCGGCTGGTCGCCGAATTCGGCATCGTCTTCCTGCTGTTCACGATCGGGCTGAACTTTTCACTGCCGCAGATCTATTCGCTGCGCCACACGGTGCTGCGGCTCGGCACCGGCCAGGTTGCGCTGACCACGCTCGTGGTCGGCGCGCTCGGCTGGCTCGCCGGCTTGCCGCCGGCGGCGGCGTTCGCCGTCGGCGCGGTATTCGCCCAGTCGTCCACCGCCATCATTGCCAAGCAGCTCGCCGACCAGGACGAGCTCGGGGCGCGGCACGGCCGGCTCGCGCTGGCGATGTCGGTGTTCCAGGACGTCACCGCGGTGCCGTTCCTGGTGATCCTGCCGGTGCTGGGCGCAGCGGCGGTGATCACCGGGCCCTCGCTGGCAGGCGAGCTGGCCTGGGCCCTGGCCAAGGCCGCGCTCGCCTTTGGGGTCGTTTTCCTGGCCAGCCGCCACCTGCTGCGGCCGCTCTTCCACAGCGTGGCGCAACGCCGCTCGCCGGAGCTTTTCACGCTGACCGTGCTGCTGGTGTCGCTCGCCGCGGCAGCCGCCACGGACAGTCTTGGCCTGTCGCTTGCGTTCGGCGCATTCCTGGCCGGCATGGTGTTGGGGGAGACCGAGTTTCGTCACCAGGTCGAGACGTCGATCCGGCCGTTCCGCGATGTCCTGCTGGGCCTGTTCTTCGTGTCGATCGGCATGTTGGTGGATCCGCGCGCCATGGCTGAGGTCTGGTACATCGCGCTCGCGATCGCGGCGGTCGTGCTCGCGCTCAAGGCGGGACTGGTGACCGCCCTGGTGCGTGCCAGCGGGATCGACCGCCCGGCCGCGGCTCGCACCGGCATCACGCTGGCCGTCGGCGGCGAGTTCGGCTTTGCGCTGCTGGCCATCGCGCTGGGCGCGGGCGTGATCGACGCGGCCGCCGCGCAGGTGACGCTGACCGCCATGCTGGCGACCCTGATCGCCGGGCCGCTGCTGATCCGCTACAACCACTCGCTCGCGGCACTGCTTGGCGGCCATGCCCCTCAGGCGTCGCATGCGGCGCTCAAGCCCGACGCCGAACAGACGTCCGGATTGCGCGACCACGTTGTCGTCTGCGGCTACGGGCGCATCGGCCAGAACGTCGGGCGCTTTCTCGAACGCGAGGGCATCGAGCGCGTGCGCGAGGCGCACGAGGCAGGCGAGCCGGTCTTCTACGGCGACGCCGCCAATGCCGAGATGCTCGAGGCGGTCGGGCTCGCCCACGCGCGCCTGCTGGTGGTCAGCCACGACGATGTCGGCGAGGCGCTGAAGATGCTGCAGCAGGTACGCGCGCTGCGCCCCGACCTGCCAGTGATGGTGCGCACGCGGGACGAGAGCCGGGTCGACGAACTGATGCGGGCCGGCGCCACGGAGGTGGTGCCCGAGACCCTCGAGGCGGGCATGATGATCGTCACGCATGCGCTGGTGCTGCTCGGCGTTCCGCTGTCGCATGTGTTGCGGCGCGTTCGCGACGCCCGCACCGATCGCTACCGTCTGATGCGCGAGTTCTTCCACGGCGACAACGTGCTGGCGGCCGACGATGCGGACGCCGAGCGCCTGCATGCGGTGACGCTGCGCGCTGGGGCCGCTGCCATCGGTCAGTCGCTCGGCAGTCTCGGGCTGCAGGAAGATCGCGTGCTGGCCACTGCCTTGGTGCGCGCCGGCCGCCGCACGCTGGCACCCGGCGCCGACACCACGCTGCAGGCCGACGACGTGGTGGTGCTATTCGGTGGACCGCAGGACTTGCAGCGCGCCGAGCAGCGGCTGACCGCCAAAGAGCAGGTGCGAAGCGCCACGCCATGACGGGCACTGCTATCCGTTTCGGCAGCCGTCGACCGGGTGACGCTCAGGCTCGTCGCCCAGCGGCCTGCGGTAACCGCTGCGCCTGGAATCCGTTCGCAATGACCCTGGAGGCACATCATGAAGATCCTGGTCCCGCTCGACGGCAGCGAGCACAGCAACGCCGCGCTCGCTTTCGTGGCATCGCGCAGCACCCTGATCGGCCGGCAGCCGCACATCGACCTGCTCAACGTGCAGTTGCCGATCCCACCCCATCCGAGCCGGCTGCTGGGCCGCGACGCGGTGCGCTCGTTCCACCGGATGGAGGCCACCGCGGTGCTGCAGCCGGCGCTGGTGCGGCTGAAGAAGGCGGGCATCACGGCACGCGCCAAGCATGTGGTCGGGACGCCGGGTCCTTCGATCGGCCGCGCGGCGGACAAGGACGGTGCCGATCTCATCGTGATGGGAGCGCGCGGCCGCACCGCGTTCAAGGGGCTGCTGTTCGGCTCGGTGACGCAGGCGGTGCTGGCGAACTGCAAGCGGCCGCTGCTGCTGTTGCGCACCCCCAAGGCGCCGACGCGTGACTCGCTGACGGTGGGCATCGCGGTCGACGGCAGCCGCTACGGTTTGGCGGCGGCGCGCTTCGTGGCCCGCCATCGCGACCTGTTCGGCAAGGCACCGACGCTGCGCCTGATCCACGTGGTGCCCGACATGTTCACCCTGGTGATGCCCGGACTGGCCGATGCGCCGATGCCGGTGTTCTCGGCCGACCAGTTTCTCGCCTCGCAGAAGGCCGGCTTCGACCAGGCGGTCACGCCGGCCCGCAAGCTACTCGCGCGGGCCGGGCTCGAGGCCAGCGAGGTCTGCCTGGTGGGCAATCGCCCCGGTGACGAGATCGCGCGCTATGCGACCCGCAGCAAGCTCGACGTGCTGGTGATGGGCTCGCATGGGCACAGCGCGCTGCAGGCGGTGACGCTCGGCTCGGTGGCGACCCGCGTCGCGGCGCGCTGCCGCACGCCCCTGCTGCTGATCCGTGGCGGCGGGACGTCGACATGACCATCGCCCTGCGTGTGTTGCTCGCCGTCGACGGGTCCGACGGGGCGCTGGCCGTGGCGCGCACCTGGGCGGCGTGGCAGGGCGGCCCCGCGCGCCGGTTGCAGGTGCGTCTGCTGGCGGTTGCGCCGCCACCACCGCATGCGTTCGCGCCGCCGGCAGTGACGCCGGGTCAGGTCGAGGCTGCGCTGCTCGACTGGGGCCGCCAGCGGCTCGTCCCGGCGCAGGCGCTGTTCGCCGCCACCACGCTCGACTGGCAGGCGCAGGTGCAGATCGGTGCGACCGCGCGCCTGATCGTCGACGCGGCGGACCCGGCGCAGGTTGACCTGATTGCGCTCGGCACGCGCGGCATCAACCCGCTGCGCGGCCTGCTGGTCGGCTCGGTCGCGCTGCGCGTGGCGCAGGCGAGCCGGGTGCCGGTGTGGCTCGCCAGCGCGCAGGCGCGCGCGCCGGGCGCGCTCGGCCAACGCCTACGACTGCTGGTCGCCGTCGACGGCTCGGCCGAGGCCACCCACGCGGCTGCGTGGGCGGCCCGCATCGCGCCGCGCTTTGGCGAGGTGACGCTCGACCTCGTCAGCGTGCAGCCGGCACTGGCGCCGATGGCGCACCTGCTGGCCGGCGGCGCGCAGCCGGCCGACCACTGGAGTCGGCGCATCGGCGAGGCGGCGCTCGACGCCGCCTGCGGCGCCCTCGGTGCCGCGCCGCCACCGGTCAACCGCAGCCTGCGCATCGGCGACGCACTCGACGAGATCACGCGCCATGCCGATGAGATCGACGCCGACGCCATCGTGGTCGGCCCGCGCGGACTCGGCGCGATCGGCCAGGCGCTGCTGGGCTCGGTCTCGAGCGGTCTGCTGCAGACGGCGCGCCGGCCGCTGATCGTGGTTCCGCCCGCCGATCCCGTGCAGGAGTGAGCGCGGTCCGGTCTCGGCCGCACATCGACGTGACCGCGGTCAACGCCGCGGCTGCGCCAGGCTGCACCCTGTGAGCATGCTGCCGCGCTTCCTCGCGCGCTCCTGAACGCATGACCCCGCCGCCGTCGCTGCCGCCCCCGCTGCACACGCTCGAAGCCGCTGCCGCGCTCGCGGCGCTGCAGTCGAGCCCGGCCGGACTCACCAGCGACGAGGCGGCACGTCGCCTGGCACAGCACGGCCGCAACGAGCTGCAGGCGGCGCCGCGGGTGTCGGCGTGGTCGTTGCTGCTGGCGCAATTGCGCAATGTGCTGATCATCGTGCTGCTGATCGCCACCGCGCTGTCGGCGCTGCTCGGTCACGGCGTCGAGGCGATCGCGATCACCGTCATCGTGCTGTTCGCGGTGCTGCTGGGCTTCGTGCAGGAGTACCGCGCCGAGCGCGCGATCGAGGCGCTGCGCGCGATGGCAGCGCCCGTGTGCGTCGTGCTGCGCGACGGCGAGGAGACCGAGCTCCCGGCGGTCGACCTGGTGCCCGGCGACGTTGTCCTGCTTGCCGCCGGCAATCGCGTGCCGGCCGATGGCCGCCTGCTGGAAGCGATCAACCTGCAGGTGCAGGAGGCGGCGCTCACCGGCGAGTCGATGGCGGTGGACAAGCAGGTCGCACCGCTGGCTGCGGCCGATCTGCCGCTCGGCGACCGCCGCAACATGGTGTACGCCGGCACCGCGATCGCCAGTGGGCGCGGCTGCGCGCTGGTCGGCGCCACCGGCATGGCGACCGAGTTCGGCCGCGTGGCGCAGATGCTGCAGACGGTCGAGACCGGCAAGACACCGCTGCAGGTGAATCTCGACAAGCTGGGCGGCCAGCTCGCACGCGCGGCGATCGTGGTGGTGGCGATCATCGTCGGCCTGGGGCTCGCGCGTGGCCAGCCGTTCATCGAGATGCTGGTGTTCGGCATCGCGCTCGCGGTGGCGGTGGTGCCGGAAGCGCTGCCCGCGGTGGTCACGATCTCGCTCGCACTCGGCGTGCAGCGTCTGGTCAAGCGCGGCGCGTTGATGCGCCGGCTGGCGGCGGTGGAGACGCTGGGCAGCACCTCGGTGATCTGCTCTGACAAGACCGGCACGCTGACGCGCGATGAGATGACCGCGCGCTGCGTGTGGGTGGGCGGCGCCTCGATCGACATCGGCGGCAGCGGCTACGAGCCGCACGGCGAGTTCACCCAGGACGGCGCGGCCATCACGCCCGGCCCGGCGCTGCGCGACCTGCTGACCGCGGCGGCCTTGTGTACCGACGCGCGCATCGTGCACGACGAAGGCGGCCACTGGATCGTCAAGGGCGATCCGACCGAGGGCGCGCTGGTGGTGGCCGCCGCCAAGGCCGGCCTGCACAAGCTCGCCCTGGAAGCGGCGCAGCCGCGCGTCGACGAGATTGCCTTCGATGCCGATGCCAAGCGCATGACCACGCTGCATGCAGTCGACGGCCGGCAGGTCGCCTACGTGAAGGGCGCGCCCGAGGTGATCGTGGCCGCCTGCACCCGCCTCGTTGCTGCCGATGGCCGCGACCAACCGCTCGATGCCGCTGCGCGCACCGCGCTCGATGCCGCCGCGCAGACGATGGCCGCGCGCGCGCTGCGCGTGATCGCGGTGGCGCGCCGCGCCGCTGCCACGCGCGCGCAGGCGCAGGGCGATCTCACGCTGCTCGGGCTGGTCGGCATGATCGATCCGCCGCGCGCAGAAGCAACGGCAGCGATCGCCGCCTGCGAGCAAGCGGGCATCCGCGTGGTGATGATCACCGGCGACCATCCGATCACGGCTACCGCGGTGGCGGGCGAACTGGGTCTGCTGCGCCACGGCCGCGTGATCACCGGTGCCGAGCTCGACGCGATCGACGATGTGCAGCTGGCGCAGGACGTGGCGTCGATCGCCGTCTACGCGCGCGTGACGCCGGCACACAAGCTGCGCGTGGTCGGTGCGCTGCAGGCGCGCGGCCACGTGGTGGCGATGACCGGCGACGGCGTGAACGACGCGCCGGCGCTCAAGCGCGCCGACATCGGCGTGGCGATGGGCATCACCGGCACCGATGTCGCCAAGGAAGCGTCGGCGATGACACTGACCGACGACAACTTCGCCAGCATCGTCGCCGCGGTGGAAGAAGGGCGCGGCATCTTCGGCAACATCAAGAAGTACCTGATGTTCCTGTTGAGTTCGAACATCGGCGAGATCGGTCTGATGGCGGGCGCCGCGCTTTTCGGCCTGCCGCTGCCGCTGACCGCGGTGCAGATCCTGTACGTGAACCTGGCCACCGATGGCCTGCCGGCGCTCGCGCTGGCGGTCGATCCGCCGGAGCGCGACGTCATGCGTCGCCCGCCGCGCGATCCGCGTAGCGGCATCTTCACGCGACCGGTGCTGGCGCTCATGCTGATCGGCGGCCTGTGGTCGATGGCCGTCAACCTCGGCCTGTTCACCTGGGCATTGCAGTCGGGGCGCCTGTATACCGAGGCGATCACGATGACCTTCGTCTCTCTCGTGCTGATCCAGTTCCTGAAGGCCTACAGCTTCCGCTCGGACCGGCAGTCGCTGTTTGATCACCCTTTCGCGAACAAGTGGCTGAACCGGGCGATCCTATGGGAGCTGGCGCTGCTCGCACTGGTGGTCTACCTGCCGGCGCTGCACGCACCCTTCAGCACCTTTGCGCTGACACCGGCCGATGCGCTGATCGTGTTCGCGGTATCGGCGACCATCGTGCCGGTGCTGGAACTGGCCAAGCTCGCGCACCGGCGCGGCTGGCTCGAGGCCATCGCCGCCCCGGCCGCGATGCACTGACCGCGGCCACGCGGCGGGCGGCGCTATGCTGGCCGCCGATGGCAGTTGTGAGGGAGATGCGATGCGCGTGCTGATCGCGGTCGATGCGAGCGAAGCCTCGCGCAAGGTGCTCGACTACGTGCAGCAGCACCGCGCGATGTTTCGTGACGCGCAGCTGACCTGCGTCTACATCGATCCGCCGCCGCCGCTGCGCGCGGTGGGGGCATTCGGCTCCGATCCTGGCATGCCGGCGGTGACGCCGGGCGAGCCGCAGGCGATGATCGAGCCGGCGCTGGCGGCGCTGCGCGCCAGCGGCATGCAGTTCGAGCTCACGATACGCGAAGGCGAGCCCGGCCCGGAGATCGCACAGATCGCCAATGACGGGCCGTTCGACCTCGTCGTCATGGGGGCCGGCAAGAGCGGCCTGCTGCGCCGTCGCCTGCTCGGCTCGGTGAGCAAGACGGTGCTGCGACAGAGCAAGGTGCCGGTGCTGATCGTGCGCTGAACCGACAGTTCGTCAGCGCGGGTTCCAGGGGATCGTTCCGGGCGGCGTTTCGACGGCGCGTCAGCGCGCGGCGCCTGCCATCGCATCGCCTAGACTGCGCGGTTCGGCGTGCCATTCGCACCTGCCGCGCATCCTTTCTCCCGACCCCACGATGTCCCATAGCGACAAGACCATCCGCATCCGCGGCGCGCGCCAGAACAATCTGAAGAACCTCGATGTCGATCTGCCGACCGGCGAACTGATCGTCGTCACCGGCGTGTCGGGCAGCGGCAAGAGTTCGCTCGTGTTCGACACGCTGTACGCCGAAGGCCAGCGTCGCTACGTCGAGACCTTCTCGCCGTACGCGCGGCAGTTCCTCGACCGCATGGACCGGCCGCAGGTCGACCGCATCGAAGGTGTGCCGCCGGCGATCGCGATCGACCAGACCAATCCGGTGCGCACCAGCCGCAGCACGGTCGGCACGATGACCGAGCTGAACGATCACCTGAAGCTGCTGTTCGCGCGCGCCGCCACGCTGATCTGCCGCGGCTGCGGCAAGCCGGTGTCGCGCGATTCGACCGGCGGTATCTTCGCCCACATCGACCGTCACTGCGGCCGCGCCGATGCGCGCGTGGTGCTGACCTTCCCGGTCAAGGTGCCCAAGAACTTCAAGGAAGACGAGATCCGCGCCAACCTCGAGGCGCAGGGCTACACCCGCATCCACGGCGAGCGCGTCGCCGGCGGCGACAAACAACTCGATGTCGTGCAGGACCGCTTCAAATGGCACGGCGTCGACCGCCAACGCGTGATGGAGGCACTCGAATCCGCGCTGCGTTTCGGCGGCGGCCGCGTCGACGCCCACATCTCGCGCACAAAAGATTCGGGGTCAGATTCAGTTTCCGAATCGAAAACTGAATCTGACCCCGATTTGTCGGAGCTGCTGCGATTCAGCGACGACCTGCATTGCGCCGACTGCGACATCCATTACGCGGAGCCGAACCCGAGCACGTTCTCGTTCAATTCGCCGTTGGGCGCATGCGAGGCGTGTCGCGGCTTCGGGCGCGTGATCGGGTTCGACCTCGGCCTCGTCATCCCCGACGAGAGCAAGTCGCTGCGCGGCGGCGCGGTCAAGCCGTGGCAGACCAAGAGCTTTGCCGAGTGCCAGCGCGACCTGGAGAAGTTCGCGCCGCACTTCGGCATCCCGCTCGACACGCCGTGGAAGCTGATGAAGCCCGAGCACCGCGACTGGGTGGTCGAGGGCCAGCCGAAGTGGACCGGCAAGTGGCAGAAGGAGTGGTACGGCATCAAGCGCTACTTCAGCTGGCTGGAGAGCAAGGCGTACAAGATGCATATTCGCGTGCTGTTGTCGCGCTACCGCTCGTACACCGCCTGCACCGCGTGCAACGGCGCGCGGCTGAAGCTCGATGCGCTGCTGTGGCGGGTGGGCGATGCCGCCAACGCCGACGCCGCCCTCGGCGACGACGGCCTGACCGCCGGCCGCTATCACCGCTACAAGCCGGCGCATGCACACTGGTCGGCGGCGCAGCTCGATGCCATGCCGGGACTGTCGGTGCATGACCTGATGCTGCTGCCGCTGGACCGCGTGCGCGGCTTCTTCGACCGCATCCGCTTCAGCGGCGTGATGGATGACGCGACCGAACTGCTGCTCGACGAGGTGCGCGCCCGCCTGAAGTTCCTGTGCGATGTCGGCCTCGGCTATCTCACGCTCGACCGCCAAAGCCGCACGCTGTCCGGCGGCGAGGTGCAGCGGATCAACCTCACCACCGCGCTCGGCACCTCGCTCG
>LNFM01008357.1_pt1 | contig 15677 bp, 15 predicted proteins | sample 596031 | NCBI WGS metagenome assembly LNFM01 (sample SAMN04254537, study PRJNA301005) | activated carbon metagenome | isolation source: dual media filters at the Ann Arbor, Michigan drinking water treatment plant | place: USA: Ann Arbor | reverse complement strand
TGCCAGGCACGTGCCTGGCACGAATTTCGGTCTGGGGCAGGGGGGAACTTGTAAAGGGGAACAGTCGGTCACGCCGCCGCTGCTTGATGTGCCGGTGAGTGAGTTCGGCGGCTCGGTCGCGCCTCGGAAAAAATCGCCGGACGTGACCGATCAGGCCCTGTCCACTTCCCTTTTTCCCTTTCCCTGGCTACTGTGTCGGGCACAATAGCCAGCCTGGAGGAGCCTGCCATGCAAATCACGCCGTTGACGCCCGGGGTGGGTGCTGAAGTCACGGGCATCGACTTGCGACAGCCTGTCGATGCGCAAACGCGCGAGCGCTTGCACGCCGCCGTGGTCGAGCACGTCGCCCTTGTCGTTCGCGATCAGACGCTGACGCCCGAGGAGTACTTGGCGGCAATTTCTCTGTTTGGCGAACCGATGGAGCAGCACTTCACGCAGTATGCGTTGCCCGGATGCCCTTTGGTCCACGAAGTATCGAACCGGCACCAGGACAAAGCGGGCAAGCGCGTGAAGCACGGAGCCGACTGGCACACCGATCACACGAACCACGTCCGCCCGCCGAAGTTCACCTGCCTCTATGCGGTTTCGCTTCCGAGCACCGGCGGCGATACGGCGATCGTCAACATGCGTGCGGGGTACGAAGCGCTGCCGGAGAAGGTCAAGCAGCGCATCGAGGGGCTGCGCACCGTCAACGTCTTTCAGGGCAGCGCCTCGGCGACGTACTCGGGGCAGTCGGCCGATGCGCAGGCCGAGCACAAGCCCAAGCCGGTGTTGCAGCCGCTGGTGAGAACCAACCCGGACAACGGCACCCGGGCCTTGTACTTTCATCCGGTCAAGACCGAGAACATCGAAGGCATGACGGCCGAAGATACGCAGGCGCTGCTGCGCGAACTGCTCGAGTGCAGCGTACAGCCCGACTTCGTGTATCGCCACAAGTGGCGCAAGGGGGACGTCCTGCTCTGGGACAATCGCTCCGCGCTGCATCGCGCATATTTCGATTACGACCCGAACGAGTTCCGACTGCTCTATCGCGTGCTGGTGCGCGGCGAGGTACCGCACTGACCACCGGCTCGTCCCTGCCGGGAATCGGATCCCGTCAGGGACTAAAAGCTCGCTTGCGCGACCTCGGTCGTGGCCGGGATCGCCATGAAAAAGCTCGCGCCCTGATCGATGTCGCCGTCGGCCCATAGGCGTCCGCCGTGGCGCTCCACGATTCGAAACACCGTGGCGAGTCCGACGCCCGTGCCTTCGAACTCGCGCTCGGAATGCAGGCGCTGGAATGCCAGGAACAACCTGTCTTTGTAGCGTGGATCGAAGCCCACGCCGTTGTCGCGCACGAAGACGATGTGTTCGGCGTCGTTGGTGGTGATCGTGCCGATCTCGATGCGCCGACCGGTGCGCGTTCGCGTGAACTTCACGGCATTGCCGATCAGATTCACGAAGACGACCTTGAGTAGCGCCTGGTCGGCTTCAATGCTCGGCAGGCTCGCGATCGTCCACGAGATATCGCGGGCTTCCTGCGGATCGACCGATTCGGCGCACACTTCGCGCACCAACGCGTTCAGATCGACGTTGCCTTTCTCGATCGGCGCGCTGGTGGATCGCGCGAACTCGAGCAGATCGTCGATCAGTACGGACATGCGCTTCGAGTTGTGGCGAATGCGTTCGAGGAAGTGCAGCGATTCTTCGTCGAGTTTCGCCTCGGTCCGGGCGGCGAGCATCTCGGAAAATCCGGCGATGCGCCGCAGCGGCGCATGCAGATCGTGCGAAACCATCGAGGAAAAATTCTGCAGATCGCGATTGGCATCCGCCAACTCGGCCACCTTGCCTTCGAGTGTGCGGTTGAGTGTCTCGATGTGCGCCTGTGCTTCGCGTTGCGCGGTGATGTTGAGATTGGTGCCGATCATTCGGGTTGCCATGCCAGCCGGATTTCGGTCGGCGACACGGCCACGGCTCATGATCCAGATCCAGCGCCCGTCTGCCGCACGCACGCGGTGTTCGACCGAATACTCCTCGGTCTCACCTTTCAGGCAGGCGATCTGTGCCTTGCGCGCAATGGAGAGATCTTTCGGATGGACGAGCTTGATCAACTCTTCGATGCTGCAGTACTGTGCACGAGGTTCGTGCCCGAGCATCGAGGCCCAGGTGGCATCGAGGTAGACCAGATTGCGGTCGAACGTCCAGTCCCAGATCGATAGTTCGGAGGCGCGCAGCGCGAGTTGCAGCTGCTCCTTGGCGCGACGCAGATCGGCTTCCGTCGCTTCACGCAAGGCGATCTGTGCGGCCAGTGTCTTGTTGCTGTTCTCGATATCGTTGATTCGATCTGCGAGAACGCGATCGAGCACCCGGTTCTCGTGATCGAGCCGCAAGGCGCGCAGGTAGCTCGCGTTCGCTGTTCGCGCGAAATATCCGGTGACGAGCATCCATCCGGCCAGCAGCACACCGAAGCCGATCGCGAACCGTTCGTCCTCTCGAATCAGCGGCGGCCCCTGTGCGATGCTGGCCAGCGTGAGCAGACCGAGCGGCAGCACGAACGCAGCGTACGCCGGCAGGTAGACCGTCATCGAAAGCGAAGCGCCTGCCATCATGCCGGCGAGCATGATGTAGACGAACGCCTGCAAGGCGAGCGAATCGGGTGGCATCAGCAGATGCGCTGCGGCCCCCCAAACCAGGCCTCCCAATACCGAGGAGGCAATGTAAAGGTATCCCCACTTGGAAACGCCTTCACGTTCGGGGTGCGAGGCGCGATAGCGGAACAGCAGCTGAAAGCGCCACATCGTCAATACGACGACTGTGCCGAACCACCCCCAGAGGAGCGCCGGCGCGACTCGCCCGGCCAACACGATGCATGCGATTCCGGCAGCAACGAGCGTGACGAGAAAATTGCCCGGCGCCTGCCGGTAAAGCGTGTCGATCTGCTCGATGCGACCGCGCAGGTTAAGCGAGGAACGTGCATCGTCGGACGCGCTGCGGGAGCCCGATATTGCGGTAGTAGACGGATGTGATCCTGGACTCATCGACGTATCGCCTCGGTGCTGCCGCCTGGAGTCGTCCGGCGAGTGCGCGTCTCGATGTCTCGTCGAACCGCGATGCAAAGCGAGAGGAGCGTCGATTACAACAGCATGGTTCGAGGACTGTCCAGGCATTCCGGCCACAAGCGCCGACATCGCCGGCGTTTGTGTTGCGTCGCGAGGGGCGGCGGCATTGTGCCGACCCGCCCGGTGCTTGGATCAGCCTTTGGGTTCTGCGGCCTGAACGTCCTTGTGATAGACGGAATAGACGATGACCGGGATATTAAGATCGCCGAGGTGATGTGCGATCAGCGGCTTGACCTCGACCCAGTCCAGTCCGCCGACGCCCGTGGCCAGACGGGGCAGGGCGATGCTCTGCAGCTTCTCCTTTTCCGCGATGTGGCGCAGCTCGCGCAGACTCTTGTTCACGTAGTTGAGATGGGCGCGGCCAGGCTTGCCGCCATGATGCCCCTGCACCCCCTCCTGAGTGAAAAGATTCACGATGCGCGGCGCGTCTGCGCCCGCCCACGTCCAGGCATCGCCGGGCTTCGGGTGCGCCGTCTGGCAGTAGTGGCGGAAATCCTTGTACATGGCGGGCCAGCGCTCGCGCAGGCTGAGCGCAAGGCCAACGTGGAAATCATCGTTGGGGGCAACCCCGTGGGCGATGGCCTGGGCTCCGCTGAGCAGCAGATCGCCTTCGACTTCGTGCAGCACGTTCGTTCTCCTTGTCGTTGGCCGGAGGGCTTGCGCGAAGCGGCTTGCTCCCCGGGCGCGGGATCGGGTCATGGCGTTTCGCCCTCTCGATCCACAGTCCAACTGATAACACCCGTCCCGCGATCCGCCGTTGATGCACATCAACTCGCCCATGGGCGACGACCCATGCGGGAGCCAAGTCGATGCGGGCAGTTTCCGAGGTGGGCACCGACGTTGACACCATCGGCCGGTGCTCTGAGAATCGAGGGTCCGCGAAAGACGCTCGCTATAGCCGTTTGCGACGTCGCATTCGTGCGGTTCGGTTCGCGGTGTCACCGGAAGTTTTCGGCAGGCAGTCGATCGACTGCCTGCTGTGCCCGGCCCAGCTTCACCGCAGCGTCGGAGCAGGGCCTCTAGAGGAGTTCGACTCATGGATTTTGGATATACCGCCGAACAGGAAAAGCTGCGCCAGGACGTGCGCGACTTCCTCGCGAAGGAACTCACGCCGGAAGTGCGCGCCGAGATGGAGGAGAGCAACGAGGGCCGGCCGCTGCACCGCAGCGCCTGCGAGACCCCGCTCCTCAAGGCGCTGTTCCAGAAAATCGCCGATCGCGGCTGGGTGGGCATCAGCTACCCGAAGGAGTACGGCGGGCAGGGCGGCGATCGCCTCTCGCAATACATCGTCGAAGAAGAACTCTACCGCGAGAACATCACCGTTTCCCTCGGCGGCAGCGGAGCGCCTGCGATCATGGCGGCCGGCACCGAGGAACAGAAGCGCCATTTCATTCCCAAGCTCATCAGTGGCGAGTTCATGTTCTGCCAGGGCTTCACCGAGCCCAGCGGCGGAGCCGACCTGGCGTCGCTGCGCTGCCGTGCCGTGAAGGATGGCGATCATTACGTGATCAACGGCCAGAAGATGTACACGTCCAATGCGGAATCCGCGACGCACGTGTACCTCATGGCCCGTACCGATCCGAAGGCGCCCAAGCACGAAGGCATCTCGATCTTCCTGATCCCGATGGATACCCCCGGCATCACCGTGCGCCCGCTCTGGACCATTCAAAGCATCGGCCGGCCGCCGCAGACCACCACCTACGGCCACATGCGCACGAACGAAACCTTCTACGACAATGTGCGCGTCCACAAGTCGTGCCTGCTCGGTGAAGAGAACAAGGGATGGCGCGTGGGCTCAATGGGCCTGAACCTGGATCGCGTCGGCGCCGCGCGCTACCTCATCTCGGTCAAGCGCGACGAAGACATCGTGAATCTCGTCAAGAACAAGTTCGACCTCGGCGGATTCAACCCCGGCAAGGATCCCGCCATGCGAGAGAAAATCGCCGAGCTTTGGACCGAAGCCCAGGTCTGCCGCCTGATGACCATGCGCAGCATGTCCATCGTCGAGCGCGGCGGCAAGTTCACCTACGAAGGGTCGGCCGAGAAGGTGTTTGCGCCGGAGCACGGCGTGCGCACCACTGAAGCCATCACGCAGATGCTCGGCCAGTACGGTCAGCTGTTGAATGGTTCGAAACACGCAGTGCGCAGTGGCTTGTTCGCGCACAACGTGCTGGGTTCGTTCCAGTCCGGGATCAACCACGGATCCGTGCAGGTCATGCGCGATCAGGTTGCGCGTCGCGGTCTCGGGTTGCCGCGCGCGAAGCGCGCTTCGGACTGATATCGCGGTTGCGCTAACAGCATTCGGCAATCCAAAACGGCCGTCCTTCGGGGCGGCCGTTTCGCGTTGTGGATCAGGAGTCGTCCGGATCCACGTGTGCTCGCGATCAGTCGAGCTTGATGCCGAGCTTCTGCACCACGGCCGTCCACTTTGCGATCTCACGCTCCATATGGCGGCGGAACTCCGCGGGCGAGATGCCGCCGGGTTCCGATCCCTCCGCAGCGAGGCGTTCCCGGAAGTCGGGCAAGGTCAGGACACGGCGCACCTCGGCAAGGATCTTTTCCTGCAGCGCAGGTGCTACGCCGCGCGGCAGGACGATCCCTTGCCAGGAGGTCGCTTCGAAGCCGGGCAAACCCGCCTCCGCCATGGTCGGGATATCCGGCAACTGCGCGACGCGCTTGCCGTAGGTGACGGCCAGCGCACGAAGCTTGCCGGCTTTGACGTGCGGTACGGCAGAAGGCGGCTGGCTGAACGCGAGCTGGATCTGCCCGCCCAGGAGATCGGTGGTCAGCGGACCGGCGCCCTTGTACGGCACGTGAAAGAGATCGATGTTGGCTGTCATCGCGAAATGTGCGACGACCAGATGCGCGCCGCCGCCCGTGCCGGACGATCCGTAGTTGATCTTGCCCGGACGTGCCTTGGCCGAGGCAATGAGTTCGCCGAGGGTTTTCACGGGCAGTGACGGATGCACGACGATGAAGAACGGCGTGATCGCCGTCAGCGTGACGGGATCGAAGTCTCGCAGCGGATCGTAGGGTAGCGTGCGATAGGCTGCGACGTTGGTCGATAGCGTGCTGATCGTGCCGATGAACCAGGTGTAGCCGTCGGGCGCGGAGCGTGCCGCCATCTGTGCGGCGATGTTGCCTCCGCCTCCGCCTCGATTGTCGACGATCACCGGCTGCTTCCACGCCTCGTTGATCTTCGATGCGACGGTGCGTGCCATGAGATCGGTGGCGCCGCCGGGGGCGAACGGGACGATGAAGCGGATGGGGCGCTCGGGGAAGGACTGCGCCTGTGCAGATGCTGTTCCAACGGCGCCGAGCGAGAGACAAGCTGCGGCAAAGAGGCGTCGAGAGGTAGCGTTGAAGCGGGTGGATTTCATAGGGTGCCGTTCCTGATGCGATGATGTCAAATGCATGCAACCGCGTAGACGTCGTGCACGCCTTCGGGCAAGGGATGGTCGCTCCAGCTGCGGCCGCCGTCTTCCGTGCCGATGACCTGACCGGCACGCGTGACGCAGTAGATGCAGTCCGGATTGGTGGGGTGCAGGCTCAGCGCCATGACGGTCGAATCGGGGCTCACGCCGTGATCGATGCGCTGCCATGTCTGAGCGAGATCGTTGCTTCGATAGAGAGAACCGGCCGTGCTGAATGCGGCTTGCGACATCGCGGCGACCATGACCTTGGGATCGTGCGGGGACACGGCGACGTCACGACAATATTCGAGCGGCGAGAAGCGACCGATGTGCGCGTCGTACCAGGTGGCGCCGCGATTGTCGCTGCGGAAGAGCCCCATGCGCACGGCGAGAAAGGGTGTTTCAGGCAGCGCAGGACTGATTGCAAGCGCATGCGAATCGAGCATGCCTTCACACTGACCGCAATGGCGGCCGCCGACGTTCGATTGCAGATGCGGTTGTTGCGCCAGTTCGAACAGGGATTCCGAGATGTCGGTAAACGTCTCGCCCCCATCGCTGCTGCGGATCACGCCGCTCACCTCGAGTGCGACGTAGAGATCGTCGGGGCGGCTCGGATCGACCGTGATGCGTATCGTGCGCGTGTCGAAGCCCTCACGCTCGCAGTGCGCCGGCGAAATCGCGTTGGACAAGCGATGCCAGTGATCGCCGCCATCGAGGCTGCGATACACCGCCACTGGTGCAGCCCCTGCATAGACGATGTTCGGCCGCGTGGGATGCACGGACATCGTCCAGATCACTGCGTTCGGGTCCGGAAAGTCGAGCCGCTCCCAGGTCGTGCCGCCATCGCTGCTGCGATACGGGCCGGCTTGCGTGCCGACGAAAAGAATCTGCGAGTTCTGGGGATGAACGGCGATCGTGCGTACTTCGCAATCCGCGGGCAGTCCCTGCGTGACCGCTTCCCACGGCGAATCGCCGGCCAGCCGGCGGAACAAGCCGCCGCGATACGTGTTGCGGTGACTGCCTTCGCCGCGCCCGGCGCCGGCAAAGATGCGGGTCAGTGTCATGTGTTTCCTCCTCGTCGTTGTCCTGCCGACCGCGATCGCCGTCGTGCGCTGAGAGGCCTGCTTGCGTCGATGGTCGGAACACTTCGCGATCACATCCCTCGCGAGGCAGGCCGCATCGATCTGCCGGTGCGGTGCAGGCTGCATTTTAGAGGATGCATCGCCCGAAAGGCGTATGCCTCGTCCGCGAAGGTTTCGGATGGGCGCACTGATACCAGGGCAGCGACCGCGAGGCGATCGACAAGTTCGTGCTGGCTCCATTGCGGTGGGACGGTCGGGTCGGGGATACTCGCGGTAAACATCCACTCGGGAGGAGAAATCATGACGCATGCGTGTCGCACGATTGCAATCGGCCTGATGGTCTTACTGGCAGGCGCAGCGTCGGCTGCAGCACCCGCGCCGTACCCGGAGAAGCCCATCCGCTGCATCGTGCCGTTTCCGCCCGGCGGCGGCACGGACATCCTCGCGCGACTGGTCGCGCTGGAGATTGCCAAGTCGACCGGCTGGCAGTTCGTCTTCGACAACCGCCCGGGTGCCGGGGGCAATGTCGGGCTGGCTCTCGCGGCAAAGGCGGCCCCGGACGGCTACACCATCGTCCAGGGTCAGACCAGCAATCTCGCGGTGAACCCGAACCTCTACGCAAAACTGCCCTACGATCCGCTGCGGGACTTCACGCCGATATCGCTGATCTCCTCGATGCCGATCGCGATCATGGTGTGGGCGAAGTCCCCGTACCAGAAGCTCAGCGATCTCATCGACGCTGCCAAGGCGAAGCCCGGGGAAATCACGCTCGCATCGACCGGCAACGGCACGATCGGGCATCTGTCTGGCGAACTGCTGCAGCGTGCGGCCGGTATCAAGCTGATCCACATTCCGTACAAGGGTTCGGCCGTCGCCTTCCCCGATCTGCTCGGCGGGCGCATCAACGTGTTTCAGGCCTCGGTGGAAACGGCGCTGCCGCAGGTCAATGCCGGCACGATCCGCGTGCTGGCGGTGACCTCCGCGAACCGGGTCGCGGCGCTGAAGAACGTGCCCACGGTGGCCGAGTTCGGCATCAAGGGCGTCGAGGCGAGCACGTGGTTCGGTTATCTCGCGCCGGCGAAGACGCCGCGGGCGATCGTCGATCGTCTGAGCGCCGAAACGACCCGTGCGCTGAGCAAGCCCGAGATGCGCGAGCGTCTGGCCAGTGCCGGCGAGCCGGTGACGCCAGGGCCCGATGCGTTCCTGGCGCTGCTGAAGGCGGACCTGGCGAAGTGGGGGAAGATCGTGCGCGAGGCGGGGTTGCGGCAGGAGTGATGCGGCAACAAGGCCGAAGACGCTTCGGCCTTATTCGATGTTCTGCACCTGCTCCCGCATCTGCTCGATCAGTACCTTCAGCTCCACCGCCGCCTGCGTCGATTCGAGATCGGCGGATTTCGAGCCCAGCGTATTCGCCTCGCGATTGAACTCCTGCATGAGGAAGTCGAGACGGCGACCGACGGCGCCGCCCTTCTTCAGCACGTGCTGAAGCTCTTTGATGTGAGCGCCGAGCCGCGACAACTCTTCGTCGACATCGATCTTCGAGGCGAAGAGCACGATCTCCTGGCGCATGCGATCGTCGTCCGGACTCATGCCGGCTTCGGCGATCTTCGCGGCGAGTTTCTCGCCGTAGGTCTTGACGAGTTGCGGGATCTTCGGTGCGATGACGGTGACGAGTTCCTGCATGCGGGCAGCGCGCTCGAGAATGATCTGCGCGAGCTTGTCGCCTTCGCGGCCGCGTGAGGCATTGAAGTCCAGCACCACTTGATCGATGAGTTCGAGGCAGGCGCCGCCGAGTTCGTCGATCGATACGTCGGGCTCACCGATCACGCCGGGCCAACGCAGGATGTCGGCCACGGTCAGTGGGCGAGCCGTGTCGCCGACGAGCGTTTGCACGTCATGACCTGCAGCCGCGAGGCGCTGGACGAGATCGCGGTTGAGATCGAGCGTGCGGTTCTCCGCGGGCAGATCGGAGATGCTCGCCCGGCATTCGAGCTTGCCTCGCTGCACTTTCGCCATGATGCGCTCGCGCAGTTGCGATTCGAGCGGACGCAGCTCCTCGGGCAAGCGAAAGACGAGATCGAGGTAGCGGGAATTGACTGCGCGCAGTTCGATACCGAGCTGGCAGCGGGAGAGGGTGCGGTTCGCCGAGGCGTATCCGGTCATGCTGTGAATCATGGGGCCTCGCTTTACATCGCAGGAGCGAACCAAGACAATCGGAGCCCGACGAAGATAGCACACCGAAGAGGCGACATCATGCGACCCAGCGGACGACAGCCCGGCGATTTGAGGCCGGTACGCATACATCGAGGTTTTACCCGTCATGCCGAAGGCTCGGTGCTGATCGAATGCGGCGAAACGCGGGTACTCTGCACCGCGAGCGTGGAGGAATCGGTGCCGCCCTTCCTGCGCGGTACCGGGCGCGGCTGGGTCACGGCAGAGTACGGCATGCTGCCGCGATCGACCCATACGCGCAATCAACGCGAAGCTGCACGCGGCAAGCAGTCGGGGCGCACGCTGGAGATCCAGCGGCTGATCGGTCGTGCACTGCGCGCTGCCATCGATCTCGATATGCTGGGCGAGCGCCAGATCACCATCGATTGCGATGTGCTGCAGGCCGACGGCGGCACGCGTACGGCATCGATCACCGGTTCGTTCGTGGCACTGCATGACGCGATCGACCTCATGCTCGAAATGGGTGCGCTACAGACCAATCCCATTCGGGAACATGTAGCAGCGGTATCTGTCGGGGTGTTCGAAGGTACGCCGGTGCTCGACCTCGACTACGCGGAGGATTCAGCCTGCGACACCGACATGAACGTGGTGATGACCAGTTCCGGTGGATTGATCGAAGTGCAGGGGACGGCCGAGGGCGCGCCGTTCTCGCGCGTTCAGCTCGATTCGATGCTGGAACTCGCGGGGAGAGGCATCGATCAGCTGATCGATTTGCAGAAGCAGGCCCTCGCGCAGGCGAAAGGCTAGGCTCGTTCCGGTGAACCTGGTCGAATGGTCTCTCCGCAGCTACGCATGAGCCGCATCGCCGAACTCGTCGTGGCCTCCAACAATGCAGGCAAGCTGCGCGAATTCGCGTCGCTGCTCGGCCCGCTCGGCATCGATCCCCAGCCGCAAAACCTTTACGGGGTGCCGGAAGCCGAAGAGCCTCATGATACCTTCGTCGAGAACGCGCTGGCCAAGGCGCGCAATGCGGCCCGCTACACCGGCCTGCCCGCGCTGGCCGATGATTCCGGCATCCTCGTCGATGCGCTCGGCGGGGCGCCGGGTGTCAGCTCCGCGCGGTATGCCGGCGAGCCCAAGTCCGACGAACGCAACAATCAGAAGCTCGTCGAGGCCATGCGGAACGCGACCAATCGTGCAGCCCACTACTACTGCGTCATCGTAGTCGTGCGCAGCGCGAACGATCCGAAACCACTCATCGCCGAGGGCGAGTGGCATGGCGAGATCGTGCTGGAGCCGCGCGGCAGCGGCGGATTCGGCTACGACCCTTATTTTCTTTTGCCATCGCTCGGCAAGACTGCGGCCGAACTGCCGCTCGAAGAGAAGAACCGCGTGAGCCATCGAGCGCTTGCACTCGCAGCGCTTGCCTCGAAGCTGCGCGGTACGTGATGCGGCCGCTGTTGCAACCTCGTGTGGCGCTGAATGCGCTGCCGCCGTTGTCGCTCTACATCCACATTCCCTGGTGTGTTCGCAAGTGTCCCTATTGCGATTTCAACTCGCATGAATTGCGCAGTGAGTTGCCCGAGCGCGATTACATCGCCGCGCTGATCGCGGATCTAGACATGGCATTGCCTTCGATCTGGGGGCGCACCGTCTACACGGTGTTCTTCGGTGGCGGCACGCCGAGCGTGTTCAGGCCCGAGTCGATCGCACAGATCATTGCAGCGGTCCGTGCGCGCATACGTCTCTTGCCCGACGCCGAGATCACGCTGGAAGCGAATCCCGGCACTGTCGATGCGGCGCGTTTCGCCGGGTTTCGCGAGGCGGGCATCAACCGGTTGTCGATCGGCATACAGAGTTTCGATGCTCGGCATCTGCGCGCCCTGGGTCGCATTCACGACGACCGCGGCGCACGCGAAGCGGTCGAGGCAGCCCGGCAGTCGTTCGAGAACTTCAATCTCGATTTGATGTATGGTTTGCCCGGTCAGAGCCTGGACGAGGCACTCTCGGATATCGATACGGCGCTTTCCTATGCGCCGACGCACATCTCTGCGTATCACCTGACGATCGAACCCAACACGCTGTTTCATCGCGTGCCGCCCGCATTGCCCGACGATGACGCATGCGCAGAGATGCAAGAGGCGATCGAGGCGCGGCTTGCGGCGGCCGGATTCGACAACTACGAGACCTCGGCATTCGCGCGTCCCGGGCGACGGTGTCAGCACAATCTCAACTACTGGCTGTTCGGGGATTACCTCGGCATCGGCGCCGGTGCACACGGCAAGCTTTCTTTTTCCGATCGAGTCCTGCGACAGGCGCGCTGCAAGCATCCACGGCAATACCTCGATGCGGCCGGCACTGCGGCGAGCCTGCAGGACGACCATGAAGTCGCGGTGGCCGATCTTCCGTTCGAGTTCATGATGAATGCGTTGCGGCTCACCGAGGGTTTCCCGCTGGCGATGTTCGAGGAGCGTACGGGGTTGTCGACGAATCTCATACTGCGTGCGCTTGACCGGGCAGAGCGTGACGGACTGATCGAGCGGGATCACCTGAGCGTGCGCCCCAGCGTCCGGGGGCGGCGTTTCCTGAACGAATTGCTGCAGCGCTTTTTGCCAGACGCACCTCGGTCCTGACCGGAACATGACCGTTGTATCCCCGGCAGGGGATTGGTATGTTTTCTGACCCACCCGTAGAACAAGAGGAGCCTTCGTCATGAATCGTAGATCCGTCGCGCTCGCGCTGATGTGCACTGCTTTGGCTGCTGCAGCCGCCATGCTCGTGCTGCCGTTTGCAGCCCACGCTCAGGATGCAAGCTGTCCGGCGAAGAACGTCAACTACTGGCAGGCATTTCCTGCGGGCGGGGAATCCGACCTGTCGGCCCGGCACCAGCAGGGCGTGCTCAAGAAGCGCTGCAATGGGATCGACGCCCTCATCCAGTACAAGCCAGGCGCCGGCGGCGGTCTCATGTGGGCGCAGATGAACAATCTGCCCGGCGATGGGCTCAATGTCGTCGGCATCAATCTGCCGCACGTTTTCCTGCAGCCGCTCGAAGGGCAGGTGCAGTACAAGACGGCCGACGTGCTGCCGGTCTACTGGTTTCACTACACTCCCGACGCCATCCTCGTGCCCATCAATAGTCCGATCAAGACGTATCAGGATCTGGTCAGGATGGCGAAGGAGCAGGCAGAGAAGGTGACGTTCGCGGGCTCGGGGCTCAATTCGGCCAATCATGCGGCGCAAGTGCGGTTCAACCAAATGGTCGGTGCCAAGAGCGTTTACGTGCCTTTCAAGGGCACGGGCGATCTCGCGACGGCGATCGTGGGCGGTCACGTGACGGGCGCGATGTCGTACTCGACATTCGCGATCAACAACAAGGCTCGCGTGCGGGCGATCGCCATCGCCATGGACAAGCGCCATCCCATGCTGCCCGATACGCCGACCTTCAAGGAACTGGGCGTCGATTGGGTCGATGGCGCCTATCGGGGCATCGGCATGCCGAAGTCGACGCCGCCCGAGGCACGCAAGAAGATGTCCGACCTGTGGGCGATGCTCAATGCCGATCCGGAAATGAAGGCGCTGGCCGAGAAGAACGGCTTCGAACTCGTCGACATCGGTGTCGACAAGATGGATGCCTTCATGAAGGAGCGGACCACCGCGTATCAGGCGGCAGCCAAGCGCATGGGGCTGATCAAGTAGTCGGCGGCAAAGTGCGGCGGCGGTACACGACATCGTGTACCGCATAGCCGAGCTTCAAGCCCCGACGCTCGAACTTCGTGAGCGGGCGATAATCGGGGCGCGGCGAAAAGCCATCGGCCGTGTTCTCCAGCTCGGGCACTTGATCGAGCACTTCCAGCATCCAATAGGCATACTCTTCCCAGTCGGTCGCCAGGTGCATATAGCCGCCCGGCATCAATCTCGACGCGAGCAGCCGCGCGAACGGCACCTGCAGGATGCGCCGCTTGTGATGTCGCTTCTTCGGCCACGGGTCGGGGAAGAAGATGTGGATGCCTGTCAGTGAGCCTTCCGGGATCATCGTGGTGACGACCTCGACCGCATCGTGCTGAACGACGCGCACGTTCGTGATCGAGCGTGCTTCGATCTGGCGCAGGAGGCTGCCGACGCCGGGACCGTGCACTTCCAGACCGAGATAGTCGATATGCGGATGATTCGCAGCGATCTCGGCCGTGGTCTCTCCCATGCCGAAGCCGATCTCCAGGATGCAAGGTGCGCGACGTCCGAACAGGCCATCGAAGTCGATCGGCCTGCCGGAATAGGTCACGCCGAAGCGCTCGAGCAAACGATCGCGTGCGTCGCGCTGCGCGTCGGTCATGCGTCCCTGGCGCAGTACGTAGCTGCGGATCGCGCGATGCGCTTGAGGCGTCTCGGTGGTCATGATGGGGCGAGATGTGGCGGCCCTGCGCGCCGGCAGGGCCGTTCGACGAAGCGGGGGGCGTTGCGTTTGCGGCGGCGGTGGCTAACGGCCGATCAGGCCCGTCGTCGGGGAGCTGGGCGAAGCGGAATAAAGTTTCTTCGGCATGCGACCTGCGAGGAAGGCTTCGCGGCCGGCTTCGACGGCCTTGCGCATCGCGCTGGCCATCAGCACTGGATCCTTGGCGGCTGCTATGGCGGTGTTCATCAGCACGCCGTCGCAGCCAAGTTCCATCGCGATCGCGGCATCCGAAGCGGTGCCCACGCCTGCGTCGACCAGCACTGGGATCTTCGCGTTGGCGATTATGATCTGCAGGTTCCAGGGGTTGAGGATGCCCATGCCGGAGCCGATCAGCGAGGCGAGCGGCATGACGGCGATGCAGCCGATTTCCTCGAGCTGCTTGGCGAGGATCGGGTCGTCGCTGCAATAGACCATGACCTTGAAGCCGTCTTTCACGAGCGTTTCGGCGGCTTTCAGTGTTTCGACCATGTTCGGAAACAGCGTGTGCTGGTCGCCGAGCACTTCGAGTTTGACGAGATCGTGGCCGTCGAGCAGTTCGCGTGCGAGGCGCAGGGTGCGTACGGCGTCGTCCGCGGAGTAGCAGCCGGCGGTGTTGGGCAGCAGCGTGAATTTGCTCGGCGGCAGGTATTCGAGCAGGCTGGGCTCGTTCACGTTTTGTCCGATGTTCGTCCGGCGTATGGCGACCGTGACGATTTCGGCGCCGCTCGCGTCGACGGCGGCGCGGGTTTCTGCGAAGTCTTTGTACTTCCCGGTGCCGACCAGTAGCCGCGAGCGAAAAGTGCGTTCGCCGAGCTGCAGGGCATCCAGATTGTCTTTCGGTGTCATGTTCGTCGCTCCAGCGAATTGCGAACGGTCTTCAACCACCGCCGACCGCGACTACGATTTCGATGCGGTCGCCGTCCGCGAGCCATTCCTCGGCGAAACGGCTACGGGGCACGATGTCGCCGTTGCGTTCGAGGGCGACGCGCTTGCCCTGCAATGCGAGGGTCTGGATCAGGGCGTCCACCTTCATCGGCGCGTCGAAGGTGCGCGCTTCTCCGTTGATGGTCAGCGAGATCACGGGCGGGCGTTGAAGCGTTGGAATCGGACCATTCTAGCACGTCGAATTTCCGAGCGATTCGGGGCTCCGTGGCACGTTCCGAACCGTCCGCGCCGAGGAGAATCGCCGCGGCGCTGCAATTTTGCGCGTTCCAGTTAGCCCGCTGGTCTGGACGGCGGAACGAAGCAACGAGCGCGTGCCCTGCGACCATTCATGCGCTGCAGACCGGCTCGATTGCGCTTCGGTTGCCAATGCGCCGCGCCGCCTCATAGAATGAAGGTCCTCGCGGGTGTAGCTCAATGGCAGAGCAGAAGCTTCCCAAGCTTACGACGAGGGTTCGATTCCCTTCACCCGCTCCACTTCGACTTTCCACGGACTTCCAGAAAAGACCATGGAGTGTCGCAAGTGATTGTCACGGTTCAG
>LNFM01008356.1_pt1 | contig 15677 bp, 12 predicted proteins | sample 596031 | NCBI WGS metagenome assembly LNFM01 (sample SAMN04254537, study PRJNA301005) | activated carbon metagenome | isolation source: dual media filters at the Ann Arbor, Michigan drinking water treatment plant | place: USA: Ann Arbor | reverse complement strand
CTACCGACAGCTTCGTCAGGTCCTGTCTCGATCACGGTTCCGGTGAAGGTGACGGCGTCGGCAGCTGACGGTGCGAGACTTGCGCGCGGTGGGCTCGGATCGAGCGTTGGCGCCGTAGCGGGGCGAGGGGGCGTGATGCCGAGAATGCGGACGGAGATGGAGTTTTCGTCGCTGCGAACGATGAGGGGAGGCGTCGTCACCGGCGTTGACGCCGGAGAGCTACCAGGTACCGGGGATTGCGGCGTCAGCAGGCCGGTCAAGACAGCGCCGGCCCGCAAAGCCTGCGGGGCCGCTACCGGAGAGGGCGGAGTCGTCGCTGATCTGGCTGTGGCGGGCGCGCTGGCGGCGAGCGATGCTTTATCGGCCGATGGGCTTAGGCTGGGCATGTTCAGCGGAGGAGTCGGAGCCTGCTTCGCGATTGCGCCGGCTTGCTGACTCGCCAGCGGCTGACCGTCGACCGACAGGATCATCATTTGCGATTGCGCGCCGAGCGATTGGATCTGGACGGTTACGGCGGACCCGACGCGCAGGGCCAAAGCCGTCTGCAAGGTCAGGCTGCCTTTGTCGGTGCGCATGATGACTTGGCCGCGCGGACCGCGTTCGGCGACGACGCCGGTGATGACCGTCCCGACGCCGAGTTGGGTCAATGCAGTGGGAATCGCCCCACCGGCAATGGTCGCGAGCGGCGGCGTGGCGTTGACCGCCCCGGGAGCGACCGTGGCGCTGAGGGCGACGGCGGCGCGCAGTGGGGCGATATCGCTCATGAAACGCCTCGGAGCGGCACCAGACTCGCGAGACGCTCGGCCAAGGCCGTCACGTCGCCGGCGGCATCGCTGTTGGGGTAGCGCATGAGCAGCGGTGCCTGCTGGCGGATCGTATCGCGCACATGGGGATCGTTGCGCACCACGCCGGCGAGCGGCGGGCTGTACTTCAGGAAGTTCTCACAGGCGCGCAGCAACGTTGCATATGTGCGCTCTCCATCCCGCGAGGAGGCCGCCTTGTTGATGACGGCACGCAAATCGGCCTCGGGCCGTTCGTTTTTGATGACTTTGATGAGGGCGTAAGCGTCGGTGAGCGCGGTCGGCTCGTCCGTGGTGACGACGAGGCCGATCCCGGCGCGACTGAGCAAAGCGCGCACCGTGCGGTCGATACCGGCGCCGATGTCGATGACCAGCCAATCATAAGAGGCGGCAAGGGCCATCAGCTCATCGCGCAGCGCGACGAGACGGGCCGGCGGGAGACTGGCGAGACCGCCGGCGCCGGACTGGCCGGCGATGATGTCGAAGCCGCCGTCCTCGTAGCGGAAGGCCGTGCCTTTCAGGCTGCGCCGGCCGGCGATGACGGACGCGAGATCATGCTTGGGCGCGAGGCCGAGCTGGATGTCGATGTTGGCGAGACCGAGATCGCCATCGAACAGCAGCACGCGGCCGCCGCTGCGGGCGAGCGCGTGGCATAGGGTGACCGACAGCCAGGTTTTACCGACGCCGCCCTTGCCCGAGCTGATGGCGATAACGTTAGGCAGGGGAAGCGCCGCGCTGGCGGAGCCGTTGCCGACGACGGTGAAGGGGCGGAATTGCTGGGTCATGGCATCGTCTCGGCAAAAGAGGAAGCCGTCGTCGTCAGGCTGGCGACGCGATCGGCGGGGGCGGCGGCGAGCAGGCGGGCAAGCGCGAGCGGATTGAGCGGGCTGAGTCCGTCGGCCAAATGCGGTCCGATGCCGACGTCGCATAAGCGAAGATTGGCCGCTTCGGCCGCCGTCAGCAGGCTGCCGAGGCGGCGCGCGGTGTCGAGCCGCGTCGTGAGCAGGCGCGTCGCGCCAAGAGCGGCGAAAGCTCGGGCCATGTCGGCGGCTTCATCGGCGTCCATGCCGGCGGGAAGCACGAGGAGCGGCTCGGCGCCGCTTGCGGCGATGAACTCGCCGAGGCGGGCCATGTCATCGGCATCGAACGGATTGACGCCGGTGCTGTCGATCAGAATAAGCGCTGCGCCCTCGGCGGCACTGATGGCATCCTGCAGCTCTTCAGCCGTATCGGCGACCTGCGGATCGATGCCGAGCAGCGCGGCGTAACCGGCGAATTGTTCGGCTGCGCCTGTGCGCAGCGTGTCCGTGGTGATCAGGGCGACACTGCGCTTGGCAAGCCGCGCGCGCGCTGCGAGCTTGGCCGCGGTCACGGTCTTGCCGGCCCCGGGTGGCCCGATCAGCAAAAGGGAACGCGCTTCATGCCCCAAGGGCGCGAACACGAAAGTGGCATCGAGCGCGCCGGCGAGTGCGAGAAGCGTATCGTCGGTCTCCAGCGTGCTTGCGGCATTCGCGAGGCTCTCGAGAAGCGCTGCCGGAAGGCGGTGGTAATCGAGAATGTCTTGGAGGGCATCGATTGCGTCGTCCGGCTCGGCTGAGACTGGTGCGATGCCGAAATCGGGCGTTGCGGACCGTTCGACCGCGGCGACCAGTTCGACGCCGCCGCCCGCCGTCTCGAAGCTGGAGACGATGATGGCGTCGGCACCGAGTTCGGCGCGGACCAGCTTCATCGCCGCCGCCATGTTCTCTGCCGTGAAGGTCTTGAGCCGCATCGGTCCGCGCTCCCCCTAAGCCGCGTCAGATCTGTCCGAGAGTCTTGATACGCGCCTTCGGATGGACTTCCGTCTGCGCCATGACAGTGGTGGCGGGGCGGAAGCGCTCGACGATGGAGCGCACGTAAGGCCGCACATTGGCGCTGGTCAGCAACACCGGGTTTTCGCCGAGCATGGCCTGGCGTTCGAACACCTGGCGCAGCTTGGTGATGAAGTCCTGCAGGCGGCTCGGCGCGAGCGACAGCTGGCGGTCTTCGCCGGTGCCGATGAGCGATTCGGCGAAGGCCTGCTCCCATTCCGGCGATAGGGTGATCATCGGAACGTAGCCCGCAGCCGTCATATTGGCGTCGCTGATCTGGCGCGCCAGGCGCGTGCGGACATGCTCGGTGATCGAGGAAAGATTATGCGTATAGCTGCAGGATTCGAACACGCCTTCCAGGATCGTCGGCAGGTCGCGGATCGACAGGCGCTCGGCGAGCAGATTCTGCAGAACGCGCTGCAGGCCGGAGACCGAGATCTGCGACGGGATGAGGTCGGCGACGAGCTTTTGCTGCTCCTTGTTCATTTCGTCGAGAAGCTTCTGCGTCTCGGCGTAGGACAGGAGCTCGGACATGTTCTCCTTCACCACTTCGGTAAGATGCGTGGTGACGACGGTGGCGGGGTCGACGACTGTGTAGCCGCGGAACGAGGCTTCCTCGCGTAGGCCTTCGGCGATCCACATCGCGGGCAGTCCGAAAGTCGGTTCGACGGTTTCCTCGCCGGCCAGCGCGATCCGCTCGCCCTTGGGGTCCATCACCAGCAGCATGTTGGGGCGCAGATCGCCGCGGCCGGCCTCGATCTCCTTGACGCGCACCAGATAGGTGTTGGCCGGCAGCTGCATATTGTCCTGGATGCGCACCGACGGCAGGACGAAGCCCATGTCGCCGGCAAGCTGACGGCGTAGCGCCTTGATTTGATCGGTGAGGCGTTGACCGTTTTCGTTATTGATCAACTGCAGCAGGCCGTAGCCGAGCTCGAGGCGGATGTAATCCATCTGCAGCGCCGCCGAGATCGGCTCTTCGGCGAGCGGGATGGCATCGGTGGCGCGCTGTTCGGCCGTGACGATGTCGTCACGCGCCTGCGCCTGTTTCTTGCTGAGCCGCCAAGCCAAGTATCCGGCGCCGCCGGCGAGGCCGAGAAAGGGCAGCATGGGAATGCCGGGCAGCAGGGACATCAGCACGAGCAAGCTGGCCGACAGACCGAGCGCGGCGGGATAGCCGCCGAGTTGCGCGAACAGCGCCTTGTCGGCGGTGCCGTTGACGCCGGCCTTCGAGACGAGCATGCCAGCGGCGGTCGAGACGACGAGGGCCGGAATCTGGCTGACGAGGCCGTCGCCGACGGTCATGACCGTGTAGTAGTGGCTGGCTTGGCCGAAACTAAGGCCTTTCTGCGCCATGCCGATGATGATGCCGCCGATGACGTTGATGAAGGTGATCAACAGACCGGCGATGGCGTCGCCGCGCACGAATTTGGCAGAACCATCCATGGCGCCGAAGAAGGTGCTTTCGTCCTCCAGCGTCTTACGGCGCAGGCGGGCCTCGTTCTCGTCGATCAGGCCGGAAGACAGGTCGGCGTCGATCGCCATTTGCTTGCCGGGCATCGCGTCCAAGCTGAAACGCGCCGCGACCTCGGCGATACGGCCCGAGCCCTTGGTGATGACGACGAAGTTCACGATCACCAGGATGGCGAAGACGATGACGCCGATGACGAAATTGCCGCCCATCACGAAATTGCCGAAGGCCTCGATGACCTTGCCAGCGGCGTGGGTGCCTTCGTGGCCTTGCGCCAAAATCAGGCGAGTGGAGGCGAGATTGAGCGCCAGGCGCAGCATGGTGGCGATCAGCAGCACGGTCGGGAAGGAGCTGAAATCGAGCGGCCGCGAGATGAACAGGCAGGTCATCAGGATCAGCACGGACAAGGCAAAGGACATGGCAATGCTCAAGTCGAGCAGCCAGGTCGGCAACGGCAGGATCAGCACCATCAGGATGCTGACGACGCCGATGGCGAGCGCGATATCGCCGCGCTTCAGGAGCGCGTTGGCAACGCCGAGAAAGCCGGCGGAGGCGCCGGTCGGGCCGGCGACGTCGGAGGAGGGAAGGGACATGGGCGGGTCCTACGGTTGCTTTACCGTCAGGCCGTCGCTTCCATCTGTTCGCCCGGCATCGGCACCGGCACGCCCTCTTCGGTGTATTGCTTCAGCTTGTTACGCAAAGTGCGGATGGAGATGCCGAGAATGTTGGCGGCATGCGTCCTGTTGCCCAGGCAATGCTGCAAGGTTTCGATGATCAAATCGCGCTCGACTTCCGAGACGGTGCGGCCGACGAAGCGGCGCACCGCAGCGGCGCCGGCGACAGCGCCGTTGGCGATGGCGCTGTTTTCCTCGTTGTAAGCGTTGGCGATGCCTTCGCGGGTCGTGTTGAACGACAGTAGGATAGCGTCGGGCGTGATTTCCGGGCCTTCGGCGAGCAGCACCGAGCGGTGCATGGCGTTTTCCAGCTCGCGGACGTTGCCGCGCCAAGCGTGGCTATGCAGCTTCTCGCGCGCCGCGACCGAGAGAGGGCGCAGCGGCACGCTGTTGAGGGCGGAATATTTCGTGACGAAGAACTCGGCGAGCAGCTCGATGTCGTCGGCGCGCTCGCGCAAAGCCGGCACGCGAATGGTGACGACGTTCAGGCGGAAGAACAAGTCTTCGCGGAACACACCCTGACGCACGGCCTCTTCGAGATCGCGGTTGGAGGTGGCGATCAAACGGATGTCGACTTTTACCGGGGCAGTGCCGCCGACGCGATCCACTTCGCGCTCCTGGATGACGCGCAGGAGTTTCGCCTGCAGGCGCGGGTCCATCTCGCTGATTTCGTCGAGCAGGAGGGTGCCGCCATTGGCTTCCTCGAACTTGCCGATGCGCCGCGCGACGGCGCCGGTGAAGGCGCCCTTTTCGTGGCCGAACAATTCGGATTCGAGCAGATGCTCCGGGATCGCCGCGCAATTGACCGAGATGAACTTGTTCTTGGCGCGGCGCGATTTCTGGTGGATGTGGTGGGCGAGCAGCTCTTTGCCGGTCCCGGATTCGCCGTTGATCATGATGGTGGCGTCGGACTGGGCGATCTGATCGGCGAGGCGGATGGTCGCGGCCATGACGGGGTCGCGGTGGACGATGGCGTGGCTTTCCTCGGTCACCGCTTCCAGGACGGCGGCGATCAGTTCCGGGTCGGGCGGCAAGGGGATGTATTCCTTGGCGCCGCAGCGGATGGCGGAGACCGCGGCGTCGGCATCATTGCCGAGACCGCAGGCGACGACCGGCACGTTGATGCGTTCGGAGGCCAGGCAATCGACCAGCTTGCGGATGTCGAGCCGGATATCCGCCATGATCACATCGGCGCCTTGTCCGGCGCGCAGAGCCTGCAGGGCCGATTCGATGTCCTCGACAATGCTGACCTTGGCGCCGCGCGCCATGGCGATCTTGCTTGCCGCGCCGATCTGGCCGTTCAAGGAACCGATGATGATGAGCCGCATAGTGGTCGCTCCTGGTGGAAACGCGATAACGAAAGGGTCAGCCGTAACTTACGCCGGTCGCCGTTAGGCGTGATCGGCCTTGACGATTTCGGTCATGGTCACGCCTAGGCGTTCATCGACGACGACGACTTCGCCGCGCGCGACGAGCCGGTTATTGACGTAGATGTCGACCGCTTCGCCGACTTTGCGATCGAGTTCGACGACGGCGCCGCGCCCGAGCTTGAGCAGCTGGCTGACCTGCATGTTGGCGCGACCGAGCACGGCCGAAACCTGCACGGGAATGTCGTAGACGGCGGAAAGATCGCCGGCCGTGCGCGGCCGATCGCTGTCGTCGGCGGCGGCGGGAACGCCGGCAGCGGTCTGCTGCTTCGGCGCATCGAAAATGGCGGTCGGATCGGTGGTGTCGTTGTCGGCCATGATGGTCTCCTGGTTAACCGAGGGTTGCGGCCCCGTGCGTTGTGGACTGGGGCGCGGCGCCGTTGCCGTCCGTCACCCGTTCGATTGCGGCGTCGATGCGACGCCAGAGTTCTCCGAGATTGCGCTCGGCGCCGCCGTCGGCCCATTCGACCCGACAATCCGTTTCGCTGAACTGCTCGTCGCCGAACAGCACGACCTTGCCCATGAAACCGGAGGCGGCGGCCATGCCGTCGATGCGGTCCTGCAAGGCTTCGATGACGCTATCGTGTGCGCGGATGACGACGCGCGGCTCGTCGTAGAGAGAGTGCAGGCTGTCACGCACCAGATGTTCAATCTCGGCGAGGCCATTGCGCTTGGCCAAGGCAGGGATCAATTTGCGCACCGTGGCCGCGACAACTTCGACGCCGCTGGCAATCGCGCCCGCGCGAATGTCCTCAAACCGGCCGTTCATCTGCGCAAGCTGCGCGCCGATCACGTTGAGCGCATCGGCGGCGGCTTGTTCGATGCCGCGGGCCATTTCGGCATGACCGGCGGCGTGGCCTTCGCGAAATCCTTCGTCGCGCGCGGCGGCCATCTCCTCTTGCGAGAAAGTCGGCGGCGGCGGAGCGTCGGCATCGACGGATTTCTCCGGATCGAAGGACGTTTCGAAGAGATATTTTGTGCCGTTGCTCATGATGCGTGCGACCTACCGGGCAGAACCTAGTAGACCAACTCGTCCTCTTCCTTGTTCTGGGCGATGACGATTTCGCCCTTCTCCGCGAGATCCTTGGCGACGTTGACCATATACATTTGCGCTTCGTCGACTTCGCGCAGACGCACCGGACCCATATCGTCCATTTCCTCGCGCAGCAGCTTTCCGGCGCGTTCCGACATGTTGGTGAAGAACAGATTGCGCAGCGCTTCGGAGGCGCCTTTGAGAGCGAGCGACAGCTTGGACTTTTCCGTGCCACGCAACAGCGTCTGGATGCCTGTGGGATCGAGCTTGGCCAGATCCTCGAAGGTGAACATGAGAGCCTTGATCTTCTCGGCCGATTCGTGGCTGCGCTCTTCGAGCGAGCCCATGAAGCGTCCCTCGGTGTTGCGATCGAAGTTGTTGAAGATTTCCGCCATGATTTCGTAAGGGTCGCGGCGGTTGGTGCGCGCCAAATTGCTCATGAACTCCGCGCGAAGCGTCTTTTCCACGCCGTCGAGCACGTCCTTCTGAACCATCTCCATGCGCAACATGCGCATGACAACTTCCATCGCGAACGACTCGGGCAGGGTGCCGAGCACGCGGGCGGCATGTTCCGGGCGAATCTTGGACAAAACGACGGCGACTGTCTGCGGATATTCGTTCTTCAGATAGGCGGCCAGGACCTGCTCATTCACGTTGCCGAGCTTGTCCCACATGGTGCGGCCGGCGGGCCCGCGAATCTCGTCCATGATGGAGTCGACGCGCTCTTTGGGCATGGTCTTGAGGAGCAGCCGTTCGGTGCTTTCGAAGCTGCCGACGAGCGAACCTGTCATCGACAACTGCTCGACGAACTCGCCGAACAAGCGTTCGAGCACGACCGAGTTGATGGTGCCGAGCTGCGCCATCGCCTGCGACAATTCCTTGATCTCCTCCTCGTCCATCAAGGAGAAGAGCTTGGTCGCCTGATCTTCATTCAGGGCGAGCATCATGATCGCGGCCTTCTGATGGCCGTTCAGTCCGCGGTAATCTTCAATCGTCGTCGTCATGACTCAGCTCGTTGCCTATCGGATACGGGGCGGCGGCCCAGGTCGACTATTGGGATTTAGCTGTCGCGATACATCCAGTTACGGATGATGTTCACGGCTTCTTCAGGATGCTTTTCGACGATCTCGCCGATCTTTTTGACCGAGGACTCGCGCACGCGACCATCGACTTGCTGCATGTCGATGGTCGCTTCGAGCAAGGCTCCGGCGTCCCCCGCCATGGCAGGCGCCATGCCGAGCATGCCGGGCGCAGCGCCCGGCAGGGCGGGTTTCGCAGCGGCGGTGCTATCGGCGATCATCTGCTTGCTGTTGGCGATGGCCTCGGGAAGCGCTTCGAGGAAGCGGCGGACGATCGGCCGCACCACGAGCAGGATGACGAGAATGCCGACGATGCCGAGGGTGACCATTTCGGCGATGCGGATGTAGTCGTTCTTGTCCAGGCCGAACAGCGGGCGCGGGCCATCGTCGGCGGTATCGGGGCCGCCGGCGAAACGCATGTTGATGACCTCGACGCTGTCGCCGCGCTTTTCGTCGAAACCGACGGCCGATTTGACCAGGCGGGCAAGTTGCGAGAGCTCTTCCGGGCTGCGCGGCTGGTAGGTTTTCTGGGCGTCGTAATTGCCGTCCACCGCTACGGCGACTGACAAACGCTTCACGCTGCCGCTTTCGCGCACATGGGTCTTGGTCGTGCGCGAGATTTCGTAATTGACCGTTTCCTCGTTGCGGTTCGAGGCATTGGCGGCGCCCGCTGCGCCGTCGCCGTTCGGCGCCGGCTGCGTCGGGATGTTGTTCTGGACGGAAACGGTGGCAGCGGCGGATTCGCGCGAATTCGAGTTTTCGGCGACCGTCTGCGTGGAGCGCACCACTTGCCCATCGGGGTCGTAGGTTTCCGAGGTGGTCGAAATGCGGTCGAAGTCCATTTCGGCGGTGACTTCGGCGCGGACTCGGCCGGGACCGAGAATGCGCTCGAGCATCTCCTCGACCATGCGCACGGAGCGGGATTCATAGGCGGTTTTGGCCTCGTCGCCGGTCTGCGTGCCGACGCCGCTGGCGGCGTCGCCGTCCTGGCCACGGGCGAGCAAGGTGCCTTGGCCGTCGATGATCGAGATGCGCGCCGGCTTGAGGCGCGGCACGGCGGCGGCGACCAAGTTCTGGATTGCCAGCACTTCGGATTTGTCGAGACGGCGCCCGCCGTTCATCTGCAAGACGACCGAGGCGGTCGGCTCTTGCTGGTCGCGCTGGAACAGCTCGCGTTTCGGCAGGGCGAGGTGGACGCGCGCGGAGCGCACATAGGCGAGCGAGCCGATCGTGCGCGACAGTTCGCCTTCGAGGGCGCGCAAGTGATTGATGTTCAGGACAAAGCTCGAGGTGCCGAGCGAGTCCGACTTATCGAAAATTTCGTAGCCGATATTGCCGCCAGCCGGCAAGCCTTCCTGGGCCATCGACATGCGCAGGCGGAGAACCTGGTCGCTCGGCACCATGATGCTGGTGCCGTTGCCGCGCAACTCGTAGGGGACCTTCAAGGTTTCGAGCTTGCCGACGATGCGGCCGCTATCGCTGGTGCTCAGGTCGTTGTAGAGCAACGCCATGTCCGGCGCCGTCAAACGCGTCATCAGAAAAAAGAAGAACCCGACCACGCCGGCGAGTACGCCGGCGATGGTGAGAAGGCGAATGGGTCCCAGATTGCGGATGGTCTCGATCACGGCGCACCTTGAGCCAAGAAGCGGTCTGCGGAGCCGATGCCGAATGGTTTCGGCGCTCCGATCTCCCCGCTTTTAGGGGTGGTCCGGTGAACAACTGGTTAACGGTGGGCAATAATTGCCGAGGGCTGGGAAAAAGCTGCCGAGCGGCGATAAATGTTGTGGATAAAAGCATCGCGCCGCAGGGAGGAATCCTTGCGGCGCGATGAGGGATTCGGACATCCGCCTGATGGCGGATAAGGGTTAGCGCGTGATGCGTTCCGGCGGGCGATAGTCCTGCACGCGGGTGGCGCGCAGGCCGCGCACACCATGATCCTCCAGCAGGCGCTGCCAGGACAAGAATTCATCCATTGAGAGCGAATAACGCCGGCAGGCGTCTTCCAAACTGATCAAGCCAGAGCGCACGCCGGCCACGACTTCAGCCTTGCGCCGGATGACCCAGCGCTTGGTGTTCGGCGGGGGCAGATCGTCGAGACTCATCGGCCCGCTACGCGGCAGGCGTTGAGATCGATGATTGCGCGATTTGATCATCGCCAAGTTACTCTCCACAACAACGGGGCCGGGCGATTTTCAAAGCTTCGCCGCGACGCGATGGGGTGACTTTAGGCGTCAGCCGTTTAAAGAAACGCTAAAGAAAATGGTTAATTTTCCGCGAGATAGCAGCGCCAGTCCGGTTTTTCCGGACTGGCGCCAAGGCCTTATACGAAGGGCTAATCGTTAACGCTTGATATTGACCAGCTCGCTGAGCATGTCGTCGGCGGTGGTGATGATTTTCGTCGCCGCAGAATAGGCACGCTGGGCGACGATCATGTTGGTGAATTCGGTGCCGAGATCGACGGTGGAATTCTCCAGGGCGCCCGAGGCGATGGCACCGGCGCCGTCGCTCTTTGCTTCTCGCAGGATGGGCTCGCCGGTGGTGTCCGAGGCGGTGTAGATGTTGCCCGTTTTGGCCAGCATGCCGTTCGGGTTGGAGAAGGTGGCGAGCGGAACCTTGAAAATCGGCAGGGTTTCGCCGTTGTCGAACAGGGCGACGACCAGGCCGTCGTCGCCGATGCTCACGCCGCTGAAGGTGCCGAACTGCACGCCGTTCTGGTTGTTGAAACGGATGCCGTAATCGGACGAGAACTGCGTCAGGCCATCGAGCAGGCCGGCGCTGCCGAGGTCGAGTTCCATGGCGCTGTTGCCGGCGCCCGACACCCAGCCGCCGACATTGACGTTGGCGACGTTAAAGCTGGCCGGCGCGCCGTTGCTGCCGCTGAAGATGACGGCCGAGATCGGATCGGCAACGTAGGCATCGACGGTGAAGCCGCTCGCGGGGGTCGCGCCGGTGACGTCGCTCGCGTCCACGACCATATCCGCGCCGATCAAGGTCTGGTCGAAGCTCATCGTCGTGCCCGTCGAGGTGACGCGCGCATCGCCGATGGCGGTGACGAGGGCCGCCATGGAGGCCGTCGCGCTGGCGCCGATGGTGACGGCGGTGTTGCCGCCCGTCGTTGCCGCGTTGTTGTCGAACTCGTAGGTGGTGCCGTTGAAGACGAAGGTGTCGCCGTCGGCCGGCTGTCCGGAGAAGTTGACGGTGCCCGACGGCAGCGTAACGGTGCCGCCAACGGTGATCGCGGCGACGCTGAAAGCGCCGCTGGCCGACTGCGTGATCGCGCCGGTCCCCGTCGGATCGACGGCGAGCGCCGACCAGCCGCGGATCTGCTCGATGTTGAGCGTGCTGGCGCTGGACGTGATGCGCGGATCGTCCGCCGCGGTGACCAGGTTGGCGATGCTGGACGCGACATCGGCGCCGATCGTGACGGCCGTATTGCCGCCGGTGACGCCGCCGCTGCTGTTGAATTCATAGGTCGTGCCGCCGATGACGATGGTGTCGCCGTCGGAAGGCTGGTTGGCGAAATCGAGGCGGGCGGCGGCGTAGTAGGTGTCGCCGGCGTCGTCGGTGAGGTTCAGGGTCGTCGAACCGCTCGGGACATCGACGCTGAGTCCCCAGGCGTTGAGGGTGTTCTTCGTCCAGTTGAATGCGAGATCGTGCGTGACGCCGAGCGAGTCATAAATCTGCACGTTGGTGATGTAGCTGTCGCCGACGTCGGCGCCGCCCGGCAAGTTGACGCCGAGTGCGATTTCCGTCGTCGGGGTCGCGGTGCCGGCAATGCCGGAGACGTTCACGGCCTCGAGCGAGGTGAGCGCCGTGGTATTGGCCTGGAGCGGCGTGCCGGTGGCGTCGGTTTCCCAGCCCATCAGGTAATAGCCGGCAGTGTTGCGCAGGAAGCCGGCCTGATCGGGCGTGAAATTGCCGGCGCGCGTGTAGTAGTACGGATCGGCCGCGCCGGCGTCGGTGACGCCCTGCACGACGAAGAAGCCGTCGCCGGAGATCGCGAGGTCGGTGGCAGACGTGCTCGACTGCAGCAGGCCTTGGGCATCAATCTGCGCGACGCGGTTGAACAGCACGCCGCCGGGGGCATAGCTGTGGGTCAGCGACTGCTGAGTCACCAGGGTCGAAAAGCGCGAGGCCGTCGACTTGTAGCCGGTGGTGTTGACGTTGGCGATATTGTCGGAAATGACGCTCATCGCCTGGCTTTGGGCATTGAGGCCGGACACGCCGGCGTACATCGCACCATAAAGACTCATATCGGATCTCCTTTAGACGTCTGCTGCGCAGATTAAGTCGGTGATTTCAATTCAAGGGCGTTGTCCGCCCGATTAGATGTCGGTCGGGTTTCGCAAAGTGACGATGTTTTCGAAGGGTACGGTGATCGAACCGATCATGACGTTGACGCTGTCGCCCGACATATCGGCGCCGTCGATGGTGCCGACCACGAAGGTCGTGGCGGTGCCGGATTTGCCTTCGCTATCGGTCGTGGTGACGCTGACCGAGTAGGCGCCATCAGGCTGCTGCGCGCCGTACGTGTTCTTGCCGTCCCACTTGAAGTCGTAAGTCCCGGCCTTGGTTTCGCCATTGCCGGAATAGACCACCTGGTTGGCGGAGTTGCGCACCACGATCGTGGTCGAGGCCGACTGCTTGTCGATCGTGTATTTGAACTCGGTTTTGCCATCGACCAGCATGTTGACGTTGCCCTTGGCCTCGACGGTCTTGCCGATATAGCTCAGCGCGGTGGCGGCCTGGTTGGAGCGGGTCAGGCTCAACAGAGATTCGAGGTTGCTGTTGGTGTTGATGCCCTGTTCGACTGTGGCGAATTGCGCGAGCTGAGAGGTGAATTCGCTCGAATCCATCGGCGACAGCGGGTCCTGATATTTCAGCTGCGTGGTTAGCAGTTGCAGGAAGCTTTCGATGTCGGACGACAGGCTGGTGCGCGCGACGTCGGATTTCGTTTGGGCGCTACTTGCGGTGGAAGCGACGGCGGAGGTCGTCATGTTGTTGTCCCCGATCAGACGCGGATGTCGACGCCGCCGACGGCGGCGCGCGCGTTGAGATAGCCGCCGATCGCGGGATCCGGCTCTTCGGCGCCTTCGGCGCCGCCTTGCCAGCCCATGCGGCCGGTCGTTTCATTGCCGGCGTTGCCTTGCGGCATGCCCTGGTCGCGCAGGTTGAAGCTCAGGCTCTGCTGGTCCATCTGCAGGCCGGCATCGTTGAGGGCGCGCTCGAGGCCGCGCGCGTCGCGCTGCAAGAGATCGAGCGTGTCGGCGCGGTCGGCGGAGACGACGACCTGAACGCGGCCGTCGGCGGCGATATCGAGTTGAACGTCGACATGACCGAGGCTGGCCGGCTTAAGCTTGACGTTGATCTTGTCGACGCCTTCGGCCGAGGCCTTGGCGATATGCACGGCGACCTGTTCGGTCGCCGGATGGGGCAGCGGGGCGGGCTTGGCGCTCTGGGCGGCGCCATGTGTGGTATTCGCCGTCGTCGTTGTGCCGGAGGTGGCGACCTGGCCGACCGCCGTGGCTTCGCCGACCACCGCTTTGCCGGCGGCGGACGCGGGCTTGTCGGTGCCGGCTTCGACCAAGGCGGCGAAAGCCGGCGTCGCGCTTTGCATCGCGGACTGCGCTGCCGACGGCAGATCGGGGGCATCGATATTCGCCGTCGTCGCGGCCGCGGCGCCGTCAGTGGCCGGTGCGGCCGCGGCGGTTTGCGTTGTTGTCGCGGCTTCCGTCTGTGCCGGATGGCTCATGCCGTTGGCCAGCGAAACGGGCAGCTTCAGCGGCTTGGGCGCCTCTTCGTTTCCGAGCTGCACGGCGACTTGCATCGGCAGTGCCTCAAGGCGCTTGCTCAGATCGGCGGCCTGCGCAGTTGCGGCGGAAGTGGCCTGGGCCGTCTGGGGCTGCACATCGTCTGTCTTGACGGCGCTGTTGTCGGTCGTCTGCATTTGCGGCGCCGAGGCTTTGACCTTCTGATCGGCCTTGTCGTTGACCGCGCCAGTCAACGAATCGGCGGCGTCGCTCAGCGCCTGGCCATCGGCGGCAAGATCTGCGGCGGCAGCGATGCCGGCCAGTTCGTCGTCGGCTGTGCCGGCCTGCATGGCCAAGGACAGCTGCATTGCCGGCTGCTCATCGGCGACCGCGGCGGGCGCGGTCATCCGCGGGGCGAAGGCGTCGGTTGTTTGATCGCCGTTATCATCGGCGGCCTGTTCGTTGGGCGCGGCATCGCTTGTCCCGCCAACATTGTCGCTCTTGCTCTCGGGCGCGACAGGGGCGTCTTCGCGGACCGTCGTGATATCCTGTTCGGCTGCTTCGGCGGGCTTCGCTTTGGCGGCGACAGGCGCTTTGCTGCGCGTGGCTTTGCCCTGTTCGTCGTCCTGAGCTGCCGTGGTCGCGCGCTCGGCGCGCGGACGGGACGGCTTGGCCGCGACCTCAGCCTGATGACGATCGAATTGATCGAGCAGGCCGGTGAAGGCGGTGGCGTCCCCCGAACGTGTCGGAGCGACAGGCGCCGTCTCGGGGGCTTTGAGAAGATCGGAGAGGGAAATGTTGATCACGGCGACTGACACACAGAATGAGGGTTAGGGTCAGATCGTTATGAGCAAGTGCCGGGCCATCCGGTCTAGTTTTTATCACATTGATATTATTGATATATTTTTGCAGGTTGCGTCTTGCGCCAGGGCAAAAACTGCGAAGGCGGCAAAAACTTCAGGGTGGCTATGGAAGATTGTGCCGCAAGAGCGCGCCTGGTCCCGAAATGCGCATCGCCCCGGTGTGAGCCGGGGCGATGAAAGGGGCGCAGCAGGGATGAAACGCGCGAAGCAAGGACGAAGCTCAAGCCGACAGGGTGACCCGATTGCCGTCGTCGGAAGCTCCGGTGGGACGCGCGGTATTGGCATAACCCGCCCGGCCGCTGGTCATCGATGCGGGCATGGGCGGCGGGTTGGCCGGCATCGCGGTGGGCCGGGCGGCCAGCTCGCTTGCGATCCGGGCGGCTTCGCGTTGCGGCTTGTCGCCCTGGGCGGCCAGTTCGCGCCAGGAGTCCCGCAGCGGCTCCAGGAGGCCGATGACCTCGCGCGCGACCTGCGCGTCGTTGCGAAAATCGATACGCGGCAGGCGCGACAGGATATAGGCGAACAAACGGTCGAGATTCTTGGCGATCTCGCCGCCCTTTTCCATGTCGAGCGTCCCTTGCATGTGCGAGACGATCTCCAGGGCGCGGCTGTTCGCCTTCCAGCGCGCTTCGATCTCGTTATTCTCGATAGCCTGAATCGCCTCGCGTAACGAGTTGATCGCCTTGTCATACAGCATATGCATGAGCGCGGCCGGAGAGGCCGTCATGAT
>LNFM01008355.1_pt1 | contig 15677 bp, 10 predicted proteins | sample 596031 | NCBI WGS metagenome assembly LNFM01 (sample SAMN04254537, study PRJNA301005) | activated carbon metagenome | isolation source: dual media filters at the Ann Arbor, Michigan drinking water treatment plant | place: USA: Ann Arbor | reverse complement strand
AGCAGTCCCAGCCAGCTGGCCGGGAGGTAGAGCGTGGCCAGGATCTAACCCGCAACACCGAGGTGTTGTTCCGCCAGACGGTCGATAGCTACCTGACGCAGAACAAGATCTCCGATGCGGTGCGTGCCGCCGTTCGGCAGATGGGCACGGTCGGTACCGCGCACTTCAACCTGATTGAAATGGCGATGACGGGCTGGAAGGCCACCGCCTACGACCCGACCACGAACGAGATTTCCGAGGAAGGCCAGGTTCTGCTGAACGCGGTGCTGGTGCGTCTGAACACCATCTCCGACTACTCGGTGGGGTATGACGACAAGATCGGCATAGACCGCACCCTGGAGATGCTGATCAACGACGTGATCTGCTCCGGCGGTCACGGCCTGGAGCTGGTGCTGGACGATTCGCGGGTACCCGACCGCCTGGTGACTTTCCCCTATGACACGCTCACCTACCGCCAGGGTGGCGATTATCGCTTCCCGGTACAGCGCGGTATCGGTGAAGAACGCGAGCTGAACCTTCCCACCGTATTCGTTGGCGACTTCCACCGGTCGGTAAACGACGTGTACGCCTGGCCGATGTTCGAGTCAGCCCTGCGTGAAGGACGCGCCTACGAACAATTCCTGCAGGACATGCGCCGGGCGGTTAAACGCGCCGGCCACGGCCGACTGGTTATCACCCTGGATTATGCGCGTATCACCGAAGTGGCCCCGCAAGAGATCAAGGACGACCCGGTCAAGCTAGGCGCTTGGGTTGAGGAAGTTCGCCAAGGGGTGGTGGACATCGCCAACGAGCTTGAACCGGAAGACGCCTTTGTCACCTATGACGTGGCTGAGGTCGACATGCTGAAGTCCGAGGGCGAAAAGTCCGACTACGTCAGTCTGATGAACGCCATGTCAGGCAACCTGGCCACGGCGCTGAAGTCGAACCCATCCTCGCTGGGCCTGCGTATCGAAGGTAGCCAGTCGCTCTCCAACACCGAGTCGCTGATCACGATCAAGGTGGCCACGTCGATTCGCCGTGCGGTTGAAGAGTCCATGAGCAAGGCGTTGACCCTGGCCTGCCGCCTGCTGGGCAGCCTGGTCTATGTCGAGTTCAAGATGGACTCGATCAACCTTCGCCCAGAAAGCGAGCTGGCGGCGTTCCGCACGATGGAAATGGATCGCGACCTTCGCCTGCTGTCTATCGGCATGATCACGGATCTGGAATTCTCGGTCAGGCAGGGTCTCGGTACCCTCCCCTCTGGCTATGTCCCACTGTCCGGTACCGGCTTCTACGAGAGCAAATCGGTTGACGCCTCTAAAGCGACACCCAACAATGGCGCCCAAGAAAAGGCGCTTCAGCCGAGTACCCCGTCAAAAGCAGGAGGCGATAGCCAATGAGTGACCGCAATCAGTTGGTTATCCCCCAGACCGGTACGCTGTGGTACGGCGCTCAGGATACCCTCGACGCACACAATAGCGTTCAGTTCACCCTGTCTGAACTGAGCCCTATGGAGCTGTCCAACCTGCGCGTACGCGCCACCGAGCTGCTGGCGACTCAGGGCGTTAGCCGCGACCAGTTCGCTGACCACTACATGGTCAACACCTATGGCGACGGTAAGCTGGCGGTGATCAGCATCACCGGTACGCTGATGAACCACCACCTGCCCCTGCGCCTGTTCGGTTACAACGTGACCACCTACGGCGAGATCCAGCAGGCGGTGCAGGCGGTGATGGCTGACCCTCGGGTCGAGAAGGTTGTCCTGCAGGTTGAGTCAGGTGGTGGTAGCGGTAGCGGTCTGTTCCGCACTTCTAACTTCATCGAACGCATGGGCAAGGTGAAGGATTTCACTACCTTCAGTTCCAACGTCATGGGATCGGCGGCCTACTGGCTAGGCGTGAATAGTCCGCAAATGGTAGCCGAGCCGCTGGCTACTATCGGCTCTATCGGCGTGTACGCCGTGATGACCAGCTACGCTGAGGCCAAGCAGAAGTTTGGCATCTCCTCTCGGGTGATCCGCGCCGGTGAATTCAAAGCCCTTGGCCACCCGGATGAGCCGATCAGCGAGAAGGCCGTGGCTGAGTGGCAGAGCACTATCAATCAGAGCTACGGCGCGTTCCTTGACCACGTCTCTAGCAAGCGTAATCAAGATCGTGAGACCTTCCGTATCAACGCGGCGGAAGGTCGTGAATTCAGCGGCAGCGAAGCGCTGAAAGTGAACCTGGTGGACGAAATCATGGTGTTCGACGATATGATCGAAGCTATGCTGTCCACCATGTCAAAGACCGTGCCAGCTTCAGGCGCCGGTCGTAACCTGAAAATGGACGAGGGTGCCATGAACAAGAAGATGCTTGCGCTTTTGCAAAAAGCCGGCGTGACTCTCACCGATGAGCAGATGTCTGCGCTGGCCTCCGGCGCGAGCTTCGAGTCCATCGGTATCGAGGCAACTCTGGCGGCCGAGCTGACTGCAGCTCAAGCCGCTGGTGATGTCGAAGAAGAAGAGAGTGGCGGCGAACAAAACCTGGATGCTGACCCGGCGGCTGTGGCTGAAGCTGCACGTCTGGCGGCTGAAGCGGCTAAGACCAACATGGCGGGTTCCGACCTTACCGCGTTGCTTGACCGCATTCAGGCCCTGACCGTAGAGTCCACCACTGCCACCGCTAACCTGGCGGCCATGACGACTCAGCGGGATAAACTGGAAGCCGAAGTTAAGATTCAGGAAGGCCACGTTGTTCGCCTCTCTGGCATCGCGGCTCAGGCAATCAACCGCATGGAAACCGCACTGCGCGGTACTACCACGGATGACCTGGACAATCTGGAGCCTGCGGCTCTGGTCTCGAAGTACCAGAACGTCCGTGACAAGTTCGAACAAACCTTCCCAGTAGGCCGCAAGACCGCCGCTGTGGTAGATAAGCCGGTAACTGGTGAGCAGCGGCCTCGCCCAGACACCGTCGCTGAAGCCGCGCAGAACGCCACTAAGATCTAAGGAGAACCGTCATGGCACAACGTATCAAACTGGTACCGACTATCGGCGCCGAAATCCCGAACCTGGATTTCACCTTCATGTTGGGTAACAACGCAGGTGAGTCGGCGACCATCACTGACAAGGACATCGGCAAGGCGGTTAAAATCGTCGGTGACTCTCGTGTGGCCTTTTGTGTGGCCGATGACGAGATCCATGGCCAGCTGATTTCCGTCGAGCCAAACCAGACCTCTGGTGGTTACAAGGTCGGCACCGTCCGCGCCGTCAACTCGCCGCTGTTCGATGCGACCCTGTCGCACGCCACTTCGGTTGCCATGCTGGACGAAGTTGTTGCGGATGCCCAGGCGGCTATCGGCACTCCGAACGGCACCCCTCCTTACCACGTGCGTATGCGTGTGAAGAAGGCTGCCGTGGCAAACGGTCTGCGCTTGAAGGTTGTAGCCTTCCAGAGCGGTGCCGGTGCCACCGGTTCCAACCTGACCGTTTCCAAGATCTTCGGTTAACCAGCGCGGCTCTGCCAGCATTGAACAAGGAGTAACACCATGATTGAAGGTGCCAGCAAATATAAGCTGCGTTCCGGCGCTGATGGCGCGACCATTACCGAGATCGAAGTCAACACCAAGGACTACGAACTCGCGTCGCGCAGCGGCTTGACCCTGTCCCAATACCTGACTCGCAAGTACCGCGACCAGACCGACGAAGCACGCTTTGGCTCGGTGTTCAGCCAATGCCTGGCTTCTGCCGGTATGTTCCTGCGTGCTGACGAGAAGACCGGGCTGCGTGCTCCAACCTTGAAAGAGGTGATGAGCGACAGCATCAACATGGCCGGCATCGTCGGCCCGTCGGCGGATGGTGCCAACACCCCGTCGTCGCGTCTGCTGTACCCGGAAACCATCCTGCGTGTGATGGAAGCTGAACTGCGTACTGATGAGTCGGATTTCCTGTCGACTTACAACCGCATGTTCGCCAACACCCTGACCATCGACACCGAGAAGTTTGATCAGCCGCTGATCAACTCGAACCATAACGAGAACACCCGTTCCAAGGGCATCTCGCAGGGTACCGAGCCGGCGAACATGGTTGGCATCACCGTTAGCGACATCAGCCGTCGCGTACCGGTGAAATCCATCGGTTTGACCATCACCGATCAGGCCATGGGTGCCACCACCCTCGACCTGGTTACCCTGATCATGTCGGCTCAGTCGCGCGGCGAGCGTATCGCCAACGCGCACGAGATCCTGAACGGCATCCTCGCGGGTGACGTGGACATGGCCGAAACTGGCGTAGCAAGCTCCGGCACCTTCCAGGCGCTGGATTCTGGCATCACCACTGCCGGCACCATGTCCCACAAGGCTCTGGTCAAGTACCTGCGCGAGAACTACAAGAAGTTGCAGCCCAACCTCCTGATCATGGATCTGGACGCGGCGTTTGCAGTAGAAGCTCGTACCGGCAAGCCGAACCGCAACACCAACTTCAACGGTGAAGGTACCAACTTCGGCCTGGAGCCGAACGTGGACAACCTGCTGGCCACCGCTCCTCCGATTCTGATCGTCGAAGGTTCGGTAGTCGGTGCAAACACCATTGTCGGCATCGACACCCGTTACGCCATGCGTCGGGTAATCAACGTCAACGCAGCCTACAGCGCCATCGAGCAGTTCGTGATGCGCCGTATGACCGCGTTCCGCGTTGACTACGGCGAGACCGCTTACACGCTCTACAAAGAAGCGTTCTCCAAGCGCACGCTGACCGTGTAACCTGTTGGCTGGGCCGAAAGGCCCAGCTCTTTGATTACCTCCCGCCAAAGGAATCTGACCATGGCACTTACTACCGGCAACAAAGACGACGATAAAAAGGACGGCGCGGGCGCTACTGGCGCAGCCCCGACCATTGAAGAACTGCAGGCCCAGCTGGCAAAAGCCGAGCAGACTGCACGTGAAGCGACTGAAGCGGCTCAGGCTGCTCAGGAAGAAAAGCAGGCACTTGCAGAGCAAGTGACCGGCCTGCAGGGTACTGTACAGACTCTGGAGACCAAGAAAGGTGAGCTGGAAGACAAGCTGGCCGCAGCCCCTGCCAAGGCCGCAACGCCTGCCAAAGTCAAAAAGCAAACCGTTTTGGTGGTCTCGGCTACCGACTATAGCTACGACATCGGTGACGGCATCAAGGTAACCCCTGATGTTCCGGTTAAGGCTGAGCGCTACGAAGGCAACTTGCTGGACGCGCAGATGAAAGCCGGCTACGTCGTCGAATTCGAAGCCTAAGCCTATGGCCAGCGTGGAAATTCTCAGCGGAATAACCAACACCCAGGCTGTCCTGGGTGCGGCTGGCCTATCCCATGGAGACATCCCCGACGAGCGCTTAATGCTAAGCGGCATCGGGGATGACCTTCAGCTGCACCTGTATTCAAAGCTACCCAACTACGAAGCCCTGGTTGCTGCCGGTGACGATCCGAGCGCCACGGTTCCTGACAAGATGTTGGCGCTGGCTATCAAGAATTTTGCGAAGTGGTTTCTGGCCGCTTTGCTGTGTTCGCGCTGGAATGCCATTGTTCAGTTGAAGACTGACGGCAAGACCCGCGCGGATCGTTTTGACCGGATGGACTTGGTGGCGATGCAGGGCAACGCCGAAGCCAACCGCGACCGGGCCTGGGCGATGATCATCAGCCTGTTGCCGGTAGACCAAAGGCCAACGGTAACCCCGTTCACCCCCTTCGGCATATCCTCTCCGACCACTGATCCAGTGACCGATCTGGAGGATTAACATGCTGCTCGGTGACGTTATCGCAGAGCTGTGTGACACCCCCATCTATTACTTCCAAGGCGGTAGCTGGGTGCTGTCGCCGGTTCTGTGTAAGGTTCCGCCTTACGACAGATTCATCAGCGACCGGGCTTTTGGCCAGAAGAAGCGCCTGGTGCAGACGCCTGGCGGCCAGCACCTGCCAGCCTCCAGCTATTATCGCCCAGGCAGCGATACCAGTCGCACCTACATGGTTGAGTCGGTCAACGAAGACCAGGACTCCCACGGCGAGTACCTCAACGTCTACATGATGCGTGAGGCAGCTGACCTCTGTGAGGTGCTGACCCAGCAAACCATTCCAAGGCCTTCAGGCACTCCGAAGAAAGAATGGGTAGTGAGCGATACCGTGTGGGCTGACTTTGACCGATTTGGGGTGTTGCGCTCGGACGAACTGGATGGCGTGGACTACACGTCCTACACCATCACGCTGCCGACTTCTGTGCGACTGCCAGGCGACTGTCGCTTGCGGATAGATAACGCCTTGTATGCCGTTCAGGAAAACTTCGTGCAGCTTGAGCTGCGCCAGCTGCGTGTGCGGGGTATCAATGGCCAGCCGTGAGTGGATGATCGTCAAGAGCACCCTTGACCGCCTGGTGAACGATACCGTGGCGAAGATCGCTACCGCCACCGGGAACGTGGTGGCGGTGTCTGAGGTAGAAGACGTTACCAACTTCGAGACGGTGCTGAAGGATGGCGCCCCTGCTGTGCTGTATCAGCTCATGCGCCTCAACCCAAACCCCAGAGCCCCGCGCTTTGAGGCGGTGTTCAACATTGGCGCCAAGACCACTGATGACTCCGGCAACTATGTGCTGAGTGCGATCCTCGGCGAGTTGCAGGAACTGTTCAAGCCCGGCAGCCGGTTCGACCTGCGCGATTACAGCGAGGCAGGCCTGGATACCGTTAACCACGGCGGCATGCTGATCACGGATGGCGACATAAACCCCCAGCAGTTCGACAAGCAGTCGGGCATCCGCACGCTCGGCTGCAAAGCTGCGGTGCTGTGCAATGGCAGCTAAAGTAAGGCTTAACCGGGCCTCGTTGACCTTGACCCAAAATCTGGTGCGACAGATCGACGGCAAACTGAAGAACAAGCGGGCGGTGCTGAGGGCTTTTGAAAAGTCAGGCATCGTCCAGGAATGGGCGAAGATAGCGAACAAGGCGTTAAACCAGTTGCACACGACGTTGATAAACGTCTTCGAAGGCAACGTGACAGGTATAGGTGCTAGCGTGTCCAGCATCTCTGGAATCAACCTGGCTAAGCCTTGGGCGCCGCTTACTGAGCGCTACGCTGAACGAAAAATAACCGACTCGTTCTGGTACGAAACCGGAACGCTGTTAGACTACGTCGCCAAGAGCATTCAACCGCTCTCTGGGCCTCAAGCCGTGCGTAAGGTTGAGGTTAAAGCGGCACCGATCCCAAGGGGAGCGAAAAGCCTTAAAGTCAGCGTGTTGGTTACGCCGGCCAGGCTTCCAGAACCTTTGCAGTCACTGGTCATGTACCCGTTCCTGCAAGGCCGCGGGAACGACATGTCGGGGATGGGCGGAACGGACATCCAGGCCGTGAAGCTGTTGGTAAACCATGCACTTCGTGCTTTTATACCAGACATCTCTGCCGAGTTGGGCAAACGAATGCTGGATGAACTCAGAACCTGAAGGAGAATCGACATGCCTCTTGGCTCCCCGCAAACGGACAAATTCCCCATCGGCACTGCCGAGATCCGCATTGCTCCACTGAACCTGGCGTTGAAGCAGATGCCTGCTCACTCCATCGGCTGTCTCGATGACGTGACCATCAGTATCTCGAACACCTCGGTGCAGAAGCGTGCTGGTTTCCCTCAGCGCCAGGTGGCGAACGCCATCACTGAAAACATCGTTACCGTCACCGGTACCGTTGGCGAGTACAGCCGTCGCAACATGCAGATCATGGCTGGCGAAGCGCCTGAAGTGGTAGTCGCTGACGTGGCCGGCGTCCTCGCCACCTCTCAGACTGCCGGCGCTGTATCTGTACCTCTGGGTACCGGCCAAGGCGCAGCGTTTACGGCGGGTGGTCTGGTTACCGTCTACATCGACGGTAAACCTGAGCTGATCACCGTGGCGAAGATTGCGTCGATCGCTACCGACACCCTGACCCTGGAAGCCGGCACCCCGCTGCTGCACGACTATCCAGCGTCTATCACCAAGGTGTTCGCGGCCAACCCAATCGGCAAGTCGGTTACCAAGACCAGCTATTTCTCGCTGCAGGTCATCCAGTCGCAGATCTCCGACGGTCGTCCGATCGCTTGGAACTTCTGGAAAGCCTCGGCCAGCAACGGCATGGAACTGGGCATGAACCCTACCGATTACTCGACCACCAGCATCGAGCTGCAGTGCCTGGAGCCATCCGCAAGCGAGTTCCAGTCGGGCGGCGCGCTGTTCCACCTGGCCGACGTGATCGCTGACTACCCGATCTTCATGGCCGCTCCTGGCGGCTAAGTCTGATCGTTACAGCAGAAACCCGGCTTCGTGCCGGGTTTCTTTTTAAGGGAGCACCGCCTATGCACCTGTTTCATCACCTGGCCGACGTTCTACCGATCAGCCAGTACCTGCTAAAACGCTACGCCGAGGAAGTCACCGAAGACCCCGACCAAGCCATGGGTTTTCTGGTTCGCATGCTCTACGCGGAGACCTACCGAGTTGACCTGCATGAGGACGACCTGATCGCGGTCTGCACCAGGATCAAGGAGCACGGCGACAAGGTTGAGCAGAAGGCCGCCGCGCCGGATAAGAAGGTCTCTAGTGTCCGCAGCAAAGGCGGGTTCAGCGACTACTACAACAACTTCATGGACAAGCTGGATATGACCGAGCTGTGCCTGTGGCTGGCCGACATGGACCCTGCCAGAGCCCGCAAGCTCTACTTCGAAGAGGACTATGAAGTCGTCGAGAAAATGGCTGAGTTCAAGCAGGGTTACGAGCGCGAGAAGAACCGGCTAATGTTTGAAGGGGCACTTTTTGGCTTCGGGGGTAAGTACGGGAGTAGCAGTGGCCGGGATGAGGGGGATGTGCGCGTTCACGACCTGACCGGCAAAACAGCAGCAGAGGTGATGGCGACTGTATCGAAACTGGGCCAGCGCCATTAAACTCACGGCACTGCGCGAGGGAATACCATGGCCGGCAAGAATGACGCAATCGAGATCGACGCCCTGCTCACCCCTGAGCTTGGCGATATGGGTAAGGTTGAGCGGGAGCTGAGCAAGGTCTTGGCCAACGCCGCCAAGCCTTTGGTCGACTCAATCAGCAACACCAAGGTGGGTCTCAACCCGGCCGCGCTGAAGAAGGTTCAACGCCAGCTGGATACCATCGCTAAGGACTTTGGTGATGGGTTCGACGAGAGCATCAGCAAGGTGCTCGGCGAACAGAACAAGAACCTGCGCAGCGCCAAGGGCCTGCGTCAGCTGGCCAAGGCAGACTCTGGCATCGCCAAAATGGTCAAGATCCTGGGCGGCTACGATGAGGCCGCCAGCATCCTCGGCCGCCCCGATGCCAACCGTCGCCTGAACCAGATCGGTAATGCCTTCCGCAGCCTGAACGATGTGGCGTTTCAGATCAGCAAACTGCCCACGGTCAGCGCGGACGTGCAGCGGATGCTGGGCAACCTGTATAAATCCAACACGCCCAACAGCTTCAAGAAGCTCAGCGAGATCCAGCAACGCCAGGTCATGGACGCCATGGCGGTCATTGACCTGCAGGACAAGGCGTTTAATAGCCTCAAGGGTAGCCTGGCCAAAGCCGGACTGGGGGTCAGCGCCACTGAGCTGAGCAAACAGCTGAAGCAACGCAAGAACAACGCTTCGAGGTTGGGTCGGATCACGTCCCCTGACGCCCTAGTGCGTCAGGAACGCGCTGAGGCCCGGGCGGCTAAGACAGCCCAAGAACGGCAGGACCGCCTGGACAAAGCCCGCGCCCGCAGCCAGGCCGTCAGCCTTGAGAAAGACCGCATAATCGGCAGAGCCGGCGGCATCCCCAAACTGCGTGAGAAGCGGGACATTAGCGCAGTTCGCGCAGGTCTCAACCGCGACTACAACATGGCGGTTGAGCAAGCGTCTATCGCGGCGATGGGAAAGGGGGGCCAGAAGGGGTCAGCCTATAAGACTGCAGCCGGCAAGGTGGACGGTGTACGCAAGCAGATGGACGAGCTGAACCAGCTGGTTAAATCCATCGGCTCCGTCACCGCTGCGATTAGAGCCCGCAACGCCCTCGACCAGCGCGAAGATCTGGAGAACTGGAGGACTCGCGGCCTCCGGGAGAAGAAATACCGCCTGCTGAACGAGAAAGCCGATCAGGATGCTTGGAAGGCCAACGGCCGCCTCCTGTCGGCCAGAAACGCTGCCGAGCAGAAGTTCGACATCGACCGCTGGAAGGAAGAGGGTCGGTTAGAGAGCCGCAACCGCCGCCTGCGCGAACAGGCCGACGTGCAGGAGTGGAAGGCCAACGGCATGGCCGACCGCAAGTTCCGCCTGCTGAACCAAGCGGCTGACCTCGAGCAGTGGAAAGCCAACGGCCGCCTCCTCTCAGCTCGCAACATTGCCGAGCAAAAGGCTGATCAGGACGCTTGGAAAGAGCGTGGGCGCTTAATGCGTGCCCGTATCGCCGCCGAGCAGAAGGCCGATCAGGACGCTTGGAAAGAGCGAGGCAAAAAGGCCGCCACCCGCAAGCGCTTGGAAGAGCAGGCAGACCTGGCCGCCGCCTCCAACAAGGCCGCCTCTGCGGCTCGCGGGGCGTCGTTCGCTGAAGCTCAGCGCCTGATCGGCGCCTCTGGCGGTATCGGCAAGTTGACCGACAACGTGGACATTGCCAGCGTTCGCTCTGGTATCAACAGTGAGCTGGGGCGCCTGGTTAAAGACCGCGAGGTGGCCAACGCCTACGGCCAGAACACTGCCAGTATTCAGGCGAACATCGACGCTTTGCGCGCTCAGCGTGTGGAGCTGAGCGAACGCACCCGCCAGTTGGCGGAAGAGCAGCGGGCGCTGAAAGACATCGGCCAGCAGGGCCTGCGCACTAAACGCGCAACCAACCTGTACCAAGCCCGCGACATCATCCGCTCATCAGGTGGTGACTACAGTGAGCTGGATAAAGAGCAGATTCGCACCGTGCGCCCATACCTGCAAGACAGGTACCGCACCCGCAGCCAATTCGCCGAGACCATCGGCGCAAGCCATGGCACCGACTCGCCTGAATTTGCTCGAGCCAGCGCCAGCGCTAAGCAGTACGCGGTGGCTCTGGGTGAGCTGGATAAGCGCGCCAAGGAACTGCGCCCAAGCATCAGCGACCTGGGCCAGGTAGTGCGGTCGTTCTTCCGCTACGCCCTGGGCTACGGCGCGCTCTACGAGATGCTGGGCGCAGTGACCGCACTGACTCGTGGACTGGTGGATCTGGATGAGCAGCTGTACAACATCCAGGCGATCACGCTTTCCACCGACAACCAGATGCAGACGATCGAGGGCTCGATCAAGCAAGTGGGCTTGACGACCAAGTTCACCCTCAATGAGGTGGCCAAAGGTGCTCAGATCCTGGCCCAGGCCGGTACCGCACCAGAAGCAATCCCTGACCAGCTTCGCGCGGTAGCAGACTTTGCGGCGGCCACCGGCAGTTCGCTGGAGCAGTCGGCTGACCTGCTGACCTCGTTCAAGAACGTCTTCAAGGACATCAGCGACGGCAGCGCGGCCGACCTGCTGGCCAAGACCCTCAACCTGTCCAAGCTGCAGGGCGAGGATCTGCGGACCATCATCAGTTACACCGCGCAGACCGCTGAGGGCTACAACATCAGCGCTGAGCAGCTGATGGGCGCGGTCGCTACCCTGCGTAACGTGGGTATCAAGCCGTCCACCATCGCCACCGGCCTGCGCCAGGCAATGCTGGAGATCTTCAACCCGGACACCAAGCTGACCAAGGCGCTGAAAACTCGGTATGCCCAGCTGGGTGAGGACATGTCGGCCGAGATGATTTCTGCTCGGTACAACTCGTTCACCTTCGCAGAAGACCCGCTGGTCGCAGCCGTCAGCGAGCTGAAGCGTATCGGCTTCGGCGGTGAGGCGAGCAACCTGTTCAGCCGTGCGTTTGACGTGCGGGCGTTTAACCCGTTACAGGCCCTGGTCAATAACTTTGATCAGTTCAACGCATTGTCCAGCCAGGTGGGCGTAGGCCGTACGGCCAAAGAAGGCAGTGAGATCCAGCTGGAATCCCTGCGCGCCACCCTGGAGAACTTGGGGGCTTCTGTGGTCGCATTCAGCGACAGTGTCGGCGGCGACATGGTCCGGTCCCTGCAGAGTGCCGCTAAAGAAGCCACCAACCTGGTCACCCAGCTAACTGAGCTTGATCAGAAGATGAAGCTGGAAACCGGGGCGGGCCTAGGCAGCAGCATCATGGGCGGCCTGGCGGGCGGCGCACTCGGCGCAGTGCTCGGTGGTAAGGGGTTCCTTGGGCGTGCTGGCGGGTTTACTGCGGGCGCTGTGGCGGGTGGCGGCATCACCCAGGCCAACGCCAGCGGGGACTCGGGAGTGGGTGACTACGTTGTGCCGGCGATCGCCGCGCTGGCCGTTCTGCTGCCAGGGTTTATGAAGCTGGCCACCGCTGCCAAAGGCATGAAGGGCGGCGGCTTGCAGATAGACATGTTCGACAAGGCGGCTGGCGGCATCAGCGTGATTGGCGGACTCAGTAATACCGTAGAGGGCATCGCCGGCATGACCGGCAAGCTCGGCAAGTTCTCAGGCCTGGCGCGCGTTGGGATGATCGGAGCTGGCCTGTTCGCTCGAGCTATACCGGTCATTGGCTGGCTCTGGACTGCCTACGAGATCCTGCAGCTGTTCAGCGACAAGGGCGCCCCGGCGACCCAGGATATGGCAGACACGGCGCGAATCCGAGCTACCGCTGCGGGCGACCAGTCGCGCACCCTGCAAACCAAGTACAACGACCAGCAGTCGCAGATCGGCCAGTACCGTATCGACGAATACGGCAACGCGGACAAGGCAACTACTGCTGGCGCCATCGTGCGGCTCCGGGAAGAGTCCAACAACCTCAACCTTTCCCTTGGGGAGGTATTTGGTACCAGTTCCAACAGCCTGTCCGAAGCCACGCAGATTCTGCGGGATTACCAGGCCAAGTCCTTTGAGGCGCGTCAGGCCGACCTGACCAGGCTCAGCCAGATAGCAGGCAAATCCTTGACCGACCTGCAGGCCGCCGACTTGGCCACCCAGGTAACCCAGTTGCAGCAAGGGGTTGAGGGTATCCGCAAGGAACTCACCGCTGAACTGCAGCGGACTGTGGACAAGGTTAGCGAAGCTGCAGCCAGCGGTGACTCCGAGGGGGTTGAAGCGGCCGGCGCCACTCTGCGGGTGCTTGACCAGATGCCGGAGCTGAAGCAGTTCTTCTACGGTGAGATCCAGCTGTCTGCAGAACGCGCCACTGAACTGTACGTCGAGTTCAGCCGCAAGCTGGCTGAGGAGTCCGAGAAAGGCGCTGTCACGGCTGAAGAGGTGCTGGCCAGCAGGGTGACCGAGGCGTCCCTGCAGATCGACGCAGCCGCCGCGGCGCTGGAATCCTCAGCGGCCCTGGATACCGCCGTGCGTGGGGTCATCGACGGTCTGGAGCTGTCTGAGCGGTTCGTGATTAAGTCGCTCGACGCTCTGGCGGTCAAGGCTCAGGAAGCGGCAGCGGGCCACGCAGCTGAGGCTGAGAAACTGGAAGCCAAGGCGGCCAAGGATAAATCCACGGCAAACAACCTGTTGTCTGGTTGGGCGGGTGAGTTCGGCGGGCTATTGGCACCCGGTTATATACAGTCGGCCAAAGAAGCCGAGGCGGCGGCTGCGCAGAAGCGTCGTCAGCAAGCAGCTCAGGAAGAGGCTCAGGGAGTTCTCATTGCGCGCTCAGCTCAGCGCAAGGATGCTGACCGAGTAGCCGCTACGATCGCCCGTACGGCCTCCCAAGACACCGAGAAGCAGATCCTCGACATCATCGACAAGGGTCGCTTGACTGAAGAGATCCGTGGCCGCCTGTCTGCAACCGACCGGGCTACCCTGGGCCAGCTGCAAGGCGGCAACCGCGTAGATCTGGTAAAAGCCGGGTTCTTCCAGCCGGAGAAAGTGGCCGACGGTAAGTACCGTCAATCCCCGGGGGTCAGCCAGCTAGAGAAGATCATTCGTTTGGTTCAGCAGACTGAGGCCACCAAGGCTCAGGTATCTGACCAGAAGAAATCTGAGTCGGCTAAATCGGCATTCGCCAGCGACCCGACCAGCATGGTGCAGATTGCCAAACTGCAGAACCAGCAGAAGGCCGCCGAACGCCGCAACGACTTCGCGGGAGCCTCGTCGGCGGCTCGCCGTATCTCTGAACTGCAGTATGCCGAGCAGTCCAAGGCGGTTAAGCGAGCCGAGGTCGAGATGACCGAGGCCAAGGAAGATCCGAAGAAGGACGCCACCGCGGCGGTGGAGAAATACAACAGCGAGCTGGCCAAGCTGGAATCGCTGCGCGGTGACATGGCCGACAAGCTGGATGAGTACCAGAAGAAAGTGCAGGACATCGACCTGCGCAACCGTGCTACGGGCGTGAAGAAAGACCAAGATAGAATAAAGGGTCAATTTACTGAGGCGGTGGATCGTGGGGATCTGCAGGGGGCGATTGACGCCAGCAAATCCTACGAGGACGTTCAGCGCCGCTTGAAGGAGGTGATGGAGGAGGAGCTGCGGGCGAAGGGTATGAACGCCGAGCAGATCAAAACTGAAGTGGAGGATCGCAAGGATCTGACCACCCAGCTGATCGACCAGGAGGGCGCGCAGAAGCGGCTCACCTCGGCGATCATCGCGCGGGCTGACTTCGAGGCGCGCAACGCTGGTACAGGGCCAACCACGGGCAACAAGATGGTCGACTCCTACCTGGAAGCATCTGGGGTTGGGTTTACTGACCAACAGTACGCAGGGGCGTATGAACGCGATCTAGCCCTATACCAGCAGAAGCTGGCTTCGCTGACCAGTGCCTACCAAGCGCAGGTGGCTGGACTAACTACGAAGCCGGAAGAAGCCCGGGCCGCGGAACAGGCTTACATTCAAAGCATCGAGCAGGTGCAGAGCAAAATTGGCCAGACCTCGGCTCAGCTGCAGCAGCTGCGTAACGACTTCAGCGGTGAGCTGCTGGAGGGGTTGAACCCGACGGCACTGGCCAACCAGCTGTCGGCCTCCGGCAACTCGCTGCAGAACTTCGGTGAAAACCTCAGAACCAACGTCATCGGGGCTATCGACGGGGTTGGCCAGGCGCTGGCCAACGCGGTGCTGGAAGGCGACAACCTGAAGGACTCGTTGCAGGCTGTGGTATATGAGTTCGCCAGCACCAGCCTTACCCAAGGTTTGAAGCTGGGTGTGACCGAAGGCGCTCAGGGCTTGCTGGGTATGATCGCCGGTGATGGCGGCAGCGGTGAGACGGCGGCCAGTGAAGCGAGCAGCATGCTCGGCAAATTGTTGGGTATGGAGCAAGGCAGTGAATACGGTTCAGCGCAGATCACCGCCGGGACCGTATTCATAAACGGTGCCGTTGCTGGCCAGCCGACTACGCCTGGCGCTGTAGGCGATCTGTTTGGCGGAACCTCTGGCGGTAACCCTGCCGGCGCGGTCACCACGGCCACCGCCGCTGATCCGAGTAAACCTGGCGGAATGTTCTCTGGGCTTACTGAGATGTTGGGCAGCCTGAAGACCGGCCTTACTGATGCCATCGGCGGCTTGGGTGGTCTTTTAAGCGGCGTGCTGGGTAGCCTGTTCGGCGGCGTGGGCGGTAGCGGTAAGAGTGAAAGCCGTGGCAGCGCTATTGCCAAGTGGGCAGTAGGTACCGTAATGAGCTATTACAGCGGTGGTGCTGGGGGTGCTGGGGGTGCTGGGGGGGCTGGGGGTGCTGGGGGTGCTGG
>LNFM01008353.1_pt1 | contig 15678 bp, 17 predicted proteins | sample 596031 | NCBI WGS metagenome assembly LNFM01 (sample SAMN04254537, study PRJNA301005) | activated carbon metagenome | isolation source: dual media filters at the Ann Arbor, Michigan drinking water treatment plant | place: USA: Ann Arbor | reverse complement strand
GGCGGGCGACCAGTGCGCGCGCCGGCGCGCCGATCATCGGCAGGATCCTGCGCTGCATGAAGCCGGCATGCCAGGCATCCAGTGTCTCGCGCGGATGGCTCGCCAGCGGCGCCAGCGCGAAGGCGAGGAACTCCATGATGTCGAGGGTGCCCGCCTTGTACTGGTCGTAGAACGACTGGTTTCGCGCCTCGTACTCGGTGCGGTCGAGCACGCCCGTGTCGATCAGGAACTGGCCCCATTCGTAGTCGCTGTCTCCGGCGAGCAGGGTGTTGTCGAGGTCGAACAGGACGAGTTTCATCGAGGCATCTTTCCGTGGGGCAAGGTCAGCCCAGGCTGCGCAGCCATTCGCGCGCCAGGGGAAGCGTGGCCGGACGCTTCGCGGCCAGCGAATACTGGTCGAGGGAATCGACCACGGCGAGCAGGGTCGGCAGGTCGCGCGGCATCGTCTGCAGCAGCCATTCGAGCACGTCCGGCCCGATGCCGGCCCCGCGCGCGCGGGCATGCGCGGCCATCGCCGCCGCCTTCTGCAGGTCGGTGAGCGGATGGACCTGGTAGGTCAGCCCCCAGGACAGGCGGGTCACCAGGTCGGCGCGCAGCGCGAGCGCCGCCGGCGGCCGCGACCCGGACACCAGCAGGCTGCACCGCGGGTGCTCCTGGCGAACCGTGTTGTAGAGGTTGAACAGCCGCTGTTCCCCGCCGGCATCGAGTGCGTCGACGTTGTCGAGTGCAAGCCGTGCGATCGGCCTGCCCTGCACGTCGGACAGCAGCTCGATGCCCAGCGGCGCATCGGGCTCGCGCAGGTCCATGTAGCGTCCCGCAGGAACGCCCGCCCCGGCCGCCGCGCGTAGCAGGTGGCTGCGGCCGGCGCCGGGTGCCCCCCACAGGTAGAAGAAACGGCCCGGTGCCGCAGCGGCATCGCCGCGCAGCAGTTCGACCAGCTCGGCGTTGTCGCCGACGATGAAGTTGTCGAACGACTGCATCGGTTGCGGCACCAGGTCGAGCACGCCCTGCGGATGCCGCGGCGCCAGCGCGTCCATGCGCGTGCCACCCGCGAGGTCGCCTGCCGGCGCACCGGTCGTCCCGAACGGCAGTGGTCCGACCGGTGCGCCGGCAGGCTTCGACGGGACGCCCATCTCAGCCCTGGTACAGCGGGCTCGCCAGGTAGCGTCCCCGGAGGTAGCGCAGCCAGACCAGCAGCGCGGCGCTGGCAGGCAGGGCCAGCAGCACGCCGAAGAACCCGAACACCTGGCCGAACGCCAGCAGCGAGAAGATCACCACCACCGGGTGCAGGCCGATGCGATCGCCGACCAGCTTCGGCACCACCACGTAGCCCTCGATCAACTGCCCGACGAAGAACACGGCCCAGACCCAGAGCAGCGGCCCGAGCGACTGGAACTGCATCACGGCCACCACCGTGCCGAGCACGATGCCGAACACCGCACCGACATACGGGATGAAAACGATGAGGCCGGTGAGCAGCCCGATCGCCACCGCGTACTCGACCCCGACCAGCCAGAGCGCGATCGCGTAGTAGGCGGCCATGACCAGCATCACCGACAGCTGGCCGCGCAGGAACTCGCCGAGCACCGCATCGATCTCGCGCGCGAGCCTCGCGATCGTTGCATGCTGGGCGCGCGGCAGCAGGTAGTCGATCTCCGACACGATCTCGCTCCAGTCGCGCAGGAAGTAGAACAGCACCACGGGAACCAGCATCAGGTTCACGAAGAACCCCACCAGGGCGAGGCCGCCGCTGGTCAGCGAGGGCACGACCCAGCCGGCGATGCGTTGCGGGGACGGCAGCTGTTCGAGCACCAGCGCACGCAGGTGGTCGAACTCGACCTGCAGGCCGAGGTGCTCCTCGACCAGCGGCTCGACGTTCGCGCGCGCCCATTCGAAGAAGCGCGGCATCGTCTCGGTGATCCGTACCAGCTGCTGCTGCAGCAGCGGCAGCAGGATCAGCACCATCGCCACCGTGGCCAGGATGATCAGCAGCAGCACGAGGCCCGCTGCGAGGCTGCGCGACATCCCCCGGCCGGCGAGCCTGGCGACCACCTTCTCGAAGATGTACGCGACCATCAGCGCGAACAGGAAGGGGGTGAGCACCGGGCCGAGCAGGTAGAACAGGTAGCCGGTGGACGCCACCAGGGCCAGCCAGAAGGCCCAGGTCAGGAGTTCGGGGCGCGGCTGCAGCGGGACGCTCATCGCGCCGGACGCTGGCTGACGATCGCGCAGGCGGCGGCCATGCCGGCCCGGTGCACCGGACGCACCCGCCCGCCGCGCAACCCGCGCACCGGCGTGCGCCCGCCGCCCCCGGGACGGGAGCCCATGCGGGGGCTGGAGTGCGGCTTTGTTAGAATCACGGTCGGAATGTATCTGTGACGCCCCCGGAACTCAACTGCGAGCCGCCCCCTTGAACGAGAACCACCCCAGAACACCCGGCGGCACAACGTCCGGCATGACCTACCGCGAAGCCGGGGTCGACATCGACGCCGGGGACGCGCTGGTCGAGAACATCAAGCCGCTGGCCGCGCGCACCCGGCGCGAAGGCGTGCTGGCCGGCATCGGCGGCTTCGGCGCGCTGTTCGAAGTGCCGAAACGCTACCGCGAGCCGGTCCTCGTCTCCGGCACCGACGGCGTGGGCACCAAGCTGAAGCTGGCGTTCGCGCTCGGCCGCCACGACACCATCGGCATCGACCTGGTCGCGATGAGCGTGAACGACGTCCTGGTACAGGGTGCCGAGCCGCTGTTCTTCCTCGACTACTACGCGACCGGCAAGCTGGAAGTGGACGTCGCCACCGAGGTGGTGCGCGGCATCGCGCACGGATGCGAGCTGGCCGGTTGTGCGCTGATCGGTGGCGAGACCGCCGAGATGCCCGGCATGTACGTCGCCGGCGAGTACGACCTCGCCGGCTTCTGCGTCGGCGTGGTCGAGAAGTCGAAGATCATCGACGGGTCGACCGTCGCCGCGGGCGACGTGATCCTCGGCCTGGGGGCGAGCGGCCTGCATTCGAACGGCTATTCGCTGGCGCGCCGGATCGTCGAGGTTTCCGGCGCCGACCTCGCCGCCGACTTCCACGGACGGCCGCTCGCCGATGCGCTGCTCGCGCCGACCCGCATCTACGTGAAGCCGGTGCTGGCGCTGATGGCGGCGATGCCGGTGAAGGCGCTCGCGCACATCACCGGCGGCGGCCTGCCCGGCAACCTGCCGCGCGTGCTGCCCGACACGATGGTCGCCGAGATCGACGGCGCGAGCTGGCCGCGCCCGCCACTCTTCGGCTGGCTGCAGTCGGCCGGCGGCGTCGCGGACGAAGAGATGTACCGCACCTTCAACTGCGGCATCGGCATGGTGCTGGTCGTGGCTGCAGCCGATGCCGATCGGGCGGTCGAACACCTCGCGAGCGCCGGCGAGACGGTGAGCCGCATCGGCACGATCCGCGCGCGGCGCGGCGACGAAGCGCAGGCCGCGATCCGCTGATGCACGCCGACGGCAGGCGCGCATGACGGCCACCCCGGGCGCGAAAGCAGCGGCCGGCCCGTCGGTCGTCGTGCTGATATCCGGGCGCGGCAGCAACCTGCGTTCGATCGTCGAATCGGATCCGCCGTGCCGGATCGCCGCGGTGGTCAGCAATCGCCCCGATGCCGCGGGCCTCGCGTTCGCGCGCACCCACGGCATCGCCACCGAAGTCGTCGACCACCGGGCGTTCGCTGCCGCAGCCGACCCGCGCGCAGCCTTCGATGCCTCACTGATGCAGGCGATCGACCGGCACGACCCCGCGCTGGTGGTGCTGGCCGGCTTCATGCGCATCCTCACCCCGGGATTCGTCGACCACTACGCCGGGCGGATGATCAACATCCATCCCTCGCTGCTGCCCGCCTATCCCGGCCTGCATACCCACCGGCGCGCGCTGGCCGACGGCGTGCGACTGCACGGATGCACGGTGCATTTCGTCACCTCGACGCTGGACAGCGGCCCGATCATCGTGCAGGCGGCCGTGCCGGTCCACCCTGACGACACCGAAGACACGTTGTCCGCACGGGTGCTGGCACAAGAGCACCGGCTGTATCCGCAGGCGGTGCGCTGGTTCGCGGAAGGCAGGCTCTCCGTAGACGGCGGCAGGGTGCGGCTCGCCCCGGCGGCCGCCGGCAGCCCCGCGCCGGCGGCCGCCGGCGCGCTGGTCGTGCCGCCACTGGACTGACCACCGGGAGGCCAGATGGAATCGCCCCGCACGCATGGCCCGATCCACCGGCGCACCGCCTGCTCGGCCGCACTGGCGGCGCTCGTGTGCGCGATGCTGCCGGCCGGACCGTATCGTTCCGAGGCACAGGCGGCCGAAGGCGCGAGCGGGACGCCGGGTGCCGGCGGCCGCAACGGCGCGGACGACCGGGAATCCTTGCCGGCCCGCCTCGCCCTGGTCTATTCGCTGTCGCGCAACGGCCTCGAGATCGCCCGCGTCATCGAATCGTTCGAACGCGACGGCAATGCGTACCGCATCACGAGCGAGGCGCGTGCAGTCGGTGTCGCCGCCCTCCTCGCGCGCGGCCAGGGCTGGCGCCGAGAGAGCCGAGGCACCCTCGGTGCTGCAGGGCTGCGTCCCGACCAGTTCACCGACCAGCGGGGTACCAACCCTTTGCTGCGCGCCCGCTTCGACTGGGTGGCGAACCGTATCCGTTTCGATCGTCCGGGCACCGATCCGGCCGAAGGCGACGGGGAACCCCTGGCGCCGGGGACCACCGACCGCCTCAGCTTCCCGTATGCGCTCGCCCTGCGCGCCGGCCGCGCGCCCGGCCTGCCGGCCACCGAATGGGAGGCGCCGATGACGGACGGCCGGCGGGTCAGCCGCTACCGCTTCACCGTCTCTGGCCGGGAGCCGCTCACCACGCCGGCCGGCAGCTTCGACACCATCCGGGTGACCCGGGTGCGGGAAAAGGACGACAACGCCACCGACGTCTGGCTTGCCGCCGGGCGCGGCATGATCCCGGTACGCATCCTGGTCGCCGAACCCGACGGCGCGGCATTCGACCAGGTGCTGGTGCAGATCGGCGGACAGTGAACCCGAACGCCGCCGGGGCGCACCGGCGCGGATTCGCATGGGCACTGTTCGCCTCGCTGCTGCTGCATGCGCTCACCCTGTCCGTGGCGCCGATGCGCCCGGGCGACCCGGCCGACCCGCCGGCAGCGGGACTGCCTCCCCTGGTCGCCGTGACGCTGCTGCCACCGCCGGCCGCCAGCACCGCACCGGGACCGCTGCAGCCACCGGCGCCGGCATCCCGCTCGACACCCCCGGTGCCTCCGCGCGCCGCGCTGCCCGTGCCCCCCGGCAGCGCGGCCGAGCCAACCGCGACAGCCAGCACACCGGCCGCGGGGCCGAGCATGCCGCCAGCCGATGCGACGGCTGCGGGAACGGCTGCCGTGGCCGAATCGGTGTCCGCCCCGGCGCCGGCCGGCTCGCGACCGATCGATGGCAGCCGAGACCAGGCCGATACGACAGCAGCAGCAGCCGACGATGCATCCAGGCCGCTGCCCACGGTGGCCGCCGCAGCGGCGCCGCCCCCGGCCAGCGTCCGCTTTCCCAGCAGCGGCCGTCTCGACTACGCGGTCAGCATCGGCTCGCCGCCAACCCCGGTCGGTCGTGCGACCTATGCCTGGGAAGCAAGCGAGACTGCCTACCGGCTCAGCCTGAGCGCCGAGACAACGGGGCTGGTCGGCCTGCTGCGACGCGTGCGCGTGGTCCAGATGAGCGAGGGGCGGATCACCCCGGACGGCTTGAGACCGGACGCGTTCTCGATGGACCGCGGCCCGAAGGCGCGCAATGAGTTCGCGCGCTTCGACTGGGCCGGCAAGCAGATCACCTTCGGCTATCCCGACGCCCAGCAGACCGCCGCGCTCGGCGACGGCACGCAGGACACGCTGTCTCTGATCCTGCAGTTCGCGTTCGTGCCGATCGGCGACGGCAGGCGCGAGGTGCTGCTGACCACGGGGCGCAGGCTCTACGTGCAGACGTACGAACGCGTCGGGGAGGAGGTGGTCGAAACCCCGGCCGGGAACTGGCGCGCATGGCACCTGAGGCGCGTTCGCGCACAAGCCGGCGACGAAGGCTACGATATGTGGCTGGCGACCGATCGACCGTTCCTGCCGGTGCGCATCCGCTGGACCGACCGCAACGGACGCGTGACCAGCGCGACCCTCGATACGGTGCGGCTCGCGCGGGACTGACCGCGCATCCCGCACGCGAACCCCGGCCAAGCGCTTCCTCCCGGGTCGTCCGCCCCACCCCTGTTCCCGCTCCTGCGGTTCCCGTTTCTGTCCCCTGTTCGCGATCGGCCCTTCTTCGATGGATGCACTGCCCTCCCCCAACCCGCTGCGCATCGACGCAGCCACCCAGGCGCTGAGCCTCGCATCGACCTTCGCGCTGCCCGCCGACCAGGTGCTGCACCAGTTCTTCCGCACCCGGCGCGAACTCGGCCCGCTCGACCGTGCGTTCGCCGCCGAAGTGATGTACACGGTGCTGCGCCGCTGGCGCACGCTGAATGCCCGGGCGAGCGTGACGGCACCGGCGGCGGCCGCCGAACCGGCTGCGGGTGCGCCGGGCGCTGCCACCGTCCCCTCCATCGACGCCTCCACCTTCGCCGCTGCAGGCATCGCAGCGCCCGCGTCCGTCGAAGCCCTGGCGCCCACGCCGCGCCGACTGGTGCTGGTCGCGCTGACCACCGTGTTCGGACTGTCGGCGCGCGCGCTCGAGCCGGTGATCGGCCGCAACGACAGCGAATGGCTGGCGACCACGCATGCGATGGATCCGTCCGCGCTGTCGGCCGGTGCCGCACTGGACATCCCGGACTGGCTCTACGATCGTCTGCACGCGCGCTTCGGGGCCGCCGAGACCGCGCAGCTGGTCGCTGCGCTCAACCAGCCGGCCCCGCTCGACCTGCGGGTCAACCCGGCGAAGATCGACCGCGAGGCGGCGATCGCGCAACTGCAATCGCGGCGGATGGACGCGCGCGCCACGCAGTATTCGCCGTTCGGCCTGCGCATCGAAGGCCGGCCCAACCTCGGCCGCGATCCCCTGTACGAGCAGGGCGCGATCGAGGTGCAGGACGAAGGCAGCCAGCTGCTTGCCCAGCTGGTCGCGCCGAAGCGGCGCGAGATGGTGGTCGACTTCTGTGCCGGGGCCGGCGGCAAGACGCTGGCACTGGGCGCGCTGATGCAGTCGACCGGGCGCCTCTATGCGTTCGACGTGTCCGAGCGGCGGCTGAAGGCGTTCGAGCCCCGGCTGCGGCGAAGCGGATTGTCGAACGTGCATCCACAGCTGCTGTCGAGCGAAGTCGACGCACGCGTCAAGCGCCTCGCCGGCAAGATCGACCGCGTGCTGGTCGATGCGCCCTGCACCGGCCTGGGCACGCTGCGCCGCAATCCGGACATGAAGTGGCGGCAGCCGGAATCTGCAGTGGCCGAGATGACGGCCAAGCAGTCGGCGATCCTGGCCAGTGCAGCCCGGCTGCTCAAGCCGGGGGGCCGCATCGTCTACGCCACCTGCAGCCTGCTGGAAGAAGAGAACCGCCTCGTGGTCGAGGCCTTCCTCGCGGCGAATCCGGCGTTCGCGTTGCGTCCGGCGAACGAGGTGCTGGCCGGCCTGGGCATCGCGCTCGATACCGGACCGTACCTCGAGCTGCTGCCGCATCGCCATGGCACGGACGGGTTCTTCGCCGCGGTGCTGGAACGCGCGAAGTCCTGAGGCAGGCAATGTCCCTGCGTGCGACGCTGTTGCCACTCACGCAGCTGATCGCCCTGCTGATGCTGGCCGGCGGGCAACCGGCCGCGGCGGGCGAGGCCCCGCCCGGCCAGTCGCGCCTGTTCGCCGCCACCGGCACGGTGCAGGTCGCGTTCACGCCGGGCGACCCGGTCGACGAGATCCTGATCGGCGTGATCGGACAGGCCCGGCAGCAGGTGCTGGTGAAGGCATTCAGCTTCACCCACAAGCGGATCGCGCGCGCGCTGGTCGATGCCCACCAGCGCGGCGTGCGCGTCGAGGTACTGGCGGACGAGCGCCAGGACCGGCAACTCGACGGAAGCGTACTGACCGACCTCGTGCGCAACGGCATCCCCGTCTGGCTCGATGCGAAGCGCGCGAGCGCGCACAACAAGGTGATGATCATCGATGCCGGAACGCCGGCGGCGGTGCTCGTCACCGGCAGCTACAACTTCACCTACTCGGCGCAGCGGCGCAATGCCGAGAACGTGCTGGTGATGCGCGGCAACGTGGCGCTGGCCGGCGCCTTCGTCGACAACTGGCAGCGCCTGCGCGCATCGGCGCGGCCGTACCGCGCGCACGCCGTGCCTTGAGCGCTGCCAGGCAGTCACGTTCCGGGACCGCGACATTGCAAAATCCTGCACTATCGGCCCCGCGATCCTGCATTGCCCGGGGTACTCGAAGCGGAAATGAATCCGCTCATCATCAAGGAGGAAGACCATGGCTTCATCACACTCGCCGCGAGAAGCGCTGGCAACGGACGGCCTGCGCGCCGGTGCAGCACTGGCGGCGCTGGTGGTCGCAGCCGCGGCACAGGCCCAGTTCCCGGACCGGCCGCTGCGTCTCATCGTGCCGTTCGCACCCGGGGGCAACATCGACCTGACCGCGCGCACCATCGCACCGGGCATGTCACAGGCGCTCGGCCAGCCGGTGGTGGTCGACAACCGGTCCGGCGCGGGCGGCCGCATCGGCGCGGAGGTGGCCGCCAAGTCGGCACCGGACGGATACACGCTGCTGCTCGGATCGAGCGGCTCGCTGACCATCAACCCCGTGTTCGGCACCAACGTCTCCTACGACCCACTGCGCGACTTCACGCCGACGACGCTGGTGTCGATCACGCCGCTGGTGGTGACGGTCCACCCGTCGGTCCCGGTCAAGACCATTGCCGGGCTCATCGCGCTGGCGAAGAAGCAGCCGGGCAGGCTCGCCGTGGCCTCGGCCGGCATCGGCTCGACCACCCACATCGCCAACGAGATCTTCCAGATCGAGGCCGGCGTCAAGTTCATCCACGTGCCGTTCAAGGGCAGCGGCCCCGCGCTGGTCGACCTCGTCGGCGGCCATGCCGACCTGATGTTCGACCAGCTGTCGACGTCGTCGCCGCACGTCCGGGCGGGCCGGCTGCGCGCGCTCGCGCTCACCACGAGCAAGCGCTCCGCGCTGCTGCCGGAGATCCCGACGATCGAGGAAGCCGGCGTGCGTGGCTACGAGGTCGAGACCTGGACCGGGGTGTTCCTGCCGGCCAATGCGCCGAAGGAGATCGTGGCGCGGATCTGGAAGGCGGCCTACGACACGCTGGCCCAGCCCTCCGTGCGCGAGGCGTTCGAACGTCTCGGTTCCGAGCCGCTGCGCAGCACGCCGGAGGCGCTGGCCCTGCGCATGCGCAACGAGATGGTGAAGTGGACCAAGGTGAAGCAGGCCGTGAACATCAAGCTGGATTGAGTGCGAGGGACATCGACATGGCAATGATCAGGCTCGTGGTTCCGGAGGAACTGGCCGGCGCGGCACCGACCGCGGTCGGCGCGCACGCGGCATCCGTCGACGTTGCACCGGGCGCGGTGGCACCGACCGGGGCAGGACCGGGCGCGATGCTCAGGCTCGGCGTGCTCGACAACAGCAAGGGCAATGCCGACCACCTGCTCGCCTCGCTGGTCGAACGCCTGCGCGCCGAGATCCCGCTCTCCGCGGTGGTCGGCGCGCGCAAGCCGACGTCTTCGCTGCCGGCCACCGACCAGGTGCTCGCCCGCCTCGCACAGGAGACCGACTGCGTCGTCTCGGCCATGGGCGACTGAGGGTCGTGCACGTCGTGGAGTGTCCACGACGCCGTTGAACTTCGCCGGCGCGGCAAGCCGAGCGCGGTTGTCTGCACGACCCTGTTCGAGGGCCTCGCCAGGGGTCAATGCCGGGCGCTCGGCATGCCGGACCTGCCGCTGTTCGTGGTCCCGCACCCGATCGGCGGCCTGTCGCGCGAGGAAGTCGAGCAACGTGCCGACCTTGCCTTCGCACCGCTGCTCGAGTGGATCAAGGGAGGGGCACGATGAGCAGACTGACGAACTGGCTCGACACACCGGGCTGCACCATCGATTGCGACGATGGGCTCGAGGCCATCCAGTCGCTGTTCCTCGCGCGCGGCTGGAGCGACGGCCTGCCGGTGATCCCGCCCACGTCCGAACGGGTCGAGGCGATGCTCGCGTACTGCGACCGCCCGTGGGACGAACCGTTCATGACGGTGCCGCCGCGCTACGCGCCCGCCACCCCGGCACGGATCGCGGCGAACGCGGTGATGGCCGGGCTGCAGCCCGCGCATTTTCCGCTGGTGCTGGCCGCGTTCGACGCGCTGAACGCGCCGGAGTTCAACCTGTACGGCATCCAGGCGACCACGCATCCGTGCACGCCGCTGCTGCTGTTCGGCGGACCGCTCGCCGTTGAAGCCGGCATCCATGGCGGCAACAACGCCTTCGGCCAGGGCTATCCGGCGAACGCGACCATCGGCCGCGCGGTACGTCTCGCCCTGGTGAACATCGGCGGTGCGATCCCGGGCATCGGCGACATGGCGACGCAGGGGACGCCGGCCAAGTTCGCCTACTGCTGTTCCGAGAACGAAGCGCACAGCCCCTGGGAGCCGCTGCGCGTCGAACTCGGCCTGCCCGCCGAGGTGACCACGGTCACCGTGGTCGCCGCCGAAGGCCCGCACAACATCAACGACCACGAGAGCACGACCGCGATCGGCGTGCTGAAGTCGATCGCCGGGACGGTCGCGATCACCGGCGCGAACAACGCCTATCACCCGTCCGTGCCGGTCGTCGCGATCGGTCCTGAACATGCGCGGACCCTTGCCGACGGCGGCTACACCAAGCAGGCCGTGAAGGCGTACCTGTACGAGCATGCCAGGCTGCCGCTCGGACGGTTCTCAGACGAGAACATCGAGCGGCGGCTGCGCAAGCGGTTCCCCGAACGCTTTGCCACCGCCGGCCTGGACGCGCTGGTGCCGATGGCGCAGTCGCCCGAGGAATTCATGGTGTTCGTGGCCGGTGGCGCCGGCAAGCACTCGGCCTTCATCCCGACCTTCGGCAGCACGCGGCCGGTGACCCGGGTGGTCGCGACCGCCGATGGCGTACCGGCACGGCGGCTCGACGACTTCCGTCGCTGAAGCGCCTGGTCAATGATCAGGCGCGTGCCGGGAAACCGTACAGCTGCGCCGGATTGTCCACCAGCACCCGCTGCCTGACCGCCGCGTCCGGCAGCCATCCCGCGAGCGCGTCGATCAGCATGCCGTCGTCGGGAACGCGTGCCGGCGCGAACATGTTCGGGTGCGGCCAGTTCGTGCCCCAGACCACACGGTCGGGCCGGGCCTCGACGATCGCGCGCGCGATCGGCGCCATGTCCGCGAACGCCGGCGGGCCGTCGCCCGACAGCTTGTAGAAGCTCGAGAACTTCACCCAGCGATCGTCGCGCTCGACGAGCTGGCGGATCAGCGCGCGGACAGACGGCGAATCGGGACCTTGTGCGGCGCCCACGCGCGCGAAGTGGTCGAACACGATCGGCGCGTCGATGGAACCCAGGTGGCCGGCATGCTCGGCGATCTCGGTGCCCGACCCGAAGTGCACCTGGAGGTGCCAGCCGAACGGCATGATGCGCACGGCCATCGATTCCAGCCGTTCGAGGCCACCGTAACCCTTGACGCGCGTCGACAGCCGCACGCCGCGGAAGCCGGCTTCGTGCAGCCGCCCGATGTGCGCCTCGGTCGCATCGGCCGCGAGCCCGGCGACGCCGCGCGCACGATCCTGCCCGAGCTTCGCGATGACGTCGGCGGTGATCGAGTTGTCGGTGCCGTAGACGCTGGCGTTGACCTGCACCGTGCGCTCGATGCCGAGCGCTTCGCACATCGACACGTAGCCGTCGATCGACCCGCCATTCGGGGTGTAACTGCGGTTCTCGATCAGCGGATAGCGCGCCGGATCCTCGAAAACGTGGCAATGGCAGTCGGTCGTGCCGGGCGGCAGCGACACCGAGGGCTTCGACGGCGACGGGTCCGGGGCAAGGCAGGACGGAGCAGGCATGCGGGAACCTTCTCAGGCAACCTCGGGATTCTAACCGCCACCCCGGGCCGCCGGCCCTCCCGGTTGCGACCCGGGCACGCGGAGCCTAAAATGACCGGACAAAAGGTACGGACAAAGCGCCTCGGTACCGGGCGCCCCGAGCCTTGGAACGAACAGCGTCCAGATCCAGCCGGAGGAGCCTTCGAATGCGCCAGAAGCACCCCACAGCGCCCTGCCTGATGTTTCTCTTCGCCGCGGCCGCCAGCGCGTCCGCGTTCGCGCAGACCTCGCCCACCTCGCCCACCTGGCCCGTGAAGCCGATCCGCATGGTCATCCCCTGGCCGCCCGGCGGCGGTGCCGACATCGTCGGCCGCATCCTCGCCGAGCCGCTGGGCCAGGCCCTCGGCCAGCAGGTCGTGGTCGAGAACCGCGGCGGGTCGAACGGCGTGATCGGGGCCGAGGCGGTCGCACGCGCGGTGCCGGACGGCTACACGATCATGTTCCACAGCGTCACCTCGCACATGCTCAATCCGTCGTTCTTCCCGAAGCTGCCCTACGACACGTTCACCGACTTCGCACCGGTCGGGCTGGTGGCCGAGGTGCCGCTGGCGATCGTCGTCAACCCGGTATTGCCGGTGAAGACCCTGAACGACCTCATCGCGCTGGCGAAGAAGAACCCGGGGCAGCTGTCGTTCGCCTCCTTCGGCGCCGGCAGCATCAGCCAGCTCGCCGGCGAACTGTTCAACCGCCAGTTCGGCGTGAAGATGACCCATATCCCGTACAAGGGCGGCGGGCCGGCGCTGGTCGACACGCTCGGCGGCCATGTGCCGATCTACTTCTCCGGCATCGGCACCTCGCTGCCGATGCTGCGCGCCGGCAAGCTGCGCGCACTCGGCGTGACCACCGCTGCCCGCTCCAAGCTGCTGCCCGACGTCCCCACGGTCGACGAAGCCGCCGGCAGCAAGGGCTACGAAGCTTCGGTCATGTTCGGGCTGTTCGCGCCGGCCAAGACGCCGCAGGCGATCGTCACCCGGCTGAACGCCGAGACCGTGCGCCTGCTCGAGTCGGCGGACTTCCAGAACCGGCTCGCCAACCAGGGCGGTTCGGACCGCGCCACCGCGACCTCGCCGCAGGCGATGCTCGACTACATGAAGGCCAACACGCCGCGCTGGGCGGCACTGGTCAAGGAAATCGGAGCCCGCATTGACTGACCTTGCATTTCGCATTCGTACCCTGGCACTGGCCCTGTCGGCGGTCCCCGCGCTGGCCATCGCAACCCCGGCCGCGGCGCAGGCCTGGCCGGCCAAGCCGATGCGCTGGATCGCGCCCTACCCGCCCGGCGGCTCCTCCGACCTCGTCGCCCGCGCGGTCGGCACCCGCCTCGCCGAACAGCTCGGCCAGCCGGTGCTGATCGACAACCGCCCGGGCGTGGGCGGCAGCCTGGGCACCGAGCTGGCTGCGCGCGCGGCGCCGGACGGCTACACGATGCTGCTGGCGAACATCGCGCCGCTGGCGATCAACCCGCACATCTACCCGAAGCTCGGCTACGACGTGATGCGCGACTTCGAGGCGGTCAGCCTGCTTGCCACCGGTCCGACGCTGCTGGTCGTCGGGCCGTCGCTGCCGGTGAAGAACCTGCAGGAACTGATCGCGCTGGCGAAGGCGAAGCCCGGGGCGATCAAGTACGGCACCGGCGGCAGCGGCACGCCGGCCCACCTGACCACCGAACTGCTGCGCCTGATGACGGGTATCGAGCTGCTGCATGTGCCGTACAAGGGCACCGGCCAGTCGGTCACCGACCTGCTGGGCGGCCAGATCGACTTCGTGTTCGCGAGCCCGCCGGTGGCGGCAGCGCACGTGAAGAGCGGCAAGCTGCGCGCGCTCGCCGCGTCGAGTGCGAAGCGCACGCCACTGGCACCCGACATCCCGACCGTCGCCGAGAGCGGCGTGCCGGGCTTCGACATGGTCACCTGGTGGGGCGCGGTGGTGCCGGCGAAGACCCCGGCCGCGATCATCGATCGGCTGAACGCGATGCTGCGCAAGTCGCTCGAGTTCGCCGACACGCAGGAGCGGTTCGCTGCGCTGGGCATCGACGTGCAGTCGAGCACGCCGGCGGCCTTCCGAAGCTTCATGGCGGCCGAGCTCGCGCGCTACGCAAAGCTTTCCAAGCAGGTCGGACTCAAGAACGAATGAAGGAGCACTTCCGGATGATCAGAAACACCCTGGCAGCACTGCCTGCCTTCGCCGTCGGCGGTCTCCTGGCGCTGCAGGCACCGATGCTCGCTGCACAGACGCAATGGCCGGCCAAGCCGGTGCGCATGGTGATCCCGTGGCCGCCCGGCGGCGGCACCGACATCCTCGGCCGAGTCCTCGCCGAACCGCTGGCGCAGGCCCTCGGCCAGTCGGTGCTGGTCGAGAACCGCGGCGGCTCCAACGGGCTGATCGGCGCCGAGGTGGTTGCACGCGCCGCGCCCGACGGCCACACCATCATGTTCCACAGCATCACTTCGCACATCCTCAACCCGTCCTTCTACGCGAAGATGCCCTATGACACGCTGAACGACTTCCAGTCGGTCACGCTGGTCGGAGAACTGCCGCTGGTGGTGCTGGCGCATCCGTCCCTTCCGGTGCGCAACCTGAAGGAACTGGCGGCGCTGGTGAAGAAGCAACCCGGCCAGATGTCCTATGCGTCGTTTGGCGTGGGCAGCATGAGCCACCTCGGCGGCGAGATGCTGATGGGCATGCTCGGCCTGAAGATGGTGCATGTACCGTACAAGGGCGGTTCCCCTGCGCTGGCCGACCTGATGGGCGGGCACGTGCCCCTGTTCTTCGCCAGCCTGCCGACGGCACCCGAGCCGGTCAGGTCCGGCAAGGCACGCGCGCTGGCGATCACCTCGGCCACACGCAGCCCGCTGCTGCCCGATGTACCCTCGGTGAATGAAGCCGCTGGCGTCAAGGGTTACGATGCGACCATCATGTACGGCGTGATGACGCCGGCCAGGGTCTCGCCGGACATCATCAAGCGGCTGAACGAGGTGACCGGGCGCGTGCTGCGCACGCCGGACACGATCTCGAAGTTCCAGGCGCAGGGTCTCGCCTCGACGATCCCGGGCACGCCGGAGCAGATGACCGCCTACATCCGGGAGAACATCCCGCGCTGGGCGAAGGTCATCCGCGAGGCGGGCATCAAGCTCGACTGAGCCCGGCACGTTTCATGCATCGACAGACGCACCCACGGTGCGGATGATTCCAGAACGCCTCACGAACCTGCAATGAGAAAGGTACAGCAATGTTCAACCCGTTCCAGCCCCTGCAACTGATCGAGACCGAAGTCTTCGCCACGCTGCCCGCCAAGTACCGCAAGAAGCAGTACAGCGACTGGGCGCATCCGAACCGCCAGGGCACCGAGATCGAGTGTTTCCTCGAAGGCCCGTCGTTCGACCGTGACGGCAACCTTTGGTTCGTCGACTGTGCGTTCGGCCGCATCTTCCGCGCCGACCCGAAGGGCAACGTCGAACTCGCACTGCAGTACAACGGCTGGCCGAACGGCCTGAAGTTCCACAAGGACGGCCGCATCTTCGTCGCCGACTACAAGATGGGCATCCTGACCATCGATC
>LNFM01008352.1_pt1 | contig 15680 bp, 13 predicted proteins | sample 596031 | NCBI WGS metagenome assembly LNFM01 (sample SAMN04254537, study PRJNA301005) | activated carbon metagenome | isolation source: dual media filters at the Ann Arbor, Michigan drinking water treatment plant | place: USA: Ann Arbor | reverse complement strand
CGAGCGAATCGCTTCTTCGAGTTTCAGATCGGCGCGGGGATCGGCGCCGGTGGCATGGGTGGCACGCTCAACCGCTACCAGGCGTACCCGATCGGGGATGGCCGCTTCGCCGCATGCGCGCAGAACTCCGCGAACTCGATGGCGCCCGGCATGATGGCCGCGAGCGACTCGGAGCCCTGCAACCAGCGCGTCAACAATCACTTCGCGATGAACGTCGACGCGCAGGGCCGCGGCACCGGCGGATACGCCGAGAACAACTGGGTCGGGACGGGAGGCGGCTTCGTTCCGCTGATCATTCCGTGGCTGTCGTTGCCGCACATGGCGTTTCACATTCGCCCGCACCGCAACTTCGACTTTCGTATCGAAGGCGGCTACTCGTTGATCGGCTTCTACGGCGGCGGAACAGCGCACTACGTGTTCTGAGCGACTCGCTTCGGGGGGGTCGACTCATCGGGTGGGACGGGCGAGAGGTGCGCGGCGCACGCTCGGCGTTCTGACAACCGTGTGCTGGGCGCTCTGCGGTCTGTTGCGCGGCGCAGCGACAGCGATGTCAGACTTCGCGAGGCGACCGGGGCGAGGCGCGGCGGCCACGGCGGCGCGAATCCGCGGTTTCTCCGCAGGATCAACGCCGACGTCCGAGACCCACCCCGCTCGGCACGATGGTTGCGAAGGATAGCATCCGGTCGCTTCCCGACCCGGTCACCCACCGGTGAGGCTGAGAGTGGCGGCTCTCTCCTCACGAAACGGGCGCTTGCTTCGCTTCGCTCCTTGGATCTGCGCTTTCTTCGAGCGCTCTCTTGCTCCTCGCTTCCTTTGATCGAAGGGCCCTTCGATCCGCTTCGCTCAACTTCTTCGAATGCTTGTGAGTGTTCTCTTCGTAGCCTGACTTCACCGATCGTTCTCGTCCAGCCGGTGAACTTACGAGTGTAGGCCTTTTGTTCCTTCGGTGAAACGCCCGACGGCGTCTGACGCTTCCCGTAAGATCCTTCAACGGCTGGGTGTGTGACAGCAACGTCCCACCCGGCCGTTGGCCTTTCTCCGCCACTCAACGGCCTCGATTCGTGGCTGATTGGGGTATCCTCCCCCCCATCGTGACAGCAGCGTCGCAGTTTCGATTCGCGCTCGCGCTCCTCGCCGGCCTCCTCGTTGGATGTGCCAACCACGGCGAGCAGCTCGCGCGCGCCGAAGCCCATTTTCAGCAGAACCGCTATCGGACTGCCCTGTCGAACCTCGAAGACCTCGAGATGCACCGGGCTGGCCTGTCAGCAGGTGAGCGTGTTCGCTACGACATTGCCCGCGGAATGGCGCATCTCCGGCTCGAGCAGCCCCTCCACGCCCGCTACTGGCTCGCGCTCGCGCGCGAAGAGGCTGCCAACGACCCGACCGCGCTCACCCGCGCCATGCGCGACGAGATCGAGCGCGTCATCGTGGTCACCGACCACCTCGCGCAGCTCAACCCGCCGTCGGACGCAGCCGTCGGCGACGCGTCGCGCTGAGCGCTCCGCAGTCGGTCGGCTCCTCCCCGGCAAGCCCAGTTCGAACGCGCCTACGACGCCCCTGTCGTAGTCAGCTCGAGATTTGATCCTTGAGGATCAGCTTCTGCTTCTTCAACTGCGAGAGCTCGATCTGCTCGGTGGGTGTCAAAAACGCGCGACGTCTCAGCTCGTCGACGCGCTTGTCGAGGCGGGCTTTCTCCGCCTTGACGTCTCGACCCGTCGACTTCCCAACTGCCAACTCGTTCTGCCTGGCCATCGGTCGCACTCCTTCGGGTGACTGCTCCGCGCTCCTCAGAAATTTGTTGTCGCGGACGCGCTCGTGATTGCACCGAAGGTCGCGTGGCTCGGTCAAGTGGTGTCCCCCGTGACACGAGCGTTTTGTGCAGCCGATGTATGCCTACGGGCGCAGATCGAATCGGGAGCTCCTGGGATCGCCGGCGGAGTCTCTCGCCGAACTCGCTCGCGATTTTCGATTCGGCGCGCGCTCACTCTTCCGGTTCGGCCGTGAGCCTCGCGACGACCGAGAGGTCCTCGAGCGTCGTGGTGTCGCCCGTGACCTGGCCGTTCGACGCGATCTCTTTGAGCAGCCGGCGCATGATCTTGCCCGATCGTGTCTTCGGCAGCGCGTCGGCGAAGCGGATCACGTCGGGCCTCGCGAAGCGCCCGATCTCTTTCGCGACCTGCTCTGCGAGGTCTTGCTTGAGCTGCGGCGTCGCTTGATTACCTGGGCGCAGCGTGACGAAGGCGCACAGCGCTTGCCCTTTCATCTCGTCGGGACGACCGACGACCGCGGCCTCGGCGACCGCTCGATGTGCGACGAGGGCGCTCTCGATCTCGGCGGTCCCGAGTCGATGACCGGCGACGTTCACCACGTCGTCGACGCGGCCCATGATCCAGAAGTAGCCGTCCTCATCACGGCGGGCGCCGTCGCCCGTGAAGTAAATGCCGCCTTCGGAGCCGCCGATCTCGGCCCAGTACTGATTCACGTACCGGTCGTGATCGCCGTAGACCGTTCGAAGCATCGACGGCCACGGTCGCTTGAGCACGAGATAGCCGCCCTCGTTGGGCGCGCAGCTCGTTCCGTCCTTGCGAACGACGTCCGGAACGACGCCGAAGAACGGCACTGTCACGCTTCCCGGCTTCGTCGGAATCGCGCCCGGCAGCGGCGAAATCATCACCGCTCCCGTCTCGGTCTGCCACCACGTGTCGACGATCGGGCAGCGCCCGTTGCCGATCACGCGCTGGTACCACATCCACGCCTCGGGGTTGATCGGCTCGCCCACGGTCCCGAGCAGTCGCAGGCCCGAGAGATCGTGCTTCATCGGCCACTGCTCGCCCCATCGCATGAACGCGCGGATCGCTGTCGGCGCGGTGTAGAAGATCGTCACGCCCCATCGCTCGCAGATGGACCAGAGCCGGCCGCGATCCGGGTAGTCGGGCGCTCCTTCGTACATCACCACCGTGGCGCCGTTGAGCAACGGCCCGTACACGACGTAGCTGTGTCCGGTGATCCAGCCGACGTCGGCCGTGCAGAAGTACGTGTCGTTCTCGTGCAGATCGAAGATGTACTTGTGCGTGATCGCGGTCGCGACCATGTACCCGCCCGTGGTGTGGACCACGCCCTTCGGTTTGCCCGTCGTCCCCGAGGTGTAGAGGATGAACAGCGGCTGCTCGGAGTCGACGGGCAGCGGAGCGCTCGACGCGTTCACCGCCTGAACGACTTCGTGCCAGTAGTGATCGCGGCCGGGCTCCATCGAGACGGGCTCGGCGGTGCGCTTGTACACGACGACGTGTCGAACGGAGGGGCACTGCGCGACCGCTTTGTCGACGATGCTCTTCAGCGGGATGACCTGACCGCGTCGATACGCTCCGTCGCAGGTGACCACGATGGAGGCCTTGGCGTCGTTGACGCGATCGCGAAGCGCGTCCGCGGCGAAGCCTCCGAAGATGACGGTGTGGACCGCGCCGATGCGGGCGCACGCGAGCATCGCGACGGCGATCTCGGGCACCATCCCCATGTAGATCGCCACGCGATCGCCGGTGCGAACGCCGAGCTTTCGCAGGACGTTCGCGAACAGGCACACCTCGCGATGGAGCTGCTGGTAGGTGAGCGTGCGGGTCTCGCCAAACTCGCCCTCCCAGAGGATCGCGGCCTTGTTGCGGCGCAGCGACTGGGCGTGGCGATCGACCGCGTTGTACGTGATGTTCGTGCTGCCTCCGACGAACCACCGCGCGTCGGGCGGATCCCACTGCAGCACGTCTCGCGGCTGCGAAAACCAGTGAAATCCCCGCGCCATGTCCATCCAGAACCCTTCAGGGTCTTGGACGCTCTTGTCGTAGAGCTCGCGGTACTGCTCGAAGCTGCGGACGTGCGCCCGCGTCGCGAACTCTTCGTCCGGCGGAAACACACGGGACTCTTTGAGGAGGCTCTCGATCGATTGCTGCGACATGCTTGCAGTGCGAGAGGCTACTCTGCTGAGCGTTCAATACGCTACGCGCGAAGCAAGCTGTTCGAGCGTTGGGTCCGACGAGGGGTCGTAGCCGTCGAGGAGCGCCTGGCCGACGGACCGGCCGCCATCAACGATGGCGCGGAGCTCGGCGAGGTGCGTGGACTCGTCGCGCCCGTCCGCGTCGCGCCTGGCGCGCCGAACGAGGCCGTCGTGGGCCATCGCGAGGACGTCTCGGGCGAAGTCCCCCACCCGTCGATCGCCGAGCCGCGCGGCCAGGGCGTGGCGAGCGATGTCGATGCGGGCGTTGGCGAAGGCGTCGTGTCCGAGGGGGACGAGCAGCTTGTGCGCGGCGTCGAGCGCGGCGCGGTCGTACAAAATCCCCGTAAACAGCGCGGGAAGCGCTGTTCCGAGGCGGGCCGGGACGCAGTCGGCCGACCGCACTTCCAGCGTGCGCTTCAAGCGCACCTCGGGAAACAGCGTGTTCAAGTGCGTCTCCCAGTCGCTCTCGGTCGCTCGGTGCCCCTCGAGCCCGTCGCGCATGAACTGCTCGAACGTCAGGTGGGTCGCGCGCAGATACTGCTCGCCGCGCTTGACGACGAACATCGGGATTCGGAGCGCCCAAGCGATGTAGTCCGCGATCGTCGCCCCTTCGCGCCAGAGCGCGGGCAGAAGGCCGCTGCGGTCTGGATCGACGTCGAGCCACACCTGACCGCGCCAGGTTGCGTATTCGATGCGCCGCCCCTCTTTCAGCGGGCTGTTCGCGAACATCGCCTGCGCGATCGGCGCGAGCGCGAGGGACACCTGCATCTTTTGGATCGCGTCCTGATCGGACATGAAATCGAAGTTCGCCTGCACGGTGGCTGTGCGGCGCATCATTTCGAGCCCGCGTCCGCCGCGGGTCGGCAAGTATTCGCGCATGATGGGGTAGCGGGGTTTTGGCACCCAATCGAGGTCGCTTTCGGTCGCGGTCGGGTGAAAGCCCATCGCGATCCAGCGCACTCCCTTCGCGGTCTCGAGCGCGCTCAGCTCGACGCGATGCTGCTCGACCTCCGCGGCCACCGAGTGCAGGTCTTCGAACGGCGCGCCCGAGAGCTCGAGCTGGCTGCCTGGCTCGAGCGTGATCGACGCTCCGTCGCGCTCGAGCGCGAGCAGGGCCCCGCCCTCGCGCTCGAAATAGCGCGTCCAGCGGAATCGTGCGGCGAGCTCTTCGAGCATCGCGCGGACGTGTTCGTAGCGGAGCGGCGTGCCGTCGGCCATCACCCCGAACTTCTCGGCTTCGAGCCCGATCTTCTCGCCTTTGCGCGCCATCGCCGCGGCGAACGGCACGCGCAGCTGCGCGGGGTCTTCGATGATCGGTGAGGTCACTTCGCCTTGTGCCATAGCCGAGGGACACTACCGCGCGCGGTCTCGATGCGGAGTCCTACTTCACACTTCTTCGCGCCGACGCGATTTGGGGATACTCTGCCGCCGTCAATGACGAGCCGTATCGAACGAGGAATCACGATCGAAGGGAGCATTCGCGGCGAAGGCGAGCTCGAAGTCGCAGGCCGCGTGCGCGGAGCGCTCACGCTCTCGGGCAAGCTCATCGTCGAGCAAGGAGGCATCGTCGAGGCGGACGTCGAGGCGACGGACATCGAAGTCGCCGGGCTTCTTGCGGGCAGCGCGACCGCGCACAACTCCGTGCAAGTGATGGCCGGTGGGCGGGTCGAGGCGCGGATCAAAGCGCCGCGGCTGCTCGTCGACGACGGCGCGCTCTTTCGCGGAGAGCTCATGGCGCAGGGCAGCGCCGCGACCGACGCCGAGCCCGCGATCGGGCTGGGCGGTTCGACCGCGAAGAAAGCGGCCCTTCCCGCGTCCGTGCCAGCGCCGGCACCTGCTGCGCGGCCCGCGCCAGAGAGCGCGCCGCACGCCGAGCGGGCTCCGATTCGCGAGCGTCCCTCCGTCCGCGAGAGGCCGTCGACCCGCGACGCCAGGGCGCGCGAAGAGCGCGCGCAGCCAGCGCCGATCGCGTCCGACACGAGCCTGTCATCCCGGCCGCCGTCCGGGCCGAGCGGCTCGAGAGCGCCGTCGACCGTCGCCCGAAGAGGCCCAGCGGAGGGCGAAGCGATCGTGATGCCGATGCTTCCGCGGGGGCGAACTCGAATTCGTGTGCGCGGAGGCGAGTCGTGAGCCACGCTCGAGCCAGGCTGCTCGACGCGCTCAAGCGCGACGCCTATCGCGAGGGCACCTTCACGCTCGCCTCAGGAAAGACCAGCGATTTCTTCATCGATTGCAAGCGGGTCATGCTCACCGGCGAGGGCCACTCGCTCTGCGGCGCCGCGCTCTTCGAGGAGCTCGAGCGCGCCGAGTCCGCGGGTCTCGCGAAGGTCGACAACGTCGCGGGCGTCGCGCTCGGAGGCTGCCCGCTCGCGAGCGCCGTCGCCCTGACGGCGTTCGACCGAAAGCGCACGCTCGACGCGCTGTACGTGCGAAAAGAGTCCAAGGACCACGGCACGAGGTCGATGGTCGAAGGCGTGGCGAAGCCGGGCGCTCGCGTCGCGCTCCTCGAGGATGTGATGACGACTGGCGGCAGCTCGCTGAAGGCGATCGAACAACTTCGCGCCGAGGGCTTCGACGTGGCGATCGTTCTCGCGCTCGTCGACCGTCGCGAGGGCGCGATCGACGCGCTGTCGGCCGCGGGCGTCCGCGCCGCGACCCTGTTTGGACGGGAGGATTTTGTCCGGTGAGCTCGACGCGCGCTGCGACGAATGGATGGCGTTACGCGGTGCTCGTCGGGGCGGCGGCGGCGCAGCTGCGTTGCGGACCGCCACCCGCGGTGATCCTCGCCGATCCCGGGCGCAACGCGCCGCCCGAACAGTACGAGGCGATGGTCGATCGATGGACGCGAGACTCCGAGGTGCTCGACTGGGGCGCAGGGTTCGAGTCGCGTCTGACGGTTTCGGCGACGTACTTCTCGAAGGAGTTTCGCCGCGCGTATCTATCGCGGTTGACCACCGTGGCGTCGATTCCTCAGGCTGAGCGCGATCGCATGTTCGGCGCGTCGCTGCGCGCGGCGGACGTCGAGCACGAGTTCTTCGTCGCCCTCGCGCCGCAGCAGCCGCGGTGGGGTGATCTGGATCGCGCGACGTCGGCGTGGCGCGTTCGGCTCGTCGATGATCAGGGGCGCGAGCACGCGCCGAGCCGCGTCGAGCGGTTTCGGCAAGCGACGCCGCTCGACCGCGCGATGTTTCACTATTGGTCGCCGTGGCGCGTGGTGTTTCGCATCCGCTTCCCCGCGTTGGACGCGGACGGCACCCGGATTCTCCGCGAGAACAGCCGGCACTTTCTGTTGCGCTTCGGAGGGCCGTACGGCACCGCCGATCTTCGTTGGGTCGTCCGCGCGCCGTGACAGTTCCGCGGCTCGAGTTTCGCGACGTGTCGCGCAGCTTCGAAGACGGCGCGCGAGCGACGGTGCTCGCCTTGCGACCGACGAGCTTTACGCTCGCGCGCGGCGAATGCCTCCGCGTCCTCGGCCCGAGCGGCGCAGGAAAGAGCACGCTGCTCGCGCTCTCGTGCGGCCTTCTTCTGCCCACTTCGGGTGAGGTCTTGCTCGACGGTGAGCCGTTTTCGCGGTGGCGCGAGTCGTTTCGCGCGGCGGCGCGCCGTCGACGACTGAGCGTCGTCGTCCAAGGCTTGTCTTTGGTGACGGGCATGACCGCGCTCGAAAACGTGCTGCTGCCGATGGTTCCCGACGGGCTCGCGACGCGCGCGGCGCGAGAGCGCGCCGAGTCTTGGCTGGCGCGCCTCGGCGTGAGCGACGTCGCCCTGTCGAAGGTCGAGCTCTTGTCGGGCGGCGAGCGGCAGCGGGTCGCGCTGGCGCGCGCGCTCGCTTCGACGCACGCCGAGCTCATCGTGCTCGATGAGCCGAGCGCTCATCTCGACGCAGCGCGGACCGCGGCGCTCGTCGAGGCGCTGCGAGAGCGGCTCGACGCGGGCGCGTCGCTCTTGGTCGCGACGCACGATCCACGGCTCGATTCGCTGGGAAGTTCACTGGAGCTCGCGCCGCGCGAGGGTGCGCCATGAGCGAGTCGCAGCTCGCGCTGTCCAACCTCGCCAACCCGTGGATCCTGGCGCGCCTCGCGCTGTCTGTGTCTTCTCTCGCGCTCGCGTTCATCGCTGCGACCGCGGCGACGAGCATCCTTCGCATCGAGCCCAACGCCCCGGCGGACGCCCGAGCGTTGCGCGCCGAGCGGGACGCGGAGCTGGCCTCGTCTGGACTCGCTCTCTCCGCGCTGCTCGCCGCGATCGGAGCCCTCGCGACGGTGCTCGCGGCCCACAGGCTCTCTCCCTCCATCCGCGGAACGATGTGCGCGTACGGCGTCTTCGCCACGAGTCCGCTCGGCCCGCGCGCGCTCTTCGCGAGCTTCGCCGCTGCGCTGGCTGGCAGCGTCTGGCTCGGCGTTCGGGCGGTCGACGTACGAATCGCGCGCGGCTCGCTGTCGCGCACGCTCGCGCGCGGCGCGTGGCTTGTGTGCGCGCTCGTCGCTGTGGACGCGCTCAGCGCTGGCGCGTTCTTTTTGTCGATCGACCTGCGCGCCCACGGCTCGTGCTGCTCGACGGGAGCGTCGTATCGGTTCGTCGTCGATCCAGCTTCGGTCGCGCTCGGGTCGCACACCGCTGCGCCTGCTGCCGCGCTCGCCACGATCGTCGCTTCCCTTTGGGTGGCGTCGCTGCGTCGCGGATCGAGCTTCGTGAAGACGCTCGTCGCGGTCGCGCTCGGCGCGGTCTCGAGCACGCTCGCGCTGGTGACCATGCGCGACGTGGTGGCTCCCTTTGCCTTTGCGTCGCCTCACCATCGCTGCGCGTATTGCCTGTTGCGCACCGAGGAGCTGGGCGCGATCGGATGGGCGCTCGTGCTCTCCTGGGCGCTGGGCGCTCTGTCCACGGCGCGCGCGCTCGGAATCGCGTGGGTCTCGCGTCGCGTCGGGGCCAGGCGCGAGGCGCAGTCCGCGTTGACTGCGCTCTCCCCCTGGTGGATCGCGGCCCTCGTCTCGACGCTGCTCTTCGGGTTGTGGCCGATTCTGCGCTATCGCGTCGAGAGCGGAACCTTCGCGCTGTTCGGCGTCTGAGACGGCGTCGGCCGGGGTTCGAACGGCAGCTCCGCCTTCGGTTGGCGACACGCGCCCGATTGAGCTCGTGGCGTGTCTTCTTCCAACCGCGGCGGAGTTCAACGTTGCTCCGCCTTCGGTTGGCGACACGCGCCCGATTGAGCTCGTGGCGTGTCTTCTTCCAACCGCGGCGGAGCTCAACGTTGCTCCGCCTTCGGTTGGCGACACGCGCCCGATTGAGCTCGTGGCGTGTCTTCTTCCAACCGCGGCGGAGCGCTAGAGCCAACGCTCGAGCGCTTCGGCGATGCCGCCGCCGTCGTCGCTCGTCGCTTCGAGTCGATCGGTGGCGTGTTGTTTCACCGCGTCGAGGCTCTGACCCATCACAAACGATCGACCGGCGTACGCGAACATCGGAACGTCGTTGAACCAGTCGCCGACCGCGCAGACGTCTTCGCGCGCCACGCCCAGCTCGCCCGCGAGTCGAGCGAGCCCAGAGCCTTTGTCGACGCCCGCGGGGCGCAGCATCAGCGCGTACTGCTCGCCTCGCGAGCCCGCGCGCCATGTCACGATGGTCAGCTGTTCTCCGCGATGCGCTCGAAGCTCTTCTGCGCTCGCCTCGATGACGTCCTTCGGGCCGATCGACAAGAGTACGGCGACGTCGTCGTGCGATCGCCAGCCGGGCGCATCGACGATGCGATCGTGCACGTGCACGTGCGGCGTCCACGTTCGGATGTAGTCGAGCCATGGCTCGCCGCGCGCATCGGCGTGGATCTCGTGGTGCAAGAACACAAACGACGCCAGCTCGCGCTCGTGCGAGAGGTTGATCGCGTGCTCTGCGGCGGCGAGCGCGAGGGGCGATTGCCAGAGCTTGTCAGCGCTCTTCGGACAGGCGTGAACGCCCCCGTCGGCGCACACCATCGTGGTCTCGAGCCCGAGCTGGCGCGCGCTCGAAATCGCGCCGGTCGACACGCGACCGGTGCAGATCGCGACGTGAACGCCGCTGCGCATCGCCTCGCGCACCGCCCCCTGATCCTTGGGCGAGATCGTGTGGTCGCGGCGAAGAAGCGTTCCGTCGAGGTCGAGGGCGATGAGTCTGGGTGGCACGAGCGTCGTCGCTGTTGTGCCCCGCGTCGAACCCCCGCGCAACCAAGCGCGAACCGGCCGAACAGGTTGTCAGAATCGAAGCGCCATGCCCGCGTAGTTGGGCCCAACCGTGAGGCACACGCCGTTGAGCGACGGCGGCGTTCCCGCTTGTCGCGTCGCGTACAGGATCCCGGCTCCGCTCGCGAGACCGACGGTCATCGCGAAGAGCGCGGCGCTCACGCCGATCTCAGCGGTCGCTGTCGAGCGGACGCTCATCGCCATGGGGTTCGACATGCGCTCGAGCTCTGCCGCGTGATTGCTGTCCATCACGCCGAGCGCGAGCGTCACCGAGCCGCCGATCAGGCTGGCGCCGCTGAGCGCGACGAAGCTCCAGAACAGCGCGTCGGCGCGTCCGAGTCGACCGCCGCCCCAGACGAACTCGAGCGGCTCGGTCTGCGCTCCTTGAAGGCGCGCGATGATTCTCGAGGTTCGCTCGCGCTCAGCGATGTCCGTGGTCGACGCTTGATAGCGTCGATAGGCGACGAGCGCTGCGTCGAGGCGACCGAGTCGCTCGTTGACGAGCCCGAGGTCGTATTGAAGATCGGTGAGGGTGGGCGACAGCGCGATGGCTGCCTCGAGCTCGACGATCGCAGCGCGATATCGACCCGCCGCGTAGTGAACACGGCCTCGCTCGTAGTGGGCGATCGCGCGCGTGTTGCGATCGCCCCGCGTCGCGCCGCCGAGCCCCGGAGTCTCTTGCGCTTCTGCGCCCCCTGGCTCGGTGGCGTTGCCCGCGGCCATCAGCGGCGCCGACGCGTCGCCACCGACTGTGGCGCCACTGTCCTGCGAAGGCCCGCTCTGCGCGTTGGCAACGCCCGTTGTCCCCATCACGAGCGCGAAGAGCACCGCGGCCGCGCGAGCAAGGCGTGGATGGCGGCGCAAAAGTTGGCGACTCGATGCGGACACTCGAACGGGCGCACCTTAACCTTTGCCGCCGCTGCTCGAAAAGCACGTTATCGGTTCGAGCGGCTTTCACGGGCGACGGGTGCGAGCGCGGTGAGTTCGCGCTGACGGCTCGTGAATTGCTTTGGTATCATAGGGAATTTGCCGCGGTTCTGCGTCCTCGTTCACGGCGTCGATCGCCGCGACGGACTTCGAGATCGCTGGAGCGGTCCGCGGACGGAGACTCCGAGTGCCTCGGGTGACGAGAGTCGCTGTACGTTTGCGTGGTGATACTTCGTGGTCGCTGGTGCGTAGTGTCGCTCGCGGTGGTCGGCTGCGCGCTCGTTCATGGGCGCGCGCTCGCGCAGACGGCGCCGGGTCTGTCGCTCAACGCAGGGGAGACGGCGGCGGCAGTGACCGCTGCGGATGGCGCGCGGTTCAACGCGGCGTTCGCCGCGCAGAGTCCATTCGTGTCGATCCGCGCGACGCACAGCTCCGAGGTTCGGCGAAGCACCAACGGAATCGGCGTGGATCAGAGCGCTTTGGCGGTGAGCGCGCCTCTGCCGTTTGGCTTCGGACTCGCCGGAGGCCTGACGTGGCAGCGCCCGCTCGTCGCGGGCACGCTGGGGCATCGGGTGGTCGCAGACGCGGCGCTCTCTTTCACCGCGATGCGCGGATTGACGTTCGGCGCGCGCGTTCGTGGCGCGAGCGCTGTGTCGAGCCCGCAGCTCGCCTCGGGCGACGGTGTCTCCCTGGATCTTTCGGTGTTGTATCGACCGCTCGCGTGGCTCTCGCTCGCGGCGACGTCGAACGAGCTGCTCGGGCCGCGCGCTCCTGCGCTCGGCTCGATTCGCGCGGTGACCGCTGGCTTTGCCGTGCGGCCCGCGGGCACCGATGTGCTCACGGTCGGCGTCGACGGGACGTACACCGAGGCCAACACGGGCGCCGTTCGCGCGGGCGTCGTCGCGCGGCTTCCGTTCGGCGCCATCCGCGGCGAAGCGATGATGGATCTGCCGTCGGGCGCGTGGCGGGCAGCGGCCGGACTCGAGTTCGCGTGGACGCAATACACCCTCGGCGGCGGCGCCATCCTCGGGGGAACGCTCTCGTCGTTGGACTCTCCCCTCGGTTTCTACGCGAGCGCGGGCTGGGACGGACAGCGTGCGCGCGCGTTGCCAGAGCCTGCGCAGCTCGTGCTCATCCGCATCGATGACGATCTCGGCGCGGACTCGCTCGTGCGGCTGCTCTTGCGCCTCGAGCGATTTCGCCGAGATCCTGCGGTCGCAGGGATCGTTTTCGCGCCGCGCGCAGAGCTCTACGGGCTCGCGGGCGGAGACGAGCTTCGCGAGGCGTTTCAGCGGCTTCGCGCCGCGGGAAAGCACGTCCTCTGTCACCTCGACGACGCTGCCAACTCCGCGCTGCTCGCGTGCAGCGCCGCCGAGCGCACCGCGATCGATCCGATCGCCTCCCTGCGAACGGCGGGCATCCGCTCGACGAGGTTCTTTCTCGGCGACGCGCTTCGGGAGCTCGGCGTGCGAACGCAGTTCGTTCGGATCGGACCGTGGAAGAGCGCCCCCGAGCAGTTCACCCGCGCCGGCTCGAGCCCCGAGGCGCTCGCGCAAGAAGAGCTCTTGCTCGACTCGATGCTCGGACACCTCGTTCAGACGCTCGCGACGTGGCGACGGTGGACGCCGAGCCGAGCGCGCGAAGTGCTCTTTGCGGGCCCGTACGGCGCGAGGCAGGCGGTTGAACGAGGGCTGCTCGACGAGCTCGCGACGCTCGATGACTTCACGCGGCAGTGGACCGAGCGCTCGGGCGCGAGCCTCGTTCGACTGCGGGACTACGTGCAGCGCGCGTCGCAGCGGTGGGCGGGTGGCCCCGCGATCGCGGTTCTTCAGATTCACGGGGACATCGTCGACGGGCAATCACAAGACATTCCGCTGCTCGGCGACCAGGTTGGCGATCGCACGATCGCAGAGGCGATCGAGGCGCTCGCGAGCTCGCCCCGCGTCGCGGCCATCGTGTTGCGTGTCGACTCGCCCGGCGGCAGCGCGAGCGCGTCGGAGCGAATGTGGCGAGCGATCGCGCGTGCTGCCCGTCGAAAGCCGATCGTCACCAGCATCGGCCGCAACGCTGCGTCCGGCGGGTACTACGTCGCGGTGACGGGGCGCGAGATCTTCGCGGTGCCGACGTCCATCACTGGCTCGATCGGAATCTTCTTCGGAAAGGCTGATTTCGCACCGTTGCTGGCGCGCTTTCACGTCGGCGTCGAGACCACGCGTCGCGGTGACCGCGCGGACATGGACAGCTTGTTTCGCCCGTTCAACGACGACGAGCTCGTGGTTGTCCAGGACCTCATTCGCGAGCGATACAACCTCTTTCTCGATCGCGTCGCCGAGGGTCGGCGATGGACGCGCGCGCGCGCGCACTCCGTCGGTGAAGGCCGCGTGTTCAGCGGTCGGGTTGGCGTCGAACGCGGTCTCGTCGATCGAGAGGGAGGCCTGCTCGCCGCGATCGAGCGCGCCGCGGAGCTCGGCAATTTGCGCGGAGACTACGAGATTCTCACGCTGCCGCGGCCCGACGAGGGGATCGTGTCGCTCGTTCGAAGCGCGATCGGCATCAGCGATCCACGCGCGCCGATCGCGCAGCTCCTCGGTCGAAGCGAGATGCTCCGCGCGCTGCAGTGGCTGTACGCCGTCGCTCGTACGAGCGGAGGCCAGCCGATGGCCATGACCGAGTGGCCGATCGTCGCGCCGTAGCGATGATCGCCGCGCCGCGCGCGCGTATGGATCTGCGCTCGGACGCTGGCCCGTTGAAAAGATGGGTCAGCTCGAGGGCGCTCGCGGATCGCTCAGCCGCCCGCGCCGGCGTCGACCGAAGCCGAGCCGTCGCTGCCGTCGCTGCCGTCGACTGGGGCCGGACCGTCGCTCGTTGCGTCGCTCGTGGACGCGTCCGTTGCCGAGTCTCCGCCGGAGTCTGCGGTGCCAGTGGCATCGGCGTCGTCGATGACGTCGTTGTTTGCGATACCGCTGTCGCCAGAATCGAGAGCGTCCGGCGTTCCGTCGGTGGTGTTCGGGACGTCCGACGCGTCGGTCACGGCAATCGCGTCGATCGCGTCCATGGAGGCGTCGTCGCGTCGCAGGGGAGGGTCGTCGCAGCCTCCGGCGACGGCCGAGAGCGCGACTAGCAATGCAATTCGATGGGGCAACCGCACGTCCTGACGATACGCGAACGGAGCGCGAGACGTTCCCTGTCCGAGAGTGGCACGCCTGGGGACCGAACGCGGGGCGGCTCTGGTAGAACGCCAATCGCAACGATGGCATCCCGCGAACAAGCGAAGAAGCTCCTCGAGCTGGCCGAGCCCCTCGTCGATCAGCTCGTCGAACACGATCCAGCGGCGAGAAACTCGATCTACGAGGCGCTCGACGGCCCTGTGAGCTACGTGACGGCGCCGGCGTTCGACGAGAAGTGGCGGCTGACCGCGGTCATTCGCTCGGTCGACGGTCGAACGCTCAATCGCCCGATCGTCGGCGTGCTTCCCGCGGGGACGCCGGATCTCGGTTGCTCCTGCGCGAGCGGTGGATTCTGCGCGCACATGGCCACGCTGCTGGTGGACGTCGCGGCGAACGGCGCTCTCCGCGAGAAGCTCCGCAACGAAGAGAGCACGGCGGACCTGCTCGACACCGTCGAGCCCGCGCGGCGCGCGTTTCGGGAGCGCTTCGACCGCAGCCGGGTGTTGCGCAACTGGCTGCCTCCCGAAGCGAAGCGCATCGAAGGGCCGTTTCAGCTGTTGATGCAGGTCGAGATCGTGGACACCGCGGTGGCGGTCGCGCCCGAGTGCGTCTTCGAGCTGCGCGTGAAGCCCGAGTCGTCCAAGGCGATGCTCGATCCCGATGAGCTCGCGACGACGCGATTGCCCGAGCCGCTCGGGACCGCGCTTCGGCTGTGTCAGCCGCTGACCCGCGGACGAAAAGGGTTCGTCGTTCGGGGCGTCAACGCCTCGGTCGTGCTCAACCTCTTGCAGGGAACGCCGATCGAGCGCGAGACAGACAGCGCGACGATCCAGTGGGGCGCGCGTCCATTGCGCGTGTATCTGCAGCGCAACCCGTGGTCGACCGAAGAGCTGAGGCGCATCGCGTCCGGCGCGAAGGCGAGGGACGCGGCGTTGATTCCCGCGGATGAAGAGCGGGTCGACGCGCTCGAGGCGCGATGGCGCAGCGACGATGGCTCGATCGACCTGGCGATGCGCGACGGGGTGCTCGTGCAGGGCGCGTTTCCGTTTGTTTGGGTTCCGTCGAAGCTGACGCTTCACCCTGTCTCCAAGGACGTCGACCTCGACACGGCGGTCAAGCTGCAGAAGCGGCCCGCGGTGCCCGTGCCGTACGGAGATCCAGTCGAGCTGTACAAGACCTTGCGCGAGCGCACACGAAATCGAAGCGTCACGCTGCCTGCGCCCGAGAGCTTCGGGCTGCCGGCGCGAGAGCGCCCGCTGTTGCTCGCGCGCTTCGGCGGCGACCCGCTCTCGGTCAACGTCGAGCTCGAGGCCCGCTATCGGCTGGATTTCATCCGAGTCCCTCCCACCGCGCCCGACGATCCGCCGACGTGGCGAGACGTCGACGTCGAGC
>LNFM01008351.1_pt1 | contig 15680 bp, 14 predicted proteins | sample 596031 | NCBI WGS metagenome assembly LNFM01 (sample SAMN04254537, study PRJNA301005) | activated carbon metagenome | isolation source: dual media filters at the Ann Arbor, Michigan drinking water treatment plant | place: USA: Ann Arbor | reverse complement strand
AGCCGTGCCAGCGCTTCCTCCGCGGAGCCGAAGGTCTCAAAGGCGCAATCGGGCAGGCGCTCCTCGAAGAACTGCAGCATGAAGCCGATATCGTGAAGCTCATCATCGATGATCATGAGGCGGGTCAACGGCCGCATGTCAGTCTCCGGCGGAAGTCAGAAGTGGCAGGAATCTGCGGGGACGCGACGCAAAACGACGCGAGCAACTTACGTCGAAATGCGCGACGCGCAACAATTCCCCGGCCACGGCACGCTAAAAAGAAAAGGCCGGCCCTCGTCCCCGCGGACGTGGCCGGCCCCTGATCTCGGTCCGGATTTTATTCGCAGACGCGGATACGGCGGCGCTCCGGACCATACGGCCCCTCGACCCAGCGCCGCTCGATCCAGCACTCGCGGGCGCTCTCACGCTGCGACGCGGCCGCCGCAGCGGCGCCACCGATGATCAGGGCCGCCGCGCCGAGGCCGATGGCCGCACCGACGTTGCCGCCGCCACGTCCGCCGCGGAAGCCGGGGCGTCCAGCAAAGCCGGGGCGTCCACCGACGCCCGGCCGGGGACCGCGGAAACCGCCGCCACCGGCGCGGAAGCCGCCGCCGCGACGCTGCATCTCGACCGGCGACACGGTGCCGTCGGTGGAGGAGAGGGGCGCCACGTCGATGAGAGAGGCGGCCCGGGCGGAGGTCGAGGGCAGGCTCAGGAAGGCGCCGGACGCGAGGATCGTCACGGCGAGGGTGGCGGCCAGCCGGCCACTGCGCAAATGGGACATGTTGAACTCCAACTACCTGGACGGACGGACCTCCGTCAGGGCCGGCACGACGGTCGCGCCTGAGGTGCGCGAGCACCTGCCCGCATGGGCAGCGGAACGATGTCAGATTACGCAGAGAGATGCGAGCGGAAATGTACCGTCTGGCCGGACGTTTTCGCCGAAACACCTGACGTTGCGGGTAAAGTCGCGAGCATCGTTAAGGTGTGAGCCGCCCTCCGCGTGTAGCGCCACGTGCTGCGCTCGCCGCCGCGGGGATGAACGCGGTTTCGATCACGGATTTTTTCCGGGCCCGGCCTGGCGGCCATTGCCAACGGTAAAAGAAGATTCTTCACTGCGCCCGTCGGGTCGTAGCGGGAGTGGAAAGTGGTGCCGTCCTTTGCTCGCGTGCCTCTCCCTGCCGCGCCCTTCCTGGTGGCCGGGGTTGCCCTGGTCCTGGCCGGCTGCGCCTCGGCGCCGACGGCCCCGGTGACACAGGCGCCGCCCCAGCCGGCGCGGGTGGCGGCGGCCTACCCCGTCAGCGCGCTGGTCGGCTCCTGGGGCGTCGCCAGCTTCCGCGAGGACCGGGACCGGCCGCGCACCGAGGCCATGGCACGGCAGCACTGCCGCCTTCCCTACGTCATCACCAAGGGCCCGACCGACGGCGTGATGATGCACGTCGCCGACGACGCCAAGCTCTACGAGCTGACGCTGAAGGGCAGCGCCGACGGCAAGATCTATCTCGGCTTCGACGCCCCGCCCGGCCATCCCCAGGACCGGCAGATCCTGTCGCTCGCCGAGAACCTCATCGTGATGCGCTTCGTCGCGCCCGACGTCCATGCCCGCTACGGCACCTTCGTCTACGTGCGCTGCCCCGGCGGCGGCGCGACCGCCGCCCGCTGACCCCATGCGCCCAGCCCGGAACACCCCCGCCATGACCGCGCGCTCCGCCCGAACGGCCGTTCTCCTCGCCGCCCTTCTCGCCCTCATGCCCGCCGCCGCCAGCGGTCAGGCGGCCTCTCCCGCCGCCATGCGCGAGACCCTGTCCATCGGCGACGAGCCCGGCCGGGTCTCCACCGAGGAGGTCGTGATCCGCGAGGGACCCTTCGCCCGCCAACTCGTCTTCTTCCGCACCCACGAGCCGGCCGGCACCGTCGTCGTCCACACCTCCGAGCGCTTCCTCTATGTCGTGCTCGGCAACAACCGGGCGCTGCGCTACGGCATCGGCGTCGGGCGCGAGGGTTTCACCTGGTCGGGCCTCGTGCGCATCTCGCGCAAGGCCGAATGGCCGGACTGGACGCCGCCGCCCGAGATGATTCAGCGCCAGCCCTACCTGCCGCGCTTCATGGCCGGCGGACCGGGCAATCCCATGGGGGCGCGTGCGCTCTATCTCGGATCGACGGTCTACCGCATCCACGGCACCAACCAGCCCGAGACGATCGGCCACGCCGTCTCCTCCGGCTGCTTCCGCCTCGCCAACGGCGACGTCATCGACCTCTATTCCCGCGTGCCCGTCGGTTCGAAGGTCGTGATCCGCCATGCCGCCGCGCTCTGACCGCCGCCACCCGCCGTCGCCGCTCCCGGGAGAAACCGCACGATGACCGCCATCGCGATGCCGCTCGGCCGCCTGTTCCGCCGCTGGATGGCAGGGGCGACGCTGCTCGCCGCCGCGGCCCTTCCCGCAGCCGCCGCCACGCTCGACACGGTGAAGCAGCGCGGCAGCCTCCTCTGCGGCGTCAGCCAGGGCCTCGCCGGCTTCTCCGACCGCGGCGCGGACGGCGTCTGGGCGGGGTTCGACGTCGACTTCTGCAAGGCGGTCGCGGCCGCCGTGCTGGGGGACCCCGCGAAGGTCACCTATGTGCCGCTCTCCGCCACGGAGCGCTTCGACGCCCTCGCGGCCGGCCGCATCGACGTGCTCTCGCGCAACTCCACCTGGACGCTGGAGCGCGAGGCCGGCCTCAAGCTGCTCTTTGCCGGCATCACCTTCCACGACGGTCAGGGCTTCATGGTGCTGCGCCGGCCGGCGATCGTCTCGGCGCTGGAGCTCGACGGCGTGCCGGTCTGCGTGCAGGAGGGCACCACCAGCGCCCTCAACGTCGCCGACTTCTTCCGTGCCAATTCCATGCGGCTGACGCTGCACACGCTGCCGACCTCGGCCGAGGCCCTGGCGGCTCTCGAGGCCGGGCGCTGCGACGTGCTGACCACCGACCAGTCGGCGCTCTTCGCCGAGCGGCTCAAGCTCGCCAGGCCCGGCGAGGCGGTCATCCTGCCCGACGTCATCTCCAAGGAGCCGCTCGGCCCGGTGGTGCGCGCCGACGACGTCGCCTGGTTCAACATCGTCAAGTGGGTGGCGCACGGCCTCGTCAACGCCGAGGAGCTCGGCATCTCCACAGCGACGGTCGAGGAGGCGATGCGCTCGACCAAGCCGAACGTGCGGCGCTTCGTCGGGGCCGAGGGGGACCTCGGCGTGAAGCTCGGGCTCGACAACGCCTTCGCGATCCGCGCCGTCCGCGCCGTCGGCAACTACGCCGAGATCTACGAGCGCAACGTCGGCGCCGGCTCGCGGCTCGCCATTCCCCGCGGCATGAACCAGCTCTGGTCCATGGGCGGCATCCTCTACGCGCCGCCGCTGCGCTGACGCCCGACGCGGCTGCGCCCGGGCTTCAGGGCGCCTTCTTCCCGTCGGCCCCGAACTGCCGGAGATAGGCGACGAGGTTGGCGATCTGGGTATCGTCGCGCAGTCCGGCGAAGACCATGCGCGTGCCCGGCGTGACGGTGCGCGGATCGCGGATGTAGGCCGCGAAATTCTCCGGCGACCAGGTCTTCTCCGCGACGTCCGGAGCCTTGTAGGCCGGCGAGTAGTTGTAGCCGGCCACCGAGCCGGCACGCCGTCCGAACAGCCCGTTGAGCTGGGGGCCGGCGAGATTGCGGGCGGTTTCGCCCACCTGGTGGCAGGCGCGGCACTGGGCGAAGACCCGCTCGCCGGCGACGGCGTCGCCGGCCGCCTGGGCGGCGGCCGGAGCGGTTGCGAGGGCCGTCAGGGCGGCGACGATCAGTGGGATGCGCATGGGAGAGCGACCTTTGCCCGGATGTGGCATGGATCGGCGGGCCCGGGTGAGCCACGTCGCAGTTTGCCTATGAACCTCGCGGAGCGAGCCAGCCTTGATCTGGGTCAGGGCTTCCCCATCTGAGGGGCGCTCCGCGCGGGGGGCGCGGTCCGGGTATGACGGCGGGGCGGTAAGTTGGTATAGGACGCACGACTTCCGCCGGATCGGCCCCCGCGTGCCGGTGCCGGTGTGGGCGACGGCGTGCAGGAGGACGTATGGCGGCGGCACCGGCGAAGGCGCGACCGATCGATGGGCCGGGATTGGCCGACATGTCCGCCGCGACCGTCGGCCTGTCCGAGAAGGCGCGTGACGCCAGTCGTTTCCTGAAGGCCCTCGCCCACCAGAACCGTCTGCTGCTGCTCTGCCTTCTGTCGGAGCGGGAGCGTTCCGTCGGCGAGCTCGAGGCGATCCTCGCCCTCAGGCAGCCGACCGTGTCCCAGCAGCTCGCGCGCCTGCGCCTCGAGGGCTTCGTCTCCACGCGCCGCGACGGCAAGACCGTCTACTATAGCCTCGCCAACGACGACGTCCGCCGCGTCATCGGCGTCGTCTACGACATCTTCTGCGGCGGCGGCGAACCCGGCCCCACCTGACCGAGCGGCAACCGCCTGCGGGCGGTGATATGCTGCGGCCTGTCGAATCGGGCGGGCGGGGGCGACGTGGACGGCGTGGTGACGGAACGCTCGCTCGCGATCTACCTCGCCGCCTTCGCGGCCGCCCTGACCGTGCCGCTCCTCCTGCTCGCGGCCTTCCTCACCTGGCGCTTCGCCGAGGCCGAGAATCGCCAGCTCGAGGCGGGCGCTCTCCAGCGGGCGGAGACGGTGGCGGCCGAGATCGACCGTGTTCTGTCCTCGCGCCTCGCCGTGCTGCGCGCCCTCGCCACCTCGCCGGCGATCGACGCGGGCGACTTCGCCCGCTTCGATGCCCAGGCCCGCGAGTTCACCAGCCTCGGCATCGACATCCGCCTCCGCCGCGTCGACGGTCAGGTGGTTGTCGACACTGCGACGCGGCCGGGTAGCCCTCTGCCGCAATGGCCGGTGATCGATCCCATCGGCGATGCCGTTTCCCTGCGCGCCCCGGTCTTTTCCGACCTCTTCGTCAGCCGCGGCACCGGCACCTACGCGGTGGCGATCTTCCTGCCGGTCGTCCGCAACGACGAAGTGGTCTTCGTCGTCTCGACCACGTTCAGCCCCGACGTCTTCGTCCGGATCATGACCGACTTCCAGGTCGCGGTGCCCTACTATTCGTCTCTCATCGACCGCACCGGCCTCGTCATCGCCCGCTCGTCCCGCCACGCGGAAATGATCGGCCGCCCCTCGGCGGCCTTCAACGCCCTCACAGGCACCAGCGGCATCTGGCGGGGCGTCAATGTGGAGGGGGTCGAGGTCTCGGCCTTCTACAGCCGATCGCCGATCTCCGGCTGGATCCTGGCTCTCGGCGTCGAGGTGGCGGCACTCAACCGGTCTCTCTGGAGGTCTCTCGTCTGGATCCTTGCCGTCGCCGCCGGCCTGATCGGCATGGCGACCCTCCTGGCGAGCTTCATCGTCCGCCGGCTCGCCCTCGCCAGTACCGCCATGACCGATGCGGCCGCTGCCATGGAGCGCGGCCAGCTCACCGTGGTGCCGCGCACCGGCGTCGCCGAGGTCAACCGGGTCGGCGAGGCCTTCGGCCGCGCATCCGTCAAGCTGCACCTGCAGGCCTCGGCCCTCGCCCGGGCCAATCGCGAGCTCGAACTGCGCGTCGAGGAGCGCGGCCTCGCCCTGCGCGCCAGCGAGGAGCGCTATCGCCTCCTCGCCGAGAACGTCCGCGACATGATCCTGCTGCGCAACGTCGAGGGGCGCATCTTCTACGCCTCGCCCTCGGCCCAGCGCCTCCTCGGCTATACCGCCGAGGAAATGCTCGGCGTGCGGCCCGCCGACGTCGTCCATCCCGACGACTGGAGCCGGGTCGATGCGGTCAACCGCGCGATCGGCGAGGGCCGCGAGCTCGGCTTCAGCATCCACAGGCTGCGCCACAAGGAGGGCCACTGGGTCTGGATCCAAGCGGCCTACAGCCGCATCGGCGGGGTCGGCTCCGACGAGCCCTGCATCATCGTCGTGGTGCGCGACGACACCGAGCGCCAGGACCAGGAGACCAAGCTGCGCCAGACCAACGAGGCGCTCCGGCAGTTCTCGGCCATCGTCTCCCACGACCTGCAGGCGCCGCTGCGGCACATCAACATGTTCTCAGACATGCTCAGGCTGAAGGTCGGCGAGGGCGATCCCGAGGCCGCCGGCTATGCGACGCGGATCATGGCGAGCGTCGAGCGCATGCAGCGCCTCATCCGCAGCCTCATCGCCTATACCCAGGTCGCCTATGCCCAGGTGAAGCGGGAGGACGTCGACCTCGCCGCCGTGGTGCGGGAGGCCATGGCCCTGCTCGACGCGGACATCGCCGAGGCCGGCGCCACCATCAAGGTGTTCAACCTGCCGCGGATCGACGGCGACAGCGACCTGCTCGTCCGCCTGTTCCAGAACCTGATCGGCAACGCGCTGAAATACCGCGGCGAGGAGCCGCTGGTGGTGAAGATCCGCGCCCGCCCCGCCGGTCGCTCCTGGGAGGTCAGCATCGAGGACAACGGCATCGGCATCGACCCGCTCTACGCCGACCGGATCTTCGAGATGTTCCGCCGCCTGCACAAGGACGAGAGCCGCTATCCCGGCCTCGGCCTTGGGCTGGCGCTCTGCCGCCGCATCGTCGAGAGCCACGGCGGTGAAATCTGGCTCGACAAGGACTGGCCGAAAGGGGCACGCTTCCAGTTCACGCTGCCCCGACAGCGCGACAAGAAGGACCGGTCGGCAGGAGGAGACGATGCGCCATTCCGGACGGAAGCTGCTGATCGTCGATGACGATCCCAACGAGGTGTTCTTTCTCCGCAACGCTTTCGCCGGCACGGCCGAGGAGCTGGAGATCAGGCACGCCGACAGCGGCGAGGCGGCCCTCGCCGAGATCCCCCGCTTCAATCCCGACCTCGTCCTCCTCGATCTCAACATGCCCGGCATGGACGGCCACGACGTCCTCGGCCGCATCCGCCGCGACGAGGTCATGCGCGGCGTGCCGACCCTGATCTTCTCCTCCTCCGAGAGCGAGGACGACATCCGGCGCAGCTACCGGGCCCACGCCAACGCCTATGTCGTGAAACCCCGCTCCTCCGACGGCTACCGCGACCTCGCCGACAGCATCAACCGCTTCTGGTACGAAACGGCGCGGCTTTGACGGGGATGCGGCGAGGGGTGAGAGCGATCGTCGTCGCCGGCGCCGCGCTGGCGGTTGCCGGTTGCGTCACGGCCTCGGCTCCGTCCTGTCCGCCGGGCGGCCGCGAGCGGCTGGTCGCCGAGCTCCTGTTCGGCCGCAACATCGGCGACGCCGTGGGTGTCGGCGAGCGCGCCTTCGCCCGCTTCGTCGACAGCGAGATCACCCCGCGCTTTCCTGCCGGCCTCACCATCACCGACAGCCGCGGCCAGTACCGCCACGCCGACGGGCGGATCGTCCGCGAGCCGGGCAAGGTCGTCACCATCGTCCTCGGCGACGAGGCGCGCGACCTGCCGCGTCTCGCCGAGGTCGCCGCCGCCTATCGCCGCCGGTTCCGGCAGGAATCGGTGGGCGTCGTGACGCGCCGCGCCTGTGTCGCCTTCTGACCGGTTGCCCGGCATGCCCCAAGGAAGCTAGATCGGATGGACATGAAGACACAGAACGCGCCGCGGCCCGATCCCTCGCCCCTTCCGCAAGACCTCTCTGACCGCAAGGTGAAGGCCCGCGGCTGGTTCGAGGCGCTCCGCGACGACATCTGCGCCCGCTTCGAGGCGCTGGAGGACGAGCTGCCCGGCTCGTCCGCCCCCGCCGGCCGGTTCCGCCGCAAGCCCTGGGTGCGCACCGACCACACCGGCGCCGACGGCGGCGGCGGCGTGATGAGCATGATGGCCGGCCGCGTCTTCGAGAAGGTCGGCGTCCACTGCTCGACGGTCTACGGCGAGTTCGCGCCCGAGTTCCGCGGCCAGATTCCCGGCGCCACCGAGGACCCGCGCTTCTTCGCCACCGGCATCTCGCTCATCGCCCATCCGGTGAACCCCAACGTGCCGGCGGTGCACATGAACACCCGCCTCGTCGCCACCAGTCGCATGTGGTTCGGCGGCGGCGCCGACCTGACGCCGGTCCTCGATCGCCGCCGCACCCAGACCGACCCGGACACGCTGGCCTTCCACGCCGCCATGCAGGGCGCCTGCGAGGGCCACGAGGTCGCCGACTACGAGCGCTACAAGGCCTGGTGCGAGGACTACTTCTACCTGCCGCACCGCAAGGAGCCGCGCGGCATCGGCGGCATCTTCTTCGACTACCTCGACAGCGGCGACCGCGATGCCGACTTCGCCTTCACCCGGGACGTCGGCCGCGCCTTCGCCGACATCTATCCCGACCTCGTCCGCCGCAACTTCGCGACGCCGTGGACCGATGCGGACCGCGAGGAACAGCTCGTCCGCCGCGGCCGCTACGTCGAGTTCAACCTGCTGCACGACCGCGGCACCGTCTTCGGCCTGAAGACGGGCGGCAATGTCGAGAGCATCCTGTCCTCCCTGCCGCCGGTGGTGAAATGGCCGTGACACGCGCCATGACCGGCGGCGAGGCCATCGTCGCAGGCCTCATCGCCAACGGCGTCGACACGGTCTTCGGCCTGCCCGGCGCGCAGATGTATCCGCTCTTCGACGCGCTGGCCCAGAGCGCCGACCGGATCCGCACGGTGGGCGCCCGGCACGAGCAGGCCTGCGGCTACATGGCCTTCGGCTATGGCCGCTCCACCGGTCGTCCCGGCGTCTATTCCGTCGTGCCGGGTCCGGGCCTTCTCAACACCACCGCGGCGCTGGCGACCGGCTGGGGCTGCAACACGCCGATGGTCTGCCTCACCGGACAGATCCCCTCCGCCTTCATCGGCCGGCGGCGCGGTCATCTCCACGAGATCGCCGACCAGCTCGGCACGTTGCGCTCGCTGGTGAAATGGGCGGAGCGCATCGAGCGGCCCGCCGACGCGCCGGCCCTCGTCGCCGAAGCCTTCCGCCAGGCCCAGTCCGGTCGGCCCGGTCCCGTGGCCCTCGAAATGGCCTGGGACGTCATGGCAGGCGCCGAGGACGTGCCCGAAGCGGGCGCCGCGGTGCTCGATGCCCCGCCGAAGCCCGACGCGCTGGCGGTCTCCCACGCCGCCAACCTCATCCGCGCCGCCCGCTGCCCGGTGATCATGACCGGCTCCGGCGCCCAGGACGCGGCGGCCGCCGTCGCGCTCCTCGCCGAGCGCATCGGCGCGCCGGTGGCGGCCTTCCGCGGCGGCCGCGGCGTCGTCGACGAGGCGGGGCCCTGGGGCCTGTCCTCCTATGCCGCCTTCCGCCTCTGGGAACAGTGCGACCTCGTCGTGGCCATCGGCACCCGGCTCGAAATGCCCACCATGCGCTGGGCGAACATGATGCAGCTGACGACCCGCCTCGACGGCGGGCGCAAGCTGGTGCGCATCGACGTCGATTCCGAGGAGATGACCCGCCTCGATGCCGATGCCGGCATCGTCGCCGACAGCGCCGAGGGCGTGACGGCGCTGCTGGAGGCTCTCGCCGGCCACCGCCCCGTCGACAACCGCGCCGCCATCGAGGAGGCCCGCACCGCGGCTGCCGCCGCCATCCGCGTCGTCCAGCCCGAGATGGACTATCTCGACGTCATCCGCGCCGTGCTGCCCGCAGACGGCCTGCTGGTGGAGGAGCTCTGCCAGGCCGGCTTCGCCAGCTATTTCGGCTACCCCGTCCACCGGCCGCGCACCTATGTCTCCACCGGCTTCCAGGGCACGCTCGGCTACGGCTTCCAGACGGCGCTCGGCGTCAAGGTCGCCCACCCGGACAAGCCGGTCGTCTCCATCACCGGCGACGGCGGCTTCATGTTCGGCGTGCAGGAACTGGCGACCGCCCGGCAATACGGCATCGGCCTCGTGACCGTGGTCTTCAACAACGAGGCCTATGGCAACGTGCGCCGCGACCAGGAGACCCGCTACGGTAACCGGCTGATCGGCGCGGATCTGGTCAATCCGGACTTTCCGGCGCTGGCCAGGGCCTTCGGCATCGACACGGCCAGCATCGACAGCCCGGCGGCGCTGAAGCCGGTTCTCGCCGCGGCGCTGGCCAAGGGCGCCCCGGCGCTGATCGAGGTCCGGCTGCAGCGCGGCTCGGAGGCGTCTCCCTGGCCGTTCATCCATCCGGTGAAGGCCTACTGAGCCGGCGGACGCGATTGGGCCGTGCGAACCAAATTTGGGTCAGAAGAATAAGCCTAAAAGCCGATCGTAGGAAAATAAGCATTGACATCCTGCGGCGGCGTTGATACCGTCCGGCCTTCGTGCAGTGATGGGCGCAACGACGAAGAACGGGGGGGGATGACCATGGATCGCAGGCATTTCATCGCGGGTGCGGCGCTGGCTCCCCTCGCAGCCCCCGCGCTGCGGGCGCAGTCCGGCCCGCTGCGCTTCATCTTTCCCTTCGCCGCCGGCGGGGCAGGGGACGCGCTCACCCGCATCGTGGCCGACGAGGTCGGCCGCGCCCTGAACGAGACGGCCATCGTCGAGGCGCGCCCCGGCGCCGGCGGTCAGATCGGCACCCAGGCGGTCACCAACGCCGCCCCCGACGGCCGGACGCTGCTCCTCACCCCGATCGCCCCGGTGGTCATCCACCCCATCGTCTTCCCGCAGCTCCCCTACGACCCGTTCAAGGACCTCGCCCCGGTCAGCCTCGTCACGACCTTCGACTTCGCCCTCGCCGTCCATCCCGACACGCCGGCGAAGACCCTGGCCGAACTCGTCGCCTGGCTGATGCAGGACCCGCGCCGGGGCACCTATGGCTCGCCCGGCGTCGGCAACCTGCCGCATTTCTTCGGCGCGCTTCTCGCCGAGAAGATCGGCGTGCCGCTGCAGCACGCGCCCTATCGCGGCTCGGCACCGGCGCTCACGGACCTCGTCGGCGGCCAGGTGCCGATGGTCATCACCACCACTTCCGACGTCACGGAACTGGCGAAGGGCGGGCGCATCCGCATCCTCGCCGTGTCGGGGCGCGAGCGCTCGCCCTTCCTGCCCGATGTCCCGACCTTCACCGAGGCCGGCATCCCCATCACCGGCGGCGCCTGGTACGGGCTCTTCACCCGCGCCGGCTCGCCGCCCGAGATGGTGGACCGCGTCAGCCGCGCCGTCATGGCGGCGATGCGCGACGCGGCGGTGAAGGAGAAGGTGCTGCGCCTCGCCATGGTGCCGACCGGCTCGACGCCGGAGGAGCTCGGGCGCATCCAGCGCGAGGACAACGCGGCCTGGGCCCCGGCCGTGAAGGCCTCGGGGTTCAAGCCATCCTAGGAGAACAGGCCCCACCCTTACCCTCCCCTCTGCCGAGGGGAGGGGGACTACCGCGTCGCGCCCCCGGCCGAAGGTCGTGCCTGGCGCGCCGGTTGAGGACACCCGGAACGCTGGAGTCCCCCTCTCCTCGCGCCAGCGAGGGGAGGGTGAGGGTGGGGCATCTGGCCAAATGCTTGCTCACCTGTCTGGTGCCGCCCCCTCCGTCATGCCCGGGCTCGTCCCGGGCATCCACGAATTCCTTCAGGGCGCGGTGTTCAAGTCGTGGATGGCCGGGCCAAGCCCGGCCATGACGCAGAGGGCGGCGTTTGGACCCCGCGGAGCGATGCTCCCGCCCGCCACCTTGCCCGCCCGCTCCTTCCGACGCAGTGTCCTGTCCCCGCGCCCGCCCCGAGTCCTTCCATGCCGCACGCCGACACGAACATCCTCTTCATCATGTGCGACCAGCTCCGGTTCGACTACCTGGGCTGCTACGGGCATCCCACCCTGAAGACCCCGAACATCGACGCGCTCGCCGCCCGCGGCGTCCGCTTCACCCGCGCCTATGTCCAGTCGCCGGTCTGCGGGCCCTCGCGCATGAGCACCTATACCGGCCGCTACATGCGCTCCCACGGCTCCAACTGGAACAACTTCCCCCTGCGCATCGGCGAGCCGACCCTCGGGCAGCATCTGAAGGCCCTCGGCGTCCGCAACGTCCTCGTCGGCAAGACCCACATGACCGCCGACGACGAGGGCATGGAGCGGCTCGGCATCCCCAAGGGGTCGGTGATCGGGGTGGAGGCGGCGCAATGCGGCTTCGAGCCCTACGAGCGCGACGACGGCCTGCATCCCTCGCGCCCCGGCGGAGCCCGGCCGGCCTATGACAAATATCTGGAGGATCACGGCTTCCCGGCCCGCAACCCCTGGGAGGACCGGGCCAATTCCGGCCTCTCGCCGGACGGGGAGAAGCAGAACGGCTGGCTGCTCGCCCATGCGGACAAGGAAGCCAACATCCCCGAGGAGCATTCCGAGACGCCCTACATGACGCGCCGGGCCATGGACTTCATCCGCGAGGCGAAGGACGACGGCCGGCCCTGGTGCCTGCACCTCTCCTACATCAAGCCGCACTGGCCCTATATCGCGCCGGCGCCCTATCACGACATGTTCTCCGAGGATGACGTCCAGCCGGCCATCCGCTCGGATCTGGAGCGGCAGAACCCCCACCCGGTCTACGGCGCCTTCATGGACATGCGGGTGTCGCGGAACTTCTCCCGCGAGGAGGTCCGCCGCCGCGTCATCCCCGCCTACATGGGCCTCATCAAGCAGATCGACGACCAGCTCGGCGTGCTGTTTAAATACCTCGACGACGAGGGCCTGACCGACAAGACCATGATCGTCTTCACCGCCGACCACGGCGACTATCTCGGCGACCACTGGCTCGGCGAGAAGGACCTCTTCCACGAGGTCTCGGTGAAGGTGCCGCTGATCGTCGTCGACCCGTCGAAAGAGGCCGATGCCGCCCGCGGCACCACCTGCGACGCCCTCGTCGAGGCCATCGACCTCGCGCCGACCTTCGTCGAGCATTTCGGCGGCACCGTGCCGCGCCACATCCTCGAAGGGCGCTCGCTCAAACCCCTGCTGCGCGGCGAGACGCCCCCCGCCTGGCGGAAGGTCGCCATCTCCGAATACGACTACTCCATGCTGGATTCCCGCCGCACCCTCGGCCGCAAGCCCGACGAGTGCCGGCTGTTCATGGTCTTCGACGGCCGCTTCAAATATGTCCACGCGCCGGGCTTTCGCCCCATGCTCTGGGACCTGGCGACGGACCCCAACGAATATCGCGACCTCGGCGACGACCCGGAATTCGCCGCCGAGCGCGAGCGGCTGAAGGAGCACCTGCTCTCCTGGGCGCTCACCGACCACAACCGCATCACCATGCCCGACGCCACGATCGAGACCTACGGACCGGCGCGGCAGATGCGCGGCGGCATCCTCATCGGCTACTGGGACGAGGCGGAGGTCGCGGAAGCCAAGAAGGCCTACGGCATCGAGTGACGCAGCCCCCGCTCCGCCGCTTGCCAAGCCCGCCGGGCGGGGCTCCAATACCGGCTCCATGCCCCGGGGACGCGACCGTCGTGAGCCTGAACCTCGAACCCCATCCGCTGCGACGGCAGGTCCTGGACGAACTGCATGCCCGGCCGTTCCAGCTGGTGGAGACGCCGCGTCGCGTCCTGTTCCACGCCTTCTCCACCGCCGAGCTCGCGCCGCCGGCCGAACGCGCCGCCATCGCCGCCTGGTGCAACGTCACCGGGGCGGCCAGGCCCGACGAGGGCGCCAATTTCCACCGCGCCGTCTTCCCCACGGCGCGCCTGCGTTGGGAGCGCCACAGCGAGTTCTCCACCTATGGCTGGGACGTGCCGGCCCCCGGCGATGATCCGTTCCATTGGCCGCTGCCCCAGCCGACACCCGTCGGCGCCGCGGTCGCCGCACCCGGCCCCCTGCTGGTCGCCATCGACCTCGCCCTCGTCCGAGAGAGCGCGCTCACCTCCGACTGGCAGGCGCTGTTCGACCCCGCCTCGCTCTGCGTCTCCCGCGCGGTGGACGGCGCCGCCACCATCGCCACCGACTTCCGCCAGGACGCCCGCGGCTACACGCGCATCCTCGTCATCGACCACGCGCTCACCCCGGCGGTGGCCGGCGCGCTGGTGCAGCGGCTCCTCGAGGTCGAGACCTATCGCTGCTTCGCCTTGCTCGGCCTGCCCGAGGCGCAGCGCATGGGCCCGATCATCGGCCGCATCGAGCGCGAGCTCGTCTCGGTCGCCCAGCGCATGAAGACGGCGACCGGCCTCGAAAGCAACGCGGCCCTGCTCGACACGCTGGTGGCCCAGGCCGCCGAGCTGGAGGCGGAGGCGGCCCTGTCGAGCTTCCGCTTCGGTGCGACCCGCGCCTACGAGGCGCTGGTGCGTTCGCGGCTCGCGGTCGTCGGCGAGATGCCGGTCGAGGGGCACTCGACCTGGGCGGCCTTCCTCGACCGCCGCTTCGCGCCCGCCATGCGCACCTGCCAGACCGCCTCCGACCGGCAGGCCGAGCTGTCGCAGAAGCTCACCCGCGCCGCGAACCTCCTGCGCACCCGCGTCGACATCGCCCTCGAACAGCAGAACCGGACGCTTTTGGAGACCATGTCCGAGCGCGGCCGGCTGCAGCTTCGCCTGCAGCAGACGGTGGAGGGGCTCTCCATCGCCGCCGTCTCCTATTACGTGCTCGGCCTGCTCGGCTACCTGTTCAAGGGCGGCAAGGATGCAGGCCTCCTGCCCTTCGATCCCTCGGTGGCGACCGCCGCCGTCCTGCCCTTCGTGGTCATCGTCATGGCCCTCGTCGTGCGGCGCATCCGCACCCGCCACCGCGACGACTGACGGCATGGCAGGGGCGCGGGACGGGGCCGTTCCCGCCGGGCCGCCGTCGCCCTAGAACCGTGTCCATCGCCCGACCCGGAGGATCGCCATGGACACTGTGAAGCTCGGCCGCACCGGCCTCGACGTCTCCCGCCTCTGCCTCGGCTGCATGACCTATGGCGCGCCCGACATGGGCGCCCATCCCTGGTCCATGGGCGAGGCCGAGAGCCGCCCCTTCATCAAGCGGGCGCTCGACCTCGGCATCAATTTCTTCGACACGGCCAACGTCTATTCCCTCGGCTCCTCGGAGGAGATCGTCGGCAAGGCTCTGAAGGACATGGCCAAGCGCGACGACATCGTCATCGCCACCAAGGTCTTCAACCGCATGCGCCCGGGGCCGAACGGCGCCGGCCTGTCGCGCAAGGCGATCATGACCGAGATCGACCATTCGCTGCGCCGCCTCGGCACCGACTATGTCGACCTCTACCAGATCCACCGCTTCGACTACGACACGCCGATCGAGGAGACGCTGGAAGCGCTCCACGACGTCGTGAAGGCCGGCAAGGCCCGCTACATCGGCGCCTCCTCCATGAGCGCCTGGCGCTTCATGAAGATGCTGAAGACGTCGGAGGCGAACGGCTGGACGCGTTTCGCGACCATGCAGAACTACGTGAACCTCCTCTACCGCGAGGAGGAGCGCGAGATGCTGCCACTCTGCCGCGAGGAGGGGATCGGCGTCATCCCGTGGAGCCCGCTCGCCCGCGGCCGCCTCACCCGCGACTGGGAGGAGGGCAGCGCCCGCGCCGAGACCGACGATTTCGGCAAGACGCTCTATGCCGCGACGGCGGATGCCGACCGCAAGGTGGTGGAGGCGGTGGCGAAGGTGGCGAAGGCCCGCGGCATTCCGCGGGCGCAGGTCGCGCTCGCCTGGGTGTTGCAGAAGCCGGGCATCACCGCGCCCATCGTCGGCGCCAGCAAGATGGGCCATCTCGACGACGCGGTGGCGGCGCTGAAGGTGAAGCTGACGGCGGAGGAGATCGCGACGCTGGAAGGCGCCTACGCGCCGCATGCGG
>LNFM01008350.1_pt1 | contig 15680 bp, 13 predicted proteins | sample 596031 | NCBI WGS metagenome assembly LNFM01 (sample SAMN04254537, study PRJNA301005) | activated carbon metagenome | isolation source: dual media filters at the Ann Arbor, Michigan drinking water treatment plant | place: USA: Ann Arbor | reverse complement strand
CGGATGCTGGAGCAGCTGCGGGCGGCTTACGACGTTCGCATCGTCAACCGGCAGGGCGAGGTCACAGGACTGTGGCGGGTTCCGCGCGTCAATCCACTGAGCCGCAACTACTATCTGGTGGTCGAGGCGATCGACGCGTCAGGCAAAACGTTGTCGCGCGACATCCTGAATGAGGAGACGGGCCAGCACGAGACGGTGACCAAGTGGGCGCTGCGAGTGCCGAAGTCGGTGTTCGACGAGGTGCAGGCCGACAAGCTCGATGACGGTATCATTCAGAAGGCAGTACTCGGTACGAAGACGAGGGGCGAGCTTGAGCCTAGCTGGCGCCGCGAAGTCTCCGGTGGCGCCCTGACGAGGTGGTGAGGATGCAGAGCGGCCAGCAGACCCTTGCCGGGATCGAGGAGGCGCTTCGGGACCTGAAGACCCAACAGGCGAGCATCTCGACTGAGCTGGAGACGGCCAACCGCGAGCGCGTCGGTCTGGTAGCCGACCGGCTCACTGCGTTGCGACGGCTGGCGGCCATTCGGGCGCGCGATGCGTCGGAGGATGGGGTCATCGACGCGGCCGATAATCTTTCGCATCAGGTTCGTGGCATTCTGGAGGCCCGTCTGCGGACGATCAAGGCGCTCGAGGAGCGGCAGACCAAGGCTGAGGTCGAGCGCGCGACCCAGGTAGCGCGTCAGGACGAGCAGACGCGACGGATTGCCGTGCTGGAAGAGCGGCTCGATCATTTCGGCACCGAGGCGCGGTCTTCGCTTGCGCAAGACAAGGAGCACTCTGCGCTGGTTGAGGCGCACGATCGTCTCTCGGCAACGCTCGCGAAGGCCGTCGACAAGGCCGAGCAAGTGACGCGAGACGAGCATGAAAAGGGGCTGCCATACCGCAATGATCCACTCTTCATGTACTTGTGGCGACGCCAGATCGGCGCGTCGCAATATCAGGCGAGCGGGCTCGTGCGCATGCTGGACGAATGGGTAGCCCGGCTCGTCAAGTATCCCGAGGCCAGGGCCAACTATGCGCTCCTAACCGAGATCCCGGTGCGGCTGAGGGCGCATGCCGAGGATCTCAGGCGCCAGGTTCAGGCGGCGAAGATGTCGCTCGACGAGATGGAGGGTAAGCGAACGCGGGAATTGGCCGGCAGTGATCTGATTGCCGAACTCCGACGTGAGCGTGAGCGGCAGACTGAACTCGACAACGAGTTCGAGCGGATCACGTCGGAACTCGCCGAAACGGGCAATCAACTCAAAGTTTACGCCAAGGGAGAGGATCAGTCGTTCATTGCGGCGGTGGCGGCCTATGCGGCTTTTCTCGAGCGCGAGCCCCTTCGGCGGCTGATGGGGCAAGCAGCCGCGACCGCCACCAAAGCGGATGACATGGTCGTCGAGGACGTAAGGAGGCTCGGGCAAGTTGTCGACGACCTGGAGGCCGGCAACGTCAGCCGACGGCGGCGGCTCGATCAGATCGCCGAGCGCCAGGTCGAGTTGGCGCGGCTGGCGTCGAACTTCCGCCGTCAGCGCTACGACGATGTCGGCTCGGAGTTCAACGACAGTCCGCGGGTCGAGGACCTGCTGCAGATGCTGCTCAGGGGTGCGATTACGGCGGCGGATTACTGGATGCGGATGCAGCAGCAGCAGAACTGGAAACACCGACCGGGCGATCCGTGGCGACGCCAGTCGGGATTGCCGCCGTTCGGCGGGTTTCCCAGCGGTTGGGGCGGCGGCTTCGGCGGTGGCCGGAAACGAGATGACGACGACGATGATGACGACGACGATGATCGTCGGCGCCGTGGCGGCTTCAGTACAGGTGGCAGTTTCTGATCTGCCTTGACGCGAGGCGCTACCCTCACGGGTGTGTCGTCGACGGAGGCTCGATCTGCTGGTGTCGTGCCTTCGCTGCGCGCTCGAGGGCGGCGCACGTCAGCTTGTCGAGGCCGAGGCGGCCGGCCAGCATCTCGAGGAAGCGGACCTCCTCCAGTCGCACTTTGAGGTCGGTCGCTGCGACCTCGGCGCAGAGCACATATGCCGTTTCTTCCAGGTGCTCGGGCAGGGCGCCAACGATCAGATCCAGAATTTTATCGAGGCCTGATGGGCCGGCGAGCACCTTTCCGCAATCCTGGGATTCTTTCACCAGCCAGTCGTGGTCGTAGTTCAGGAACGGGGGAAGCTCCTTGACGATCGAGCCGATGCGCTGAAGCTCGTCGTCGGTGATGCGACGGTCGACGGCCGCTGTCGTAATCATGGCGTAGATCAGGGCTTCTTCGGCCGACAGGGTGCTCATTCAATTCTCCAGGTCCCAGGTGTTCCCCTAAGTAGTTACGAAATGAGGCTTGGCAAGGCACGCCTTGATTGACGCACGGGGATGGCGCACCTACGGTCCCGCCGGTCAGTCAACCGAAGCAAGAACCATGACCAAAGCAATCGCTCCCCACGAGATCGCTGCTGCTGCAGAGGCTCGCGCCTGGCCATTCGAGGAAGCTCGCCGTCTTATCAAGCGGCTCGACGCGTTGCCCAATGGGAAAGACAAGACGGTTATCTTTGAGACGGGATATGGGCCGTCCGGGCTACCGCATATCGGCACGTTTGGCGAAGTCGCGCGTACCAGCATGGTGCGACATGCTTTCGAGGTGCTGACGCAAGGCCAGCGCAAGACGCGCCTCATCTGCTTCTCGGACGACATGGACGGCTTCCGCAAGGTGCCGGGCAATGTGCCAAACCAGGAGATGCTCGGGGGCTTCATTGACACGCCTCTGACGAGCGTGCCTGATCCTTTCTTCGTTGCGGATGCTCACTCCGCAACCGGAGGGTATCCCAGCTTCGCACACCACAACAATGCCCGGCTCAGGCGCTTTCTCGATCAGTTCGGCTTCGAGTACGAGTTCTTCTCGGCAACAGACGTCTACAAGTCCGGTGCCATGGACCAGACGTTGCTGCGTATGCTCGAGGTCTACGACAAGGTGATGGAGATCATCCTGCCGACGTTCGGACCCGAGCGTCGCGCCACGTATTCGCCGTTCCTCCCGATCTCGCCTAGAACCGGCAAGGTGCTCTATGTGCCGATGATCGAGCGCGACGTGTCGAAGGGGACGGTGGTCTATGTCGATCCCGAGACGAACGACAAAGTCGAGACAAAGGTCACGGGCGGAGCCGTGAAGTGCCAGTGGAAGGCCGATTGGGCACTGAGGTGGACTGCGTTCGGCGTCGACTACGAGATGGCGGGCAAGGATCTGATCGATTCAGTCACGCTGTCGTCGAAGATCTGTCGAGCGCTTGGCGGGACGCCGCCGGAGGGCTTCAACTATGAGCTTTTCCTCGACGAGCACGGCCAGAAGATCTCGAAGTCCAAGGGGAATGGCCTCACCATCGAGGAGTGGTTGACCTACGCGAGCCCTGAAAGCCTGTCGCTCTACATGTTCCAGAAGCCAAAGACGGCCAAGCGGCTCTACTTCGACGTCATTCCGCGAGCGGTCGACGAGTACCTTACTTTCCTCGCCAAGTATCCCGCCGAGGAGCCAAAGGGCCGCGTGGATAATCCGATCTGGCACATTCACGGGGGGCAGCCGCCCGCGGCAGAGCTGCCGATCTCGTTCGGCTTGCTGCTGAACCTCGTCTCGGCGTCGAACGCGCACGACAAGGCCGTGCTATGGGGCTTCATCCGGCGCCACGCCGCCGACGCAACGGCCGAGCGCTATCCGCTGCTCGATCAACTCGTCGGGTATGCGATCGCCTATTACGACGCGTTCGTGAGGCCGGCCAAGACGTTCCGCGCGCCGACGCCCGAGGAGCGTACGGCGCTCGAGGCGCTCGATGCAGCGCTTGCCGCGGCGTCGACGGGAGCTGGCGCGGAGGAGCTGCAGAACCTCGTTTACGAGGCGGGCAAGTCCAACGGCTTCGCCGACAGTCTCCGGCAGTGGTTCCAGGCGATCTACGAGGTGCTGCTCGGACAGACCCAGGGTCCGCGCTTCGGCTCTTTCATCGAGCTTTACGGCGTCGCCGAGACACGCGCTCTGATCGGCAAAGCCCTCAAGGGCGAGCTCGCCAACGCCGCTTGAGCTCGTCGATCGGATTATCGCTGACCTGGGATGAGCTTCTTCGACATGTCGGTAAGGGCGCCGGCCAGCGGGTGGAATTCAAAGCGGATGCGATGGCGCCCTGCGGGCACGGCCACAGCGCGGAACATGACATTGGCCCGGCGGATGGTGGCCTCGGCACCGTCCACCGTCGCGTGCCACCAGGGGTGCCAGACATCACTCAGGACTAGAAAGCCGGCGCGAGGCGTGTTCACGACGACGTCGACGCGGGTGTTCTCGTAGCGGACGATGACCGCCTCGGTCTCGGTCTCGCCGGAGGCAGCGAGTGCCGGTGTGGTGGCGGGGGACGGCAAAGGTACAGCGAGGGCTTGGCCGACGCGGGGTAAGATGCTCAGTGCGAGTGATGTGCGCTGCATGACCTGATTGGGCGGGTCTGTGGGGTCGAGCAGCACGGTCTGGCGCGGATCGAACTCGGGCCATCGGCCATCGGCGAGGATGCGCTCGAAATCGGCGACCATCGTCTTCTCGACGAAGAGGACTCGGGGCAGTGCGCGAGGGTTCTCGTAAATGTAGGCATCGGGGGTCCGGCCGAGGAAATTCAAGTCCTCGTCGCCTATCCGACGGTCGACGCGTCCAATCGGCACTGGGCTTGCAATGAATCTCAGACCAAGAAGATCGGCGAGGCGGCAGCGATACGAGGGGAATAGGGGGCTGAAGGCGCGCTGCTCGTAGCCAGCAATGTAGTCGCCGGCGCCGAGAGCACGGGTCACGAGGGCCGTGCGCAGGGGGTTGTAGCCGAGCGTCTGGTCGAAACCGTGGGCTTCGGCGGCGTTCTGCCAGTCGAAGCCAATTCCTGCGACCTCGATGCGATCCCGCCACGGCGATCCGGTCTTGCGCCGCAGGTGATGCGAAAGGAAGGCGATGGTTTCGTTGCGGGTATCGGGTTTCAGTGCCTCCTGCGCCCTATCGATTGGTTTCCCGGTCGCCTCGCTCGGTCCGTTATTGATCGTGAGATCGGCGCCGACGAGCAGGGCGGGGAGGAAGACTGCCAACCGGCCCGCTCGGCGTAACCCGGCAGTGGGAACGGTGAGCAGAAGGCCAACGGCTAAGATCATAACGATGGCGGCGGCCAGCGGTACGAGTGCGGTGCCGAGCCGTCCGTGCCAAGCGGCCAAGCCAGCGCCAGCGCCCAGAAGCGCCAGGAACATCAGGGTTTCGCGCCGTATCGTCGATCGATCGGCGAGGAGAGCCCCGTTGAGGTGAAGGTGAACAAGGTAGCCGGTAAGAATGGACAGGAAGCCGCCGAGCAGGAACGTGGCGTCTGCCGGGCGCCGGAAAAGAGAAACGCCCGGAATCAGCTGGTAGATCAATCGAAAGAGCGGTGTGCAGTTGCCGAGGGCATAGGCCAGCGCAACCAGTGCAGCGGCCGAGTAGCCGACGATCTCCGGGCGTCTTAGAGTGCCTGGCGAGAGGGCACCGCGCAGCAACATGAGGCAAGGCAAGACGCCCATGTAGAGCTGGCTCATGTTGGGTGACAGCGTCAGCTCACTCTTGTCCCAGATCTCGCTGTAGGGGCCCCAATAACCGAGCGTGGCATCCTTGATGCCGAACAAGTCCGGCACCAGAAATGTGAGCATGGAGGCAGGATGGAGGGAGCCGCGGGCCGCCTCGGCAAAGGCAATGGAGGGCCGGTTGGATCCCGCGAGGAAGGTATAGGTGAAGGCCAGCGGCAGGGCGGCGACCAGCACAGCCGTAATGGCGGTCGCTGCCAAAGGGGGGACGTCGCGACGGAAAGCGCTGGCCGGTGACGGGGAAGTCAACCAGTCGGCGGCCACGACAATGACGAGGAGATAGCACGCAAGAAGTGCGACCTGATCGGGCGCGGCCAGCATCAGGCCAGCGGCAAGGCCGGCGGCTGCGCCCCAGCCGATGCTGGCCCGGTCGCGGGCGCGAACCAGCAGCCAGAGTGTGAGGGCGAAGAAGGCGTAGCTCTGGATCTGGCCGATGTGCTGCATGCGCCACGAGGCCGAGCCGCCGAAGGCGAAGCAGAGGGCCGCGACCGCCGCGCCGCCGGGATGCCAGCCACGGTCCCGAAACAGCATGAGGATAGCAGCGGCCCCAACACCGAGCAGGACAAAGACGTAGATGTCGAGCAGCCAAAAACTAGGGCTCTTGCCGAGTGCGGCGAGCAACAGGCCAGGCGAGAAGATGAACGACTGCGGATCGGCGATGTGGGGGACACCGACGAAGGTGTGCGGGTTCCAGGCCGGCGACTGTCCCGAGTGGAGCGCGCTGGCGAGAAATTGAAGCTGCGCCTGGAAGAGCGCCTTGGCGTCGTAAGGAATGGTGACGCGTCCGATTAGCCACGGGTAGGCGAACAGCGCCCAAAGTGCGAGCACGACGAGCGCGGAGGTCAGCCAGGCTCGGTGAAGTCCGCTGTCGGCGGCGAGCGGGGTGCGGGCGCCATCGAGTGGCAAGCGAGGCATTCCGGAGACCCGTCAGCTATCCGCTGGCACGGCTAAGAAAGCCATGCGCGCCTGGTTGTGACCGAGGTTGGGGTGATGACGATGCGACACGAGTCCTTTGGCGGAGAGTATCGCAACCATTGCGTCGGCTTCGTATTGCTGCAAGCCGAGTGTGGCGCGGACCTTGCGATAGTCGGAAAACAAGGTGCGAACGAGGCCCGCCACGGCCGCCACGGCAAAGCCCTCGCGCCAGGCAAAGGAGAGAAGCGCTGCGGCGTCGGTCAGCGGTCCGACCGAAGGCGGAATAATGTCGGCGAGGAGCAGGCGGCCTTCAGGCGCGAGCAGGCGCCGCCAGTCGTTGAGACAGGCATCGAGAACGTCCGGCGGTAGATATTGGGCAACCGAGTTGGCGACGACGAGATCGACGGTGCTCTCGGGCAAGCCAGAAAGCTCTTCTGGCGCCAGGACAATGATGGTTTCGACGGCGGCGAAGCGATGTCGTAGCTCGGCGCGCACGCTCGGAGCAGCGTCGCACAAGTAGAGGCGGCGACACTTGCGCGCGACGCGGTCCGCGTGCAGGGCCTCACCACAGCCGTAGTCGAGCACAACGGAATCGTTACCGTTGAGGTTGGTGATCAAACCTTCGGCGACACAACGGTAGTGGGCCTCCCGATGACGCTGGCTGACGTAGATGGTCGGCTTGTCGTCCCAGTACTCGATCCAACCCATGCCGACTGTACTCTCCTCCCGGTCTCCCGCCGCCTTCTTGCGGGCCTGATGCGGACCTGCGGCACCATCCCATGCGTGCCTCGCCGCTCCTGAACATCAGATGAACCATAGGGTGCGCACGGACCCGCAAGGCTGCCACCGCTGGCGCAACTTGCACCCGGTATGGGCCTCGGACTACTGATTGAGACGAAGTTGACAGGGATGAGGCGCATGACGACCAACAAGAAGAAGGTGCTCTTTACGGATTCCATGGGTAGCGACGGGATCGAAATCCTCAAAGCGCGGGGCGACGTCGAGGCGATTGCGTTCAACTACTTCATGAAAGGCGCGGAATATCAATCTCTTCTGAAGTCCCATGCGCCGGTCCACGGCGTCATTCTCGGCGCAACGCCGTTCGGGGAGGCCGACTATGCCGCTGCGGGGGGCGTCGAGGTCGTGGCACGGACCGGCGTCGGTTACGATGCAATCGACATCCCGGCGATGACCAGCCACAAGATCCCGGTGATGATCGCCGGTACGGCCAACTCGCCCTCGGTTGCCGAGCAGGCGATGACCTTCATGCTGACGCTGGCCCGCAAAGGTCCGCAATTGACGCGCCTGGTCGCCGAAGGGCGGTGGGCGGATCGCCTGAAACCAGAGTATGTCGCGGTCGACATGTTCGAGAAAACCGTCCTGATCATCGGCTTCGGTCGGATCGGCACACGGACGGCGAAACGCTGCCTCGCCATGGAGATGACGGTTCTCATCTACGACCCCTACGTCAAGCCGGATACGATCAAGGCGGCGGGATGCCAGCCGGTCTTGGATCTCGATGCAGCGCTGCCGCGGGCGGATTTCGTCACCATCCACTGTCCGAAGACGCCCGAGACGATCGGCATGTTCAACGCGGCGCGGATCAAGAAGATGAAGCGAACCGCGTATCTGGTGTGTACGGCACGCGGCGGCATCATCGACGAGGCGGCGCTGCATCAGGCGCTGGTCGATGGCACGTTGCCGGCTGCCGCGCTCGACGTTTTCGATCGCGAGCCACCGGACCCCGCGAATCCGCTGTTCAAGCTGCCGAACATCATCCTCTCGCCACATATGGCCGGGGTAACGGCGGAAGCCATGCAACGCATGGCGGTCGAGGCAGCAAAGAACGTGCTATCGGTGTTCGACGGTGCGCCGCGCAAAGAGAATGCGGTCAATCCGCAGGTGTTCGGCTGATCTGGACGCGGCTTGCGAGAAAGTTTGGAGCGGGGCTGACTGCAGCCCCGTTGCCTTTCCGCTTGGCGGCCGTGGTCAGACGATCTTCTGGCCCGTCTTTTTCCAATCAGCCAGGAACGCTTCGAGGCCCTTGTCGGTGAGTGGGTGCTTGACCAGCGACTTCAGGATCGTCGGCGGCACGGTCGCGACATCGGCCCCGATCATCGCGGCGTCGCGGACATGGTTCACGGTGCGGATCGACGCTGCGAGAATCTTCGTCTGGAGGGCCGGATAGTTGTCGTAAATTGTGCGGATCTCGCGGATCAGATCCATGCCGTCGAGACCAATGTCGTCGAGACGCCCGATGAAGGGCGAGACGAATGTCGCGCCCGCCTTGGCGGCGAGTAGCGCCTGATTGGCAGAGAAACACAGCGTTACGTTGACCATCGTGCCTTCGCCGGCCAGCGTCTTGCAGGCCTTGAGGCCGTCCCAGGTCAGCGGCACCTTGACTGCGACGTTCTTTGCGATCTTTGCCAGGACTCGGCCCTCGGTGAGCATGCTGGCGGCATCGGTAGCTGCAACCTCGGCTGAGACGGGGCCGGGGACGATCTCGCAGATCTCGGCGATGATCGTCTTGAAGTCGCGGCCCGCCTTGGCGATGAGCGAGGGGTTGGTGGTGACGCCGTCGAGAAGGCCAAGGCTGGCGAGTTCCCGGATTTCGGTCACATCGGCCGTGTCGACGAAAAATTCCATAGCCCGGGCTCTCCTGGTCAGCGCAGATGGCATGCCTCACAAGTGGCACATTGCGCTAGAATTAACACACTTGTCCTCCGTGGCGATTCGGCCTTGGACGTCGGCGTTCTAGTCGGAAGGCGTGGCGCTTGGAAGACCTGCTCGATCTCGAGGGTGACGAGACTGGAGCGCGCGGCGCATCGCATGTGCCAGTGCTGCTGCCGGTCGCGCTCGACCAGACCTATGACTATCGAGCGCCGGCGCACGTCGACCTCGAGCCTGGCTGCTTCGTGCTGGTGCCATTCGGTCCGCAGGTGCGCATCGGCGTCGTCTGGGACCGGCCTGTCGGCGAGGGCAAGCCTGTCGATCCGCGCAAGATGAAGACAATCACGGAGCGCCTCGATGTACCGGCGCTGCCGGTGTCGTCGTTGCGGTTTGCCGAGTGGGTGGCGCGCTACACGCTGGGGCCGCTCGGCATGGTCGTTCGGATGATGATGAGCGCGCAATCCGCGTTCGAACCGGTCAAGCCGCGGTTTGGCGTGACGAGCGTGCCGGACGCGGCCTTGCCCTCGCGCATGACCCCGGAGCGACAGCGGGCGCTCGACATCGCGGCCGATGGGCTCATCCGCTCCAAGTCGGCGCTGGCCGAGGAGGCTGCTTGTACCACCGGCGTGGTCGACGGGTTGGTCAAGGCCGGCTGTCTGGTCGAGGTTGCGATCCCTGAAAAGCGGTTCGCAGTGCCCTTGCACGGGCATGCCGAGGTCGCGCTGTCACCCGACCAGGCGGCAGCGGCGCACGCCTTGCGCTCGGCCATAGACGCCGATGCGTTCTCCGTCTCGCTGCTCGATGGCGTGACGGGATCGGGGAAGACCGAAGTCTATTACGAGGCCGTCGCTCACGCGCTCTCGAAAGGGAGGCAGGTGCTGATCCTGCTGCCGGAAATCGCGCTCACCAGCCAGTTCATGAACCGGTTCAAGGCGCGCTTCGGTGCGCCGCCGGCCGAGTGGCACTCGGCGCTGTCGCCAGCTGAACGTGGGCGCACTTGGAAAGCGGCGGCGACGGGCGATGCGCGCTGCATCGTCGGCGCGCGATCGGCGCTGTTTTTGCCATTCCGTGACCTCGGATTGATCGTCATCGACGAGGAGCACGATCCCGGGTTCAAGCAGGAGGATCGCGTCCACTACCAGGGGCGCGATATGGCGATCGTCAGGGCGCGGATTGGAGATGCTCCGATCGTACTCGCTTCGGCAACGCCCTCCATTGAGAGCCACGTCAACGCGCGCACGGGGCGCTATCGCCATCTCGTTCTGCCCGGGCGGTATCACGGCGCTGAGCTGCCCGAGATCACGGCGATCGATATGCGCAAGACGCCACCCGAGCGGGGCAAGTGGCTGGCGCCGCCGATGGTCGAAGCGGTCAACGAGACGTTGGCGAAAAAACAGCAGACGTTGCTTTTTCTAAACCGGCGAGGTTATGCGCCGCTGACGCTTTGCCGAACGTGCGGGCATCGCATCGAGTGCCCGCAGTGCTCGGCGTGGCTTGTCGAGCACCGTTTCCGTGGCCGGCTCAATTGTCATCACTGCGGATTCTCACTGCCGCTACCGAAGCGATGTCCGAAGTGCGAGGAGGAGGACACGCTCGTCGCGTGCGGTCCGGGTGTCGAGCGGATCGCGGAAGAGGTGGCCGAACGCTGGCCGGAGGCCCGGACGCTCATTCTGTCGTCGGATCTCATTCCGGGGCTGGTCGAGATGCGGGCGATCATCAAGAAGATCGAAGAGGGTGAGGCAGACATCATCATCGGCACGCAGATCGTGGCGAAGGGCCACCACTTCCCGGATCTCGCGACGGTGGGTGTCGTCGACGGCGATCTAGGGCTGGCACAAGGCGCGGATCCTCGGGCAGGCGAGCGGACGTTTCAGCTCCTCCATCAGGTGACGGGGCGCGCGGGGCGATCGTTTGCGCGGGGGCGCGGGTTTGTGCAAACGCACATGCCGGATCATCCTGTGATGCAGGCGATCGTGGCGAGCGACCGCGAGGCCTTCCTCAATCACGAGATACTGGTGCGGCAGTCGGCAATGTTGCCACCCTATGGGCGGTTGGTTGCGCTGGTGGTTTCCGCGAAACACCGCGACGTGGCGCAAGGGTTCGCGCGGGAGGTGGCGCGGCGAGCGCCTGCCGCCGAGCGGATCGAGCTACTGGGGCCGGCGGAAGCACCGATTGCGATCATTCGGGGGCGGTATCGGTGGCGTCTCTTGCTCAAGGCGCCACGCGAAATCGATGTGCAGGCCTACATCCGCGAATGGCTGGCGCTGCTGCCCGAGATCAAGGGCGACATCAAGCTGACGGTCGACATTGATCCCTACAGCTTTCTGTAGGCTGAGGCTGAACTATCGGTTCAGCATCCAGATCGCGCCGTTGAGCGTGGAGGCGTAGGCAACCCAAGCAAAATACGGAATGAACAGAAGTGCAGCCGTGCGCGCGGACGTCCACGTGGTCGCGATGAAGGCTGCGATGAGCCCCAGCAGCACGACGATGTCGACGAGGGCGAGGCCGATCATCTGACGGCCGAAGAAGAGCCACGACCAGAGACCGTTGACGACCAGAGCGGCCGTCCAGATCGTTACGGCGCGACCAAAACCCTCAGCTCGCCAGGCGAGCCAGCCGGCGATGGCGATCATGATGTAGAGGATCGTCCAGACGGGGCCGAATACCCAGTTGGGTGGGTTCCAGGAGGGTTTGGTCAGCGCGGCGTACCACGGGCCAGGGCGAAAAACGGCACCGAAGGCTGAGACGGCCGCTGTCACCAGAACGAAGGCGATCAGCATCGCGATTTGACGGGGCATGAGCAGTCTCCGGAACGACGCGAAGTTACGATTGAGCGCCGCACGCCGCCCGACGATTTGGAAACGCGTGATCGCGGAAGATGGATCAATGCTGTTTGCAGTGGTCTGCATTCGTCGCAGCCATGCCGCAGGCTCATCGAAAAACTTGACCTAGCCTTGGGGATAGACGTCGGGTGGAGGGCGCATCCGCGACTTCAGCCTCCCTTGCCGTCGGAGAAGCGTCCGTCACGCCAGGCGAGGGCGGCTTTCAGGCCCTGCTCCTTGCGGATGCGCTGGAACTCGGCCTTCTCGGCGCTGGGCGTAGCGTTGAGAATGACGTCGATATCCAGTGAAGCCTTCAGGGCGTCTCGCATGCCCATGATCTCGTAGGTGCGGTTCATGGCGCGCTTCGTGAAGAAAACCGATGGGCCTGCGGCGGCGGCGATGTCGAGGGCCATGCGACGACCGAAAGGAACCAGCTCATCGGCGGGTACGACATGATTGACGATGCCAATCTGGTGGGCGCGCTGGGCGTCCATCTTGTCGTTACCGGTGAGCAGCATCTCCTTGGCGTGCTTCGGGAGCACGGCCCAGGGGAGTAGCATGGCGACGATGCCGGTGCCGAAGCGCACCTCGGGCTCGCCGAAGCGGGTGGCTTCCGCCGCGATGGTGATGTCGCAGGCCAACGCCACCTCGAAGGCCCCTGCCATGCAGAAGCCGTGGACCAGCGCAATGGTCGGCTTCGGGCAATCCCAGAACGCCATGATGAAATCGAACTGGCGCTCCATCTGGGCGCGGACCTTGTCCACGGTGGACATGTCGCGCTCGGCGGAGGCCTTCATGTCGAAGCCGGCAGAGAAAGCGCGGCCCTCGCCGCGAACCAGAACGGCGCGGACGGTGTCGTTCTCCGCGACCTGTTTCAGTGCCGCGACGCATTCGTCCATAGCCTCGTTGTGGAAGGCATTGAGGACGCTCGGTCTATTGAAGACGAGCGTCGCCACTGGTCCTTCGATGTCGAGCCTAATGTGCTGGAACGGCATGGGCGTGGGCTCCTCGTCAATGTATCGCGCAGGAGAACGGCGGCATCCCAAAGGAATGCCGCCGTCGGAGCGGCTCAAGCTCGGCCGCGTCTACGCGCTTGCCGTCAGCTTGCCCACGATCTCGTCGCAGTGCTTGTCGGCGAGCGCTTTCAGCTCGTCGTCGGTGCGGTCCTGGATCGGATGGGGCACCCACACCATGGTGGGGTCGTAGCCGAGGGCCTTCGACTGGACGTCAGCGGCCTGCGTGAAGGCGGTGGTGGCGACGATCAATGCCGGCACACCGGAGAGGTCAAAATTTGATCCGTCGTGCAAACTGCACGTTGTGCATGAGCCTCAATCAGCGAGGCCGATGATCGCGGCCTGCACCTCCGATGTGATCTTTTGCTTGGTGTCGGTGGCGACGAGACGGCTCGGCGTCGGCTTGGCGTAGCGTTTGACGGTGATGCCACGCTCCGTCAAGCGCTCGGCGAGGCGGTTCAGGAACACGTCACCGCGCGCCTTGCCGATGTCGAGAAGCCCGACGGTCATGCCGTCGAGGGACTTTGGACGGGCCGTTTGTCTACGGCTCGCCGGATGATGCTCGCCCGTGGGGTCGAGCAGAAACTTGCTTTCCATCGTGCTCGGTCAACCTCCTTGATTGCCTCGGAGATGCGCCTGCCCGACCGAAATTCTTCGAGCAGCTTCGGCAATCTAGGCGCGTTCGCGGTGGTCCGCCAGCCTGTCGGACGTCGATGTCCGACGACAGCCGGCGGACAAAGCTAGGATTGGGCCGGTCGTCAACTGATGAGGGCGCGCTGCTATTCGGGTTCGAGTGGCTGTTTCCCAAGACGCGGCGCGATCCTCGACCGCTCGCCACGAAAATGCGAAACAATCGCATTCATCGACAGTGGAGCGGCTTCCAATGCGAATCCTGGGCCTCGTCAGCCAGACCCATGACACTGGCGTTGCGCTCGTCGAAAACGGCGCGATCAGGTATGTGCTCGAGGAGGAGCGGCACAACCGGGAAAAGCACACGCTGCAATTCCCGAAGGAATCGATCGAGGCGCTGCTCAGAGCAACCGGCTCTCGGCTTGCCGAATTCGATGTCGTCACCACGCCATGGGATACGACGCGGCTCAAGCGCACCTTCGCGAAGGTGATCCTTCGCCGCTTTCCGGCGAGCCTCAATCTGCTCCGCCCGAACGCGCACACGACACAGGACAGCGGTGTCATCACGCTCAATTTCTGGATGCGGATGGATGCGCGGAAATATCTGCCCGGCGAGCGGTTGCCGAAAATCGTCAATGTCGGGCATCACGAGTCCCACGCTGCGATGTTTTTTGTTTCGCCATTCGAAGACGCGACCGTGATCGTGATGGACGGATTCGGAGACGATGCGGCCACGAGCGTCTTCAGCGGCCAGGGCAATCGGCTCGAGCGACACTGGCACGGTCAGTTCTTCGACAGCCTTGGCATGATCTATACTTTCGTGACGCGGCATCTCGGCTTCGAGGCGTTCGAGGAAGGAACCGTGATGGCTCTGGCGGCGCTCGGAAGCGACCGTCTGGCGGGTGAGTTCAAGAAGGTCGTGCGGCTCGAGCCGGACGGCAGATTCACCCTCGATATGAGCTATTTCAGCTACGATAGCTTTGGCATGCTGCGGCCATTCCGGCAGAAATTTCTCGATGCATTCGGACCTGCGCGACAAAAGGGCGAGCCGCTCACTGCGCATCATCACGATCTTGCCTACGCGCTACAGGCCATGACCGAGGAGGTGGTCCTGCATGTGGCGCGCGCGGCGCGCCGGCAATTTCCGTCGCGCAATCTGTGTCTGGTCGGCGGTGTGGCGCTCAATTGCGTCGCCAATGCGCGACTGGTGCGTGAAGCCGGCTTCGATCGGATCTGGGTGCCACCGTGTGCCTCCGATACCGGCGCGCCGCTCGGCAGCGCGCTGTGGCACTGGCATCAGACGCTCGGGAAGCCCCGAGGTGAAGTGATGGACCATGCCTATCATGGTCTCGCCTACGGTGACGTGGAGATCGAAAGGGCGCTCGGTGACGCCGGTCTCACCTATGAGCGGCTGGAAGACGCCCAGTTGATCGAGCGGGTGGCGCAAGACCTGGCTGATGGACGCATCGTCGGTTGGTATCAGGGCCGGTACGAGATCGGGCCGCGGGCACTGGGCAACCGCTCGATCCTGGCTTCGCCGCTCCGACCGGATGTGCGCGATACCATCAATCGGCGGGTCAAGTTTCGCGAGCCATTTCGGCCGTTTGCGCCGTCGGTTCTGGAGGAGCAGGCAGGCGCATTCTTCGAGATCGATCAGCCCGATCCGTTCATGACCATGGCGCCGCGCGTGCGGCCGGCTGCGGCTCCGCGTATTCCTGCGGCGGTGCATGTGGATGGGACGGCACGCATCCAGACGATCTCGCGGGCGGCAAACTCGCGGTATCATGCACTGATCGAGCGCTTCGGCCAGATCACGGGCGTGCCGGTGCTGCTCAATACGAGCTTCAACAAGCAGGAGCCGATCGTGACGCGGCCGGAGGAGGCGATCTCCTGCTTTCTGCGGACCGATATGGAAGTTCTGGTGCTCGGCAATTGTTACACGACGGCGCGTCCCGGCGCCTCTGTGGAGCGGGCACGCCGCCGCTTCGAGGTGATCGAGATCAACACGCGGGGTGGGGAATAGGCGTCGACG